>Ga0164307_10001536_pt1 | contig 10499 bp, 9 predicted proteins | sample Whisoiple_243_MG_FD_110214 | JGI IMG/M metagenome (GOLD analysis project Ga0164307, IMG submission 110214) | Soil microbial communities amended with fresh organic matter from upstate New York, USA - Whitman soil sample_243_MG | ecosystem: Environmental > Terrestrial > Soil > Unclassified >...
CGGTCACCGGTCACTGACACTTATCTGCCATAGAGCGCAGAACACGCACGCTTCATGAGTTGGGACCTCGGCCAAGCGCTGCCCAGAGCAGTCATAAAGCGCCGATACGCGGTGAGCTTCGCTGACGCGCGCGTTGCAGCAGCTCCTACTGCCCGCTCTGCAAAGGAATGTGGACCTTGTGCGCCCTGGGCCTGAGCAGGGTGACGTCGACGCCCTCCTTGCTGAAGGCCCAGCTCTCGCCTTCGTAGCCCTTGACGCCGTCGCCGAGCGGAGCCCCATGAAGCCGATCGAGGCCGATCAGAGCCAGCCCGCCTATTTCGAACCGGGGGGGAGGCAATGACGCGGAAAATACGCCTTGCTCGGCCCGGTCGATAACGAGCCAGCGCTGCGAGACGCGCGCGACGAAAAAATCTTCCGGCAAGCGGAACACTGTCAACTCAGGCGTGGAATAGCTGCGCCATACAAGCTTGACTTGCTCGGCCTGCATCATTGCCCAGAGCGCGACCGCCAGAGTGGCGAATGAAAGCAATAGACGGCGCCTCCATCCTGGCGAACGAACTCGGCTCTCGCTCGGTTCTTTTCGCTTTGAGCTCACCGTCAAGGGGACTCACCGTTCGGTGGACAGGATTATGGTACCCGCTTTACCATGTAACTGCCGTTGCGCTGAATGACTTCATCCGAATTCGCGCCGATGTAGCCCTCCTTCTCGCGCTGTGTACCCTTCCCGGTGCGGATCCCCACATCCTTCCCGGCGTAAATCGCAGCGTGCCCGGTTGCCGTCTGAAAGTCATTGCGTTTCCAGCCCCACAACGTCTCCGATCTGAGGGGTCCGCCACCTCTTTCAGACCCTTGAGCTCTTTGCCGGCCGTCCCCAACTCGCCCGCGGTCACCGGTCCACGGTCGATGCCCCAACTCGTGCGCCTCGGGAAGGGCTTCCCGGAGCTCTCGACCGTATCGGACACGTACAGATTGCACTTATTCTGGTCTTTTTGAAATCACCCTTGGCGACACCGAGGGCATAGTCCTTGCGGCCGAGATCCGCGCGCAGCGCGTTCGAAAATCTTGATGCGCGCGATTTGTGGAACGGAAACTCAATCGAATGCGCTCGGGCGTTCGAGCAGCCGCGCCGTTGACCAAGCACGGTGTTCTGGTGCAACTTGGCGTGTATGTGCCGCAGCGGAGGGCGCTCATCTCCCCACGCATGACCGCTTCAAAGCTTCAAAGCTGGAACGGGATGGATTGAAGTAACGCCGATAGCCACGCGGACTTCCCGGCAAGATCGTTCTTTCACTGATCCTGAACGCCTCTCTTTGCTCCAGCGTGTCGCAACGGCAATAGCTCTGAAGCACGCGGGCGATGGCCCACGGCACCAGGTTCACGATAGTGTACGTGCTCGCCACAGCTCGCTGCTCAGAGGGCCGTGCAATTTTCTAGGGCTGGTGAAGACGCATGCCACGCACTAGACTTCTTTCATATCCACTTCGAATGCGTCCAACCTGATCGAGCTCCCGCGAAAGTCTTCACGCCTTCGCGGAAGAACGCGTGCGAGCCGGCGAACCCGAGAGCCGCCACCCAATATTACCACCCTTCCAATTGACAACTGCTCGCCGCCCGAACCCGGGGAGTCCTTGGCTATGATAGGGCTGAAATGGTCGGTCGGAGTTGCTGCGGTTGCCTTCACCTGTATTGCGTGTGGCGGCGCAAATCATTCTGCCGCGCCGGCCGAAGGAGGCGACGCGGAAGCGGCTCCCATCTGTGATGGTTCAGCCAGCCTGAGGCTACGAATTTTCATCGAGCCTCAGAACGCTCGCGAGCTGCGTGGTGGTATCGTCCGCGTCGAAAATGGCTATCCATCCTTGATGATTGATGGGTCGTGTGGATACTGGATTAGTGGCGGTTGGATTGAGGAGCCACTGTCGCGAGACTTGGGTTGGCGTCGAGGCCACTTGGATGCGGAACTCGAGAGTGAATTACGAAAGGTAGTTCCAATTGGCAACCTTGCGACTCTGGAGGACTGCAAGTTTAGCACAGCAGCTGACGTACCAACGCGGTCGCTACGAGCAGCAACCTCTCGCGCTCGCTGCATCGAAGGCGGGTCGCGCTTCGAGGCGGCCTGGTCTTGGGCGATGCTACATGCCCCCGATCTTTGGAGGCAGGGCGTTCCACTAGACGAAGGGATCCGTGTCGAGGCCGTCTCGCCCAACGGCGGTGACCATTCAGAATCGTATGTTTGGCCGCCCGGAATGCCACTCGCAGCGTTGATCCTGTCGGATGTAGAATCGGGAGCCGATCCAGCACTCGCGAGCGGCGTCAGCGCGCTTGTTACAGACCTCGTGCGCGCGCGGGCATTGCGCGCGCTTCGCGCTCAATACATTGCCGATCGAACAGCATCGCCCGGGTTGTTTTTTGACGGGCAGAAGATGACGGATGAGGACGACACCAGCGCGACTGTATTCATGAGAGATCAGCTGCCCTACGAGGACAATGCCGGTCTACTGCCGTTCTCCGATGCTCCGGGTTCGCTCGAGCCATGAAGGGCTAGCTGTGCTTCGGCTCACATGGAAGGAGCAAAGATACTCGTACGCCTGAATGCGTTTTCGGGCTTCGCAAAGAGATAGCCTTGCAGCAGATCGGCCCCCACTCGCTGGAGCGTATCGCGCTCCCCGACGGTCTCCACGCCCTCGCATATCACGGGGATACCGAGGTCCTGGGTGCAAACCGAAATCATTGACCTGACGAGGCTCGCTTTCGCGGACGAACCATCGATGTCCCGAATCAGCGACATATCGAGTTTGACAATCTCCGGCTCGAGCTGACTAAAGCTCGATAGTCCCGAGTAGCCGGCGCCGAGATCGTCGACCGCAATCCGAAACCCCAGGTCACGAAGTGCGCGCATCCTGCTCTTGAGGTCCTCGATGCGGTGGAGCGATGCGCGCTCCGTCACCTCCAGCACGACTCGATTGGCAATACCGGCAAGCGCCGAGCCCTTTGAGTAGAGCAGATCATTCGTCAGATCCAAGGCGTGCAAGTTCGCGAAGATGAGCGCATCAATCGGGGCCGCAACGGCGCTCTGCGCGACCTTATCTCGGATGCGCTGACCAAGTTCCTGAACCTTGCCCAAGCGCTCGGCCGCATCGAACAGCATGCCCGGTGTCGGCAAATCGGGATCAAACGAACGTACGAGGGCCTCGTATCCGTAAACGGTCTGTGCAGGCCACGAGACGATTGGTTGGTAGGCAATCCACAGACCTTCAAGGGCTCGCTCAAATCGCTCATCGAGCTGGTCCAGATCTTGGAGCAACCAGCCTCCTGCCTCGCAGATCTCCAACGCTTTGCGCTTGAGCGACGAGATTCGGTGCTGAGTAGCTGCCTCCTTCACCACCTCGACCAAGCGTTTGTTCCCGACCGGTTTTGGCAAGTAGCGAAATCCGCCGTGCTCCATGGCAAAGATTGCGGACTCCAGAGTTGGATTCCCCGTGACGATAATCATCGGAACATCGAGGTCTAGTTGGCGAACGAACCGCAACAGCTGCATGCCGTCCATCTCCGGCATCATCAGATCGGTCACGATGGCTTCGAAGCGCCGCCCTTTTTTCAGGATGTCCAGCGCCTGACCTGCCCTCGCGACGGATTCGACATTCAGGCCAGCTTTGGTCAGGACCTTGTGCATCGTTTGGCGAACGGCATCGTCATCGTCAACGAGCAGGACTTCGTTCGGCCGTTTGCTCATGTGTGCCTTTGAACCGCTAGCTAAGTGATCGGGGCCAGCGGCCCTCACCCCTTAGAGGATACTGCTCTCGACGGCGCAACGTCCACCCCAAGCCACATTCGCGAGGTGGCCCGCGCGACTTTTTCGCCGCGCAGTCAGCGAGCACACACCACATCGCGCCGATCACCGCGTCGAGCCCATCAGCGATGAAGCCGAGACCTCACTCAACAGCGAGCTCCTCGCAGCCGTTGTGGCGTCTCGCCCGAGCGCGCACGATGACGGCTCGCTCGGCCTTGAGCGTGTCGATCTTCGCCAGCAAGCCAGTTCGCCCATCCGTTCACAAATGGTCTCCACCCAGGCTTTGCACGGTCTGGTGTAAAGCCCGCGTTGCGCCTCGGTCGGCCGTTCTCGGTTCGCGTGCGGCTCGGCTGTTCATTCCGTTTGCTTCAGCGCGCCAAGGGCGTCTGTCATGCGCCTAGCTGCATCGGCATCGCCGCGCCGCCCGAGTACTTCGGCTACCTCACGCAACTGCGCAGCCGTCAGTCCCACTCGGATGCTGGCCGCCACGTGCGAACGCAGCTGCGGCTCTGCGCCTGGCGTCGCTGCTAGGGCTCCGACTGTGGCCAGTTCGCGGCTCTGCCAGTCGAGGTTGTCACGCTCGAAGATGTCGCCAAAGAGATGGGCTTGCAAATAGCGATTGATGACGGGCGCAAAGTCGAACAACGGACCCTGAACCGGCGCACCAGAAATCTTCGTTTGATTGGCTGTGCCGACGGCGACTAGCTCGTCGCCCGTTGGAATGGCGCGGTGGGGCTCACGGCCTGGCGCGTCTTGCAGACCGCGACCTTTGCGCGCCTCTAGCACTTTCATCAGCTCACCTAGCGCATTGAGGCTGCGGGGGAAGCCGACGTAAGCGTAGAGCTGCACCAAGATCTCCTTACTTTCGCTGACGGTCAGGCCCGCGTCGAGCCCTTGGTTCAATGCGGCACTGAGCCTGAGCATGTCGCTCGTGGCCACGAAAGACGCGATTAGCGGAATGGCTTGCTGCTTGGCAGAAAGTGACTGTTCGGTCGTCATCGCCTGGCTACCCTGCGGTGAAGCAGCGCCGACAGAGTTGTATTGCTCATCCGTTACCTTCTCCATCCACCTCACGCTCTCGCCATTGATGGAGCCGGTCGTGGCCAGGTGAGTCATCGCGCTCGCCGGTGAAGCGCCGTGCCAATGCTTGACGCCGGGTGGACACACCACGACGTCACCTGGGTGGATTTCCTGCACAGGCTTACCCCACTCTTGTGTGAGCCCCACGCCCGACGTCACCACCAGGCGCTGCCCCGCAGGATGGGTATGCCACGCGGAGCGGGCGCCAGGTTCGAACGTCACATAGGCGCTCGACACGTTGATATCTTCATTGGCGGCAAACAAGGGATCGACTCGCACGCGCCCACTGAAGTGTTCCGTCGCTCCGGCGGTCGGCGTCTGAGTACCTGCGCGTGCGATTTGTTGCGTCGGTGACATGGCGTGGGGATCTCGGCGTTGAGCAGTTGCACAGGCGGTGATGAAGGAACTTGAGCAGATCGCGGTCCACACGAGGGCCTTGCTTAGGTGAAGGGCGGGCATTGATTCCAGAGCCCCGCTCATCGACGCCCGTCTTCATCGAGGTGCTTCTCGGTGAGGAACTTGGAGAGCAGGTTCGCGATCTCGACGTTGTTGGTGTCAGAGAACATGAAATGCGTGTTCCCACGGATCCCCAGCTCGGGCAGGTGAACTAGGGTGGCGTCTCCGCCGTGGCGGTTGATCGCATCTCGGAATAGACGCGCCATCGCGATGCGCACGCGCCAGTTGTCCAGCCCCGGAACCTGCGATGGCTCTTCGGGGATGTTGTCGCCGAAGTAGAGAACGATGGGGATCTTCGTGAGCGCCATGAACTGCTCGAGCGGCACGCCGACTCCCTCGAGCGGTCCGGTCAGACAAGGCATCGTCGGCGGGACTTCCCCGTCCGGAAAGACGAAACCGCTCCCCGGCTCGTACGTGGCGATGGCCCGCACCTTCGGGTTCTTCATGGCGACCAACCACCCCGGCCCCCCTCCTTGCGAGCGCGTCACAAGGATGCCGGGCCCGATCTTATCGAACAACGCGGAGACCGCCTCGGTGTTGACCTTCGCGTCGTAGGGCCCGGTGTTCGGCGTCATCGAGCGAAAGAACTGGTTCAGGGCCTCGGGGTCGTGCGAGAGCTGCACGCCGGAGAGGTAGTTCGGCCAGATCCCGAAACGGAACATGCCGTACCAGATCTGATCGTCGGGCGTGGCAGAGATCTCGAGCGACACGGTGCTCCGACCCGCGTTCCCTCGGCGCGGTTGGTCGAGCAGATACACGGGGAATCGGCGACGAAGGAAGATGGTTTGAAACCCCTCGCGCCCGTCCGGTGTCGTCTCCCAGGTCTTCGAGAATTGGCCGGCACCGTGCCAGAAAACGAGCGGCAAGCGCCGCCGGTCGACCGGGATCTGGTAGAAGACGTATGCATGGTCGCCATGCAGCGTGGCGCCGTCGGACGTCGGCTTGTGCGGATCGAACGTACCCGGGCCTTTGACCACGGTTCCACCGACCGCGAAGCTGCCCTGGGCTTGGATCATCAGAGCCGCCGCTTTCGCGGGGGGAGCCGTGCCGTTTTGACATGCGGTTGTCATGGCGCTTGCCAAGAGCACGACTAGGGCAAGGAACAGATTGCGAAGTTGCTGGCGCATGAGAGCTACACCCGCAGGGTCCTTCCGAAGAACTCGGTCAGCTTCCTGATCGTGATGTCCACGTACTCGGGTACCCAGTAGGTCTCGATGTGCGAAGCGCCCTCAATCTTGAAAAGCTCCTTGTCCTTCGTGCCCGTAATCTTGGGGAAGGCCTGTTCCGTCATGTACAGGCTGTCGGCCCTGCCGCCCGCGATCATCAGCAACGGCTGGTCGATCAGCTCGATCTGGTCGGTAGCATCGAAGCTCATCAAATCGAGCAGACTGCTCGTGGTGTACTTGAAAGTCGAGCCGGGGTGCGCGTGGGTCCTCCAGTAGTACTCGTAGCCCTGTCGATACAGGTCGAACGGCAACTTGGCGATCTGTTCGTCGGTCATATCGGCATCCCCCGAGTAGAGAACCTCGCCACCGGCGACTTCTTGGGCGCGAGCCGCCGAGGCCTGCTGGAGACGGGTCTGAATGGTGGATAGTTGCGAATCTCCGTAACCGTTGCGGCGCACGCGTCCGGAATTGAACATGCTCAGCGTCGCGATCGCCTTGAAGCGCTTGTCGGTTTGCGCGACCTTCAACGAATAGCCGCCACCACCGCAGATGCCGAGCAGACCAAGACGGCCGCTGTCGGCGCCGGGATAGCGACTGATGTAGTCCGCCATGCCGTGGATGTCCTCGGTGCGGTAGGCAGGCTTATCCACGTTTCGTGGTTGTCCCCCGCTCGCCCCCTGGAACGACGCGTCGGCAGCAATGGCGATGTAGCCCAGTTCCGCCAATCGCTGCGCGTGCAGACCTGCGGTTTGTTCTTTCACGCCGCCATTCGGGTGCGCAACCGCTACCGCCGGGTACTGCCTTTTCGGGTCGTAGTTCGCCGGCGTGTAGACGTTCGCTGAAATGTCGAGACCGTTGAGCTTGTACGTGACCGGACGAAGATTGACCTTGCCAGCCTCGTTCTTCGCTATCGCGCCCTCGTAGACGAGGCCGAACTGGTTGTTTCGGTAGTCCAAAGCGACGGGGTTTGCGTGGGTACTCATGTTCGTGTTCTCCAGGCGGAGGTTGGGGGCCGTCGACCTACACCCCAGCATCGACCCTGCAGCGAGCGTGACGCTCCCGAGCAGGAACGTGCGACGTGCGACATCGAGATCCGTTCGTGCACTCATGGCTACGAACCTACACCTTCAGTCGCGGAGCGGAAGCCGCACGAAGTGTATGGTCCGTTCAGGAAATCTTCACGATGCGCTGCGCGTGGGACTGACGTCATCACGCAATCCAACGACTCGCCTGCCCCTTTTCTGCGACCGCCTTCACCTGCCGCGACATCACACTAGGAGCCCGATTTGACGCAGCCACACTTCGACATCAGGTCGACTGCTCTCGGCGTCCTCGCCCTTGACGGCAAGCGCGGCACCGATCGTCGCGCCCCGGCACGCGACCTGATACTCCTCCACCGCATGTCCGAGCCCGCTCACTGCGTAGGTCGTGAACGGGTGCACCGTCTTACCGCTGAAATCAAAGCGCTCGGCGAACGTGAGCATGATTCTCGGAACGCGGACGTTCCAAATCGGGCTACCGATGACGACCGTGTCGTAGCCGCCAATGGAGGCAGGCGGGGTGATGATGCCCGGGCGCGCATCGTTGTTCTGCTCACGCACGTTCCTCTCAACAGTAGGATCGTAGCGGTCCGAGTACGGCTCGACGGCCCGAATTGTGAACACGTCGCAACCCAGCGCGTCGCGAATGAAGTCCGCGACCACCTCCGTGTTGCCCACCTTTAGCACCTTGCGACCGCCGTTGAAGTAGTTCTCACCGGCCCGCGAAAAGAACACGAGGAGGACTTTCCGTGCGGCGCCCGCGCCCGCACTCCCGTTGCCGGCACTCGCCAGGTGCGTCGGGCTCGCACTCCGAGACGAGGGGGAACACGACAACGAGACGCTCGCCGCCGCTGCGGCAGAGAGACGGAAGAACTCGCGACGATCCGTGCAAGGTCTGGCTTTAGTCATGGATTCACCGAGTGTTTGTCGCGGGCGGCGCGGTAAGCCGTCCGCGTCCGCTGCATTGCGCGCATCAGGTGATGCCAGTCCGCTCGCTGATCCGCTTCACCATGTTCGGATCGCGGTGATCGAAGAAGCTACTCGTCTTGCTATCGAGCCCGGCAATCGCTCGCATCTCTTCGTCGCTCAGCTTGAAGTCGAACACTGCCAAGTTCTCCGCCATCCGCTCCTTCCGCACCGATTTCGGGATGGCCACGATCTCGCGCTGGACCAGCCAGCGGACGACCACTTGTGCGATCGACTTGCCATGCTTTTCGGCAATCGAGCGGAGCAGTGGGTTCTGGAAGATTCCATTCTTGCCTTCGGCGAAGGGGCCCCATGATTCGTGTTGCACGCCGTACTCGCGCATCAGCTGCTGCGCCTCCGTTTGCTGATGAAACGGGTGGGTCTCGATCTGGTTCACCGCTGGCTTGACCTCGTTATGGATAAGGAAATCCATCAGCCGATCGGGGTGGAAGTTGCTAACGCCGATCGCGCGGATGCGGCCGTCACGATGAAGTTCCTCCATCGCGCGCCAAGACCCGAACACATCACCATACGGCTGGTGAATGAGCCATAGATCGAGGACGTCGAGCGCGAGCCGCTTCATGGATCGGTCGAAGGCGCGCTTCGTCTTGTCGTATCCGGTGTCTTCGACCCATAGCTTGGTCGTCACGAAGATTTCTTCGCGTGGGATGCTGCTCGCGCGGATTGCCCTCCCGACGGCTTCCTCGTTCTGATAGGAGGCCGCGGTGTCGAGGAGTCGGTAGCCGACGCCGAGCGCGTCTTCAACGCTTCGCTGGCACTCGGCGAGGTCGGTGACTTGAAAGACGCCGAATCCGAGCAGAGGCATCTTCACGCCGTTGTTCAAAGTCACCTGTTCCATGATCTTCGCTCCCTTCTTGTGTTTCGTTCCACGTCATCGTCCGACAAGCGCCGCCAGCTGTGCAGGATAGCGGTCGCCAACCACCTGAATTTCCGCGAGCGCGGCGTCGATCTCACGAAGCTCGGTCGACTCGAGCTCGACGTCGGCCGCCGCGATATTCTCGAGCATGCGGTGCGACTTCGTCGTTCCAGGGATCGGGACGATCCAAGGCTTCTGCGCGAGCAGCCACGCAAGAGCGACCTGTGCCGGCGTGGCCTTCTTGCGCATGGCAATCGCGGTGAGCCGCTCGACGAGGCCCTGATTCGCCCCTCGTGCTCCTTCCGAAAAGCGCGGCACGATGTTGCGAAAGTCGTTCTTTTCGAAGGTGGTGCTGGCGTCGATCGTTCCGGTCAGAAATCCTTTGCCGAGTGGGCTAAACGGGACGAAGCCGATCCCGAGCTCCTCGCACACCGGCAAGACTTCCTTTTCAGGCTCACGCCACCACAGCGAATATTCGCTCTGTAGCGCGGCCACCGGCTGGACGGCGTGCGCGAGGCGGATCGACTGCACTCCGGCTTCCGAAAGGCCGAAGTGCTTCACTTTCCCCTCCCGGATTAGCTCGCGCACAGCGCCGGCGACCTCCTCCATTGGCACGTTCGGGTCTACGCGATGTTGGTAGAAGAGATCGATGCGATCGGTTCGAAGCCGCCGCAACGACGCTTCTGCGACCTCGCGAATGCGTTCGGGGCGACTGTCGGGCCCCTGCGATGTCACGCCGTTTTTGAACCCGAACTTCGTCGCAATCACGACGCGATCGCGCACATTCACGAGCGCTTCTCCCACGAGCTCCTCGTTCGCGAAGGGCCCATAAGCCTCGGCGGTGTCGAAGAACGTCACGCCATGGTCGACCGCCGCTCGGAGCAGCGCGATCGCGTCCGCCTTTTCCATCGGCTTTCCGAGCCCGAAGCTGATGCCCATGCAGCCGAGGCCGATGGCGGAAATTTCGAGCCCGCTCGTTCCGAGCATGCGTTTTTTCATGGTGATTCTCCTCTAACCGCCGCGTTCCTCGAAACCATACGCCCTATTTGCGCTCGCGAAACCTGTATGAACTGCACGGGCCGTTCAGTAAATCTTCACGATCGCGACGCTCACTTCTTGGGCGGAGC
>Ga0164307_10001538_pt1 | contig 10496 bp, 9 predicted proteins | sample Whisoiple_243_MG_FD_110214 | JGI IMG/M metagenome (GOLD analysis project Ga0164307, IMG submission 110214) | Soil microbial communities amended with fresh organic matter from upstate New York, USA - Whitman soil sample_243_MG | ecosystem: Environmental > Terrestrial > Soil > Unclassified >...
ACTCTTGCGCCATAGGCCGCCGCCGAGCTTCTTTCTGTTCCGCAAATTCAACCAGGGCTTCGACTGGACCGCGCGCACTTACGGGCGCGGCGTGCGTCAGCTCGCCAAAATGCGCTACGCGTTGCTGGCGCTGTTTGCGATCGGCATCGCCGCGACAGGCATGCTCTACATGCGGCTACCCTCCGGCTTCCTGCCGACCGAAGACCGCGGTTATTTCTACGTCATTATCCAATTGCCCGACGGCGCATCGCTGCAGCGGACCGATGCGATGACCGCGAAGGCGCGCGCCGTCATCATGAAGCATCCGGCGATGAGCAACATCATCTCGCTCGTCGGCCTCAACTTTCTCACCGGCTCCACCGGCTCGAATAGCGCTGCGGCATTCGCCATCCTGAAGCCGTGGGAGGAGCGCGGTCCCGGCCAGAACGTCGGCGAAGTAATGGCGGATTTGCGCAAAGAGCTGACCGACATCGACGCCGGGGTCGTCGTCACGTTCGACCCACCGTCGATCCCCGGCATCGGTCAGACCGGTGGTTTCGAGTTCCAGCTCGAGGATTTGACCAACCACGGCGCTTTCGCGCTCGAGGAGTCGACGAAGGCGCTGATCGCGGAGGCGAAAAAGCAGCCGGAGATCGATCCGAACAAAGTGTTTACGACCTACAGCACGACGACACCGCAATTCAAATACGACCTCGACCGGGCCAAAACCAAACTGCTCGGGCTCAATCTGCCCGACGTTTTCAGCACGCTGCAGATTTTCTTCGGCTCGCTCTATGTCAACGACTTCAACCTGTTCGGCCGCACGTTTCGGGTGACCGTACAGGCCGAGAAGGATGCGCGCTCGGATCCGACGGATCTCAGCCGCCTTTACGTGCGCAACAATGTCGGCCGCATGGTGCCGTTGTCGACGTTGGGTTCGCTGCAGCGAACGATCGGGCCGGACATCGTGCCGCACTACAATCTTTACAACACCGCAAAAATCAACGGCCAAGCGGCGCCGGGTTATTCCTCGGGCCAGGCGATTGCGGCCATGCAGCGGGCTGCGGCAAATGTTCTGCCGCACGATTTCGGCTATGAGTGGACCGGCATCACTTATCAGGAGCTGAAGGCCGGCTCGGTTGCGGTGATCGTCTTCTCGTTGGCGCTCGTCTTCGTGTTCCTGTTCCTGGCCGCGCAATACGAGAGCTGGGCGATGCCGTTCATGGTCATCCTCGCCGTCCCGCTCGCTCTGTTCGGCGCGTTCGGCATGCTCTACCTGCGCGGCATGACGATTGACGTGTTCTCGCAGGTTGGCTTCGTCATGTTGATCGGGCTCGCCGCAAAGAACGCCATCCTCATCGTCGAATTCGCACGACGGCGTCGCGAAGACGGCTTGTCCGTTGTTGCCGCCGCGATGGACGCGGCGCGTCTGCGCCTGCGGCCGATCCTGATGACGGCATTTGCCTTCATCTTCGGCGTCATCCCGCTGATGCTGGCGCATGGCGCCGGTGCGGCGAGCCGCCAATCGATCGGCACGACGGTGTTCGGCGGCATGCTGGCGGCAACGGTGCTCAGCCTGGTCATGGTGCCGATCTTCTACGTCGTGATCGAGCGCCTGCGCGAGCCGCGGCCGAAACGCGTGCGCCAGACGCGGATGCGCGGGTTCGAAGCGGCGCCAGGCGAATAAATGCGTGCATCACGCCTATTCCTCGGCATGATCCTGATCGCGCTTGCGGCGTTCGGCGCGTTCTATGCCTATCAGCGCGGCGCGACGCAGCCGGTGCAGGCGCAAAATCCGCCCGCTCCCGCCGCCGCAATCGCCGTGCCTGTCGTGGCCGTGAAGAAAGAGGATGTGCCCGTCTTTCTCGACTATGTCGCGACGACCGAAGCGATGCGCATGGTCAACTTGCAAGCCAAGATCACCGGCTATCTCTCGAAGCGCGGCGCGCCTGATGGCGCCGACGTGAAGGAGGGCGATCTCCTTTACCAGATCGATCAACGCGACTATCGCGCGGCGCTCGATCAAGCGCGCGCGCAGGTGCAAAAGGATCAGGCGGCCCTCACCTATTCGCGCGCCACGCAAAACCGCAGCGCGACACTCGTCCAGCAGGGCTATACGAGCCGCGATCAGTTCGAGCAGGCGACGAGCACAATGGCACAGGCGCAGGCGGCGCTCGCGGCGGATCAAGCCGCCGAGCGCACGGCCCAGAACAACCTCGATTACACGGAAATCCGCGCGCCGTTTGCGGGGCGGATCGGCCGCTCGCTCGTGCACGAGGGCACGCTGATCAGTGCCGCCGGCACGCAGCTCAATACGCTCGTGCAGCTCGATCCGATCTACATCACCTTCAATCCGGCCGAGACGGATGTGCCGAAATTGGAAGCACGCCGCAAGCAGGGCGACATCATCGCGGAGGTGTTCCTCACCGGCGACACGGAGCCGCGCTACAAAGGCAAGTTGGTCTTTCTCGATAATGTGGTCGAGCGCGCGACCGGCACGATCACGGCGCGGGCGCAGGTCGACAATCCCGACCGCGCGCTGCTACCCGGGCAATTCGTGCGCGTGCGGCTGGCGATCGGCACGACGCCGAATGCGCTGCTCGTGCCGCAGACGGCAATCGGAGCGTCGCAGACCGGGCAATACCTTTATACGGTGAGCCCGGACAACAAAACGGAGCAGCGCTTTGTCACGCTCGGCGCGCGCTACGGCGACCGGGTGGTCGTCACCGGCCCGATCAAGGAGGGCGACAAGGTGATTGTCGGCAATCTGCAGCGGCTGAGCCCGAATGTGCTGGTGCAGCCGCAGGAGCAGACGGCAGCGGCGACGCAGTAACTCCAATCCTCGTCCTTACCTCCGAACGTTATTTGGGCGCGCGAGAAACAGCCTTTTAATCTGGATCTCGCGCGAGTGGAGTTGATATCGAATTCGGCAGCAAGAAACGAAGTGCAGACCACGGCATCGGAGGTGCAGTTCAAAACAGCGGAAGCCCGGAGGAAGAATGTCGAGGCCCCTCATCAAGACGTACGGGACCGTCAGCGCCGAGCAGCAGAAAGAGATGAGCGGATACGAGTTTGTCAGAGGGCTCGTCGACGGTACGCTTCCGTTGAACATGATCGCCCAAACTTTGGGCTATGATGTGACTGAGGCGGAAAAGGGCCGTGTCATCGTCACCGCGGAACCGACCGACGCCCACCTCAATCCATACGGCACGGTACATGGTGGCCTGACCGCCACCCTGCTCGACAGCTGCATGGGCCTAGCCGTGCAATCCACTTTGGAAAGGGGCCTCGGACAAACGACGGTCGAGTTCAAAATTTCACTGATGAAGCCCATCACTCCGGGTACCGGAAAGATCCGGGCAGAGGGGACAGTCCTGAATTGCGGTCGCCGAGTTGGTACGGCAGAAGGACGCGTCACCGACAGCACGGGGCGGCTCCTGGCACATGGCACGACGACGTGTCTGATCTTCGAGAGCTGATTTCGATGCCGGCGATTGGATTGAAGGCTCGGAACTTCTGCGCGTTAATCCGGCCCGTTCTCTTCGCCAATATGCCTGCCGAAATCCGGCGCCGCGGTTTCTTGTCCCTCGGCGATGATGCCGCGGCGGATCGCGCGCGTGCGGGTAAAGAGATCGAACAGGCCCTGACCGTCGCCCCAGCGGATCATTCGCTGCAGCGCGGCAAGATCTTCGTTGAAACGTCCGAGCACTTCGAGCACCGCTTCCTTATTGTTCAGGAAAACGTCGCGCCACATTGTCGGATCGGAAGCGGCGATCCGGGTGAAATCGCGAAAGCCGCCGGCCGAGAATTTGATCACTTCCGACTGCGTCACCTCTTCGAGATCGGCGGCGGTGCCGACGATATTGTAGGCGATCAAATGCGGCACATGGCTGGTGATCGCCAGCACGAGGTCATGATGGCCGGCCTCCATGACCTCGACATGCGAGCCCGCCGCTTCCCAAAACGCGGTAAGCTTGGCGACCGCCTCGGGATCGGCGCCGTCCGCCGGCGTCAGAATGCACCAGCGCTGCAGGAATAATGTCGCGAAACCCGCTTCGGGACCGGAATATTCGGTGCCGGCGACGGGATGGGCCGGGATGAAATGCACGTCGTCCGTCACGTGCGGCGCGACGGCGGCAACGACGCCGCTCTTCACCGAGCCGACATCGGAGAGGATCGCGCCGGCTTTGAGATGCGGCGCCGCGGCGCGCGCCGCGTCGCTCATCGCGCCGACCGGCACACAGAGAATGACGAGATCGGCGCCGGCAACAGCTTCTGCGGCGCTCTTGACAATGTCGCCAATGCGCAGCTCACCCGCGCGCTTGCGCACATCGGCATCGGCATCGAAGCCGGCGATCTCGCTCGCAAGATTCTGCCGCCGTGCCACATGCGCGATCGAGGAGCCGATAAGGCCCAAGCCGATCAGCGCAATTTTGTCAAAGAGGGGCGTCGCGCGTGCCGGACCAAGCCGTTCAGGCACGCTGCTTCTCCCGGGCGGCCACGAATTCGGCGAGCGCGTTGACGACAAGCCGGTTCGCCTCTTCCGTGCCGACCGTCATGCGCAGACAGTCGGGCAGTCCGTACACGCCGACGGCGCGCAGGATGAGCCCGCGCGCGGTGAGGAAACGGTCGGCATCCGCCGCCGTGCGGCCGGGAGACTTCGGGAACCGGATCAGCACGAAATTGGCGACGCTTGGCACAATCTCGAGTCCGAGCTTGGTGATTTCCTCGGAGAGCCAGGCCAGCCATTTCGTATTATGCGTGATCGATTTTTCGACATGCGCGACGTCGTCGATGGCCGCAACACCCGCTTCGATGGCCGCCGCGTTGACATTGAACGGCCCGCGGATGCGGTTTACGGCGTCACAGACATGCGCCGGCGCGTAGCACCAGCCGATGCGCAACGCCGCGAGCCCATAGATTTTGGAAAACGTGCGCGTCATCACGACATTGTCGTATTGCGCCGCGAGCTCTAGGCCGGAGGAGTAATCGTTGCGCGTCACATATTCCGCATAAGCCGAATCGATGACGAGCAGCACATGCGGCGGGAGTGCCGCATGCAGCCGCTTCACGTCCTCGAACGGCACATACGTGCCGGTCGGATTGTTGGGATTGGCGAGGAACACGATTTTCGTGCGCGGCGTCACTTTAGCGAGAATGGCGTCGACATCGGCCGTGTAGTTTTTCTCCTCGGCCACTACGGGCGTACCGCCCGCGCCCAATATGTTGATGCGGTAAACCAAAAATCCATGCCTGGTGAAAATGCCCTCGTCGCCAGGGCCGACATAGGCGCTCGCAAGTAGGGACAGGATTTCGTCCGATCCCGCGCCGCAGACGATGCGGGCGGAATCGAGCCCGTAGCGCTGCGCGATCGCTTCGCGCAGCCGGGTCGAGGCGCCATCCGGATAGGCTTGGAGATGATCGGCAAGCGCACGAAAAGCGGCCATCGCTTTTGGCGAGGGGCCGAGCGGCGTCTCGTTCGACGAAAGCTTGTAGACTTTCGCGACCCCCGGCGCCTCGCTCTTCCCCGGCACGTAGGCGCTGATGTCGAGAATTCCCGGCCGCGGCACCGGGCGGGCTGAAGACGCTGACATGATGGCTCCGAAAATCAGGCCGACCGGCTTAGAGCATCGCTAACCGAATCGCGAGAGGCGACATCGAAGCGGGCGGCGTGGCTGCCGACTTCCGCGACGCGGCTCGCGCCCGGTAAGCTACGAAGGCGCTCGCCGAACTCGCCGGCCTTCGGGCCCGAGATTGCGAGGAGGAGCGAGAGCCCCATCCGATCCGGCGCGTTGCCAATGATCTCGCCGCCGGTCTCGCCGATCAAGGCCGGTAGCGCGTCGCGCCAGCGCTCGACCTGCACCGCGTAGAGGATCACCTCGCGAGCGGCGGCGTCTTCGACCGGCTTCGAGACGACGAAGACCGGCAGGCCCGCCGGGTGGTCCGGCCGCTCGACAAAAGGTAGCCGCGCGATGATCTTGGGCGCCTGCGACTCGGCAAGGCCGCTCCACCAGGCGCCATCGGCGGCGCTGGCGCTGATCCGCACCATGCCAAGGTCGCCGGGGGAGCGCTTAACCGCCGCAATGACCCCGGCGGCGCCGTTATGTGGCACGTATGGAACGGTGAAGCCGAAATGGAAGCGCGCCGAGTCGCGCATCGGCGGATCGCCGCCGGAGACGTCGACGTGGACGCTGTAATTCGCCTGCACGAAGGTGAAAGTAGAAATAATAATGCGCCAAATTCCCTCGACGGTGTCGAGCGGCAGAAGCCCGCGATGCCGCTCGACAAGGCGGCGCATCATCTCCGCCTCGCGGCCAGGCCGGAACGCGGAGCCGCCCCCCTGCCGCGCTTTGACGGCGATCAGTCGATCAATGATTTCGCCGCGCTCCATGAGGCCACGATGAATGTCGAGATCGATGCGATCGATCTCCTGCCGGAGTGCGGCGAGGTCGACGGCTTCGGTTTTGTTTACCTCGTTCATTGCGCAGCCCTCGCGCTGCTCTCATACAGGCGTCGCTCCGCGTAGCAAAACCGCTCCGCTCCTTGACTCCCTTGCCGGCGCGCTCCTAAGTAACAAACGAAATGTTCGAAATAACGAACCCCTTGAAAAGCGTCTCACGCCGGCAACCGCGCGCCCGCGCCGCGCGCGAGGCGGATAATCCGCAGAGCCCGCTCCTGCGTCTGCCCGAGGGTGAGCCGCTTGCGCTTGATTCCGGTGCTAGTCTCGCGCCGCTGCAGATCGCCTACCAGACCTACGGCACGCTGAATGCCGCGCGGTCCAACGCCATCCTGATTTGCCATGCGTTGACCGGCGACCAGCATGTCGCCAACAGTCATCCGGTCACCGGCAAGAAGGGCTGGTGGGCAACGATGGTCGGTCCCGGCAAACCGATCGACACCGAGCGATATTTCGTCATCGCCACCAACGTGCTCGGCGGCTGCATGGGAACAACCGGCCCCGCCAGCACGAATCCGGCGACAGGGCACCCTTACGGCCTCGATTTTCCCGTCGTGACGATACGCGACATGGTGCGCGTGCAAGTCCTCCTCCTCAACCACCTCAACATCGACCAGCTGCTCTGCGTCACCGGCGGCTCGATGGGCGGCATGCAGGTCCTGCAATGGGCGGCCTCCTACCCCGAGCGCGTCTTCTCCGCGATGCCGATCGCCACCGCCCCGCGCCATTCCTCGCAGAACATCGCCTTCCATGAGGTCGGCCGCCAGGCGATCATGGCCGATCCGAACTGGCGCGGCGGCCGCTACCTCGACGAGGGCGTCTCGCCCACGAAGGGCCTTGCGGTCGCGCGCATGGCCGCGCACATCACCTACCTCTCCGAGAAGGCGCTGCAGGACAAATTCGGCCGCAACCTGCAGAACCGCGACGCCCACACCTTCTCCTTCGACGCGGATTTCCAGGTCGAGAACTATCTGCGCTATCAGGGCTCGAGCTTCGTCGACCGCTTCGATGCAAACTCGTATCTCTACGTCACGCGCGCCTGCGATTATTTCGACCTCGCCGCCGATTACGGGGGCTCGCTGGCGCTCGCCTTCAAGAATACGCCGACGCGGTTTTGCGTCATCTCATTTACCTCCGATTGGCTCTACCCGACCTCCGCCTCGCGCGCGATCGTGCATGCGCTCAACGCCGGCGGCGCCTCCGTCTCCTTTGTCGAGATCGCATCCGACAAGGGGCACGACGCGTTCCTGCTCGAAGAGCCGGATTTTCACGCGACGACGCGCGGTTTTTTGAGCGCGGTCGCCGACGCACGCGGGGTGCGACAAGCCGCGGTCGCAGTCCCGGCATGAGCGACAGCGATATCGACGAGCGGGTCAGCGATCTCATCGCGCCCGCCGAAAGCGCCGCGCCGCCGGAGCGTCTCGATCTTCTCGTCGTCTCGCGCATGGTCAAGCGCGGCGCGCGCGTGCTCGACGTCGGCTGCGGCGACGGCGCGCTCCTAAAATTATTGCGCGACACCCGCGCGGTCGACGCGCGCGGCATCGAGCTGTCGCAACGCGGCGTCAACGATTGCGTCAAGAACGGCCTCTCGGTGATCCAGGGCGACGCCGATACCGATCTCGTCGATTATCCCGACAATGCCTTCGATTATGTGATCCTGTCGCAGACGCTGCAGGCGACGCGCGAGCCGCGCAAAGTCTTGGAGAACATGCTGCGCATCGGCCGGCGCGCCATCGTGTCGTTTCCGAATTTCGGTCATTGGCGCGTGCGGCTGCAATTGCTGTTTCGCGGCCGCATGCCGCGGACCGACACGCTGAACTACGCCTGGTACGAGACGCCGAACATCCATCTCTGCACGATCCGCGATTTCGTCAGCCTGCTCGACGAAGTCGGCGCCTGCATCGAGCGCGGCATCGCGCTCACCCGCTACGGCAAGCCGGTGCGCGTCAGCGCGCCGTGGTGGCTGTGGAACCTGTTCGGCGCGCAGGCGGTGTTCATGCTGGAGCGGAAGAGCGCGCGGTCGCGCACATAAGACTCCAGCGTCATGGCCGGGCTTGGCCCGGCCATCCATGCCGACCGGCACACCGATGCGCATTTGCGTTCGTGGATGCCCAGGCCAAGCCCGGGCATGACGCTAATGGGCAGCGACGCGCTCATCCTTCCGCGGCGTCATTGCGACCCCGGATTAAATCCGGGGAAGCAATCCAGGAGCAAATGCACGATTATTGCAGATGTTGCCACCCGGTCGATTCTCGAGGGCGCTAAAGCGCTGGTACGAGCAAACCGCCGCGCGATTTCCAACCCTAATCAACAAAGTCTCGCCGTAGCGCTGAGTCAACTCGAAGAAGAGATCGCGAGCTTCGATGCCCGGCAACGACACGTTGCATTGACCGCCCTCGGCGGTCCTCAACAGATACGCGGCCTCGCTGGGGCGATATCAGGCGATATGCGCGTTGGTACGCCAGTGGTAATTCGCCGGCCGACCGCAATAGCCCAACGCACTTGAGTGCGCCCGACGGATTTCCGCTCATTCAAGTCCGAGGCTTTGATAGCATACAGGAGGAGGTCAATTTCTGCGCTGAGGAATTTACCCGTTTCTTAGCCGGCGGGCTTCAGCCAGAAGATTTAATGGCAATTGCGATCGATGACCGAGCTGCTAAGGCGTATCTATCAGCTTTGGCCGCAGCTTTGGCCGAAAGGGGAATTTCCTCGAATAACATCATCGCCGATCGTTACAGTGAACCTGCGTTCACAATCGCAGGAAAGACAACACTCAGTACGGTCTATCGCGCGAAAGGCAATGAGGCAGCGGTAGTCGCTGTTCTTGGCGGGGATGCTGTCCCCCTTAACACGAGAACAGGTCGAAACAGACTTTTTACCGCCTTTACGCGCACTAAGGGCTGGCTTCGAATCACTGGAATGGGCGAGAGCTTTGCACCACTGCGAGCGGGGGTTCGAACGGCGACGGGTTTTGCTCCAGAGATGCGCTTTCAGATGCCTGATCCTACAGAAATTGAATTTATCCAACGTGATCTTTCGGAGAAGAATGCACGCGTTCAGCGCGCACAAGCTGAAATGGAACGTATGAAGGATGATTTGGGTCTGACGGACGAAGATCTAAAGACGTTGATTGGAGCACGTCGGCGTAATGGACGGACCTGAATTTATTCGCCAGATCGGGAGGTCGTGGGAATTCTTTAAGCAATTGACGTTGGATCGAACGTTAATCTGGAAGGCATCCTTGCCGGTGGATGAAGATTTCCGGAGAGTCGCCCTCGCTCCGGAATCTTTTTACGCCGAAATCTATCGCGTGGGCCTAAGTAGGTCGTCTTACAACTTTCTGCTAAGTGACTACTCGTATTTTCAGTTTAGCTGGGACAGCGACGCCGCTTGGAGGCTGGCTTATTTTCCAAACCCCTGGATTGCAGGGGTACCAGACGCGCAGGATACTTTGGATCAATGGGAAGCGTTAGAGGAGATGGGAGGTCTGTCACATGAGGATGCAAGTGATTTGATCGAAGAGCTGCCCTACAAAGGCGCGATCCCGGCAATCAGGTTTGAATACTCTAGGCAGCAGTATCGGGAAATTGTTCATCCTGCCGCTCATTTTCATATCGGGCGAAATGCCGACAATCGTTGGCCGTGCGCCGTGCTACTCGGCCCTCATGCATTCTCAATGTTAGTTGCCCGACTTTACTACGCAGATCAATGGCGCACACGGAGCAGCTAGGAAGGGTGCCGCCGGAGGGTTGCGTAGATAACAAATTCCTCGAAATCATCCATAGCTCACAAGCGGTACACGAGTTCAGTGACACCGAACGACGAGGCCTTCACTTTGGCCGGAATATGGTGCCTATTCTCGAACCGCAGGCTGATCGGGGGACACGTCGCTCAGGTCGCACTGAATCGGAACGGACGAGGGGTGGGGGCGGTCGCTAGCCCCCTCCCCCCCGCCCTTCCCCTGCCCTCACCCCCCTGCTATCCCGGCCGCACATGGCCACCTACCCGATCGCCAATATCCGCAACTTCTCGATCGTCGCGCATATCGACCACGGCAAGT
>Ga0164307_10001540_pt1 | contig 10490 bp, 11 predicted proteins | sample Whisoiple_243_MG_FD_110214 | JGI IMG/M metagenome (GOLD analysis project Ga0164307, IMG submission 110214) | Soil microbial communities amended with fresh organic matter from upstate New York, USA - Whitman soil sample_243_MG | ecosystem: Environmental > Terrestrial > Soil > Unclassified >...
CCGGTCGGCCTCCTCCCGGCCGGGACCGTGGCGGACCGCTCGATGCTGGACGCGCTCAAGACGACCCGGCCGATCTTCATCCAGGGCTCGGACTTCCACAACTCGTGGGTCAACAGCCGCGCGCTCGCGCTGGCAGGGGTCGACCGCACCACGCCGAACCCGGCCGGCGGTGAGATCGTGCGCGGCAGCGGAGGGGAGCCGACCGGCCTGCTCAAGGACAACGCGCAAGGCGTCGTCAGCGCGGTGATCCCGCCGCCGAGCCGCGCCGAGCTCGAGGCGGCGTACGCCGACACGATGGCCTACCTGCTCAGCCTCGGGATCACCTCGTTCCTGGACGCCGCGTCCGACGAGTCCAGCGTGCGGGCGTACGCCGACCTCCGCTCCGCCGGCCACCTGCTGCAGACCGTGACGCCCGCGCTCCGGCTCTCCAGCGAGCTCACCAAGCGGCCGCAGCAGGCCGCCGAGTGGCTGGCACACCTCCGCCGTCGGCACGGCAAGATCCCCGGCATCCACATCACGACCGCGAAGGTCTTCGTCGACGGTGTCATCGAGTACCCCGCACAGACCGCGGCCCTGCTCGAGCCCTACCTCGACGAGGACGGCCGGCCGACCAAGAACAGCGGCGACCTCTACCTCTCCAGCAAGGAGTACCAGCGGCTCGCCGTCGTCCTGGACTCCGCGGGATGGCAGCTGCACAGCCACGCGATCGGCGACCGGGCGGTCCGGGTCGCGCTCGACGCCTACGAGGCGGCGCTGCACGCCAACGGCCGCAAGGCCCGCCGGCACCGGCACACGGTCGCGCACCTGCAGCTGGTGCACCCGCGGGACTACCCCCGGTTCGCCCAGATCGGCGCGCTCGCCTGCATGCAGCTCCAGTGGGCGGTGCGCAACGAGTGGACGCTCGACGCGCTGCGCCCGTTCATCGGCGACGAGCGGTTCCGCCGGATGTACCCGGCCCGCAGTCTCGAGCGCGCCGGCGCCCGCCTGGTCGGCGGCTCCGACTGGCCGGTGGACCCGCTGCGCCCCTTCAACCAGATCGCCTCGGCCATCGACCGGACCGAGTACGACGCCGTGCCGCGCCCGCTCAACCCGGCCGAGGGGATCAGCCGCGCGGCATCGCTGGCGATGCACACGCGCGGCAGTGCCTTCGAGCTCCACCAGGGAGGCACCGGCACGGTCGCGCCCGGGAAGGTTGCGGATCTCGTCGTCGTGGACCGCGACCTGCAGAAGGTCGGCCCTCGGTCGATCCGGGCGGCGTCGGTGGGCAACACCCTGATCGGCGGCAAGGTCGTCTACGACGCCGACTCGGCGGCCGGCCGCACGGCTGCCCGCCGGGGCACGGCGCTCGTGGCGGCGGCCGGTCGGCGCGCGCCGCACTCCTGCTGCGGCTAGTCGCCCCAGCCCATCGGGAAGACCTGGAACGGCGCGGCGAACGGCGTACCCAGTCGTTGGCCGGTCTGCCGCGCCATGCCCTCCAGGAACTCCCGGGCGTCGAAGTCCGCCCAGCCCAGCCCGTCGATGTAGGCGCCGTGCGCCTCCAGCGAGGCGACGCCGGCGTCGAAGGTGTCGGTGGTGTCGACCGCGTGCCCCGAGTCCGGCGAGCCGAAGGCCCAGACCTCGCGCACGCCGCCCCACGGCTCGAGCCCGTCGACGAGCTGCTCGTTGAAGATCCAGCGGTTGCCCGCGTCGCGGACGGCGTCGAGCACCGCCCGTCCGGTCGCGATGTGGTCGGCCTGGTTGAGGTTGCGGCCGCCCCAGGTGTCCTGGAAGTTGCCGGTGATCACGATGTCGGGCCGATAGCGGCGTACGACGTGGGCGATCTCGCGCCGCAGCGGTACGCCGTACTCGAGGATGCCGTCCGCCAGCCCGAGGAACACCACGTCGGGCACCCCGACGACCTGTGCGGACGCGACCTGCTCCGCCTCGCGCACCGTCCGGCACTCGTCCGGGCCGAGCCCGTCGATGCCGGCCTCGCCGCTGGTCACCATGCAGTAGGTGACCTGCTTGCCCTGCCCGGTCCAGCGCGCGACCGCGGCGGCGGCGCCGAACTCCATGTCGTCGGGGTGCGCGACGACGCACAGGGCGCGCTCCCAGTCCTCGGTCAGCGGTTCGAGCCGCTCGATGTCCATGTGAACCTCCCGAGCCGCAGCATACGCTTGACATGCAGCCAAATGGCTGCATGAAATGGGTGCCATGGACGCGGTGTTCAAAGCCCTCGCGGACCCGACCCGTCGGGAGCTGCTCGACCGGCTGGGGGAGCGCAACGGCCAGACCCTGGCCGAGCTGTGCGACGGGGTCGACATGGCCCGCCAGTCGGTGAGCAAGCACCTCGCCGTCCTCGAGGACGCCGGCGTCGTCACCACCCGGTGGCAGGGTCGGGAGAAGCTGCACTTCCTCGATGCCGCGCCCATCAACGCGGTCGCCGACCGCTGGCTCAGCCGCTTCGACCGTCGCCGCGCGCAGGCGCTGGCCGACCTCGCCACTGTCTTGGAGGCAGCACCCGTGAACGAGTTCGTCTACACCACCTACATCAGGACCACGCCCGAGGCGCTCTGGCAGGCACTCACCGAGCCGGCTTTCACCAGCCGCTACTGGGGCGCTGAGCTCACGTCCGACTGGCAGGTCGGCTCGACGGTCAACTGGACGTACGCCGAGGCGACCATGGTCGACCCCGCGCAGCGCGTGCTGGTCGCGGACCCGCCGTACCGGCTCTCCTACACCTGGCACGCCATCACCGACTCGTTCGCTCGCATGATCGACGCCGAGCCTGCGGTGGTCGCGGCGCTGCGGGCCGAGCCGCTCTCGCACGTGCTGTTCGAGATCGAGGAGGTGGGGGAGCGGGTCAAGCTGACCGTGACCCACGGTGGCTTCGAGCCCGACAGCCAGATCCTGCCGGGCATCAGCAACGGTTGGCCCGAGATCCTGGCCAGCCTCAAGACCCTGCTCGAGACCGGGGCGCCGCTGCCGACTGCGTGAGTCCGCCGCCGACGGGTACCGGTCGGCCATGAGCTACCGCCTGAGCCGCCTGTTGTCGATCGCCTCCGCCTCGTACGGCGGCTACGCCCTCGCCCAGCCCGCGCACCTCTGGCAGGCGCTGCACTCCGACCGCAAGGACCAGGACGGGCTCGAGCTGCTCGCGCGGACGTACGGCGTACGCGACCTGGCGATCAGCAGCCTCGCGGTCTTCGGCCGCTCCGACAAGACGGTGCGGGCCGCGATGCTGTTGCGGATCGCGATGGACCTCGGCGACGCGGCGGTCCTCGGGAGTCACACCCAGGACCCGGAGCTCCGCCGCAAGGTCCTCGGCATCACCCTCGGCTGGGCCGGCCTGAACACCCTCGCGCTGGCGATCGACACCAAGCGCGGCCGCTAGGACGGCGACTCCCAGCCAGGCCCCAGAGGGATCCCAGAGCGGCGCGAGAGGTTGACGGTGTTCCCGCACCCACTCACCTGGAGGACTCGTGTCCGCCCCTGCCTTCCGTTCGAAGCTTGCCCCAGCCATCGCCGCATCCGTCCTGACCGGGCTGGTCGTCCTCCCCGCGACCACCCACGCCGCGGGCACGCCCGCCGGGACGCTGGTGTTCATCAAGGACCACAACGTGTGGCTGTCACAGGGCGACGGCTCGCAGGCCCGGGCGCTCACCACGGACGGCAGCTACGCGACGCCGTACGTCGCGCCGAGCCAGTCCGACAACGGCGTCACCGTCGCCGGGCGCCTGGCCGAGATCGTCCGCATGGACCAGGCCGGGCGGGTGCTCAACCGGATGGACCCGAAGCCGTTGCCGAGCTCGGTCGGCACCGCGATCGACGGCAACATCCGCGACCTGGCGATCTCTCCCGACGGCTCGCTGGTCGCCTACACGTTCACCGAGTGGCTCAACCCGGCCGGTGCCAGCTCCGGGTTCCGCTCCGCGACCGGCTACACGTCGGCCGACCGGCTCACCGATCCGGCGCCGCGCGGCACGACGTACTTCAACGCGCCGTCGTGGGTCGGCAACAACCGCACGCTGCAGGGTGGTGGCTACGGCTCGCAGGTGATGATCGACGACCTCGGTGCCGCGGAGCCGGCGCACTGGTTCGACGACGGGGACATCTACTCGCCGTCGACCGACCTCGGCCAGCCCGACCTCGCCCCGGACGGACGCCACCTGGCCGTGCTGCGCGGGTACGGCGACGACACGTCGATCATCTGGTACCGCGTGGCCGGCACCGCTACCTCCGGCCCGCCGCCCGCTACCCCGACGCCGCTGTGCGAGATCCCCGCACCCGGGATCAGCCACCCGACCTGGGCGCCCGACAGCGACTCCCTCGCCTGGTCGGAGACCGACGGCATCTGGTCGCGTTCGAGCGCGGAGGACTGCTCGGTGCTGTCCTCGCTGATCGTGCCCGGCGGCTCTGAGCCCGACTGGTCGGGTGCCCCGCTGAGCCCACCGGCCCCGCCCGCCGTCGTCCAGCAGGTCGACAACCTCAAGCGTCCGGCGATCTCCGGCAAGGCGCGCGTCGGCAAGGTACTCAAGGCCTCGGCCGGTCGCTGGTCGCCCGGCAGCGTCAAGGTGACCTACCGCTGGCTGCGCAACGGCAAGGCGATCAAGGGCGCCGACGGACGGCGCCACCGCGTCGTACGAGCGGATCGCGGCAAGCGGCTCCAGGTCGTCGTCACCGCCCGCAAGAGCGGCTGGCGCACGGACACTGCGACCAGCAAACCGGTCCGGGTCAGGCGCTGACCGGCCGACCCCGCTAGGCTGCCGCCGCGAACGGGGCGGTAGCTCAGTCGGTTAGAGCAGAGGACTCATAACCCCCTCCGCCCGAGAGTCGGCGCCATCACGACACTGCCGCCTTGACCTGCGGAAACCCGTGCTGACCTGTGCAGATGCACCCTCCGGTGTCCGGCTTCCTTGCGTTGGTCAGCGTTGGGTGGCATCGGTCCGTTTGGGCCGTTCTGCGGACCGGGTGCGGACCGGCGAGCGGCCCCGGCGCGCGGCGATCCGCTGCGGTCGGCCGGCGGGCGTCGATCGCGTGACCGCGTCACGCAGACCGGGAACTCGGATTCCTGGCCACGGTGACATCGGATCGCCGTACGCTCCCTGGCCATGACGGAGCAGAAGCCGAAGGCCCCGCCCGGCTGGTATCCCGACAAGAGGATGGCTGGCACTCAGCGATACTGGGATGGCCAGAGCTGGACCGACAAGGTGGCACCGCTCGCCCCCGAGGTGCCGGCTCAGAAGACGGTGTCCGTGTGGACGATCGCGCGCGGTGTCGCGCTCGGGCTTCTCTGCGTGATCGCCATCATGGTCATGTTGACGAAGTGCCAGGCGGACCAGGACCACACAGACTGCCTGACGGGCAACCTCGATCGAGCATCGGAGGGGCTCCCACTGCTCGATTGCGACTGAGCGTCATCGTCGGGGCGCTCTCCGGAGACTCGTGCGCACGTCGTCAGGGCGAGCGTGGATACGTTCGATCACCCTGGCGAGGGGGTGGGGGGTGACCCCCTCCGACACGCGCGCGCACGACCGGTGGGTTAGCGGCTCGCGCCGTGTACGGGTTACCGGGTTGTGCAGATCATTGGGTGTCCCTATGAGGGCGCTCGAGTGAGCGCCCTCATAGGGCGGTCGACGGGGCGCTGGGGGGAGCCGGTCAGCGGGGGATCTGGTCGACGATGGCCTGGAGGTCGACGTGCTCGCTCGTGGGATCGAGGCCGCCGGTTGGCGTTCGGCCGTCAGCAGTGAGCCACGGTTCCGGCGAACCTCCGTTGCTGCCGAGGAGCTCGGCTTCGATCTCTTCAAGTGAGGGCATCTCGGGTTCCTTCTTTCGTTGGTGAGCGTGTCGGGGTGAGGCAGGTCAGCGGCGACGGCTGGCCGTGAGCGGGACGTGCGACTGGTAGCCGGCCGGGAGGCCGGCCTCGGCCAACCGTCGGTCGTACTCGGCGCGCTCTCGTCCAGCCGCCTCGGCCTCGACCTGCTCGGCCGTCACGACCCGCAGACCGCTCCCGGCCCGGATGCCGCCGACGAGGGCCGCCGTACGGCCCTTCGGGTCGCCGGTGACGAACACTCGAGAGTCGAGTGAGTGACCGGCGAGGTAGTGGTCAGTCTTCAAGCGCTTCACGAGTGCTCGGAGCCTGTCCCAGCGCTCTTCGAGCTCGAGGAGGGCGGTCCACGCCTCGGGTGCCTTGCCGCCTGCCCTCAACGCGTCGTCGCTGGTCTCGCAGTCCTCGGGCACGTTGGACAGGTGCTCCTCGGCCGCGGCGATGATCTCGACCGCCGCGGGAGCGAACACGTCGGTGACGAGTGCCTCGCCACGGTCGGTGATGAGGGCGCCGGCCTGCCGGCCCGCGCGCCCGGACGCGTCGCTCAGCGCGGCACCGGCGACGTTCCCGACGTCGGTGGTCGCCTGTGCCTCGATCAACCGCTCACGCGCCTTCTCGGGGGTGAGGGTGCCGGCGGCGAGCTCGGCCGTGACCTGCTCGCGCTCGACCTCGAACCGGTCGTCGGTGGCTCGAGCGGCTGCGGCGAGGGCGTCGGCCCGGTCGAGGTGCTCGAGCACGCCGGGGAACTCGCCGATCAGTCCGAGCGCGGTGAGCTCGTCGGCGTAGCGGCGGGCGAGGTTGGTGTGAATGGGACGGGGACGGGGCTTGGAGCTGGGCATGCTTGGTGGACCTTCCTGTGGCGGGTGATGCCGGTCTCGGAAACGGAGTCCCGGCGGTTTGGTGGGAGTGATCGGACCGGTGGTTAGCGGCTGCCGCGTGCCCGGCAGTCCGGACAGCCGCGGCCCCGCCAGTTGACGGGCTTTCCGTGCTCGCGGCAGCGCCATCGCGTCCAGTTCTGGCCGGTTGCTGTGGTGCTGCCACTGGAGTGCGGTTGCGCTGTACGCAGCTCCTCGGCGGTCGTGACCACCTGCCACGCGCCGCACGTGCACCGCTCGATCTCGTCTCCGTGCTTGCCGACGAATCGGTGGACTCGTGGGCCGTCGCAGGCCGCGCGGTGTCTGAGGTGGCCAGCAGTGGCCGCGGTCGTGTCCAGCTCGGGTGTCGAAGGGGTGGGCTCAGTGGTCGTCCTCATCGCGGGTGCCTTTCGTATCGTCGTACGCCGTTGGTGTTCGGTGCGGGCTCGTGGTTGCAGTCGGGACAGCACGGTCCGCGGCGGATCTCGTGGAGGTTCTGGCAGGACTGCCAGGGGGCGGAACAGGTCCGGCAGGAGACATGCGCGAGCCACGGCCGGCACCGAGGGCACGCGATTGGCCGCCCGTCGGCGTCCTCGCCCAGCCAGCCGCCTCGGCACCTCTCAGCGTGCGCCCGCTGCTCGAGGGTCCGGGCGTCAGCCTCGGCCTGCTCAGCCTCCCGACGCTCGCGGACCTCGGAGGAGTCGATAGGGGGCCAGCTCACGATGCCGCCGATCGTCTGTCGGTGCACTCGACGGTGACTGCGGCGTAGAGCCCGACCGGATCATCGGGGTAGCTGTCCTCGAGCCGTTCGATGATCGGGCCGGCCTCGATGTCGGGTCGCATCGCGTCGAGTTTCGTGGCCGCATCGGTTCTCCGGGTCTCGCGATCTCGTTGCTTGCTCTGCTCGGAGACTGCCTTACGCGCGACGCTGAGATAGCGGGGCGCCGTAGTCAGCCGCCGTAGAGAGTTGGTAGCCGGATCGTTGCCGGCGTACTTGACCAACTCGTCAATCTCCCCCTCTCCGATGCCCTTCTCGAGCAACGCGGCCCGCACCTCCAGTTCGACGGTCGTCGGCACGGGGAGGGAGGGGATGTTTGAGGGAGGAGAGGGAGTGTCCTGTGATGCTGGACGGTAGGACGACGGTTGACCGTCCTGTGACGCTGGACGGTAGGGCGATGGTTCGCCGACGGTTGACCGTCCGGTTTCGCTGGACGGTTCGGACCGTCCGGCATCACAGGACGGTTCGGGCAGGAGGAGACGCAGCCGTGTGCGTCGACCGCCCTTGCGGGTGTCGGAGCGCTCGAGCAGTGCCGGGCGGTTGTCTCTCGCGTGCAGGAGTCGGCGCACCACCTCGTAGACGGTGCCGCGGTGAAGGCCGGTCCAGCGGGCGAGTTGGTCGTAGCCCGGTGCCGTGGTCTCGCCGTCAAAGGAGTCGCAAGCAAGCGCCAGGAGGACAAGGCGCTCGGTCTCGTTCGTCCAGCTCGCCGGCAACGCAGCCACACGGGCAACGGCGGGCCGGCGGCCGTCCACGCTGAGGTGGTCAGACAACGGCGTAGCTCCCGTCTGTGAGATGTGGGTGACGAGGGGGCGAGGCAGGGTCAGGGGTCAGCTCTTGCCGGGCAGGCTGAACCCCTCCTCACGCTCACGCTCGGCGATCCATGCCTCGATGTCGGAGCGTCGGTAGCGGACCGCGCGGCCGACACGGAAGCCGCGGGGGCCCGTGCCGTTGTGGCGCCACCACCTGCACGTCGCAACCGGGACTCCGAGCATCTCGGCCAGTTCGGTAGTGCTCAGGAACTCTCGATCCGGCATTGCAGATCTCCTGTCGTAGGTCATTGGAACTCGGACACAATCAATGTTGGTCCTTGACGAAACAGGCTGACAAGTGCTGTTCTGTGACAGTGGAAAACAAACTCGAGGGAACAAGGGCGGTACTTGCGCGACCGATCCCCTGGGCGGACGAGAGCGGCAATCAGTGGATGGTGACCGTGATGTGGCAGGTCGATCCGTTGCGGCCGGTCGGTGTCACCGTGGCGGCGTATGAGTCGGCCGAGCCGAATGGCGACGAGTTCGTGCTGTCTGGCCTCGGCTCTGATCCGATCACCCGAGGCTTGTTCCACAACCTGCGCATGGCCGAGATGATCGACCGCTCTCGGTGGCACCTGCTGATGGACCAACGAATTCGGCGTCTTGAGCTCCCACGCGACGGTGGCAGTGTCATTCCGATGCGGTTCACGGCTCTCGGGGACGAGTTGCTCGAAGCGGACCGCGCCGGCAGGCGCAAACGGTCAGCAGAACGAGGGCACTATGGTGACCCGGCAGAACACCTCCGGCAGGTCGCGGACGCCTATCGGCGAGCCTTCGTGGAGGACCCGAGGCGCGCGGCCCTCCGGACCGCGGAGATCCTGCGCGATGCGGGCGTCATTCCCGAGGTGAACGCGCGCACTCGCGGTCAGGTTCGCACGATGATCCTGCGGGCGCGCGCCTCTGGGCTGTTGCCGAAGACGGAAGAACGCCGAGCGGGCTGGACGGAAGCGCCGGCCGAAGGAGAGGACTGAGCCATGGCGAGCTATAGCGTTGCGAAGCGGCCAGGAGGGCAGTGGCGGGCTCGGTATCGCGGCTCCGATGGCCGCGAGAGGTCCAAGCACTTCGACCGCAAGGTCGATGCCGACCGCTGGGGACGCGAGCAGACCGCTCGGGTCGACCGTGGGGACTGGACAGATCCGCGCCTGGGCCGCACCACGGTCGAGGACTACGCCGCAGAGTGGCTCCGAGGCAAGGTCAAGCTCCGAGAGTCCACCAGGGCGTCGTACGACGCTCTCCTGCGGACACACGTCCTCCCGACGTGGGGCCGCGTGCCGCTCTCGGGCGTGCGCCACGAGGACGTCGCGGCATGGGTAACCAGACTGCACGCCAGTGGGCTCTCAGCGTCGCGTACCCGGCAGGCGTGGATCGTGTTCTCACAGGTTCTCGACCTCGCGGTGAAGGGCAGGCGCATCCCGAGCAACCCTGCCCGTGGTGTCGAACTGCCGAGCCTCCCGAGCCGGTCGGAGCGTGAGGGGGTCAGGGCGCTCGATGAGCGCCAGGTGTGGGCACTGGCCGACGCCGCGGGGGAGCAGCGGCTCTCCGTTCTCACGCTGGCGTGGTGCGGTCTCCGCTTCGGTGAGCTGGCCGCGCTTCGGGTGCGGTCGCTCGACATGCTCCGACGCGAGCTGCGAGTAACGGCAACCCTCTCCGAGCTGGGTGGTCGGTTGATCGAGGGCCCACCCAAGACGGAGGGGTCCGTGCGGACGGTCCCGGTGCCTGGGTGGCTCGTGGACGAGTTGGCGCCTCTGATGGCGGACAAGGGCCCAGAGGACCGCCTGTTCACCGCCGCCGAGGGTGGCCCGCTCAGACTTGGCAACTGGCGGGGCCGCGTGTTCGATCCGGCAGTCCGGCGCTCAGGCATCGCCAGTCAGGAGCGCGGGGACATGCTCAGGCCGCACGATCTGCGGCACACCTGTGCCTCGCTCCACATCAAGCACGGGACGCCGCCCAAGGTGCTCTCCTCAATGCGCGGACACGCCTCCGTTGCGATCACGCTCGACCGCTATGGTCATCTCTACCCGGGCGACGTGCACCAGTACGTCGACCGGCTCGGAGAGGTCGCGATCGCCGCTCGTGCGGACTATCTGCGGACCGGCGGCGTCGATGCTCTCCGACCTGTCCCGCTCGTCAGTGCCGCAAGTGGTGCCTGACCTGCGGAAACAGGAAACGCGGGGCGGTAGCTCAGTCGGTTAGAGCAGAGGACTCATAATCCTTGGGTCGTGGGTTCGAGCCCCACCCGCCCC
>Ga0164307_10001541_pt1 | contig 10488 bp, 7 predicted proteins | sample Whisoiple_243_MG_FD_110214 | JGI IMG/M metagenome (GOLD analysis project Ga0164307, IMG submission 110214) | Soil microbial communities amended with fresh organic matter from upstate New York, USA - Whitman soil sample_243_MG | ecosystem: Environmental > Terrestrial > Soil > Unclassified >...
GCCACCAACGTCTTCCGGATGGGGCACGACTACGCGAGCCAGCGTGTACACATCACGGCGGACGAGGGCTCGTACGTCGAGTACCTCCCCGACCCCGTGATCCCGTTCAAGGACGCCCGGTTCTACCAGCGCACGGAGGTCACGGTCGCACCCGGCGCCACCGTCCTCCTCGGCGACACCGTCACGGCGGGCCGGCTGGCCCGCGGAGAACGCCACGACTACCGGGTCGTCGCGGCGGACCTGCAGATCACCCGGCCCGACGGCACGCTGCTGGCCATCGACACGCTGCGCCTGGAGGCGGACGCGGTGACCAGGGGGCCTGGTGTCGTGGGCCCGGGAACGTTCGCCGGCCACGACCACGTTTCCTCGCTCTACGTCGTCAGCGACCGGGCGTCGGCCTCCGGGATCGCCGACACCCTCCACACGGCACTGGCCGGACACGGTGTCCTGTACGGGGTGAGCGTGCTGCCGCGGGACTGCGGCGCCTGGCTCCGGCTTCTGGACGACAGTCCGGTGCGGGTCGCCGCCGCGCACACCGCCGCCTGGCACGCCGTGCACCGGCTCCTGACCGGCCGGCCGGCGCCCGCCACCCGCAAGCCGTAGCGCGCGCCTTCACCCCCGACCCGACGACACCCACGAGGTATTCGCCGATGAACACCGCTCCCGCGCCGATGCCCCCCGCGTACGACTCCGGGGACACCGCCTGGCTGCTCGCCTCCACTGCCATGGTGCTGCTCATGACGCCCGGACTGGCGTTCTTCTACGGCGGCATGGTGCGCACCAGGCATGTACTGATGATGATCAAGATGAGCTTCGCCGCGCTGGCCTTCGGCACGCTCCTGTGGTGGGTGATCGGCTACACGCTGGCGTTCGGCCCCGATGCCGGGGGTGCGGGACTCATCGGCAACCTCGACCACGTCTTCATGAACGACGTCGGTCTCACCTCACTCACCGGTCACATCCCCACGTACATCTACAGCACGTTCCAGATGGGCTTCGCCATCATCACCGTCGCGCTCATCAGCGGCTCGATCGCCGACCGCGCCACGATGAGGGGCTGGCTCGTCTTCGTCGTCCTGTGGCTGCTGATCGTCTACGTCCCGCTCGCCCACTGGGTCTTCGATCAGGACGGCTGGATCGTCAAGCACCTCGGCGCCCTCGACTTCGCCGGCGGCCTGCCGGTGGAGCTCAACTCCGGAGTCGCGGGCCTGGCCGTGGCACTCGTCCTGCGGGCGCCGCGCGACTTCGCCCGCCGGGAGGAACGGCCCAACAACATCCCGCTCGTCGTGATCGGCGCCGGGCTCCTCTGGTTCGGCTGGTTCGGCTTCAACTCCGGTTCCGCACTGAGCGACCAGGGCACCGCCGCCGCCGCGTTCATCAACACCCAGCTGGGCGCCGCGGGCGCCATGGTCACCTGGCCGCTGGTCGAGAAGTGGCGCACCGGCAGGGTCACCACCATGGGCGTCGTCTCGTCGGCCGTGGCGGGCATGGTGGCCATCACGCCCGCCTGTGGTGAGATCGACACCCTGGGTGCCGTCGTCACCGGGCTCGTCGTGGGCGCGGTCTGTGCCTTCGCGATCACGCTCAAGTACCGCTTCGGCGTGGACGACACCCTGGACGTCGTCGGCGTGCACGGGGTCGGCGGATTCATCGGACTGATCATGGTGGGCCTTTTCGCCACCGCCCGGATCAGCGGCCAAAAGGGACTCTTCGAGGGGGGCGGCTGGGCCCTGCTGGGTAAACAGCTCGTCGCGATCGTCTCCGTCATCGCGTTCTCCTTCATCCTGACCTGGCTCATCGCGAAGGCCGTCGACAGGACCGTCGGCTTCCGGGCGAAGGACGCCTACGACAACGTCCCCGGTGAGGAGGAGGAGCGCGCCTACGACTTCCGGACGGCGGAGGGGGTGGACGAGCTTGTCTCCGCCACCACCCCGGCGGGCGCGTCGGCGAAGAACGACGAAGAGGTACTCAGGAAGATCAGCGATCTGCTGCGGGCCAGGGGCACGCGGCACTGAACCCCCGCCTACCACGGGGTGCTCCGCTCCCGCCCGACCGCGGGGCGATGATGGACGGGTGCGATTCGAACCCATCACCTGGACCCGGCTGGCCCGGACCCTCGCCGCCCACGCCGACGGACTCGAACCGGCCGACGAGGGGTCCTGGCTGAGGATCGGCGTCGACGGCGCACCCGCGGCCCGCCCCGAGGAGGCCGCCGCCCACCTCGCCGCCGCGCTGCGCGCCCGGGGGCGTCCGGTTCTCACGGTCTCCACGGCCGGCTTCCTGCGCCCGGCCAGCCTGCGCTACGAATACGGCAAGGAGGACCCCGACTCGTACGCCGACGGCTGGTTCGACACCGGGGCGCTGTGGCGCGAGGTGTTCCGCCCGCTCGAAGCGGGCGGCAGCGGACGGGTCCTGCCCGATCTCTGGAACCCCGACACGGACCGGGCGACCCGCAGCCCCTACCAGGTGCTGCCCGAGGGAGGGGTGCTGATCCTGCACGGGCCGCTGCTCCTCGGCCGGTGGTTCCCCTTCGACCTCACGGTCCATCTGAGCCTCACCCCCGGTGCGTTGCGGCGGCGTACCGAGGAGAGCGAGCGGTGGACACTGCCCGCCTTCGAGCGGTACGAGACGGAGACCGACCCGGCCGGCGCCTCGGACACGGTCGTACGCGCCGACGACCCGCACCGTCCCGCCTGGACGGGGCTGGGCGGCTAGGGCGGTTCTGCCGGCCGCGGTCCCGGGGTTCCGCGCACCGGGCGGCCCCCGAGCGTCACGACCGTCCCCGCGGCCCGCCGGTCCGCGTCCGCCCCCGCGCGTTCACCGCACTCCTCAGCCCGTGGCCGGACGTCCCGTCGCCCGGCGCAGCGCGAGTGCCGCCATCGGCAGGAGCAGGCAGGCGACGACGGCGTTGAGCCAGCCGTAGCCCAGCCGGGACACGATCACACCGGCCAGGGCGCCGCCGACGCCGGCCGCCGCGTTCATCGTGAGGTCGGACAAGCCCTGTGCGGCGGCCCGCGCCGCCTGCGGCACGGAGTCGGTGAGGAGGGCCGATCCGGCGACCAGCCCCGCCGACCAGCCGAGTCCCAGGACGAACAGCCCGGCGGCCGTCCGGGCGTGCCCGCCCCCCGACGTGCCGGCCAACAGGGCGGCCAAGCACAGCAGTCCGGCGGCCAGACCGATGACGGGGAGCCGTCCGGCCCGGTCGGCGAGCCGGCCCATGAGGGGGGAGAACGCGTACATGCCCGCGATGTGTCCGCTGATGACCAGACCGATCAACTGGATGTCCGCGCCGTGGTGCCCCAGATGGACGGGGGTCATGACCATGACGGAGACCATCGCGGTGTGGGACACGGCGACGGTCACGAGCGCCAGCCGGGCCATCGGGGCCGCCCGCACCGCGGCGATGCCCGCCCGCAGCGACCGGTTCGCCGCGGTCTCCGTGCCCTCGGGGGCGAAGGCCCTGGCGGTCAGCAGCGGGTCGGGGCGCAGCAGCACGGCCACCAGGGACCCGGTGAGCAGGAAGATGACGAAGGCCCAGGCGAACGGGCCCGCGGTCTCGGGCACCACGGTGCCCCGGAACACCGCGCTCGCCGGGGCGGCGATGTTGGGGCCGAGCACCGAACCGATCGTGGTCGCCCAGATGACGTGGGAGATCGCCCGACCGCGCCGCTCGGGCTCCGCGAGGTCGGCCGCGGCGAACCGTGCCTGGAGGTTGGCCGACGAACCCGCGCCGAATCCGGCCATGCCGAGCAGCAGCAGGGGGAAGCTGCCCACGACCGAGGCGGTCACCACGAGGAGCGCTCCGAGCGCCCCGGTCAGATAGGCGAGGACGAGTCCGGGGCGCCGCCCCCGCGAGGTCATCAGGGCGGCCAGCGGCAGCGACAGCAGCGCGGTACCCGTCACGGACGCCGTGGGAGCCAGCCCCGACAGCGCCTCGGAACCGCTCACCTCGGCCGCCAGGACCGGTGCGAGGGCGATACCGACGGCCACGCCCAGGCCGCCGAGTATCTGACTGCCGATGAGCACGGCCGATGTCCGGCGCCGCAGGGCCGGCAGTTCGGCCGCCGTGATCCGGGATGAGGAGGAAGCTGTCGTCACCGCCGCAGTGTGCCAGCCCGTGCCTCCGGACGGCACCGGTCCGGCGCGGTGAATCGAGCAATACCGCAAGGGTGCGGCCTCCCGCACGGGCGGCCGGTGTTCAGAACAGCGGCTGCGGAAGTATTCCCTCGAGCGCCAGCAACTGCCGCTTCGTCTCCAGCCCGCCGCCGAACCCGCCGAGTCCTCCGCCGCTCTCCACCACCCGGTGGCACGGAACGACCACCGGCAGGGGGTTGGAGCCCATGGCCGCCCCCACGGCCTGGGCGGCGCCCGGTTGGCCGACCCGGGCCGCCAGGTCCCCGTACCCCACGACCGTGCCGTAGGGCACGCCGGACGCCAGCTCGCGCAGCACCTCACGGTGGAAACCGGAGCTCAGCGACCAGTCCAGGCCGAGCGAGAACTCCCGCAGCTCGCCGGCGAAGTACGCGGCGAGCTGTCGCACCGGCTCCGCCAGCAGCGCGGAGTCCGGTGCCTCCACGGGCTCCGCGCCCAGCCGTGTCCCCAGCAGACCGAGCGTCGCGTCCCGGACCGCCGGCCGGGCGTGGAAGCCCACGGTCACCAGGCCCCGGCGGGTCGCGGCGAGCAGCAGCGGGCCGATGCCGCTGGGTACGACGGACCACTCCACGACCTGCTCGTTGCTCTCCACGACACCCACGGTACGGCCGGGCACCGACAACGCCGGTCCGCCGGTCCGCTCAGCGGGTGGCGTCCCGCACGATGTCGGGGTTGTTGGTGATGATGCCGTCCACACCGAAGCCGGCCACCTGCGCCGCCTTCGCCGCGTCGTTCACCGTCCAGGTGTTCACCCGCAGAGGCTTGCCGTGGGCGCCCTTCAGCTTCTGGACCGCCGCGACGTAGTCGGCGCCGATCGTCGTGTACGACGGATTGATCTGGTCGGTGAACGCCGCGTACGACGGCAGCTCGGCCACGGCGGGGGTGCCGAGGAAGCCCGTCACGACGTCCGGACGCAGGGCGTGGACTTTCTTCACACTCTCTGCACCGAAGCTCTGGATGATCAGCTTGTGCTTGACGTGGGCGCGGTCGAGCCAGCCTTCCTCACGCAGGACGCGCAGGGTCTCCTTCTCGATGCCCGGGTAGATCTCCGGGCTCTTGATCTCCAGGAGCAGCTTCTGGTGATTGCGCTCGAGCCGGTGCAGGTACTGCGTCAGCGTGGGCACCCGGGCCCCCGCGAATCCGGCGCCGAACCAGCTGCCCGCGTCCAGCTTCGCGATCTCCGCGGCGGTGAAGTCCTTGACCGCCCAGGGGGCACGGCCGGGGAAGACCTCCTCGGCGTCGGTGGTCCTGCCGAGGGTGGTGTCGTGCACGACGACCAGCACGCCGTCCTTGGTGAACTGCACGTCGTTCTCCACCCACGCGACACCCAGGTCGTCCGCCGCGTCCACGGCGGCCAGGGTGTTCTCCGGGGCGTAGGCGGACGCGCCCCGGTGGGCGTAGACGACCGGGCTGTCCTGGGTTCCCGTCGCCTGTGCCTGGGCGGCGGGCAGCAGGAAGCAGGTGCCGAGCAGGGCCGCTGCTGCACCGGAGGCGGTTGCTGTGCGTACGGACACGTGTACTCCTCGCGTCGTGATGCGGACAGGTCGAGACTCGCACCCGATCCCCAACGGCGGGGAGGGTGATGATGGCCATGTTGTGAACGGAATGTTGGGTACCGGATCCCCGGAGGGCCCGGAGGCGGATAAAATGCCGCTCTTATGTTTGCTTGCCGGGCCTTGCCCTTTAGGGTCACCCCGAACCCGGGCACACCGCGAAGGGCGTACCAGCATGCAGGGCACAGTTGACGGATTCACCTACGGCGCCGTGACCCCGGTCACGGCGTTCCTCATGGCCTGCCTCGGTGCCGCGCTCGGCCTCCGGTGCACCACGCGGTCCCTGCGCGCGAGAGGCGTCGCCAGGGCCGGATGGCTGGCTCTCGGCGCCACCTCCATCGGCTCCGGCATCTGGACGATGCACTTCATCGCGATGCTGGGCTTCAGCGTCAGGGAGGCACCGGTCAGCTACGACAGGCCCCTCACCTACGCCAGCCTCGCCGTGGGCGTCGGAATGGTCGGCATCGGCATCTTCCTCGTCGGCTACCGGGGCGCGACCCGCATGGCACTGGTCACCGGCGGGACGATCACCGGTCTCGGGGTCGCCTCCATGCACTACCTCGGTATGGCCGGAATGAACTTCGGAGGAGTGTTCGAGTACGACACGCTCACGGTCTCGCTCTCCGTCGTCATCGCCGTCGTGGCCGCGACCACCGCGCTGTGGGCGGCCGTGTCCGTCCACGGCTTCCTCCCCAGCCTCGGCGCCAGCGTCGTCATGGGCGTGGCGGTGAGCGGGATGCACTACACCGGGATGGCCGCGCTCCAGGTGCACCTGCACCCCGACGCCGTACCCGCGCCGCCCGGCGAGGCGCCCACCTCGCTGCTCCTGCCGATGATGATCGGACCGGGCTGCTTCCTGCTGCTCGCCGCCGTGGTCGTGATGATCGACCCCCTCGTGGTGTCGGGGGGCCCCGAGGCGACGGGCCGGCGGCCGGGGCGGACGCCGCTGCGCGGGGGACCGGTCAGCCCGATCCCCGTCCAGCGCCGCCCCACCCCGCACTACGCGACCACGGCGCGCAAGGGCTCCCGGCCGCCGCGGAGCCGTTGATCCCCCGCCTTTGTCAGTGGGGGGTCGTACGGTGGTTGCATGCGGCCAGTCTCGAAGATCGAACGTTCGGTGGCGCCTTTCGAGGTCGTCAGTCCCTACCAGCCCAGCGGCGACCAGCCCACGGCCATCGCCGAGCTGGACCGGCGCGTCCGCGCGGGTGAGAAGGACGTCGTCCTGCTCGGCGCGACGGGCACGGGCAAGTCGGCGACGACCGCCTGGATGATCGAGAAGCTGCAGCGCCCCACCCTGGTGATGGCGCCGAACAAGACCCTGGCCGCCCAGCTGGCCAACGAGTTCCGCGAGCTCCTCCCGAACAACGCCGTCGAGTACTTCGTCTCGTACTACGACTACTACCAGCCCGAGGCGTACGTCCCCCAGTCGGACACCTACATCGAGAAGGACTCCTCGATCAACGAGGAGGTCGAGCGGCTGCGGCACTCCGCGACGAACTCGCTGCTCACCCGGCGGGACGTCGTCGTGGTCGCCTCCGTCTCCTGCATCTACGGCCTGGGCACCCCGCAGGAGTACGTGGACCGCATGGTCCAGCTCAAGGTGGGCGACGAGGTCGACCGTGACCAGCTGCTGCGCCGCTTCGTCGAGATCCAGTACACCCGCAACGACCTCGCGTTCACCCGCGGGACCTTCCGGGTGCGCGGCGACACCATCGAGATCTTCCCGGTGTACGAGGAGCTCGCCGTCCGCATCGAGATGTTCGGCGACGAGATCGAGGCGCTCTCGACCCTCCACCCGCTCACCGGCGAGGTCATCAGCGAGGACACCTCGCTCCACGTCTTCCCCGCCAGCCACTACGTGGCGGGCCCCGAGCGCATGGAGAAGGCCGTCACCGGCATCGAGAAGGAGCTGGAGGAGCGCCTCGCCGAGCTGGAGAAGCAGGGCAAGATGCTGGAGGCCCAGCGGCTGCGCATGCGCACCACGTACGACATCGAGATGCTCCGCCAGATCGGGACCTGCTCGGGCGTCGAGAACTACTCGATGCACTTCGACGGCCGCTCTCCCGGCACGGCCCCCCACACCCTCCTCGACTACTTCCCCGAGGACTTCCTCCTCGTCCTGGACGAGTCGCACGTCACCGTCCCGCAGATCGGCGCGATGTACGAGGGCGACGCCTCCCGCAAGCGGACCCTCGTCGACCACGGATTCCGGCTGCCCTCCGCGCTGGACAACCGCCCGCTGAAGTGGGAGGAGTTCCTGGGCCGGATCAACCAGACGGTCTACCTCTCCGCCACCCCCGGGAAGTACGAACTCTCCCGCGGCGACGGCTTCGTCGAGCAGATCATCCGGCCCACCGGTCTCGTCGACCCGGAGGTCGTCGTCAAGCCGACCGAGGGACAGATCGACGACCTCGTCCACGAGATCCGTGAGCGGACCGAGAAGGACGAGCGCGTCCTGGTCACCACCCTCACGAAGAAGATGTCCGAGGACCTCACCGACTACTTCCTCGAGCTGGGCATCCAGGTCCGGTACCTCCACAGCGACGTCGACACGCTGCGCCGTATCGAGCTGCTGCGCGAGCTGCGCTCCGGCGAGTACGACGTCCTGGTGGGCATCAACCTCCTGCGTGAGGGCCTCGACCTGCCCGAGGTGTCACTCGTGGCGATCCTCGACGCGGACAAGCAGGGCTTCCTGCGCTCCGGGACCTCGCTGATCCAGACCATCGGGCGTGCCGCCCGTAACGTCTCGGGCCAGGTCCACATGTACGCGGACAAGGTCACCCCGGCGATGGCACAGGCCATCGACGAGACCAACCGCCGTCGCGAGAAGCAGATCGCCTACAACACCGAGCGGGGCGTCGACCCGCAGCCGCTCCGCAAGAAGATCAACGACATCGTCGCGTCCATCGCCCGCGAGGAGGTCGACACCGAGCAGCTGCTCGGCACCGGCTACCGGCAGGCCAAGGACACCAAGGCCCCCGTCCCCGCACTGGGCGGCAAGGCCGGCGCGGGGGCCAAGGCGAAGAAGGACGGCGCGGTGGTCACCGACCGGCCCGCCACGGAGCTCGCGGGGATCATCGAAGAGATGACGGACCGCATGCGCGCGGCCGCCGCCGACCTGCAGTTCGAGGTGGCAGCCCGGCTGCGCGACGAGGTGGGCGAGCTGAAGAAGGAACTGCGGCAGATGAGGGAGGCGGGGCTGGCCTGACCTCTGAGGTCCGCAGTGTTGCAGGACCGACACAAAAACGGCCCTTCCCTCCTTCTCGCCCCGCGGGACTGCGTAGGGTGCGGGGAAGCCGCACACCGACGGGTGCGGGGCAAGCGGAGAGGGGACAGCGCGTGACGGTCAACATGACCAAGGGCCAGGCCATCAGCCTGCAGAAGAGCGACGGGGGGACCCTGACCGCGGTACGGATGGGGCTCGGCTGGCAGGCGGCCCCGCGCCGCGGGCTGTTCGGTTCGCGCACCCGGGAGATCGACCTGGACGCCTCCGCGGTGCTCTTCGCCGACAAGCAGCCCGTGGACGTCGTGTTCTTCCGCCACCTGGTCAGCGACGACGGCTCGGTCAAGCACACCGGCGACAACCTGGTCGGCGGTGCCGGTTCCGGCGGCGACGACGAGGCGATCCTGGTCGACCTGCAGCGCGTCCCGGTCCACATCGACCAGATCGTCTTCACGGTGAACTCGTTCACCGGCCAGACGTTCCAGGAGGTGCAGAACGCCTTCTGCCGCATCGTCGACGAGACCAACGGCCAGGAGCTGGCCCGCTACACGCTGGACGGCGGCGGCCAGTACACGGCGCAGATCATGGCGAAGGTGCACCGCGTGGGCGGTGGATGGCAGATGACGGCCCTGGGCAACCCGGCCAACGGCCGGACCTTCCAGGACCTGATGCCGGCGATCCTGCCGCACCTGTAGGCACCGCACGGGCAGCAGCCGGCCCGACAACGCGTACGAGCAGCTCCCGGAGGCACCCGCCGCCGGGAGCTGCGGCCGTGGCAGGGCACCACCGCACGGCAGGGCACCACACCGAACGTCGAGGGGACAGGGCGATGACGGCCGAGCTGGTCCGGGGGCAGAACCACACCTTGCCCCAGACCCGTCTGGAGATCAGGGTGTCGGCGGGCTCACCCGTCGTGGCCGGGGCCACGCTCGGGGACGAGCGGGGCACGGTCCGCGGCGCCGAGTGGATCGCCCACCCCGCCTCGCACCGGGTGCCCGGACTGGAGGTGTCCCGGCAGGCGGCGGCCGACCACCGGCTGGCCGTGGACCTGGACGCGCTGCCCGGCGAGGTGCACCGCGTCACCGTGGTCCTGGCCCTGCCCGTGGGAGCCGGAAGGCCGGTCAGTTTCGGCGCGGTCGCCGCGCCGTTCGTCGCCGTCACCGGACTCGACGGCACCGAGATAGCCACGTTCACCCTCACCGGACTGGACACCGAGTCGGCCGTGTCCGCCCTGGAGCTCTACCGCCGCCAGGGCGCCTGGAAGGTCCGCGCCGTCGGCCAGGGGTACGCCGCCGGGCTCGCGGGGCTGTTCGCCGACCAGGGGGTCGCGGAGGCGGCGGAGACCGCCGCCGCCATCCAGGAGGCCGTCGCCTCCGGGCTCGCCCGTTCCGTGACACCGCCGCCCAGGACCACCGAGGGGGAGCGGGTACGCCACCCCGCGGGCCCGGCCGCCGCGGGGGCGCAGGCCCCGGCGCCGCCCGTCCCCGAGGCGCAGCCCGCGGAGCCGCTGGGCGACCCCGCGAGCGCGCGTACGGAGGCTCCCGGCGGGGGCCCCATCGA
>Ga0164307_10001542_pt1 | contig 10486 bp, 8 predicted proteins | sample Whisoiple_243_MG_FD_110214 | JGI IMG/M metagenome (GOLD analysis project Ga0164307, IMG submission 110214) | Soil microbial communities amended with fresh organic matter from upstate New York, USA - Whitman soil sample_243_MG | ecosystem: Environmental > Terrestrial > Soil > Unclassified >...
CCGGCGCCCGACCGCCCTGCAGGACGGGGACGACGACGGCCTCGTGACCGAGCATCCCCTGGACCCGGGCGATGCCGCGGGCGACGCGTTCGTCGGTGCCGCCCCAGAGCCCGTCGGCGTGCACCGCGTCGGGGACGACGGTCAGCGGCGTGAAGAGCACCCGGTTGACCGGCGCCTTGATGTCGCCACCCCGGCTCTGCCCATTTCTCATGGCTCCCTGCAGCTGCCAGTGCAGCCGGTCGACCAGGTCGGCCGCGGTGAACCAGCGCGGGTGCAGCCAGTCGCGCGCCGACGCTGGGTCGTCGTACGACGAGCCCTCGCAGAACGCCTCGATCCGCACCTCGGTGCAGACCAGCTGCTGCGCGGCCAGGCCGGCGACCACCCGGTCGGCAGTCTGGCGGACGCTGAAGCTGATCGTCTCGGCGCTGTCGAGCGGCGGCTCGAAGTCGGCGTGCCGGGCCAGCTCGGGCGGCGGGGTGCGAGTGGCGAGGGGTACGGCGCCGGCGCCGCCCACCACCCGGTGCACCCACGCGACCTTGCTGCCGAAGCGGTCGCGTACGGCGGCGGCCGGCAGGTCGGCAAGCTCGCCGAGGCTCCGGATGCCCAGGCGCTTGAGCAGGCTGATGGCGTCGAGGTCCTCGATCACCTCGACCGGCAGCTCGCGTAAGAACGGCACCGACCCTCCCGGCGCCACGACGTGGCAGTCCTGCTCGGTGGCGCGCCGGGCCGCCTGCTCGGCGGTGAAGAGCTCGTCGGCGACGCCCACCCGGCTGTCCCAGACCCCGAGCTCGACCAGGCGCTCGGCGAGCAGCGCGGCGGCGGCCGGTTCGCCGCCGCTGACCCGCTTGGGTGCCCGCAGCGCGGCCATCCCGGGGCGCAGCGGGGCGACCCCCGGGTGCTGCTCCTCGACCGCGGCCAGCACCGTCTCGAACGTCCGCGCGTCCCGCTCGGGCGTCGCCGCGTAGACCTTGAGCTCGGGACAGCGCGACTGCGCATCACGACGACGCATCCCGCGTCGTACGCCGAGGGCGCGGGCGGCCGCGTTGCCGGCCTGCACGAGGTTGGCGTGGAAGACCGCGGCCGGGAGGTGGGTGGGCTGGCCCTCGTCGGCCAGCGCCGCGACCACCGGCCAGTCCGGGCACCAGACGACCATCACCCGCATCACGCCACCCCCTCCACGGCAGGGGCGACGACCGGTTCGACGGCTCGGTAGGACTGGTCCTCGGCGGGGAACCACAGCGCACCGCGGCGCGGCGGCGCCGTACCCCGTCTGGCCTCGACCACCAGCCGCCGGGCGCGGAGGTGGCCGTGGCCGCTGCCGACCCCGGCCCAGGCGGGCTCGGTCGCGGTCAGCCGCGCCTCGCAGCGCGGCCACTCACCCCAGACGACGAGCGCGGCGCCGCGCTTGCGGAGCCGTGCGGAGAGCTTCTCGGCGGCCGACGGCGTGACCCGGCCGCTGGGCCGGACCAGGACGATGGTCGCGACGTCGACCAGGGCCGCGGCGACCTCCAGCCACTGCTCCCCCGGGTCGGGCACCAGCACGGTCCGGTCGAGGTCGACCCCCAATGCCACGGCCGCCTCGGCCCCGAAGTCGGCCACGCCGACGGCGGCACACCAGCCGCCCGCCCGCGACGGGCCGGCCAGCAGCGCCAGCGCCAGCGTCGCGCTGTCGGTGGAGTAGCTCGCCCCCGCCCGCAGCTGCACCAGCCCGGCGAGGGCCGGGTGCGTGGCCAGCGGCATCGACGGCGTACCGTCCTGCATCCGCGCCATCCGGTTGCGCAGCTGCTCCACCGTCTGGACGGCGGCTCCGGGGGTATCGACACGAACGACCACACCCCATGATCGAACATGTGTTCGAACAAATCAATCGGGTCGTCCGCCTCAGGCGCACCTAGGGCTAGCCCAGAGGCGGACGACCCGACTGATCAGCTGTAGAACGAGTCGATCAGCGACTTGTTGTTGCCCTCGACGACGTTGCGCTTGACCTTCATCGACGGCGTGAGCTCACCGGACTCGATCGTCAGGTCGTGGTCGAGGATCTCCCACTTCTTGATGGTCTCCCAGCGGTTGAGCCGGCCGTTGAGCTCCTCGACGTAGTCGCCCACCATCTTGTGCACGGCGTCCGACTTCACGACGTCGGTGTACGACGACCCGCTCATGCCGTTCTCCTCGGCCCAGCCCGCCATGGCGTCCGGGTCGAGGGTGACCAGCGCGACCACGAAGTTGCGCTCGCTGCCGAACACCAGGAACTGGCTGACGTACGGGCAGATCGCCTTGAACTTCGACTCGATCGCCGGCGGCGCGACGTACTTGCCACCCGAGGTCTTGAAGAGGTCCTTGATCCGGCCGGTGATGGTGAGGAAGCCGTCGGCGTCGAGGCTGCCCTTGTCACCCGTGTGCAGCCAGCCATCGGACGTCAGCGTCGCGGCGGTCTCCTCGGGGAGGTTGTGGTAGCCGGCCATGATGTGCGGCCCGCGCAGCATGACCTCGTCGTTCTCCCCGATCTTGACCTCGGCGCCGGGCAGCGCGGGGCCGACGGTGCCGATCTTGTAGTCGCCGGGGTGGTTGACCGTGGCGCCCGCGGCGTTCTCAGTCATGCCGTAGCCCTCGAGGATGAGGATGCCCGCGGCGTGGAACCACTCCGCGATCTCGGCGTTGAGCGCGGCCGAGCCGGAGATGAAGAACCGGACCCGTCCGCCGAAGCGCTCGCGCACCTTGCTGAAGACCAGCTTGTCGAAGAGGCCGTGTTGCAGGTTCAGCAGCGCCGGCACCGACTTGCCCTCGCGCTTGAGCCGGTCCACCTTGGTGCCGACCTCGAACGCCTTGAGGAAGATCTTCTCCTTCAGCCCGCCCTCGGCGGCCTGCATGGTGACGATCCGGCCGTGCGCCTTCTCGAAGATGCGCGGGGCGGCGCCCATGAAGGTCGGCTTCACGACGCCGAGGTTCTCCACGATCTTGTCGACACGGCCGTCGATGGCGGTCGCGAAGCCGCAGGCGAGCTGCGCGGAGAGCAGCACCTTGCCGAACGAGTGGGCCATCGGCAGCCACAGGAACTGCAGGTCGCTCTCGTCGAGGATGTCCTGCACCTGGATCGCGGTGCCCTCGTAGACCCACGAGCGGTGCAGCAGTCGCACGCCCTTCGGCCTGCCGGTGGTGCCGGAGGTGTAGATCAGCGTCGCGAGCGCGTCGGCCGGGATCGCCTTCGCGGTCTCCTCGACGATGCCGGGGTGCTCCGCGAGGTAGGCGTCGCCGAGCTTGGCCAGGTCGTCGAGCCCGATGACCCAGTCGCCGTCGGTCTTGCCGTCGAAGGTCACCACCTTGCCGACGTACGGCAGCTCGGCCTTGTTGGCGACGAGCTTGGCGATCTGGTCGTCGTCCTCGGCGAACACGACGCGGCACTCCGCGTCGGAGAGGATGTACGTCGTGTCCTCGGCGTTCGTCGTCGGGTAGACGGTGGTGGTGGCGCCGGCGGCGCACATGATGGCGAGGTCGGCGAGGATCCACTCGTAGCGGGTCGCCGACGCGATGCCGACGCGCTGCTCGGGCTGGATGCCGAGCGAGAGCAGGCCTGCGGCGAGGCGCTCGACGATGTCGCCCGCCTGGCGCCAGGTGACCGACTCCCAGGTCTCACCGCGGGGGAAACGGTAGGCCTCGTGGTCGGCGGAAGCGGCGACGCGGTCCAGGAACTGCACCGCGAAGTTCTGAGTCAGGTTGTCGACGAAGCTGGCGTCGATCGATGGACTGGGACTGGCCTGGGCGGTCATTCTCACTCCTGCTGGGCGGCCGAGAGGTACTAGGTTGACGAGTAACCTAGATCACTTACCCAACTCACGGGTAGCAAGGGTGAAGTTCGTCGCAGCTCAGCGCCGAGCTGCGACGTAGTGCTCGGCCTTCGCCCGTGCCTTCGGCAGCAGATCCGGTACGTCGAGCAGCCGCGGCAGCAGCGTGGGCTCCCCGGTGAGGGCCCGGAACATCGTCGACACGGTGACGCCGTGACCCGGCTCGTACACCACGGAGATCTCGTCGCCGGCCCGGATCGACCCCTCGCCCAGCACCTTCAGGTACGGCCCCGGCCGACCGACCTCGGCGAACCGCCTCACCCAGGCGGTGTTGTCGTAGCCGCTCAGGCCCATCCAGGCCTTGAAGTCGTTGCACGGCGTGCGGATGGAGCGCACCTCGAGCAGGACCTCACCGACCTGCCAGCGCTCGCCGATCTCGGCCTCGTTGACGTCGATGCCCTGCGTGGTGAGGTTCTCGCCGAACTGGCCGTCCGGGATCTCGACGCCCAGCTCCGACTGCCACCGGTCGAGATCCTCGCGGGCGAAGGCGTAGACGGCCTGGTCGATCCCACCGTGGTAGCGGGTGTCGGAGACCTGGTCGCCGTCGACGCCGAGCGTGCCGACGTGGACGGCACCGGTGACCGCGTGCTTCGCGATCGACGTACGGCCGATGTCGGCCCAGTCAGCCACCCGCGGCCGGCCGACGTTCACGGAGATCACCGATGACATCTGCCCATGGTCGCAGGCGCCACCGACCCCCGCGGGGCGTTTTCGGGGGGGCGGTGTGGGGAAGGAGACAGTCGCTGCACACCGACGAGGGGGTTCGAGTGCGCTCAGGTCTGATCGACGCGCTGCCGTGGCTGCGCAGCATCCGCCCACTTCTCACGCTGGTCGACCCGCTCGCGGTCGTCATCGCCGCTCTGCTGCTGGTCCCTGACGAAGCCGACCCGCTCGCCGTGACGGGCGCGGCTCTCGCAGCCGCACTCGTCTGCCGCGGGTCGGACCTGCACCGCTCGCGCCTGGTGCTCTCCGTGGTCGAGGAGCTGCCCCGGCTCGCTCTCGCGACCGGCGCCGCCGCCCTCACCCTGGCCGCCCTGACCTCGGGCGTCGCGATCACGACGATCGCCGCCTTCGGCGGGGCCACCCTGGTCCTGTTGGTGCTGCTACGCGCCGGGGTCTACGCGGCTGTCCACCACCAGCGACGCAGCGGCCGCAGCGCGCACCCGGTGATCATCGTCGGTGCGGGCGCTGTCGGGCAGCGGCTGGCCACCACGTTCCTGCACCGCGGCGAGCTCGGCCTGCGGCCCGTCGGCATCATCGACACCTCCGCCGACCGCACCTCCCGCGACCTGCCGGTGCCCCTGCTCGGCGAGACCGGCGAGCTGGAGCAGGCGATGACCGCCCTCGGCGTTGACGACGTCATCTTCGCCTTCCCGGAGCCGCCCGACGACACGATGATCGACGTCGTACGACGGTGTGTGCAGGCCGACCACCAGGTCTTCGTGGTGCCGCGCTTCTTCGAGATGATGGGCCTCGACCACCACCGGCGCACCGAGGTCGTCGGCGACGTCGCGGTGATGCGTCTGCGTCGCTGGGGTCTGCGGCCCCACACGATGCTGCTCAAGCGCGGCGTGGACGTGACCCTGTCGGCGATCGCCCTGGTGCTGCTCTCACCGGTGCTGCTGGCCTGCGCCCTCGCCGTACGCCTCGAGACCGGGCCGGGCGTGATCTTCCGGCAGACCCGGATCGGGCTCGCCGGCCGGCCGTTCACGCTCTTCAAGTTCCGCTCGCTCAAGCCGCACGACACGACCGAGAGCCAGACCCAGTGGTCGATCGACCACGACCGGCGGGTGGGGCCGGTCGGCCGGTTCCTGCGCCGTACGAGCCTCGACGAGCTGCCCCAGCTGGTCAACGTGCTGCGCGGCGACATGAGCCTCGTCGGGCCGAGGCCCGAGCGGCCGTTCTTCGTGCGGGAGTTCTCCAAGGCGACGGTGCGGTACGACGAGCGGCACCGCGTGCAGACCGGCCTGACCGGTTGGGCCCAGGTGCACGACCTCCGCGGCGACACCTCGATCGACGCCCGGGTGCGCTTCGACAACTACTACATCGAGAACTGGTCGCTCTGGACCGACCTCAAGATCATGTGCCGCACCGTCCTCGCCATCGTGCGGCACCAGCCCGACCCGCGGGCGCCGATGCTGCGCCGGCCTGACGATGCCGCTCCCCCGGCGTCATCGCCGACGGCCGCCGCGCCGGTGACGCCGCACGTGCTGCACGTGTCGATGCCGACCACCGAGGGCGTGGCCAACGTGCTGATGGGCTACGTGCGCGACCAGGTTGCCCGCGGCTGGACCGTGACCGTCGCCTGCCCCGCGTCCGGCTGGCTGGCCGAGGCCGCCCGTGCTTCTGGTGCGCAGGTCGTCCGGTGGGAGGCCACCCGCAGCCCGGGGCCGGGCCTGGTGCGCGAGATCCGCCGGTTGCGTCGCATCGTCAACGACACCCGGCCCGACGTCGTACACCTCCACAGCGCGAAGGCCGGTCTGGCCGGTCGGCTGCTGCTCCGCGGCGTCGTACCGACCATCTACCAGCCGCACGCCTGGTCCTTCCAGGCCGTGTCCGGCCCGATGAAGCGAGCGACGACCGCCTGGGAGCGGTTCGGCCAGCGTTGGACCACCGAGCTGGTCTGCGTCAGCCGCAGCGAGCGCGCGGTCGCCGAGTCCGTCGGCATCTCCACCGCCACCACGATCTCGCCTAACGGCGTCGACCTCGAGCGCTTCACCCCGGCCGCGCGCACCGAACGTCGCCACGCCCGCCGCCGGCTCGGCCTCCCCGACGTGCCCACCGTGGTCTGTGTCGGTCGGCTCGCCGAGCAGAAGGGCCAGCAGGACCTCCTCGACGCGTGGGCCGGCGTACGCGACCGGGTCCCCGACGCCCACCTCGTCCTCGTCGGCGACGGCCCCGACCGCTCCGTCCTCGAGGCGCGTACGGCGGGCCGCCGCGACGTCGACCTGGTCGGCGTCCGCTCCGACGTCGACACCTGGCTCGCCGCCGCCGACGTGATCGCCGCCCCCTCCCACTGGGAGGGCATGGCCGTCGCCCCGCTCGAGGCGATGGCCTCGGGCCGCAGCGTCGTCGCCACCGCCGTCGAGGGCATGGCCGAGTCGATGCCGCGCGGAGGCGGCCTGATCGTCGAGATCGGCGACGTCGACGCCCTCGCCGACGGCATCGCCGACCGCCTCCTCGACCCCGCCCTCGCCGACCGCGAGGGCGCCCTCGCCCAGGAGCACGTCGCCGCCCACCACGACGTGAACTCGTCAGCCCGCGACGTCGCCCGACTGACCCTGCGTCAGTACCACCGCGGCCGCGGCACCGCCGACGTGCTGATGGCCCTCGAGCCGATGCCCCTGATGACGCCCCGGCGTCGCCGTCGTGGTGGCGCTGTCGTCGCCGTACCTGCTGCGCGGGAGCGGTGACCGGCGTGGATGGCGTGTCCTGAGCAGTCGTGATGCAATCGGCCATGGTCGACTTGATGGCGCTTCCTCCGGGGCTCTACCGCGGCACGGTGAGCGGGGACGAGAGCGGGGAGTGTCAGTGTCGGATCGAGGTCCGGAGGCTGACCGAACATGCGCTGAGCCTCGACTACGAAGCGGTTGGCCTGGACGGACTGCAGCACGTCGAGCACACCATCGTGACGCCGTCGGCACTGCACGTGGTCGCCGACGAGCTTCCTGAGGTCGCCACCTTCCGGATGACGGCAACCGGACACTACGTCGCTGATGCTGCCCCGTTCGCCATGGAGATTCACGCGGGCTGGGACGGCGATCTCCTGACGTGGACGTGGCGCTGGGCGCTTCCGGGTGAACCCGTGCGAGAGCAGTCCCGTGCAATCGCGCAACCGGTGCGCTGACTGTCAGACCTCCCTGCGGCTAGCCATCCTCCGCAGGAGGTTCGCTCTTGCCTCTCTGCGACGCGTGCGCACCCGGGTCGGGGTGGTCGGGATGCGGCTGCAGGTCAGGGGTCTCGGGGTCGAAGTTCAGGTCCTCGACCACGGAGTCGTAGGTCTCGGTGTCCTGCTCTGCGCCGCCCTCATTGCCGGTGCTCATGGTCCACGATAACGCCGGAGGCGATGAGTCCTCGGACGTCGCACGGTCTGTCCTGGCATGGCAACCGTGATCATGCACGCGGTGGTGTCCGTGGACGGCTTCATCGCCAACCAGAAGGACGACCCCGGACCACTCTTCGACTGGTACTTCAACGGTGACGCGCCCCTCGGCGCGAAGGAGGGCGAGGAGCGGCACGCGCGCTTCCGCGTCAGCCAACGCTCCCACGAGTACGTCGGCCCGTTCTGGGGCAGCATCGGCGCCACGATCCAGGGCCGGCACCTGTTCGACCTGACCAACGGCTGGGAGGCCGAGCCGCCGGCCGGCGAGCACCTGGTCGTCGTCTCGCACCGGCCGAAGCCGGAGGGCTGGCACCCCGAGGCCGACGTCCCGTTCTTCGACGACGTCAGCGCCGCCGTACTGGAGGCGATGGAGCGGGCCGGCGACCGCGTGGTGGCGCTCTGCGCCGGGGACGTCGGCGGACAGGCGCTCGCGCTCGGGCTCGTGGACGAGGTGGCGATGGACGTCGTGCCGGTCGTGTTCGGCTCGGGCAAGCGGTACTTCGGCCGGCTCGACTCGCAGCACCTGCTCGAGGACCCGCACGTCGTCATCCAGGGCGAGCGGGTCCTCCACCTGCGCTACCGGGTACGCCGCTGACCGAGCGCTAACGTCGGGGGCATGGACAGGTGTCCTGAGTGCGGGCATGCGGCCAAGGCCGCCAGGTTGTCGTGGATCGACCGGCTCTGGGGGCTCCGGCCACAGTGCCCGGAGCCCCGCGGCACCGACGACGCCCTGGTCAGCAACTGTGGTTGCCGGCACCCGTGGCACGTCGCCGGCACGTGAGGTCAGATCCGTGCCGGCACGCGTTCGGCGCGCTTGCCGACGAGCACCACCCCGAGCAGTCGTACGCCGACGGCGCGGATGCGGCTGGCGTGGTGGCGCAGCTCATGCTGGCTGACGCCGTTCTGGGGTACGGCGAGGACGAGGGAGCCGCCCGCGGCCATCACCCGGGCGTCCTCGCAGGCGCTCAGTGACGGGGCGAGCACGACCACGATGTCGAAGCGCTTGCCCGCCTCGATCATGGCGGCCGCGAACCGCGTCTCGAGCAGGGTCTCGGCGGACGCACCACCCCACTCCCCTGCCGGCAGCACGGTGAGGTTGTCGACGGGGCCGGCACTCAGGGCGTCGCCGAGGTCGGCGCCGGTGAGGACGTCGTACAGACCGAGCGTGTCCGGCGCGGCGATCGGGGTGCTCTCCTGGTCGCCGACGCGGCCGTCGACGAGCAGCACCTTGCGATGCACGTTGGCCAGCGAGACCGCGAGATTGGCGCCGAGCCACACGCTGACCTCGCCGTCCGTGACGCCCGCGACCACGACCAGGCTGACCGGGTCGGAGCTGGCCTCGGCCTCGAGGCTGATCCGCAGCTGGCGGAAGACGTCGGCGGCCGAGGTCCCCGGATAGAGCGCGGGCAGGGTGGTCGGGTCTTTCGGGGCCGCGAGGGCCGCGAGCACCGGTGCACCGACGAGGTGCTCGACCTCGCTGGCGTCGCTCAGTCCCGCCGTACGCCGCTCGCGGAGCAGTGCCCCGCAGACAGAGAGGATCAGCGCCAGACCTACGGCGACCCCGGCGGCGAGCAGGATGCTCGGGCTGGAGAACGTCGTCGGCGGCTGCGCGGGGTTGCTCGTCGTGAAGACCAGGCCCCCGTTGCTGACGTCGTAGAGGGGCAGCACCGCGGCGACCGTGTTGGCGATCTCGGCGGCGACCAGCGGGTCGGCGTCGGAGACGGAGATCTGGACGAGGATCGTGCCCTGCACCCAGGATCCGGTGATCTCGTCACGGAGCACGTCGACGCCGCGCGACTCGTTGAGCCGCGAGGAGACCTCACCGAGGACGTCCTGGGAGTTGGCCAGCTCGCCGGTGCTGCTCCGCAGGGCGTCGAGGTCCTCGAGCGGCGCCGTCGACCCCGGCGCCGCAGCCACCGACACGGTGGCACTGGTCTCGTAGGTCTTGGGCGCCAGCCACAGGCCGACCCCCGTCGCGCCCAACGTCACGACGATGATCGCGGCCACCAACAGCTTGTGCCGCGACACTGCTTGTACGACGTGCTTCGCTTCCATGCTCCCCCGCTTGCTGTGCAGTCCGTCCGCCCGAAGTTGTCGCGCGGATCCTTGGCCTCCCGAGCCCGACTCGCCCGCTGGCATCGACGATCAGTCGACCCGCCAGCAGACATGGGTCCAACGTGTCTCCTACGCATTGGTCACGATGGTCTAGCCCCCTTCCTCACCCCTTCGTAGACGGACACGTAGTCGGATTGCATGCGCCCCGGCGAGAACCGCCGGTCCACCAGGTCGCGGCCGGCCGACACCAAGGCGTCGCGACGGTCGGCGTCGCCCAGCACCCGGCGTACGCCGGCGGCCAGGGCGTCCGCGCTCGCCGGTGCCACCAGCTCCACGGCGTCGCCGCCGAGCTGCGGGATGCCGCCGACCGCGCTCGCCACCACCGGCACCCCGGCGGCCAGTGCCTCCAGGACCGCCATCGGCAGGCCTTCCCGGTCACTGGGCAGCACGACCACGTCGGCCGCGCTGAGCAGTCGGCCGACGTCACGGC
>Ga0164307_10001543_pt1 | contig 10485 bp, 8 predicted proteins | sample Whisoiple_243_MG_FD_110214 | JGI IMG/M metagenome (GOLD analysis project Ga0164307, IMG submission 110214) | Soil microbial communities amended with fresh organic matter from upstate New York, USA - Whitman soil sample_243_MG | ecosystem: Environmental > Terrestrial > Soil > Unclassified >...
CAACCACTCGACGCCGCTCGAACAACGGGCAGCGCTGTGAGCAAGCAGCCAGCTTCCACCTTCCCTGCCGGCGGAGGCAGCGGACCGCGCTTGGGCGCGCCGCAACCCACGCACATCGGAAAGATCGAAAAGGCTCGCGATCCGCGCAGCGCTCTCCGCCGCCTATTGCCCTTCCTGAAGCCATTTCGCGGCTCGATTCGCTGGGTGTTGCTGCTGGTGGTCGTGTACACGTTCCTGGGCCTGGTGGGCCCGTACTTGATGGGCGTGGCGATCGATCGGCTGCACACGAGAGACGTCGGGCTCTTGGCTCGATTGGCGCTGGGCATGCTCGTGACTTACCTGCTGTACAACCTGCTCCAGGCAATTGCCGGGCGGTTGATGGCGGACATCTCACAACGCGCGCTCGAGCAACTTCGCAGCGATCTGTTCACGCGCGTCCAGCGCTTGCCGGTGTCGTTCTTCGGCGAGGGCTCGACCGGGGACTTGTTGAGTCGCTTGACCAACGATGTGGAAGCGATAAACCAGGCGATTTCGCAGAACGTGACCACGCTGGTCGCTAGCCTGTTGTCCATGTTGGGGATTATCGTGGCCATGTTCCTATTGGATCGTTGGCTGGCGCTGGCGTCTCTGTTCGTGGTCCCGATCATGTTTTGGTTCACGCAGTTCGTGGCGCGCTACACGCGCAAGGGTTTCCGCGATCTGCAGCGCGACCTCGGTCAGCTGAACGGCGTCATGGAGGAGGCCATTAGCGGACAGAAGACCGCCCAAGCCTTCCGCCGCAAGCAGTCCGCAATCGAGGCGTTTCGGCGCCAGAATCAACAGGTCTTCCAGGCTGGGGTGTACGCGAACAGCTACGCGCTGTTGCTCATGCCCATCACCTCCGTGCTCGGTAATCTGTTCGTGATCGTGCTTGCTGCCCTCGGTGGCTGGCTGGCGCTCGCAGGCTTGGTCAGCGTGGGCATCATTGCCACCTTCATCAGCTACGCGCAGCAGTTCGTGAACCCGCTACGGCAACTGGCAAACCTGTACAATTCGATCCAATCGGCTCTGGCCGGGGCCGAGCGCATCTTCGCCATTTTCGACGTACCAGCAGAGACTGACGAAGCCACGCTCCCGCTCGGCGAGCTCCGGGGCGAGGTCAGCTTCGAGCACGTGCGCTTCGGCTATGCCGCTGACAACGTCGTACTCCGCGACTTGTCGTTCGAGGCGAAGCCAGGCCAAGTCGTGGCGTTGGTCGGTCCCACTGGCGCTGGCAAGACCACGATCATCAACCTGCTCACGCGTTTCTACGAGATCGACGCTGGCGCAATCATCATCGACGGACGCGACATTCGTACCATCCGCAAGCAGCAACTGCGTAAAAACCTAGGCCTGGTGCTGCAGGACGTGTTTCTGTTCTCCGGTTCCGTGCTGGAGAACATTCGCTATGGCCGGCTCGAGGCGAGTGATGAAGAAGTGATGGCAGCGGCCAAGCTCGCCGAGGCCGATGCATTCATCCGGCTGCTGTCACAGGGCTATCAGACTCAGCTGTCGGAGCGCGCGGGCAACTTGAGCCAGGGGCAACGCCAGCTGTTGGCGATTGCCCGCGCAATCTTGGCCGATCCGAAGATTTTGATTTTGGATGAAGCGACCAGCAGCGTGGATACTCGGACCGAAGCCCGCATTCAACGTGCGCTCTTGGCGCTGATGAAGGGGCGCACCAGTTTCGTGATCGCCCATCGCTTGAGTACGATCGCCGAGGCGGACCAGATCTTGGTCATCGAGCACGGAGCGCTAGCAGAGCGTGGCAAGCACGCTGAACTGCTCGCTCAGCGCGGTGTTTACCACCGCCTGTACACGAGCCAGTTCAAAGGTCAGGCCATCTGAAGGATCAAAATTCTCCGCTCAGTAAGCCACCGTAGCCGAGCTTGCCCATGGGCGCGGGCGTGAAATGCAGGCTGCCCACGAAATCACGCGCGATCACCTTCTTGGTGGAGGAAAGCCCATACAGCAGCATGAACGTGCCGGCAGCTTGGGTGAGGCCGTCCAAGACCAACATCGTGCGCACGCTGTTGTCTTGGCTGCAGGTGACGACTTGCGTATACACAGAGCAGTTCTTCTCGGTATCGCGCGTGGCGAGCGTCAACCACGGACCGAGCGCCGGGACCACCAACCAGCCCGACTGGTTCGAGAAGTCGTAGCCCGACGCAATGGTCACACCCAACACCCAGGGGACCCCTAGGGTGATTGCACCACCGATGACCAATCCGCGACGGACGTGTTCCTCGACGTGATACCCAGGGGGCACGGGACCGCCGTTGTATGGAACGCTCTCGGGCGGACGCAAGCGAGTCGGGGCCGCGTACATATAGCCGGGCGGCGCAGGATACGCATAGGCATAGCCGGGCGGTGGCGGGGCATACATATACCCTGGGGGTGGAGCAGCCATGGGCGCGGGTGCTGGAGCTACAGCGGGCGCGGGCGCGGGCACGGGCGCGGGCGCAACGGCAGGCGCGGTAGGCGCGGCGGTCGGCGCAGCCGGCGCTTGTGCCGCGGCAGGCCCCGTCACAGCAGCAATCAAGCTCAACACGGACGCCATCGGCGCCACTCGTCCCAAAGAAAGATCCCTCATTGCCATCGTTCTAGCTCAGCTGCGAGCAAGCCTCCAGCAACTCGGGAAAGTGGTAGCTTTGCCTACCTGTGAATCCCAGCAACACTTCCGACCTCCTACCTGGCGGACGCGCACTCAAATTGCTTTTCGACGCCGGAAAATCGGCTGCGCTCAGTGTGCCTGAAGTGCTCAGTGCAGCCTATGCGGGCGCTCTGCGATTGCCGCGCGAATGCGTGTTCGCAAACTTCGTCGCCTCACTCGATGGTGTCGTCGCCCTGCCGGGTGACACTGAGTCGGGGCAGATCATCAGCGGGCGCAACCAGGCCGATCGCTTCGTGATGGGCCTGCTGCGGGCGGCGGCCGACGCAGTGTTGCTCGGCGCCGGCACGTTCCGCAAATCCGGTCGGCACCTATGGTTGCCGGAGCGCATTTACCCCGCCGGACAGGCCGCGTTCAAAGCCATGCGAGCAGCGCTCGGGCTGAGCGAGCGTCCGCAGTTCGTGCTGGTCAGCGCCTCGGGCGTGATTGACGTGACTGAACCCGCAATCGACGGCGCGTGGATCGTCACTACACCGAAGGGTGAAGCCAGAGTGCGCGCCGAGCTGCCCGCCAGCGCTCGGCTCGTCGTGCAAGACTCCGAGCAGATCTCACTCGTGCAGTTGTTGAGTTCGTTGCGAGCCGCAGGCTTTGCTCGCATTTTGACCGAGGGCGGTCCGTCCTTGTTCAGTCAACTCGTGAAGCAGGGCTTGCTCGATCAGTTGTTTCTCACCTCGTCGCCTGCGCTATTCGGCCGCTTTGCTGGTGATGCTCGCAAATCACTGGCCGAGGGGCTCGACCTCGGTGGAGCTGCGTGCGAGCTCAGCAGCGCGCGCCGCCACGGTTCCCACCTGTTCCTGAGCTATGCGCTCGGCGCGGCCGCCAACGAGCGCTAATCGATGCAGAACTCGAACACCGCTGAATCCGTAAACGATTCGCCGATGATCACGGTGGCGAAATCGAAAGTGATGCGCCAATACCCAACCATGAACAGGCGCATCGGCTCGAGCGAGAACGCCTGGCTGTCGAAGTCGAACGTAATTTGCGGCTGCTCGGGGCTCGGGTGACCGTGCTCGGGCATGTCCAGAGCGACCGTCAGTTCGCCTTCGCGGGGCTCACCCTGCCTGTTGCTGACCTGCACCAAGAACCGGTTGTCGCCCAACGCAGGCGGCGCGGGCGTGCTGCTCAGCAGCGTAAAATCGAAGCGACCTGCGGCACCGGGCTTCTTCAGTCCAGGAACGTACACGTCTGCCTCGCTCGGCCGACATCCGACCGCGTGACCGCTGGCGCCCGCGTTCGCGACCGAATCCCCGCCGGGCTTTACTTGCGAAGAGCAGGCGCCCAAGAAGCAAGAAGTTCCAACCAACCAGCTGGACGTTGCACTGCGGAAGAGTCGGCGCATGATCGAGCTCGCCGGCAGGTCCGGCCCGAGCAAGCATAGCAGCCGTCAGCCGATTGCCCGTCCTCGATGTTCAGCCCTCGTCATTTCCTTCGCCTGACGCTGCTCGGTGTCTCGTTTTTGCTCGGTGCTTGCGGTCAGCCTGCGGCCGAAACGGCTGCCCTGAGCGTGGAACAGCTGATGGACCCGAAAACCTGCGCTCAGTGTCACTCGCAGCAGTACACGGAGTGGTCGGGCAGCATGCACGCCTACGCCAGCTCAGACCCACTATTCGTGGCGCTGAACCAGCGGGGTCAAGACGAAGCCAACCTCGGAACTTTCTGCGTGAGCTGCCATGCGCCGCTTGCCGTCCGAACCGGCGCAACCCACGACGGCACGAATCTCGATGCGCTCCCCGAGCGCCTGCGAGGCGTGACCTGCTACGCGTGTCACAACGTGAGTCAGATCACGAACACGCACAACAACTCGCTGCGCTTTTCCAACGACAGCGTGATGCGCGGCGCGCTTTCCAATGCCATGCCCAACGAAGCGCACCAATCGTCGTATTCGCCGCTCCACGACCGGACTCAACTGGAGTCATCCAAGCTGTGCGGCAGCTGCCACGACGTGGTGAACGGGCATGGTGTCGCGATCGAGCGCTCGTTCGCCGAGTGGCAGGCGTCCGCGTTCGCGACCGCAAGTGGCAGCACCTGCGGGCAATGCCACATGTCCAAGAGCACGGAATCGGGTCCGATCGCGGATGTACCCGGTGCGCCACCGCGCGATCGCCACAGCCATCGATTTCCAGGGGTGGATCTCGCGCTCACTCCCTTTCCAGACGCGGAAGCACAAAGGGCCGCCGTGCAAAACTTACTCGACACCACGCTGCAAACGGCGTTGTGCGTGCGCGGCAGCGGGACGAGCGCCAACCTCGTGGTCATCGTCGACAACGTTGGCTCGGGCCACAAGTGGCCGAGTGGGGCGGCGCAGGACCGGCGCGCTTGGTTCGAAGTCGCGGCGTATGCCGAGGGTCGCGAGTTTTATCGCAGCGGCTCCGTACCGCCCGGCAGCGATCCGGATCCGAGCGCGGACACAGATCTGTGGCTGGTCTCCGACTGCATGCTCGACGGCATGGGCAACTCGGTGTCGACGATGTGGGCCGCCAAGAGCGTGGATTCCAATCTCTTGCCTGGCCAACTGAGCTTCGACCGAGCTTCGCCGCTCTTTTATCAGAGCCACGTCACGCGCTCGTTTCCCAAGGACCCGCTGGCGAGCCTTGCCAACTATCCGGACCGCGCCACGCTCGACGTGCACCTGCAGCCCTTCCCTCTGAGCTTGTTCGATGAGCTGTTTGCCACGCCCGAAAGATTGGGTTTGGACGCAACAGCGGTGGCTGCGCTACGCGAAAAGATCGTACCCCTGAGCGTGGGCGAGCAGTTGGTGTGGACGAAAGAGGCTGCGGCCGACACCGCGCACGGGGGACTGACCTACATCGATCATGGCGTACCGATGTCGTGCGTAACCAGCACCGGCTTGAATGCGGCGGCGGACCGGCTACCCGCTCCCGAACACCAAGCCTCGGCTTGCCTCACACCGTGAGGTAGCGAGCGACCAATTCGTCGCTCAGCGAGGGCATCTCGCCCTCGGCCACCGATCGACCGCGATCCATGATCACGAAGCGCTGACCGACGCGACGGGCGAAGGTCAACTTTTGCTCGACGAGCAAGATGGTCAGCTTCTCCTTGGTGTTCAATTCGATCAAGATGTCGGCGATCTCGCTCACGATATTGGGCTGAATGCCCTCGGTGGGCTCGTCCAAAATCAGCAGCTTGGGGTGCAGCGTGAGCGCCCGCCCGATCGCCAGCTGCTGCTGCTGGCCGCCTGACAGGTCTCCACCGCGGCGGCGCAGCATGGACTGCAGCACCGGAAAAAGCTTGAAAATGCGCTCGGGCACGTGCTTTTCGCCGGTGACGCCCAGGCCCACGCGCAAATTCTCGCCGACCGAAAGCTGCCCGAAAATCTCGCGGCCCTGCGGCACGAAGCCGATGCCCTTCTTGGCTCGCAGCTCCGCCGGCCGCGCTGCCAAGTCCTCACCCATGAACTTGATCTTGCCCGTACGGCTGCGCAGGTTGCCCATGACCGTCTTCAGCAGCGTGGTTTTACCGACGCCGTTGCGACCCATCAGCACCGTGCAGCTGCCCTCGGGGACGCTGAGCGCCATGTCCCAAAGGACGTGGGTTTCACCGTAAAACTGGTTCAGCGCTTCGATCTCTAGCATCTTGCCTCGTTCGTCGTGCTGGCTTCGCACGCCATCAGGTACGCGGCTCGCCCAGGTAAACCTCGACCACGCGCGGATTGTTTTGCACGGAGTCGATGTCGCCCTCCGCCAACACCTTGCCTTCGTGCAGCACGGTGACCTTCTTGGCGATGCTGCGCACGAAATCCATATCGTGTTCGACGACCACCACCGTGCGCTCGCCTGCTAGCGATTTGAGCAGCTCGGCGGTGCGTTCGGTTTCTTGGTGCGTCATGCCTGCGATCGGTTCGTCGACCAGCAAAACTCGAGGATCCTGGGCGAGCAACATGCCGATCTCGAGCCATTGTTTCTGGCCGTGAGACAACTGCCCAGCGCGTACCGCGGCGTGCTCGTGGAGCCCGATTTGCTCCAAGATCTTCTCGATCGAGCGCTTTTGCTCGGTGCTGAGCCGGAAGAACAGGCTGGTCCACACGCCTTTGGGACCGGTGAGCGCAAGCTCCATGTTCTCGTACACCGTGTGGCCGGCGAAGACGGTCGGGCGCTGGAACTTGCGACAAATGCCGAGCGCGGCGATTTCATACTCCTTCAGCTGAGTGAGATCGCGCGCGTCGTGTGGCATGAACACGGTGCCGCTGTCGGGCTTGGTTTTGCCGGTGATGATGTCCATCAGCGTCGTCTTACCGGCGCCGTTCGGACCAATCAGGCAGCGCAGCTCGCCCTTGTCCAGGATCAGGGTCAGGTCGGTAATGGCCTTGAAGCCGTCGAAGCTGACGCTCACGTTGTCGACGACCAGGACCGCTTGTCGGCTGCCTACGACCGCCGCGCGGCGCTCGGGATCGACCAAGCGCGGGCGCACGGACCAACGTTTGCCACTCTTGTCTCCCGGCTTGGGCAGCGGTTCGGCGCGCACTCCGGGCGCCGAGTCCGGCGCTTGGGTCGTCTCGGGATCGGGCGTCACGGAACTACTCACGGCAGATGATTCCGACATTAGCTCTTCCGCTTCAAGCGACCGAGAGCGCCCGCAACGCCGTCCGGGAAAAAGAGCGTGACTGCGATGAACAACAAGCCGAGCACGTACAGCCAGGCGTTGGGCATGGCGGCGGTGAAGAAGCTACGCAACCCATTGACGACGAAGGCGCCCAAAATCGCCCCGAACAACGTGGCACGCCCGCCGACCGCCACCCAAATCCCCATCTCGATCGAGTTAGCCGGCTGCATCTCGCCAGGATTGATGATGCCGACCTGTGGCACGTACAGCGCCCCCGCCAGCCCGCACAAGACCGCGCTCAGCGTCCAAGCGAAGAGCTTGTAGCTAGTTGGGTTGAAGCCGACGAACATGGCGCGACTCTCGGCGTCGCGAATCGCACGCAGCACGCGCCCCGCCTTGGAGGTCACGATGTAGCGACAGAGCAAGTAGGTGAAGAGCAACGCCAGCGCCGACAAGACGTACAGCATGACCTTCGTCGAGGGCTGATGCAGATCGTAGCCGTAGATCGATTTGAAGTCGGTCAGCCCGTTGTTGCCACCGAAGCCGGTCTCGTTTCGGAAGAACAACAGCATCAGGGCATAGGTCAGCGCCTGAGTGATGATCGAAAAGTAGACGCCGCGGATGCGGGATCGGAACGCGAAGTAGCCGAACGCGAAAGCGAGCAGACCCGGCACGATCAGCGCCGCCAGTAGGGCCACGCTGAGATTGTCGAAACCGCGCCAAAACCAGGGCAATTCCTTCCAATCCAGGAAGACCATGAAGTCCGGCAGGGCGCTCTTGTACACGCCTTGCGCGCCGATCGAGAGCATCAAGTACATGCCCATCGCGTAGCCACCGAGCGCGAAGAACACGCCATGACCCAAACTGAGGATGCCAGTGCACCCCCAGATCAAGTCGATGGCCAAGGCGACGATGCCGTAGCACAGGAATTTGCCGAACAGCGCCACGAGGTAGTCCGGCAAGTGCAGCGGCGAGCTCACCGGGACGGCCAAACTCAAGATCGGCACCAGCACGCACAGCACCAGCGTTGCGATCGCCACGGCCAGCCAGCCGCGCTTGTCATGCAGTGCCAGGAAACCAACTGCGGGTTCAGCCTTCACGAGACCTCCGCCGCCCGCCCCTTGAGCGCGAAGATGCCCTGCGGACGTCGCTGAATGAACACGATGATGAAGCCCAAGATGAAGATCTTTCCGAGTACGGCACCAGCTACCGGTTCCAGGTATTTGTTGACCAAGCCGAGGCCCAAACCGCCCGCGATGGTACCCGCGAGCTTGCCGACGCCGCCCAGCACCACGACCATGAACGAGTCGACGATGTAGCCTTGGCCGAGCTCGGGGCCGACATTTCCAAGCTGCGACAATGCAACGCCACCGAGACCCGCGACGCCGGAGCCGATGCCGAACGTCCACATGTCGACCCGGCGGGTGGAAATGCCCATGGCGGCCGCCATGGCTCGGTTTTGGGTCACCGCGCGCACCTCCAAGCCCAAGCGGGTCTTTTGCATCAGCACCCAAACGAACAGCATCACCACGACGCTGAAGGCAATCACCGCCAGCCGGCTGTAGGTCAGCACTACTTGGGGCAAAATCTCTACGCCACCGGATAGCCAGCTCGGGTTGGCGACGGTCACGTTCTGCGCTCCGAAGATCACGCGTACGGTCTGAATCAACAGCAGTGAGATGCCCCAGGTAGCGAGCAGCGTCTCGAGCGGCCGGCCGTAGAGATGACGAATCACCGTACGCTCCATCAGCACGCCGACTGCACCGCTGACCATGAAGGCCGCGGGCACCGCGACCGCCACGTACCAGTTGAGATGGGCGGGCAGGTGGGCGATGAAAAAATTCTGCACCACGAACGAGGTGTAAGCGCCGATCATCATCATCTCGCCGTGGGCCATGTTGATCACGCCCATCAGCCCGAAGGTGATGGCTAGGCCCAGTGCGCACAAAATCAACACGCTGCCCAGGCTCAACCCGTAGAACGTATTCCCCACGGAGTTGATCAACAACTGGCGCGTTTCGATGGCCGAGATGGCGGCTCGAGCCGCAGCGCGGACATTGGCTTCGGGCTCGACGAATTTGCCGTCGGGGCTTTTGCTGAGCAGGTGCTCGACGTCACTCTTGAACGTCGAATCCGCGGCGACTCGAATCGCCTCCAAGGCGCGGATGCGATCGTTGGGTTTGTCGCTCACCATGTCCGCTGGTGCGAGCGCCAAGGACAGCGCGATCTTCACCTCGGGGTCCGCCTCCTTGGCCAGAACTTGGCGTACGATGGGCACGATCTCGTCGCTCGGGCGACCGAGTTCGTGCGCTGCTTTCAGCCGCACGGCGGCCGAGGGCGCGGAAAGAGAAAGGGAAGCGAGCGCGGGGGAAAGCGCGCGACGCACTTCGTTGTCACTGGCGGGTTCTTCGAGCTTGCCTTGCGCCGTGGCAGGCGCCCCGCTCAGCGCGTCTTTGAGCGCGCCCGTGTCGGACTTGATTAGCAGGTGCTTCTGCGCGTCGAAGCGCAGCGTGCCCTCTTCCAGAGCGTGCAGGGCGGACAGAGCTCGCGCGTCCCCGCGGTTCGCGGCCTTGACGATCGCGGCAGAAACTTCGCTCGAGTCATTGCTCGCCAGGCCCGATAGATCCTCACTCAGCGGGTCTGCTCGAGCGATCTTGGCCAGCGCAAGCGATGCGACTAACGCGATCAGCGGCAGAACGAGCCGCAGCCAGGTCGCGGTCTGGGACAATCGAATCCGAGTCATGGTTTGTCTTGCGGGCACTCGTACCGGGGGAAAATAAGCCCCGCTGGCCAGAAGTGGAGGCAGCCAGCGGGGTAAGCTTTGCGGCGCGGGCTGAAGCCGCGGGCGCCGGGATTCGTTCCGACGACCGCGACCTAGCCATGCGCTGTTCAGGGGGCGAGGCTGGCGGCCTTGAACTTACCCTCGGTGCAATTGCCGCACACCCAGGGGAAGGTCCAATCAGCAACCTTCTTTGCGCTGTCCGGCACGTACGGGCTCCAGGGAGCGGCGACGATCGGACCGTCGGTCTTCCAGACCACCTTGAACTGCCCGTCACCCTTGACCTCGGCGATGAACACCGGCTTGTGCAGATGGTGATTCTTGGCGTCCATCTCGATCTCGAAGCCTGAAGGCGACTTCACCTTCTGCCCGCCGACCGCCATGCGTACGGCGTCTACGTCCGTGGTGCCGGCTTGCGCGACGGCTTGTGCCCACATCGTGATGCCGAGGTAGGTAG
>Ga0164307_10001545_pt1 | contig 10482 bp, 9 predicted proteins | sample Whisoiple_243_MG_FD_110214 | JGI IMG/M metagenome (GOLD analysis project Ga0164307, IMG submission 110214) | Soil microbial communities amended with fresh organic matter from upstate New York, USA - Whitman soil sample_243_MG | ecosystem: Environmental > Terrestrial > Soil > Unclassified >...
AGCTCCTTGAGGAGCGCAAGAAGAAGCTTGCAGCGGAAGGGCTATTTGATGAGGCGCGCAAGCAACTCCTGCCGTTTCTGCCCAAAGTCATCGGCGTTGTGACTTCGCCGACGGGTGCGGTGATCCGAGATATTCTGCATCGACTTGAGGACCGCTTTCCGCGCCGGGTCCTGGTTTGGCCCGTACGCGTACAGGGTGAGACCTCCGCGGCGGAAGTCGCCAACGCGATTCGCAGGCTCAACGAATTGCCCGAGCTTGGCCCAATACCGCGCCCTGATTTGATTATCGTTGCGCGGGGCGGCGGTTCGCTCGAGGACCTATGGTCGTTCAACGAAGAGATCGTGGTGCGCGCCGCAGCTGCCAGCATGATTCCGCTTATATCCGCTGTCGGGCACGAGACCGACATCACTCTGATCGATTTTGCAGCAGATCGCCGCGCGCCGACTCCCACGGCTGCCGCGGAAATTGCCGTGCCGGTTCGCGCCGAGCTGATGGTGTCTCTGTCCAACCTTGGCGCGCGCAAACATGCCTGCTGGAAGCGCAACGTCGATCGGCATCGCAAGGAGCTCTCCTTGCTCAGCCGTGCGATGCCGGCGCTCGATGACCTGTTGTCGGTACCTCGCCAGCGCCTCGATTCCTGCGCCGGTCGGTTGCCTCGAGCACTTCGCGCCAACGCGCAAATCCATCACACGCATCTGACACGTGTGGCGTCTCGCCTGTCTCCACGGCTTCTGTCGCACCGTATCGAGCGCTGTGACGAGCAGACAAAGAATTTTATCGGCCGGGCCCGGCGTGCCTTTCGCATTTCACAGGACCGCCGTGATCAACGGCTCCGCAGTGCGGGCCAGCTCCTGACGGCCTATTCATACAAAGGGGTACTCTCGCGCGGATTTGCATTGGTCCGCGATGGGGAAGGGCATCCGCTGCGCTCCGCGGGCGCGGTTGGAGTGGGGGCGCGGCTCGACATCGAGTTTGCCGATGGGCGAATTGGGGCAACCGCCGATGGCGAACATGCCGTGCAGCCAAAAAGCAAGGTGCGAAGCCGTGGCGGTGGCGAGGGCCCGGGTGGGCAGGGCACTTTGTTCGGCTCATAACGATATTCAAGGGTTTCGCTCACAGGGCCGACCGACTATGTTTAGGTGGGCGCCGGACATTGGAGGCCGCTTTTGCTCAATCGTTATGATCGCAATCCGCCGATGAATGGCGAGGCGGAAGTAAAATATCTTGACGGCGATTTCCGCGTCGTTCGGCCAGGTGCATTTGTCCGCTGCTCTGTAACCGGCGTGCCGATTCCGCTTGAGGAGCTCAAATACTGGAGCGTCGATTTGCAAGAAGCCTATGCGACGCCCGAGGCGGTCTTGCAGCGTCTTCGCGCGGCGACGAAATAATCTTTCAGCCGCGTAGCTTTGCCAGCACGAACCGGCGCAATTCATCCATCTCGTCAACGACCATGGTGACGCGCAGTACATGCGCGCGCTCCGCCAGCGCATCGAGTATGTGTTCGCCCGTCATCCGAGCGCGGTCCTTCTCGGTGGTGAGTAGCGCAAGTCCGCTGTGTTCGGCTCGCATGATCAGCTCCGCGGCTTCCTCGGCCGTGTAGCGGTGGTGATCATCGAAGGCTTCCCGCTCAGCGACCGCGATGCCGGCATCGAGCGCAGTTGCGAAAAATTTGTTCGGATCGCCGATTCCTGCGAACGCCAGAACGCTGCGGCCTTTCAGTGCGGTAACGCTGTCGGGATCGGGAACGAGGCGGCCGTGGAATATCGGCAGCGCGCGGGCACGGCATTGAGCAATGACAGGTTCTGCGTTGAGACCTTCGCCCACCACCAGCAGCGCATCAGTCTGTTCAAGCTGCGCGGCCATCGGCGCGCGCAATGGTCCGGCTGGAAACACGGACCCATTGCCGACCCCGCGACGCGCGTCGACAACCGCAAGTGTAAAATCCTTCCGCAGCGACGGATTCTGCAGGCCATCATCCATGATGATCAGCCCCGCACCTTGCGTGCGGGCAAAGCCAGCGCCGGCAACGCGGTCCCGCGACACGACCGCAGGCGCGCAATGGGCGATCAAAAGCGCTTCGTCGCCAACCTGGGTGGCGCTGTCAGCGTGAACATCCACGCGCTTTGGACCGGCGACGTTTCCCCCATAACCACGGCTGAGGCAAAACGGTTGCATGCCGGCGTCGGCAAGCATTCGTGCGAGCATGATCACCGTCGGTGTCTTGCCGGCGCCACCCAACGTGAAATTGCCGACGCAGATGACCGGTAACCCGGCGGAAGTGCCCTTCGCTGCCATACGCCGTGCTGCAACGGCGCCATAAGTAAGCCCCAGCGGCGCGAGCGCCCTCATGGTGAGGCCGGCGTCGCGCCACCAGAAAGCTGGCTCACGCATGGCTAGCCCGCTGCTGCAACTGCAGTTGCATCAGATAAGGGTCGAGAGAGGCCAGCGTACGCTCCAGTGCCCCGCTCAGGTTCTCCACAACGCCATTTGCTGCCGCGACCACGCGGGCACGCGCGTCGGGGTCGTTCAACCATGCGGCCAGATGCGCGACGAGTCGGTCCACGCTTTCTATCCGTTCCGCTCCGTGAACTTTGTCGAGCGCCGAATAGATTTCCGCGAAGTTCCAGACATGTGGGCCATGCAGGATTGCCGCGCCGAGTTTGGCGGCCTCGATCGGGTTTTGACCGCCGTGCTTGATCAACGAGCCTCCGATAAATACCGCCGGTGCCATACGATAAATCAGGCCAAGCTCACCGACCGTGTCGGCGACATAAATCTCGGTGTCGCGCTCAGGTAATTCCCCGCGCGAGCGCAGAGCGACAGGCAAACCGGCTCCGGCCGCAACGTCGGCGATCCCCGGGCCCCGCTCCGGATGCCGTGGTGCGATCACCGTCAGCAATCCAGGAAAATTCCGCCGCAAGCGCGAATGCGCTTCGATAACAGCTTCCTCCTCGCCGGCATGGGTCGAAGCAGCCGCAATGACCGGCCGACGGCCGATCGCATTTTGCAGTTCCGCAAGCGCCCTGGGTTCGGCTGGCGGTGCCGGTGCGTCAAGTTTGAGATTGCCGGTCGTGACGACGTTCGATGCGCCAAGATCGCTCAGACGCAAGGCATCGGATGAAGTGCCGGCCAGGCAGAGATCAAGGCGCCGGAGGAGATCGGCGATGGAACGCGGTGCGCGGCGCCAACGCTGATAAGAGTTCTCGGAAAGGCGCGCATTGATCAGCACCATGGGTATGCCGCGCGTCGATGACTCGATCATCAGATTCGGCCAGAGTTCCGATTCCACGAACAAGGCGAGGTCGGGTCGCCAGTGCTCGAGAAACCGGCGGACGTACCGCGAAATGTCGAGCGGAATGAACTGATGGATCACGCCGCGCTGGAGGCGCTGTTCGGCAAGGCCACCCGAGGTCACAGTTCCCGTTGTGACAAGCATGCCGAAGCCACGCGCTCTGATCCGGTCGATCAGTGGCAGGACGCTGGCGAGTTCGCCGACACTTGCGCCATGCAACCAGATGAGTGGACCTTCCGGCCGCCCAATGCGGCTTTCGCCACGGCGCTCGGGCAGGCGCTGACGATGTTCCTTGCCGCGCTTGAGGCGTCGCGCCAGAAAAATGGGAGTGAAGGGACCGGCCGCTGCCGACAACAGCCGATACATCCGCAACCCAGTCGGCAACTTACCACTCAAGATACCTGGCCCCCGGTCCTGTCGGCGATCTCGTATGCGCGGGCCGTCGCCCGATTGAGCTCACTTTCGACCTTTTGCCGCGCCGCTTCCAGAGCCTCGCGGTCGGCGTTGGGCGACACAAAAATAGCCTCGCTCGCGACGATTCCCATTCGTGCAAATGGCAAGTTGACGGCCGAGCGATCCCAATTGTCGAGCTCGATGCGACGACTCGAGGCCATTGCAACGGGATAGATCGGCCGACCTGAATGCTGAGCAAGTTTCACGATTCCAAGCCCGGCGACGCGCGCGACTTTTGGAACATCAGCGGTCATCGCTATATTGTACCCATCCTTCAAAGCCTCAAGCATCTCCGTAAACGCGGCAGGGCCACCTTTGTGGTGAAAGCCGCCATCGTGCGCGCCGGAGCCCCGGATGGTGCCGATATCAAGCCGTTCCGCGGCACGAGCGTTCACCTCCCCGTCGCGGTGGCGTGAGATCAGCACTTTGGTGCGATGGCGCGGATTGTCGCGTTTTTTGATGAATGGCGCCATGAAATGCTGCCCGTGCCACATCGCGACAATCGCCGGCATTTCGACTTCATCGTAAATGTGTGGTGGCTCGATCGTCACGCGGGTGGTGCGCCACACGAATCGGAGATACCAGGCCGCCATAACCCCGGCAGTCTCGTGAAAGGCCGGCGAAGTGGCAATCTTCCGTCTGAACGATCGCATCAACATTCAGCGTACCGACCGGTCTTTCGCTTCGGGATCGAGCAACCGATGCAGATGGACAATGAAGTAGCGCATGTGAGCGTTATCGACGGTCTGCTGTGCTCTGGCCTTCCAGGCGACATAGGCGCTGGCATAGTTCGGAAACACACCGACGATGTCGACCTTTTCGAGATCCTTGAATTCGTTGCCGCCAAGCTCGGTCAATTCGCCGCCAAGGACGAGATGCAATAGTTGTGGTTTCGCGGTCGGCAATTCTGCAGCCATGGCTCGAATCCCTGATTGATCCCCGATGTGATTTTTCCGCGGTTGGGCAAGCCTACGCGAATTCAGTTTCGTGGTCGCGCACAAGCTCGATCAAGGCAGCGTGACGCGCAGGACCGGCGGCGATGAGCGCGCCATATGTGGCTTCCGGCCCATTGTACGTCAGTGGCCGGCCGGCAAAATCCGTGAGCGCGCCGCCGGCTTCGTGCACCAAAAGATCGGCGGCTGCAAGGTCCCAATCGTGGCTGCCGCCGGCCGCAAACGCTGCATCGAGCGCGCCGTGCGCAACACGGGCGATCCGCAAAGCCAGCGAATGCACTTTTGGTTGGGCCACTATCCCCGGGTTGATTGCGGATAGCCGGTCCAGGAAGCGCTTGGGCCCGGCCAGACGGGCGCCGGCGAGCGTTGCGCCAGCCGACACTCTGATCGGTGCGCCGTTAAGCACGGCGCCCTGGCCGTGCAGGGCGAGAAACATTTCGTCAGTAACGGGCACGTATATCGCTGCGATCAGCGGCCGGCCGTGCTCGACGAGCGCGACAGAAATAGACCAGTCGGCGCTTCCGGAAATAAACGCCCGGGTGCCATCGATTGGATCGACTATCCACACAAGGGGCACGGCAAGACTGGGTTGGTCCAGAGGAGATTCCTCTGACTTCCATCCGGCGTCGCGCACCAGGTCAGACAGGCGATCTCGCAGGAACTCGTTCACCGCGATGTCTGCTTCGGTCACAGGGGAGTGGTCGGCGCCCTTGGTCCAGCGTTTGAACGGCCCTCGCGCAGTCGCGCGGGCGATATCGCCTGCCGCGCGCAAAACGGTTACGAGTGGTTCACGCAGCGCGAGGAAATCATTGGCCGGCAACGGTCAATCCCTCGACACGTAACGTCGGCGCATTGATGCCGAAACGGAATTCAAGATCGTTGGCGGGCGTAAGCGAGCGAAACATCTCGATGAGATGTCCCGCTATCGTCACTTCGCTCACGGGGTAGGTGCGTTTGCCGTTTTCGATCCAGAAGCCCGAAGCGCCGCGACTATAGTCGCCCGTCACCATATTGGCTCCGACACCGATCAGGTCCGTCACATAAAATCCATCGGCGATGTCGGCGATAAGTTGCTGCGGGCTCAGTCGGCCAGGCTCCATGTACAGGTTGCTCGATCCGGGTGATGTCGCCGACGAGCCACTGCGCTGTGCATTGCCAGTGGTCACAAGTCCAAGTTCGCGTGCCGTCGTGCTGTCGAGCAACCACGAACGAAGGAAACCGTCATCGATCAGCGCGAGTTTTTTGCAGGCAACGCCTTCGCCATCGAACGGGTGAGAGCGCAGGCCCCGTCTGCGAAGAGGGTCATCGATAATGCGGATGCCATCTGCAAAAAGCTTCGCGCCCATCTTGTCGCGAAGAAAGCTCGTCTTCCGCGCGACCGATGCACCATTCACGGCGCCCGACAGATGCGAGACCAGCGAACCAGCCGAACGTGGATCGAAGACCACCGGAACTTTGCGCGTCGAAACCTTGCGTGGATTGAGGCGTGCGACCGCGCGTTCGCCGGCCTTGCGACCGATATCTTGCGGACGCTCCAGGTCGGCCGCGTGACGCACTGACGAATAGTCGTAGTCGCGTTCCATCCCGGTGCCATCGCCGGCGATGGCCGTCATCGACAGGCCGTGATTCGATCCGATATAGGCACCGCGGAAACCGTGACTGGTGACCAGCACCATTCCGCCGATCCCGGCGGAGGCCGACGCGCCGCCCGACTTGCTGACTCCTTTGACGGAAAAAGCTGCCTCTTCCAAAGTTCGCGCTTGCGCTTCGAGCTCTCCAACCGTCGGCAATTTGGGGTCGATCAGGTCGAGATCGGGAATTTCACGCGCCAGCATGTCCTGATCGGCGAGACCGGCGAACTTGTCCTCCGGCGTCGCACGCGCCATCGCGACAGCCCGCTCGGCCAAGGACGCACTGTTGTCCGCGATCTCATTCGTGGACACCATGGCTTGCCGGCGGCCGACCAGAACGCGCAAGCCGATATCGTCACCCTCCGAACTTTCGGATTCTTCCACGCGCCCGTCCCGCACTTCGACACCCAGGGACATCGAGCGCAAAGCGACGGCGTCGGCGGCATCCGCGCCGGCGGCCCGTGCGGCCTTCACCAGCCGTTCGGCACGATCGGTCAGGGGATTGAGATCAAGCAGGGAGGATATGGGAGCGAGCATTGGTCCACTTCTAAATGGTCGAGAAAGCGATACCTTTCAACCGCCGAAAAGTACAATTTGCGCGACGACGGCAACACCTCGTCAATCATGGTTTGCAACGCGGCGTCAATCATTCCCGGCAAACGCCTCACCGCTACGTCCGGTTAACCCAGAACATTAAGCGGATTCCGACGCGTTTCTGCCATGATTGCTGCGTGACCCGGCAAAAAAGTCGGGCGCGGGAGAGTTTCGAGGCGTCAATGCGAAGTGGCGGATGCGCCGGGTCGGGCCGTGCTCTACGGCTCGACCCTTCCGGCTTGCCTGTGCGTTTTTTTGCCGGCGACGCGGCTGCCGACGGGCAGGTGCGCGATGTCGAACTCCATCGCGAACGCGTTGTCATGCGGCGCGCGCTACGCGGCATGCGCATGGCTCTCAATATGCCGGTCGCGGCTTTCGATGGCGTTTCGTTGTGGCTGATGCCAGGTGAGGCCGGCGATGACGATGCGCTGGCTGTCGTGCTCAAGCACCGCGACCCGACTTTGACGCTGCCGCTATTTGTGACATCGCGGACGGATGAGGCGTTGGCGGAATGGCGCGCCTGGAGCCAGGTGCTTGATGTGCCGCTCCTGCTTGCGGAACAGCGCGGATCTTCGACAATCGCGAGGGCGCAAATCGACGGGCTTCACATCGAACGTCCGCGTCCCCGTCGTCGCCGACGGAGCGCGCTGAAAGCCCGACGGCCCTCGATCCCACTCAGGCGCGCAACCGGAAAGATTACAAACGCGACGCCGATCCATCGCGACGAACGCGAGATCATCGCGCGAAACTAGATTTCAATCTTGGTCGAGCCTATTTGCAGCGCTGGAATTTCATCGCGCCGGCTTCCATGACCAGCTCGATGTGATCGGGATCCACTTGCCGCAAAGTATAGGATGTATGCCCGTTGCTGATCTGTCCGGTGCTGAATTCATCGACGACCCGAAAGGTCGACGGGCCTTCAGGTACCACTGATTGATTGCGGTAGGCCGGCACGCCACCATTGCTGTCGGTGCGCTGATTGCCGGTGAACTCGATCACCCGCTTGCTTGTGCAATCGATCGCGCCTTTTTCCGAGCTCGCGCTCTCGCCCCATCGGCCTTGAACAGGATAGACCTGGGCCAGCGCCGGTACGGCGACGGCACCGAAAAACAGCAGAGCCATGATTGTCGTTCGCATGGCAGGAAGATTCGCACCATCGGCGTCAAAAACCAAGGGCGATGGTTGTGGATGCTTAACGCGTCGGATCGCGGTTAACGCTCACTCGGCGCCATAGCCGCCCGCCGTCGGCGTTTGGATAATGATCGCCTCGTTCGCGTCGATAACCGTTTCGTCGCACCCCTGCAGACGCTCCATGCGCCCGTCCTTGCGGCGCACCCAATTCTCGCCAACCTGACCAGCCTCGCCACCGGCCAGCCCGAATGGGCGTACCCGTCGATGGCCCGACAGGATCGTACATTCCATCTGTTCCAGGAAACGGATCGTCCGGCGAATTCCGCCGCCGGCGTGCCACTTGCCGCGTCCGCCCGAACCGATCCGGATGTGGAAATCTTCGAGCACGACCGGGTAGCGGAATTCGAGAACCTCAGGATCGGTCAGTCGGGTGTTGGTCATGTGCGTATGCACCGCATCGGTGCCGTCAAATCCCGGACCCGCGGGAGAACCGGAGCAGATCGTTTCGTAGTACTGATAGCGGGCGTTGCCGAAATTGAGATTGTTCATGGTGCCCTGCGCCGCGGCGAGTGCCCCTAGCGCGCCGAAAAGGCAGTTGGTCACCGCCTGAGAGGTTTCGACATTCCCGGCGACGACGGCAGCGGGAAACTCCGGAGTGAGCATCGAGCGCTTGGGAATGACGATGTTGATCGGGCGCAGGCAGCCCGCGTTCATTGGAATGTCGTCATCGACCATCACACGGAACACGTAAAGCACAGCGGCCCGCGTCACCGGCTCCGGTGCGTTGAAATTCGTCGGCTGCTGTTCGCTCGTGCCCGTGAAATCGACGGTCGCTTCTCGTGCCTTCTTGTCGACGGTTATTTTCACCTTGATGACCGTGTCTTGATCCATTTCGTAGGTGAATTCCGAATCGTGCAACCGGTCGATCACGCGCCGCACGCTCTCGGCGGCGTTGTCCTGCACGTGCTGCATGTAGGCTTTGACTACAGGCAGCGTAAAATGGGTCACCATCTTGCGCAGCTCCGCAACGCCCTTTTCGTTGGCGGCGATCTGGGCCTTGATGTCGTTGATGTTCTGTACAGGGTTGCGCGCCGGATATTTGACCTCGGTCAATGCGGCCATCAATTCCTTTTCGCGAAATCGGCCACGGTCGATCAGCTTGAAATTGTCGAACAGAACACCTTCCTGCTCGATGGTGGTGGCGTTCGGCGACATCGAGCCCGGCGAGATACCGCCGACATCCGCGTGATGGCCACGCGAGGCGACCCAAAACAGGATAGATTTCTTGCGGTCGTCGAACACCGGTGTGCAAACGGTAATGTCGGGAAGGTGCGTGCCACCGTTGTAGGGGGCGTTGATGGCGTAAACGTCGCCCGGACGAATGCGGCCGTGGTTCTCGCGGATTATGGTTTCGACGGCGCGGTCCATGGAGCCGAGGTGCACGGGCATATGCGGCGCGTTGGCGACCAGCGTTCCGTCATGCGCGAACACCGCGCAGGAAAAGTCCAGCCGCTCCTTGATGTTCACCGAGTAGGCGGTGTTCTGCAGGGACACGCCCATCTGCTCGGCAATCGACATGAACAGATTGTTGAAGACCTCGAGCATCACCGGGTCGGCATGCGTGCCGATCGCATGGGTACGCTTCAGTTTTTTCGCGCGCGTCAGCAGAAGATGATTTTTTGCAGTCAATTCGGCTTGCCAGCCGGGCTCGACCACGACGGTTTGATGCGGCTCGATGATGATGGCAGCGCCACCGACGCGTGATCCGGGCTTGAGCTGTTCACGCAGATAGACATTCGCCTTGTGCCAGGCGCCGGCCGAGAAGAACTGCGTGCGCAAAGCCGGCGGCGGCAGTTTGCCGCGGCTGCGTTTCATCGTTTTCTCGTTGAATTTGGCGCCGCCGCCAACCGCCTCGACCGAGGCGGCCTCGACAACCATCTGCTTCGCGCGGTCGATGAATCCGAATCGCGCTTTGTGCGCCTTTTCGAAAGTCCGCTTCATTGCGGCGGCGGTGCCGGCCGGCACAACAAGCGCCGTGTCGGTGCCGGCGTAACGGATATGCGCGCGCACGAAGACTTTGATTTTTTTGGCCGGTACGCCCTGGCCAGCGACCTGGGACCTTGTCTCCTTGCCGAGCGCCGCGCCAATTCGAGAAACTGCCTTGAGCGCCTTTGGTCCGAAATCCAGCTCGACCGCCTGCTCGCGTGTCGCGCGGATATCGGCGAGCCCCATTCCGTAAGCGGACAGGAGCGACGAGAAGGGGTGCATGAGCACACGCGTCATTCCGAGGGCGTCGGCGACAAGGCATGCATGCTGGCCACCGGCCCCGCCGAAGCAATTGAGCGCGTAGCGCGTGACGTCATACCCGCGCTGCACGGAAATCTTCTTGATCGCGTTCGCCATGTTTTCGACCGCGATCTTGATGAAT
>Ga0164307_10001546_pt1 | contig 10481 bp, 6 predicted proteins | sample Whisoiple_243_MG_FD_110214 | JGI IMG/M metagenome (GOLD analysis project Ga0164307, IMG submission 110214) | Soil microbial communities amended with fresh organic matter from upstate New York, USA - Whitman soil sample_243_MG | ecosystem: Environmental > Terrestrial > Soil > Unclassified >...
CGGGCAGTGGCGTGGCCGGTCCCGGGAGTGGCGCGGCCGGTGCGGAACCGGCGCGCAGGCCGGGAGGCTGGCCGACCGCCTCCGCACCCGGTGGCGGCGTACCGCAGACCTCCGCGCCCGCCGTGGCCTCCGCCCCCGCTGCCCCGGCTCCCGCCCCAGCCGCGCAGGCTCCCGCCCCCGGCGGCCAGAGCATGGCGCAGGGTGCGGCCCAGGTACGGAACATGTGGCCGGACATCCTCGACGCGGTGAAGAACCGACGCCGGTTCACCTGGATCCTGCTCAGCCAGAACGCCCAGGTCACCGGCTTCGACGGCAGCACCCTGCAGATCGGCTTCCTCAACGCCGGTGCTCGTGACACCTTCACGAGCAGCGGCAGTGAAGAGGTGCTCAAGCAGGCCCTCGCCGAGCAGTTCAACGCCAAGTGGCGCGTCGACGCCGTCGTCGACCCGTCGGGAGGCGGCGGCCAGGCCCCGCAGACCGGCGGCGGTGGGGGCAGGCCCCCGGCCGCTCCGTACCAGCCCGCACCCGCGCCTCCGCCCCCGGCTCCGTCGTACGAGTCCCGGCCTGCCGCCCCTGAGCCGGCCCCGCAGCCCGCTCAGCAGCCCCCACCGCGGCAGTCCGGCCGGCCCGAGCCCTCTTCGTACGAGCGCGCCCCCGAGCCGTCGCGGGCCGTCGCGCCCGAGGACGACACCGCCGAGGCGGACGACCCCGACCTGGTCGACTCCGCGCTCTCCGGTCATGACCTGATCGTCCGTGAGCTGGGTGCCACGGTCGTCGAGGAGTTCACCAACGAATAGGGGCCCGAGCCCCGAGCCCCGGTAGCCGACCCGAGCCCTGGGAGCCGGCCCGAGTCCCGGGCGCCGATCGTGCCCTTCCCACCGGCCGTCCCTGCCGGCCCTGCCGGCCCGCGGGCTGTCCATGGAGCGGCGCCCGTCGAGGCCCCCGGCCACCGGCGGCTAGGCTGCACCCCGTGAAGGTCCTCGTCATCGGCGGCGGCGCCCGCGAACACGCCCTGTGCCGCTCTCTGTCCCTCGACCCCGATGTCACCGCTCTGTACTGCGCCCCCGGCAACGCCGGTATCGCAGAGGTGGCCGAACTGCACCCGGTCGACGCACTCGACGGTGACGCCGTCGCGCGCCTCGCCACCGAGCTGGGCGCCGAGCTGGTGGTCGTCGGCCCGGAGGCGCCGCTCGTCGCCGGTGTCGCCGACGCCGTGCGCGCGGCCGGCATCCCCTGCTTCGGCCCCTCGCGCGAGGCCGCCCTGCTGGAGGGCTCCAAGGCGTTCGCCAAGGACGTCATGGCCGGGGCCAACGTCCCGACCGCCCGTAGCTACGTCTGCACGACGCCCGCCGAGATCGACGAGGCCCTGGACGCCTTCGGTGCTCCGTACGTCGTCAAGGACGACGGTCTCGCGGCCGGCAAGGGCGTCGTCGTCACGGACGACGTCGAAGCCGCGCGTGCCCACGCCCTGGCCTGCGACCGCGTGGTCATCGAGGAGTTCCTCGACGGCCCCGAGGTGAGCCTCTTCGCGATCACCGACGGCACCACGGTGCTGCCCCTCCAGCCCGCCCAGGACTTCAAGCGCGCCCTCGACGGCGACGAGGGCCCGAACACCGGTGGCATGGGCGCCTACTCCCCGCTTCCGTGGGCGGATCCGAAGCTGGTCGACGAGGTCATGCAGACCGTCCTGCAGCCGACCGTCGACGAGCTGCGCCGACGCGGTACGCCGTTCTCCGGACTGCTGTACGCCGGTCTCGCCATCACCTCGCGCGGTGTGCGGGTCATCGAGTTCAACGCCCGCTTCGGTGACCCCGAGACCCAGGTGGTCCTGGCCCGGCTGAAGACGCCGCTCGCGGGGGTCCTGCTCGGTTCCGCCAACGGCACCCTGGACCTCGTACCCGCGCTGAACTGGCGTGACGACGCCGCCGTCACCGTGGTCATCGCCTCGCACAACTACCCCGGCACGCCCCGCACGGGAGACCCGATCGAGGGCCTCGCCGATGTGGTGGAGAAGGATGCGCCGGACGCCTTCGTCCTGCACGCCGGCACTCGGCAGGACGGCGACGCCGTGCTCAGCGCCGGAGGCCGCGTGCTCTCCGTTACGGCGACCGGCAAGGACCTCACGCAGGCCCGTGAGCGTGCCTACACCGCCGTCGGCCGGATCCGGCTCGACGGCTCCCAGCACCGCACGGACATCGCCCGCAAGGCCGCCGAAGGGGCCTGAGGCCCGAGCCCGCTCGACCCACCGCGGTGTCCGGCCCCGCCGGTCTGTCCGCCGCCCCTGTGCCCGGCCCTCCACGGAGGTGCCGGGCACAGGCGCGTCCGGGGCGGCCCGCACGCCGGACGAAGAGGCCGTTCCCGCGCCCGTCCGTGGCCAGTCCCACGAGTGCCGGGGCCCGCCCCTGCCCCCGTGCCCGTCCCCGTGCCCGGAACCGCAACGTCCCGGGACCACGTGCCCGGGACCGCCCCCGGGCCGCAGAAGGGGGCCGCGGTACCACCGAACGGCTGGACAGCGGCCCGTCAGCAGCTTTGACCAAAGCCATTCCATCGGGTGACGACTCGGCCATCCGGATGACGCCCGCCGAGGCCCCAACTAGGGTGCGGCGCAAGCGTTCGGGCACTTGGCCCACCGGCATTGCGATGTCGGTGACGGGTGCCACAGTGGGGGAGTGACCAACACCGTCGCGGGGGCAGAGGGGGTGACCTACGACCGTGTCCGGTACCGGTTCGGTTGAGGAGCTGGGTGCGCACGCAGCGCGGGCCAGGGCCGTGGCTCTTTTGCGCATCCGCAGCAGAGCCACAGCCCTGGCGATCCTGCCGGCGGCCGCCTCGGTCGTGCTGCTCGTCGCGGTGGCCCAGGGGCACATCGGTCCAGGCGTCTGGTCCACGGTCAGCTGGGCGGTGACGGCCTGCGCCGTCGTGGTCCTGCTCGTCGCCGCCGCGGTCGCCCTGGCCGTGTCGCGGGCGAGGCCGGCGGTCAGTCCGACCGTGCCCCTCACCGAGGCCGCGGCCCCCGACCTCTACCGCCTGGTCCGGGACCTGGCCGACCGGCTGGACGTCCCCGCGCCGTCGGCCATAGAGCTCACCCCGGACTGCGACAGCTGGCTGGAGGACCGTACGCACCCCGCCGCCCGGCCGCCGGTGAAGGACGTCGCGGGGCAGCCCGGGATCAGGCGGGGCCGTCGGATCCCGGCGGCCCCCGTCCTGGTGATCGGGTCCCCCTTCCTGTGGTGGATGAGGGTCGCCGAGCTGCGCGCGGTCCTCGCCCCGGTCGTGGCGGGCACCGGGCCTTCCGCCCACCCGGACATAGCCGCCGCCCGTCGCTTCGTCCGCAGCCTCGACGCCGCTGTCGCCGACGCCGCCCTGCCCGGGCAGGGATTCGTACGCAGGATCCCCACGGCCTTCGTCGGGTGGATCGCCAAGGTGCTGCTGCGCGGCTGCCGCGGGCACGCGGCGGAGATGGAGCGCTGCGTCGCCGCCGCCGCGTCGGGGCGCGCCCACGAGGTGGACTACGGGCTGCGGATCGCCGCCCAGGAGCAGGTCGGCCTCGCCTACGCGGGCTGGGACCGCCTGCTGACCAGGGTCGCGCTGCCGGCCTGGCGGATGGGGCGCTGGCCCTCCCGGCTCGACGCGGGCGTCGTCTCCGCGCTCACGGAGCTGTCGAGGCGCGACCGGCTGGCGGAGGGCTTCACCTCCCGGCTGGGTGAGCGCCCCGCCTGCGATCTGATCGAGGAGCCGGGCGCGGCCGACGAGGCCGCCTCACTGCTGGCGGCCCGGCTCTTCCACGGAGGGCCCGCCGAGCCCGGTCCCGGCTGGTCCCCGGTCGACTGGCAGCAGTATCCGGACGAGGTCGTGGACCGGAAATGGCGTACGGAGGCCGCGCGTCTGCACCGGGTGCTCGACGCCATGGGGGTGGCGGCCAGTGTGTCCGTAGGGAGCCCGGGAGCGCCGGGGGCCGACGGCGTCCCCACGCTCGCCCGGGTGATCGGCCACCTCGCGGCGCCGGGCGCCGACAGCGAGGCGCTGGCGGCCGGGATCGGCGCCGCCGTCGCCCGCGAGGAGGAGCGGACGGCACCGAGGCCCGGGACCGGCGTCGCGGCGGACGGCGTGCCGGCTGCGGCGGGAACCGACCCCCTCGACCTCTGGGGGTCCGTCCCGCTCCCGCTCTTCCCCCTCCAGCCCCCTCGTACGGGCGCGGAGCTGCTCGCCGACCACGTCGTGGCGATGGTCTGCTGCGCCGCCGTGGACACGGCGGGGGCCGCACCCGGGCTCGACTGGCTCGACGGTCCCGCGCTGCTGGTCGACGGCGGTCGCAGGTCGGACCTCGGCGCCCCGGTGCTCAGCCTCGTCGAGGACGGGGACGCGGAGCCGCTGCTCTCCTGGCTCAGCGCGGTCGGCGTGCGGACCGACAAACCCGTACGCCTGGGCTGAGAGGTGCGCGTGGGCGGAAAGTGCACCTGAGGTGCACGGTCGTCCGTCCACTTAGGTGGCGAAATGCGTCAGATGTCCCGGCAATACCCGGAAGATCGGGCTTCGTTCACATCAATTAGCGACGAACGGTGACGGAGTGCGTGCGTAATGTGATGTGCTGGGTTCGCGTCGGTAGGCGGCGCACCGGAGGTTTCGGGGGACGAGGGAGGGGAGCGGGATGGGGGCGGAGCATATCCGGCGCTGGGAATCGGGTGCCCTCGCGCATGCCGTGAGCGACCCTTTCGGACAGGGCCCGCTGCCTTGGCTGCGCGGCAGTGAGAACTACTTCGACGACACCGGCCAGGTCGTCCCCTGGTACGCCGACGCCGCCCTGGGCCGCAGCGGCACCGGAGGCGGCACGCGCGCGGCCGACGACGTCCGCCAGCAGATCAAGGGCTTCGCCTCACCCGGGGCGGCGGCGCCCGGCGAGGCGATCGACTTCCACATCACCGTGGACCCGCCCCAGCAGTTCTCCGTCGACATCTACCGCATCGGACACTATGCGGGCGACGGCGCCGCGAAGATCACCACCAGCCCGCGGCTCTCCGGCATCGTCCAGCCGGCGCCGATGGCCGTGGAGCGCACGGTCTCCTGTCACCACTGGTGGCTCTCCTGGCGGCTGCAGATCCCGGCCTACTGGTCGGTCGGCGCCTACGTCGCCGTGCTCACCACCGCCGACGGCCACCGCTCGCACGTCCCCTTCACGGTCCGCGACGACCACCCGGCGGACCTGCTGCTCCTCCTCCCCGACGTCACCTGGCAGGCCTACAACCTCTACCCGGAGGACGGCCGCACCGGCGCGAGCCTCTACCACGCGTGGGACGAACAGGGCAGGCTGCTGGGCGAGGAGGACGCCGCGGTCACCGTCTCCTTCGACCGCCCCTACGCGGGCGCCGGCCTGCCTCTGCACGTCGGCCACGCCTACGACTTCATCCGCTGGGCCGAGCGCTACGGCTACGACCTCGCGTACGCCGACGCCCGTGACCTGCACGCCGGCCGGGTCGACCCCGGCCGGTACCGGGGCCTGGTCTTCCCCGGACACGACGAGTACTGGTCGGTGCCGATGCGCCGTACCACCGAGCTCGCCCGGGACACGGGCACCTCGCTCGTCTTCCTCTCGGCGAACACCATGTACTGGCAGGTCGGCCTCGGTCCGTCGCCCTCGGGTGTCCCCGACCGTCTGCTCACCTGCCGCAAGCGCCGAGGGCCGGGGAAGTCCGCGCTGTGGCGTGAGATCGACCGCCCCGAGCAGCAACTGTTGGGCATCCAGTACGTGGGCCGGGTCCCCGAACCCCACCCCCTGGTCGTGCGGAACGCGAGCCACTGGCTCTGGGAGGCCACGGGCGCGGCCGAGGGCGACGAGATCGACGGACTGGTCGCCGGAGAGGCCGACCGCTACTTCCCGCGCACGACGCTCCCCGAGCACGAGAGCCGCATGCTTCTCGCGCACTCCCCCTACGCCGACGGCGACGGCGCGACCCGGCACCAGGAGACCTCGCTGTACCGCGCCCCGTCGGGCGCGCTCGTCTTCGCGTCGGGCACGTTCGCGTGGTCCCCGGCCCTGGACCGACCCGGCCACGTGGACCCCCGTATCCAGCGGGCCACGGCCAATCTCCTCGACCGGATCTGCAAGAGGGACTGAGCGGGCGCGTACGGAGACACGGAGGCGGAGGGCCGGGAGTCGCCCGTCCGCAGTGCGACCCCTTGCGCCGCGGACCTTTCGCATGCGGGACAATCGGAACCACTCCTGGATCAACCTGCGCGGAGGCAGCGTGTCCGGTTTCTTAGAAAAGCCCGAGCCCGTGCAGGTGCCGGGTCTCACCCATCTGCACACCGGCAAGGTGCGCGACCTGTACCGGAACGAGGCGGGCGACCTCGTGATGGTCGCCAGCGACCGCATCTCCGCCTACGACTGGGTCCTGCCCACCGAGATCCCGGACAAGGGCCGCGTGCTCACCCAGCTGTCGCTGTGGTGGTTCGACCAGCTCGCCGATCTCGTCCCCAACCACGTGCTGTCGGCGGAGCTCCCCGCCGGGGCACCCGCCGACTGGGCCGGCCGCACCCTGATCTGCCGTTCGCTGCGGATGGTCCAGGTCGAGTGCGTGGCGCGGGGTTACCTCGCGGGCTCCGGCCTGGCCGAGTACGACGCCGACCGGACGGTGTGCGGCATCGGTCTGCCCGAGGGGCTCGTCGACGGCTCCGAGCTCCCGGGGCCGATCTTCACCCCGGCCACGAAGGCCGCGGTCGGCGATCACGACGAGAACGTCTCGTACGAGGAGGTCGCCCGCGAGGTCGGCCCCGAGACGGCGGCCCTGCTGCGACGCACGACGCTGGACGTCTACAGCCGCGCCCGGGACATCGCCCGGGAGCGCGGGATCATCCTCGCCGACACGAAGTTCGAGTTCGGCTTCGCGCCCACCGAGGACGGCGGCGAGGAGCTGATCCTCGCGGACGAGGTGCTGACGCCGGACTCCTCCCGCTTCTGGCCCGCCGCCACCTGGGAGCCCGGCCGCGCGCAGCCCAGCTACGACAAGCAGTTCGTCCGCGACTGGCTGACCTCGCCGGCCTCCGGCTGGGACCGGCACGGCGAGCAGCCGCCCCCGCCGCTGCCGCAGGCCATCGTGGACGCGACCCGGGCCAAGTACCTGGAGGCGTACGAACTCCTGACGGGCCTGAACTGGTCGGACCGGGAGCGGTGACAGCAGAAGGCCCCGGTCACGAGGACCGGGGCCTTCTTCATGGAGCGGACGACCAGGTTCGAACTGGCGACCTCAACCTTGGCAAGGTTGCGCTCTACCAACTGAGCTACGTCCGCAAGCGCCGCAGCGCGATGCCTACTATACCCAACCTCTCTCCCCCGAGAGACCCACTGGTGCGTGAGGGAGCTCCGTACCGGGTCCGGAGACGGCCGCAGGCAGGTGGCTGCGCACCGTTCCGCGCCACCCGACGTCGGCTTCGCGGCGGCGCCCCGTCCTCTGCCGGCGCCCACGCCTCGGCCCTCGCACGGTCCGACAAGGGCCCCTGGCGAGGGTCGCGTCCGCCGCCAACCAGGTTTCCACGTAGCGGTTTCCGGCGTGCACCGTACGGACGATCCCGGTCGGCCGCCGCGCGCCGACCGTCCGACTGACGAACGCCCGGACACCGCCCACGGCACGCGCTTCGGACATCCCCGGCCGGCCGTGACCCGTCATGACCGTGGCCCGGCGGCAGGGCGGTCCGGTCCGCAGGGATGTGGCGACCTTCACACCGTCCGTGCCCGGCGCCTCCGGGCCGAGGGCGGCGACCGCGTCAGTCCTTCTCCTGGGGAGAGGGCTCGGTGCTCCGCGGCGAGGGCAGCGGGATCGCCGCGGTCAGACGGAAGAGGCCCTCGCCCGTCGGCCCCGCCTCCAGCGAGCCGCCGACCGCTGCCAGTCGTTCCCGGAGACCGTGGAGCCCCGAGCCGCCGCCGGAGACCACGGCCGTGCCCGGCGGCGCACCGTCGTTCTCCACCACCAGACGGGCGCTGTCCGGCGCGGTCTCCAGCCGGATGGCGCACCGCTGCGGATTGCCGTGCCGCAGCACGTTGGTGGCGGCCTCCCGCACGGCCCAGCCGAGCGCCGACTGCACGGGAGCGGGCAGCCGCCCGCCGTCGCCCTGGACGGCGCACTCGATTCCGGCTGCCCGCAAGACCCCCCGGGCTCCCAGCAGTTCTGTCCGGAGGTCAGCCTTCCGGTACCCCCGTACGACGTCGCGGACCTCCTGCTGGGAGGTGCGCGCGATGCGCTGGACCTCCACCATCTGGTCCATGGCCGCGGGCTGTCCGCGCTGCGCCAGCTCCACGGCGAGTTCGCTCTTCAGCGCGATCACCGCCAGGTTCCGGCCCAGGACGTCATGCATGTCCCGCCCGAACCGCAGCCGCTCCTCGGCGACGGCCAGCCGCGTCTTCACCTCCTGGGCGTCGCGGAGCCGGGACATCACGCCCAGCGACCACGCGGAGATCCGCACGGTCACCGCGATCAGCCCGATGGTGAAGGTCATCCCCAGGAGGGTCTGGGCCACGAAGGCTCCGCTGCCGCCGGCCAGCGCTGCGCCTCCGCCCGCACCCGCCGCCACGGCGGTCAGGGCCACGGGGGACATCCACAAGGGAGTGATCAGGACGAGGGAGGTGCCGAACGGCAGGACCGCCGCGGACAGGGCCAGCGGCAGCTCGGGAAACTCCTCGGGGCCGGTGTGGGCGCCGAGGCCGAGCAGTCCCGCGATGCTCGCCAGCATCAGGGCGGCCCCGAGTGCGGCCGGCCTCCGGTCGACGGGCCGGTGGCCCAGATAGCTCTCCAGGCCACGGGCCACCAGCGGAGTCGCGCAGAATCCCTGGGCGAGCCCGATCAGGACCGTTCCGGCGATCAGGGCGACGGGGGCGTCGGATGCCCGCACGGGGCGCGTCAGGGGCAGCAGCACCTGCGGCACGATCGACATCCACACCAAGCAGTGGAGGGTGCCGCGCGTGTAGAGGTCCATCTTGTCGAACCCGTCACGCCGCTGCCATCGGTGCACCTGTGCCCGTACCCACACGGTCGCGCTCCCCCCTCGTCCCGGCCGGACCTCCCGGCCCAGGACCTCCGCCGGATCACGGTCGCGACCCCTGCGCAGTGTCATCACCGCGCATGACACACGTCATGCGCCGATATCCGGAAACGCCAAAGGCCCCGGTCGAAATCGACCGGGGCCTTTGAATCAAGAGCGGACGACCAGGTTCGAACTGGCGACCTCAACCTTGGCAAGGTTGCGCTCTACCAACTGAGCTACGTCCGCATTGCCGCCACTCGGCTTTCACCGGTGGAGCGCTCACTACTCTACCTGATCCACTGAGTGGTCCGGTAAGGCAGTGCAGAGCGGGTGACAGGAATTGCACACTGCGCCTTCCTCCTGGAAGGAGGATGTTCTACTACTGAACTACACCCGCACGCTGCGTCGGACCCGGCTTTTCGGCCTTGCCCTTCGGCGTGCTCCAGACTCTAGCCGACCTGCAGGGGTGTTGTGCAAGTCGGCTCCCCGGGGCATCCCTCGGGCGGGAGGCGGGCCATTGAGCGGAACGGAACATTCCGGGCGGAGGTCTCAACTGGCGGCGTCGAACGCCTCGTAGACCTTCTTGGGGATCCGGCCGCGCGCCGGCACCTCCATCCGGTGCGAGCGGGCCCAGGCGCGCACGGCCGCGGGATCCGGTGCCAGCGACGTGTGGTGGTACGGGACCGGGGCCCCGCCTCGCTTGCCGGTATTTGTCTGCTTTCGGCCGGCCGCCACGTACGGAGCCAGCGTCGTACGCAGTTTCTTTGCATTGGCGGGATTGAGGTCGATCTCGTACGACTTCCCGTCCAGGGCGAAGGTGACCGTTTCCGCCGCTTCTCCCCCGTCGATGTCGTCGGAGAGCGTAACCACTACGCGCTGAGCCACGGATATCGGTCCTTTCCTTCGGCATCTTCGCGCCTGACATGCGTCGATGCCGGCCTTCCGGCGGCTGGGCGGATACGGATCGACTGCTGTCGACTGTTCCGGGGCAATCGTGCTTTCCCGCGTATTCATTTGTACAGCGGTGGGAGCCGCATTGTGAAGCCCGGCCAATTACATCCGCGTGTTGCCGTCGTGTGTCCGCGTGCAATCCGGATGAAGATTTTTTCCCAGGATTTTCCCTGGGCGGCGTTGCCGCCGATATCTCGTCGTGATCAGGGCGAGGTGATATCTACCCGCGTAGAATTTCTGGCCAGGTACGCTGAGTGGACCCGCGGGGATCTGGGGAACCCCTCGGAGACACAGCCGCACCACACCACCGGGAGTGCCAGTGGCACGCGTCGTAGTCGACGTCATGCTCAAGCCGGAGATCCTCGACCCGCAGGGACAGGCTGTGCAGCGCGCACTGCCCCGTCTCGGCTTCGACGGAATCGCGGACGTTCGTCAGGGAAAGCGTTTCGAGCTCGAGGTCGAGGGGCCGGTCGACGACGCCGCCCTCGCCCGCATTAACGAGATCGCCGAGACCTTCC
>Ga0164307_10001548_pt1 | contig 10463 bp, 7 predicted proteins | sample Whisoiple_243_MG_FD_110214 | JGI IMG/M metagenome (GOLD analysis project Ga0164307, IMG submission 110214) | Soil microbial communities amended with fresh organic matter from upstate New York, USA - Whitman soil sample_243_MG | ecosystem: Environmental > Terrestrial > Soil > Unclassified >...
CGGAAATCCATGTGGATCACCCGGTGCTGCTTGGCCAAGCGGCTCATGATGTGCTGCTTGTTGGTCCACATCCGATCGCCCCAATCTTGGGACGACAAACAAACGATCGTATGCGCGGCTCCGGGCATGGTCAGGGTTTGCCGATTAGCACACGTTTCAGCCGCTGGCCGGCATTTGCCGCCGGGCTAGCGCTCGCTTCCGGCCTCGGCGAGCCGCTCGGCGACGATTCGGCGCATCCGCGCGACCCAATAGCGGTTGGTCAGCCGTTCCTGAACCTGCGCATCCCGGAATGCGGGGCTGTACTGGGCGTGCCAACGGCGCAAGTTCTCCCGGCTGATCTCGCTCCAGTCCTCGACGATCACCACCGGCAAGCCCTCGTACAACGGATCGAGCGAGGAGCGCTTGACGATCACGATGTTGCCCAAGACCAGCGACTCCCAGGTGCGGTGACAATCGAGGCCATTGCCGTGCGGGCTGACCACGAAGGCATAGCGAGTCTTCTCCCGCCAGAGCTCGAGGCGCGCCACCTTGCGCGTCTGAAACTGCACGTCCGGATTGCCTTCTAGCGCTCGCTGCACCTGGGCACGGTCGTCACCCCAAACTTGCTGCTTGTGCTTGTTGAAGTGAAAGTCGGCATGCACGCGCAGCTCTCGCTCGGCATTGGCTGGCGCAGCGCTGCGCAAGGCCTCGAGCTCGGCCTCTTGGGCCGCGGGAGTCGCCGGCCAATGACCCCATTTGCGACCGTTGCTGATGGTATGAAAATCGAGCCCGATCGGCAGCCCCATCAGCTTTCGGTTCGAGTCCGTGCCGTCGTAGTTCTGCGTGAACCAAGCCACGACTCGTGGATCGGTCAGCAGCTGCTGCGAGCCCGGGAAGCCCGAGGGGATCGCCCAATCTTCGTCACCCGTGACCAAGCCGAAGCGCGCCCGAATGCGCGGCAAGGCCTCGGCCACGAACTGTGGCAAGGCAATCAGCCGCATCCACACCAAATCGCCGTCTTTCACGCGGTCGAAGAGCGCGGGGTCGAAGCGCAGCGGGGCGCGCGAGCCGCGTTGGCCTTTGACGAAGCCGACACCGCCGTTGTGATCGCACAGCAGGCCGAGCCCACGGCTCCAGACGTAGCGCGTGGGCTCGAAGGGACCATTGATACGTGCGCGATAGCCGAGCGCACCGAGAACGCCCAGGCCGCCGCTCGCGGCCGCAGCAGCCAGCAGCAGCGGATTCACGACGTGCCCTCGGCCAGCACGCGCGCATAGCAAGCCAGGGTCTGCCCTGCACAGCGCTCCCAAGTGAACGCCTTCACGTGCTCGAGCCCACGCTGTCGCAGCGTCGCGCGCAGCTCGGAGTCACTGGCGATGCGAGCAATGCCCTGGGCCAGCACGTCTTGGTCCAGAGACGGAAGCGTCAAAGCGGCGTCACCGGCGACTTCAGCCAGCGACGACAAACCGCTGGTGAGCGTCGCGGCGCCGCAGGCCATGGCCTCCAAGATCGGAAGCCCAAACCCTTCGTAGGAGGAGGGAAACACGTAGGCCAGGCATTGCCGATACAGCGCGACCAGCAGCGCGTCGTCGATGTAGCCCAGAATCAGCACCCGGCCTTCGACTTGGCTGTCACGGACCGCGCTGAGCAGGCGCGCGCGTTGGCGCGCCGAAATCGGCCCGGCGAAGACCAACGTCAGCTCGCGCGCCACGCCGCTTTGGCCGAAGGCGCGCACCAAGAGCGGCAGGTTCTTGCGCGCGTCACTGGCCCCCAGGCACAGCAAAAACGGCGCATCGAAACCCAAGCGCTGGGCGACCTGCTGCCGTTCACCGTCGCGCGCGTGGGCGGTAAAGCGCTCGTGATCGACGCCCGAGTGAACGACGTCGATGCGCTCGGGCGAGACGCCGACGTGCTCGATCAAATCACGGCGCGTCGCCTCGCTGATCGCGATCACGCGGCGCGCGGTTCGGTAGCGCGCATAGTCGCGTAGCCATTGCAGCGTGCGCGCGCCAGGTACGGGCGCCAAGTATTGCTTGGCCAGCACGAGCGGGATGAGATCGTGGCAGGTCACGATGCGTGGTTGTCGCATGTCGAGCGGAGTGCCCGGCGGATCGGGCAAGTGTAACAGCCTAGGGCCCACACGCCGCGCCAGGCCCCCCAAAAACAAGCGCCGCTCGAGCTTGTGCCGCTGGTATTGCCAGTTGCTGACCTCGATCCGCGGATCGCCCGAAAATTGCAGCGATTCATCGATCGCGCCCGAGACCGCTCCGCGATGCCGTGTGAGACCCGCGATGCGAAAGTCACGGCCGACGGTGCTCGCGTCCGACCAAGTGTCACGCGCCGCCAGCGCCCGACACAGGTGTTTCACGTAGCGACCGATGCCGCGTTCACGCGAGGGCGTGTTGAGCGCGGTCATGTCGACCAACACGTCAAGCACGGCGAGCCTGCTCTGGGCCGGCCGCTGCCGCCTCACGGTAGACCTCGAGCGTATCGCGCGCGGCGGCGTCCCAACTGAAGGCGCGGGCGCGCTCGATACCGCGGGCGCGCAGCTCGTCACGGAGCGAGCCCGAGCGCAGCTTGTTGATCGCCGACGCCAGGCCGGCGGCGTCGCCGACTGCGGCGTGCAAGCCGGCTCCGCCCAGCACTTCCACCAACGCCGGCGTGTCGCTGGCGATCACCGGGCAGCCTGCGGCCATCGCCTCCAGCACGGGGATGCCGAACCCTTCGACCAGCGAGGGTTGCACCAGCGCGCGCGCGGCCTGCACCACCGTCACCAGCTCGGATTCGGAAAGCGTGGGTAACCAACGCAAGCGATCGGCGATGCCGAGTCGTTCGGCCAGCCGTGAAAGGCCAGCCCCCTGGCGCGTGCGTTGCACGAGCACCAAGAGCTCACCCGGACGCGCTTCGCGCGCGAACGCCTCGAGCACCCGCTGGTGATCCTTGTACGGCTCATTTTTCCCGACCACCAAGTAGTACGGGGCGTCGCTCCCGATCAGCTTGGCAGCACGGCTGAGCGCGGCGCCCAGATCGCTAGGCGGCACGAAGGCGGCACCTGCGGCGTTGTGAATCACACGCACGCGCGGGGAGCTCTCGGGCGATACGGCGTGGATGCGATCGGCCGTCGCGCGGGAGACCGCGATCAGGCGCGTGGCGTGGCGCAGGGCGTAGCGCATGCCGGTCTGATAGAAGCCGGCACGCACGCGGCGCACGAGCGGCCGGGCATCCACTTTCTCCGCGTGCTCGAGCCACATCAGATCGTGCATCGTGACCACGCTCGGGCAGGGCAAGCCGCGCCCGAGCAGGCTGAACGGGAAATGCACCACGTCCTCCGCCGAAAGTGGCTGGACTCGCGCGGGCATGAGCAGGGTGCGCACACCATCCGCCGGCGCGGACACCACGGACGTCGTTACGTTGGGCGCGCTCACCGGCGCCGGGCACTCCGGATGCGTCCACAGATGAAAGCGAGCCTCGGGCGCCAAGGCCGGCAAGCGCGCGATCAGCGCAGCCACGCACACACCGATCCCGCTCGGCCGAGACGATACGTAACGCGCGTCGATCACGAAGCGAGCAGTGTCTCGCGTCAACTGGGCTAGCCCTGAACCAGCGGCAAGCGCCGCGGGCCTTCGAAATCGAGCGGTTGAGCGCGCCATTCGTCGTACGCGCTCTGCGTGCGCACGCAACCGATGGTGCAGGCATCCGCACAGGTCTTCTTCGTGTAAAATTGCGTCTTCAGGTCGAGCTTCGTGTACTCGAGCAGCGGCTTTTTGAACACGCCGCGCGTTTGCGAGCACCAATGGACGTCGCCAAACTCGTCGACGTACAGGTAGCGGCTGCCAGCACGGCATTTGAACGGCGCGGTGCCACCAAGCAGGATGCGCTCGCGATAACCGTGCGCCTCGCGGAAGCGACGGCCACCGAGCATCTCCTTGACGCGCGCGAAGGCCTCCTGACCTGCGTCGTCCAAGTGCATTTGTCCGCTGCCGTCGTGCAGCACCAAGACACGCGGACGGAAGCCGAACTCTTGCGCGGCTTCGACCACCTGTAGGGCTTCACCCGGCGTGGTCGCGCCGAGCACCGCGCTCAGCACGATCGGGAACTTGGCAGTGCGCGCCAGCATGCGCAGCTTGGGCAGCATCGGCTTCAGCACTTTGACCGTGATCTCGTTGGGCAGCACGCCATCGACGCTGACCTGCATCTCCATCAGGCCCGCGTCGTTCAGCGCGCGCACCTTCTTTTCGTTCAGCAGGTAGGCATTCGAAATCATCATCACCTTGTGGAAGGATTTCGTGCGCGCGTAGCGGATCAGCTCGGCGATGTCCGGGTGCAGCATGGGCTCGCCGCCCGTAAACTCCAGACTGAAGGTGCCGAGCTCTTTGAGCTTGTCGATGCGGGCCTTCAGCACCTCGGTCGGCACCGGCTCCGACTCTTCGTCGAACTCGTTGCAATAGGTACAGCTCAGGTTGCAGCGGCGCACGACCACGAGCTGGGCCAGGAAAGGCCCGTACAGGCCGCGATTGAGTACGCCCATGCCGGCGTTTAAGCGCAAATCCGAGCCGGATGCAAAGATCGAGTCCTTGCTTCTCCCCTGCCAGGCTTTCGTCCCCGCTCGTCGGGGGTTGCCGCGCTGAAAACAGAGTTCGAATTCGAACCAATGCCCGATCGGTTAGCAGCTCAAGGGATCGAAATCAGTTGGGAAAGCAGCCCCTCGTTTTTGTCGGAGCTGAGAATCATTCACGCTCACATTGGCGCGGCAGGGGTCGACTCGCGAAAAATCGAGTTCGAATTCGAACTCGACTTTCTAGTTGTGAACCCTCACTTCGGGCGAATTCGGCGCGAAAGCTCGTAAGTGAACGGCATTGGTTCGAATTCGAACTCTGTTTTCAGGCGTGGAGGGCACCTGCTACGGGAAAGAGGGGGGCGCTCGCGATCCAGCACAGCAGCTCTAGTTTGCGCCGCGTTCCTGCAGCGTGCCGCCGAAGAAGCGTGACGGATTTCGTACGTCTAATTCAGGGCGACGCTAGACCAGGCCTGGCAACGGACCCTTGCAAAGATCCGCCTGGCCGAACGTGGTCGCTGGCACGCCCATGGCGTTCAAGATGGAGACCAAGAAGTCGTTGTGCGAGGCGCTCGTGTACTGGAGCGAGCGTCCGGTCCTGAAATACCAGCCGCCACCAGCGGTGACGAAGGGCATGTTCTCGTGGGAGTGCGTGTTGCCCTCGGAAATTTCGTTGCCCCAGACCACGAGCGTATTGTCGAGCACGGTGCCCGAGCCCTCGGGGATCTGACTCAAGCGAGTCAGGAAATTCGCCAGCAGCTGACTGTGCCAGGTCTGGCGCGCGACCAGCTCGTGGTGGGCGGCGTCGTCACTCGGGCCCATGTGAGACAACGCGTGGCCCTCACCCATGCTGGGCAACCACGGGTAGCGGATGTGGTTGAGCGAAGTCGAGATCTGGAAGCTTGCCACGCGCGTGAGGTCACAGGCGAAGGCCGTAGCCAACATATCGAGGTGTAGGCCGGCGATGATCGGCATGTCGTCTTCGCTGCTCGGGTCGAGCTTGGCAGGCACCGCAGGCGCGACGCACGCTTGGCTGCCATTGCCGGTTATAGCCATGCGATTTTCGAGGTCACGCACTAGCGTCAAGTGAGCCGAGAGCTTCTGCTGATCGGCCTGGCTCACCCGCGCCGAGACGGACTTGAATTGGGCCTGCACCGTGTCGAGCACCGATTGGCGACGAGCGCGCAGCTCGGCCAGCTGGTCCGTATTCTGCCCGAAGCCGCTGAACAGCCGTTGGAAGACCTCACTCGGGTCGTTCATGGGCGGCAGTGGCGCGCCCGCCCCGGCGTAGGCGATCCGGCCTTGCACGTCATTTTCCGTCGCGCGCACACCGAGCTCGAGGCTGGTGATGGGCGTGCTTACGGCGAGCTTCTTGGCGACCTCTTGATCGACGCTGATACCGTTCGCCCAACCCGCGCGCTGCCCGCAGCCATCGACGAACAGATCCCCGCTCTGCAGCTGCTGGCCCGTGAACAGTCCGCCGATGCCCTTTTGGTGCAGGCCGCCCGGGCCGTCGTTGGTCACCTTGAGGTCGACACCGCCCAAGAACAGCAAGCGGTCTTTGAAGGGCGCGAGCGGCTTGTGGATGATGTTCAAGTCCCAGCTGGTCTCGCTGGTCACGTTCTGTGGCCACCAAGCGTCGGGGATCACGCCGTTGGGCGTGTACATCAAGACCAAGCGCTTGGGGAAATTCTCCCCCGCAGCGCCCGCGCGCAGCGAGGACAACAGCGGCAACGCCACGGCCGCGCCACCTGCCGCACGCAGAAAGTGGCGACGGCTGAGCGCGGGATCTTTGCGCACGCGATTCATCACAGGGCTCCCGACATCGCGGGGCGATAGCGGAACGCTTCGCTCGCGGTCACTGCGACCAGCAATTCCTTGAATTGACCGCCCGAGACGTGAAACTTCTGCTCGACTTCACGCAAGCTGCAGCCGTCCGCCTCGGTCTCCACGCGGCCCATCGCGTAGCGATACCAGTTGGTCGCCAAGCAGCGCTCCACGCGCGCGCTGACGGCCAGGCGGTTCGAAAGCTCGACCACCCCGTGGTACGGGCCGTTCACCGCGGCTTCGCCGGTGTCCAGCATCTCGCCGGAGTCGTCGACGGGCAGCCCGTTTTCCTGTGTGCGGTAGCGGCCGAGCTCGTCGTATTTTTCGAAGCCGAAGCCGGTACCGTCGATCAGCTTGTGGCAGCCCGAACAGGCTCTCGACACCGTGTGCACGGCGAAGCGCTCACGGGTGGTCAGCTTTGGATCCGGATCGGGCGGGACCGGGTTCAAGCCCGGCGGCGGAGGCGGGACATCCAGACACAAGATGCGCTGACGCACGAACACACCCCGTTGAATCGGTCCCGATTGATCGGCGTGCGCGAGCATCGCCATCAGGCCGGGCTGAGACAACAGCCCCACGCTGCCGGGTGCGGAGCTCACGGACGCAAAGCCAGTGGCCGGCGCAGCAAGCCCGAGCACGCTAGCCAAGCGGGCATTGACGAAGGTCATCGGCGACAGGAACAGCGACTGCAAATTGCCATGCTCCCAAAAAGCCTGATCGAGGAATTGCAGCAGGGACTCTCGGTAGTCGGCGCCGATACCTTTGACGTCGACCATGCCCTCGGGCGCGTTGCGCGCCAGACCCGACAAGCTATCGAGCTGTAGCCACTGCCGATTGAAGTCACGAACCACGGCTTTGGCGCGACTGGTCTCGAGCAAGCGCCGGGCCTGCGTTTCGATTTCGACCGGGCTCGACAAGGTACCGGCGTCCGCGGCCGCGAATAGAGGCGCATCTGGCATCGAGCCAGTCAGAAAGTAAGAGAGGCGCGAGGCGAGTTGGTAGGAATCGAGCGGCACCGCGCCGGTTTCCGGCGTCGCTGCCAGCTCGGAATCCATCCGATACAGGAACTGCGGCGATTGTAAGAATGCCTGCAGCGTGAGCTCGACCGCCGGGGAGTAGCCGCGCGTCGCGTTCAAGCCGGCGAACAGGGTGTTGAACGCCTGCGCTTCGTCGTCGCTCAGTGGACGACGAAACGCGCGCTTGCCAAAGCTTGTCACGAACGCCGCGCCGCAGCTGGTCAGCTCGGCGGTGCTCGTCCCAGCACAGGGCGCGAGCGTCCCCAAATTGGCAGCCACCGCGCGCCCGGCGATCGACTCCGCAGCGCCCATGAGCTGCTCGACCAGCAGCGGATTGGCGATGTGCACTTCCGTGTTGTTGTTGAAGCCCGAAACTTGATTCTCCGGCGGGAAGCTCGACGAGGGCTGACTGTTGTCGCCCAACAAATCGGAGACGGTCGCATCGTACTGGGCGCGCGTGAGCAGCGAGAGCGGCGCGGCCGGGTGCTGGTCCGCGTTACAGACCAAGCCGTCGCCGTCGTCTGGCGGCGCGGCCGCGGCAGACGGCGTGCTCGGTGCAGCGCTGGAGCAAGCTACAGCGAGGGACAGCACGCCGGCTGAACCCAGCAAACGGTGGACGATGCGCATGGTGAGAGTGGGTGTGGCGTCCGGGCCGAATCCGTCATCCCGGGGAAAAAGCGTGCACTTCCGGACGGGCTCCGTCAAACCGTTCCGCGCTGCCGCGAACTTTTCTAGCGAGGCATGAGAAATCCTTCGTAGGGAACTGTCCGCCATTCCCGGTGTGAGCGAATCAGGCCGGCCTTTTTTCGAGGTTTTTGCGGCTCCAGGTCAATGCACGCGCTGGCCCGGTTTTGCGCCGCTGTCGGGTGCGAGCACGTAGACTTCCGCCACACCCGGGCCCGCCGCGATCACCATGCCCTCGCTGGTCCCGAATTTCATCTTGCGCGGAGCGAGGTTGGCGACGATCACGACCAAACGACCGATCAGTGCTTCAGGCGTATAGGCCGCCTTGATGCCCGCGAAGATCGTGCGCGTGGTTCCCCCACCCAAGCTTACCGTCAGCTTGAGCAATTTGTTCGCTTCTTTGATGGCCTCTGCGCTGAGAACGCGAGCGATTCTGAGATCGATCTTGGCAAAATCGTCGATCGAGCACTCGGCGGCGAGTGGCTCGGCAGCGAGCGCCGCGCCGTCGTCGACCGGCAGCTCGGCGCTCACCGCTGCGAGCTCCGGTTGGGCCGCCGAGGTGGCAAGCGTACTCGCCTTCACCTCCCCCGCTTCCGTCGCTGCGTCACGCGTGGCCGCCACCACCGCTTCCAGCTTTTTGGGGTCGACCCGCTGCATCAGGTGTTCGAACTCACCGACGGCGGTTCCGAGCAGTGGTCGCTGGGCCGCGTCGAAACTATCGAAGGACGCGTTGAGCAACTTCTGACTTTGTTCGGCCAACTTGGGCAAGACGGGCGCGAGGTACACGATCAACTGCCGATACAAGTTCAAGGCGACGGTGCACACGTCGCGCAGCTGCCCGGCCTTTTCGGGGGCCTTTTTCAGCTTCCACGGCTCTTCGCGATCGATGTATTCGTTCGCGCGATCGGCCAGCGCCATCACTTGCCGCATCGCGCGTGCAAAGTCACAAGCCTCGTACGCTTCGGCGATTTCCTCGCCGCGCGCGGCGGCCTCACGGAACAGCCCACCGTCGTCCGGATAGTGCTCGGCGAGCCCGCTCTCTTTCACGAAGCGCGCGGTGCGACTGGCCAAGTTGACGACCTTGCCCACCAAATCGGAGTTCACCTTGGCCGCGAACTCCTCCAAGTTGAGATCGAGGTCGTCGACCTTGGACGCCAGCTTCGTGGCATAAAAATAGCGCAGGTACGCCGGGTCCAGATGTTCCAAGTAAGTGGCGGCCTGCACGAAGGTGCCTTTCGACTTGGACATCTTCTCGCCGTTGACCGTCAGAAAGCCGTGCACCTGGACGCGCTTCGGCAAGGGAAAGCCCGAGGCATGCAACATGGCGGGCCAGAAGAGCGTGTGGAAATACACGATGTCTTTGCCGATGAAGTGGTAAATCTCGGTATTTTCCGAGCGCCACCAAGCATCGAAGCTCTCGCCCTGCAGGTCACACCACTCGCGCGTCGCTGCCATGTAGCCGATCGGCGCGTCGAACCAGACATACCAATAGTTTCCGGGGGCATCCGGGATCTCGAAGCCGAAGTAGGGCGCGGGCCGCGAGACGTCCCAATCGCGCAGTTCGTCGGCCAAGAAATGGCCTTTCAGATAGTTGGCGATTTCGGGCTGCAACCGCCCTGGCTCTTGCGTCCATTCCGTCAAGAAGCTGCGCAGCTTCTCGATCTTCACGAACAAGTGGAGCGCACTCTTGAGCTCGGGCCGAGCACCGCTGAGCGTGCTCACCGGATCCTTGAGATCGGTGGGGCTATAGGTGCTGCCGCAGTGATCGCACGAATCACCGTATTGATCGGGCGTACCACACTTGGGACAGCTACCCTTCACGAAGCGGTCGGCCAAGAACACGCCCGCTTTGGGATCGAAGAGCTGCGTGACTTCGCGCTCGGCCACGAAATCGTGCTTGCGCAGCGCGCTCCAGATCTCGGCACAGTACTCACGGTTGCGCTCGGAGTTGGTGCTGCCGTAGTGATCGAACACGATTTGAAAGCCGGCAAAATCCCGGCGATGCGCCGCATTCATGTCACGGATTAGCTCTTCCTCGCTGCGCCCTTCCTGCCGCGCGCGGATCATGATCGCCGTACCGTGCGTATCGTCGGCGCACATGTAGATCACGCGTGCCCCGCGCATGCGCTGAAAGCGAACCCAAATGTCGGTTTGGATGTATTCGACCAGGTGCCCGAGGTGAATGTGTCCGTTGGCGTAAGGCAGCGCGCTCGTAACGAGGATGCGTCGCGCGAGCACAGGCGCCGTGGGAGCCGTGGCTGAAATAGTGGAAGTCGTCATGGCGAGTGTGACCGTTCGGGGGGCTCGGAAGGCAAAGGAGAGAAACGAACTGGAGATGCGCCACGAAAGGCGGACGCGGAGCGTAACATTCCTCCCTGAGCGGCGCCGCGTGGCTTTCTGCA
>Ga0164307_10001550_pt1 | contig 10462 bp, 8 predicted proteins | sample Whisoiple_243_MG_FD_110214 | JGI IMG/M metagenome (GOLD analysis project Ga0164307, IMG submission 110214) | Soil microbial communities amended with fresh organic matter from upstate New York, USA - Whitman soil sample_243_MG | ecosystem: Environmental > Terrestrial > Soil > Unclassified >...
CCCACCGCATAGGCGCCGCCGATCAACGCGATGGTCGCCAGTGGGTAGAGCCCGGCGGCCGGCAACGCCTCCCGGCGCAGCAACACGGCGCCGGCGAACCCGATGGCGCCGCCGATGATCGCCCCGGCGATCAGCTCATAGACCACCAGCAGCGGGTCGATCCAGGTGATCTCGGTGGTGCCCGCCAGCAGCAGCACCGCGATCACCACCGGCGCGTCGTTCAGCCCGGATTCCAGTTCCAGGGCCGCGGACAGCCGCGGTTTCACCCCGACACCGCGGAGCACCGAGAACACCGCGGCAGCGTCGGTGCTGGACAGCACGGCACCCCAGAGCAACGAGATGCGCCAGTCGTAGCCGAGCAGCAGGTGCACCCCGAGGCCGGCCACGGCGATCGACACCACCACCGACACGGTGGCCAACGAGATGCCCAGACCCAGTGCCGGACGGACGTTCTCCCACCTGGTGGTCAGACCACCCTCGGCCAGGATGAAGACCAGGGCGACGAAACCCAGTTGCTCGGTGAGCAGTGCGTTGGTCAGGTCCAGACCGAAGGCGTCGATGCCCAGCACCAGGCCGATGCCGAGATACAGCAGCAGCGACGGCATCCCGATCCGGCGGGAGAGCCGGACGGCGATCAGGGCGAGAAGCAGGACCAGCGAGGCAATACCGAAGGCACCCTCCGGCGTGGACAGGTCCACGCTCATCAGCGCCGCAACACCGGTGCCATACCCAGAGCGGTGAGCACCTCGATCGTCGCCTTCGAGCGGTTGAAGGTGTAGAAGTGCAGGCACGGTGCGCCCTGCGCGAGCAGCTGCTCACTCATCCGCACGGCGTGGTCCATCCCGACCGCGCGGCCGGCATCCGGGTCGTCGGCGACGGCTTTCAGTTCGTCGGCCAGGTCGGCCGGGATCGGTTGGCCGGACAGTTCCTGAATCCGCATCAACCGCCCGTACGAGGTGACGGGCATGATGCCGGGCAGCAGCGGAATGTCGACTCCGGCCGCGGCGAGCCGGTCGCGGAGCCGGAAGTAGTCGTCGGCAGAGAACAGCATCTGGGTGATCGCGTAATCGGCGCCGGCCCGGATCTTGGCCACCAGGAACCGGGTGTCCGATTCGACATCGACCGAGCGCGGGTGCTTGTCGGGGTAGGCGGCGACCCCGACCGAGAAATTGCCCAGCGAGCGCGCCAGCTTCACCAGGTCGCTGGTGTATTCCAGGCCCTGCGGGTGCGCGACCCATTCGCCGTTCGGATCACCCGGCGGGTCGCCGCGCAGTGCCAGGATGTTGCCCACCCCGACCGCGGCGTAGGAGCCGATCACCTGTCGCAGTTCGCTCACCGAATGACCGACGGCGGTCAGGTGCGCGACCGGCACCAAGGTGGTCTCCTCGGCGATCCGCTGGGTCACCCGGATCGTCCGCTCGCGGTGCGAACCGCCGGCTCCGTAGGTGACTGACACAAACGCCGGCCGCAACGGTTCCAGCCGGCGGACGGCGCGCCACAACAGGTCCTCGTCCGCGTCGTTCCGCGGCGGCATGAACTCGACCGAGAAATGCGGACCGGGCGCGGCGAGACGGTCGCGGACGGTTGGCATCCACGGAGCCTATCGGGGCCCGATCACGACGAGGTGAACCGGTCTGACGCAAACTGTGCCGGTGGACCCCGATAGATTGCAGGCCGTTCTCGGCGCGGAACTGGCGCAGCGGCGGTCTGAAGTCGTCGGAATCGACCCCCGGCTCGGCGACTCGGTGGATCTGTTGATCGGGTTCGTGATGCGGGGCGGCAAGCGGCTGCGCCCCGAGTTCCTGTGGTGCGGCTGGCTGGCCGCCGGCGGATCCGATGACGACACGTCCGAGACCGATGCGATCTATCGGGTGGGTGCCGCGCTCGAGCTGATCCAGGCCTGTGCGCTGATCCACGACGACGTCATCGACAGATCGGACAGCCGCCGGGGCCGGCCATCGACGCACCGCGCGGTCGCCAAGGTGCACGCCGACGCCGGGTTGACCGGCGACGCGGAGCACTACGGCGTGTCGGCGGCCATCCTGCTCGGCGACCTGGCCCTGGCGTGGGCGGACGACCTGGTGATCGAGGGAGCTCACTCCCTCGGCGCCGTGGACCGGGCGCTCCCGGTGTGGCGGGCGATGCGCACCGAGGTGTTGTCGGGGCAGCTGCTCGACCTGCTGGTGACCGCTTCGACCACCACGGACCCGGCGCAGCAGGAAGTGGATGCGTTGCGGATCAACCGCTACAAGACGGCGGCCTACACCGTCGAGCGGCCGTTGCAGCTGGGAGCCGCCCTGGCCGACGGCACCGCTGCGACCATCGCGGCGCTGCGGTCATACGGCGCGGACGTCGGCATCGCCTTCCAGCTCCGGGACGACCTGCTCGGCGTCTACGGCGATCCTGCGGTCACCGGCAAGCCGGCCGGCGACGACCTGGTGGAGGGCAAGCGGACCCTGCTGCTGGCCACCGCGCGCGAAACGCTGACCGGTGAGCTGCTGGCGGAACTGGACGCCGGGATCGGCACGCCCGGCGCGGATGTCGACCGGCTCGCCGGGATCATCGCCGGCAGCGGCGCGCCGGACGTGATGGAGCAGCGGATCAGTCAGCTGGTCGCAACAGGGTTGGCCGCGCTGGGCGGTTCCGATGACGCGCCGGTGATCGGCGAGGGCGCACTGGCGCGGCTGACCGAGCTCGCCCGTCTTGCCACCGCACGCCGGTTCTGATCCGGGGAACAGTGGTGCTAGAAGCCGGCGACCTGCGCGCGGCGGTGCACCTCGCGGCCGCGGTTCTCCCGTAACGCCTGGATCGGGCTGCCTGGCAGCGAATCGTCCTCGGCGTACAGCCAGTTGAGCATTTCCTCGTCGTTGTAACCGGCGTCGCGCAACAGGGTGATGGTGGCGGGCAGACCCTTGACCACCAGGCCGTTGTCGATGAACTCGGCGGGCACCCGGAGCACGCCCTGCACCCTGACGGCGATGAGCTGCTGCTCCCGGATCAGCTGGTGCACCCTGGTCACCACCATGCCCAGCTGGGCGGCGATCTCGGGTACCGGGACGAACGTAGGCGTAGTCGACACGCAGGACAGCCTGCCATCCCCGATGACGCTCAGCTGACGACCGCACCATCCAGGACGACGCACCTCGGTTCGCCGAGTGCGCCGGTGGTCTCCCGCAGGTCACCTGCCGACACGACGATGTCGGCGTCGAATCCCTGACGCAGCAGCCCTTTTCGATCGCCGAGACCGCAGGCAGTTGCGGCGACGGAGGTCGCGGCCGCCAGTGCGTCAGTGGCGCTCGCGCCCGCGTCGAGCAGGAAAGCGATCGCGTTGGGCACAGAGCCGTGCGGGATCAGCGAGCCGATGCCGGAATCCGGGCCGGTGACCAACCGCACCCCGGCCCGATACAGCCCGCCGAGCCAGTTCAGCCGGATCGCGTACATCTGTTCCGGAGTGATCCCCTGCCGCCGCAACATCTCCTGGATGGCGGGCGGAGCCTTGGTCAGGTCCATGGTCGGCATCGGGATGAAACCGCCCACGAAAATCCCCCTGGCGACAAGGTCCGCGAGCAGTTCCTCGGGCACTTCGACACCCTTGGCGCTCAGGCAGCTGCAGTGTTCGATCCCGTCGACCCCGGCCCGGACCGCGATCTGGACCGCCGCCAGTGCATGCGCGTGGGCAGTGACCGGGAGCCCGGCGGAATGCGCCCGATCGACCAGGAATTGCAGGTCGTCCAAGGAGAATTGCGGCGCCAGCGCGTCCGATCCGGGGGTGCCCATTCCGCCGCTGGCCATCACCTTGACGATGTCGACCCCGCGGTCGGCGCGCTCGTCGACGGCGGCGGCGATCTCGGCGCGCCCGGCCACCTCACCGCCCATGTAATGGCAGTGTCCGGCCGGAATGGTCAGCGGCGGACCCGCGGCCAGGATGGTCGGTTCCATCGCGCTCGTCTGCCCGGAGCGCTGCCGGTCACGCCGCTCCAACACCGAAAACCCACGGTCCCCGAGGTCACGGACCGTCGTCACGCCGGCCGCCAGTTGACGTCGCAGCCCCTCGGTGATCACCACGTCGAGTTCGGCTGCCGAGTACCCGGCAATCCGTAACAGCGCGTTCTCGTCGCTGTCGCAGACCAGGTGCGCGTGGGTGTCGATCAACCCGGGCAGCACGGTGTCGTCCGGGTGGTCGATCACCTGGGTGGCGTCCGGCAGGTCGGGCCACCCAGATTCGACGGCGTGGACTCGGCCGTCGTCCAACAGCACCGTGACCCGGCCGTCGGTGAATCGCTCGCCGTCGAACATCTGCCCCGCTCGGATCGCCAGCATGTCCTGTGGATACTCCGGACGAAACGGACAGTCAACGGAATTCACGGAAGCCGGGGTCGCCGGTTCGGGCACCTAGAATCGCTCGTTGTGGACCCCTACGCCGCCCTGACGAGCGGCACCGTGCTCGAGGGGCGGTACCGGCTGGGCGGAATGATCGCCAGGGGCGGCATGTCCACCGTCTACCGCGGGGTGGACACCAGGCTCGACCGGCCGGTCGCGATCAAGGTGATGAGCCCGCAGTTCGTCTCCGACCCGGCGTTTCTGAGCCGTTTCGAGCGGGAGGCCCGGCTGGCGGCATCCCTCGGGCATTCCGGCGTCGTCGCGGTGTACGACCAGGGCCGGGACGGCGATCTGGTCTTCCTGGTGATGGAACTGGTCGACGGCGGAACCCTGCGGGACCTGCTGCGCGAGTCGGCTCCGCTGTCGGTGCCGGTGACCATGTCGATCCTCGAACCGCTGCTGGCGGCACTCGGCGCCGCGCATGCGGCCGGGCTCGTGCATCGCGACGTCAAACCCGAGAACGTACTGATTTCTTCGCAGGGTGCCGTGAAGATCGCCGACTTCGGACTGGTCAGGGCGGTGAGTTCGCAGACCATGGCCACCGGCAACGTGATCCTCGGGACGGTCGCGTACCTCTCCCCCGAACAGGTCGCCACCGGCGCCGCCGACGCCCGGTCCGATGTCTACGCCGCCGGCGTCGTGGCGTACGAGATGCTCACCGGGGAAACACCTTTCAGCGGTGACACGCCGATGTCGGTGGCCTACCAGCATGTGCACTCCGACGTCCCGCGGCCCGCCGACCGGGCGTTGGGCACCCCGGATGCGCTCGACGATCTGATCTTCGCGGCCACCCGACGGGATCCGGCGCAACGACCGCGGGATGCCTCCGCCTTCCTGGCGGCGCTGGTCGGGATCCGCTCGCAACTGGGTATGCAGCGGGTGCAGGTGCCGGTCCCTCACCGGCTGCCCAACCCCACCGCGGCGCCCGCGCCACCCGTCTACGCCCCGCCGGTCGCCGGGCCGCAGGTCGGCCCCGGCGACACCCGGATGCTTGCCGCCGGCGACGGTCCGGTCTCGGTGGCCGACCCACCACACCCGACCCAGGCCCAGACCCATCCACCGGTGCCGGCCAGGTCGCCCACCGTCGGCTTGCGCCAGCTCAAGCGCCGCCGCTGGTTGATCGCGATCCTGGTGGTGCTGCTGCTGGGGTTGGCCGCCGCCGCCGGTGGCTGGTGGCTGGGCGGCCGGTGGGCGGCCACCCCGCCCGCCGTCGGCCTGTCGCAGGCGCAGGCCGAAACCCTGGTCCGGGACGCCGGACTGGTGCCGCGGGTCACCGTCGAGCACCACAACGACATCGCCGCCGGCAGGGTGGCCCGGTCGGATCCGGCCGCCGGCACCGAGCAGTTGCGTGGCTCGACGGTCGAGTTGCTGGTGTCCAGCGGCCGGCCGGAGGTGCCCGACATCGCTCCCGGCACCGACCGGACGGCGGCAACCGCCGCGCTGACCGCCGCCGACCTGACGGCCGTCGTCGGGTCGACACCCGCGTTCGACGACGTGGTGCCGGCCGGCGCCGTGCTGCGCACCGACCCGGTCGCCGGGACCCGACTGCTGGTCAGCGCGCCCGTCACGCTGGTGCTCTCCGGCGGGCCGGCGCCGGTCAAGGTTCCGGACGTCACCGGCAAGTCGCCGGAGGACGCGGCGAACAAGCTGGTCGTCGACGGGTTCACGCTGGCCGAGGAGCAACGCGTCTTCGACACCTCCGTCGCGCCCGGCACGGTACTGGGCACCACACCCGGAGTGGGGACGTCGGTGCCGCGCGGCACCGAAGTGGCGCTGCGGATTGCCGATGCGCTGCCCGTCCCCGACGTCCGGGGCAAGCAGACCAAGGACGCCGTCAAGGACCTGGAGAAGGCCGGGTTCACCGTCACCGTCGGCGATCCGGCGTTCGACGCCGACATCGATGCCGGCGACATCCTGCGTACCGACCCCGGTCCAGGGGCAATGGTGGATCCGAACAATGCCAAGATCTTCATCGTCCCGTCGAACGCCGTGCAGGTGCCGGATCTCGTCGATGACAGGGTCGATCAGGCCAGGAAGAAACTGGAGAAGCTGGGTCTGCAACTGAGCGTCAGCGCCTTCTTCAGCGGTTCCGACGACTCGACGATCTGGGATCAGTCGCCGCGGGCCGGCGGCCGGGTCGCACCGGGCGGGACGGTGTCAGCATCGGCCTTTCCCTGACCGATCCGCGCAGCCGCCGTAGACCCCGATGGCCCCGGCCACTGCCGTGCGATCCTCAGGACAGCGCCTGGACCACCCTGGATGGTGACGGACGGCCCAGGTGGCCGGCCATCCACCGTGAGGTGTCGACCAGCTTCTCGAGGTCCACGCCGGTCTCGATGCCCAGACCGGTGAGCATCCAGACCAGATCCTCGGTGGCCAGATTGCCGGTGGCGTTCTTGGCGAACGGGCAGCCGCCGAGACCACCGGCCGAGGCGTCGATCACGGTGATGCCGCCGCGCAACGCCGACAGGGTGTTGGCCAGCGCCTGGCCGTAGGTGTCGTGGAAATGCATCGCGAGCCGATCCGGGCCGACCCCGGCGGCTTCGAAGGCCCCCAGCAGGCCGGTCACCTGGCCGGCCGTGCCGACCCCGATGGTGTCGCCAAGAGACAGTTCGTCGCAACCCAGTTCCAGCAGTTCGGTGCCGACGTCCACGACCTGGCCCACCGGCACAGCGCCCTCCCAGGGGTCCCCGAAGCACATCGACACGTACCCGCGCACCGTCAGCCCCGCCGCCACCGCGCCGGTGACCACCGGCCCGATCATCGCCATCGACTCGGCCAGGCTCCGGTTGAGGTTCTTCCTGGCGAATGTCTCGGTGGCGCTGGCGAACACGGCGACCTCCCGCACGCCGTGCGCGAGCGCCCGTTCCAACCCCCGCTCGTTGGGAACCAGTACGGGATAACGGATCTCACCGGCCAGGTTGAGGCGGTCGAGCAGCTCCTCTGCGTCGGCCAACTGCGGCACCCAGGACGGCCGGACCATGCTGGTCGCCTCGATGGTGCGTAGTCCGGCGGCCGCGAGACGGGCGATGAACTCCGCTTTGACCTCGACGGACACCGAGACGTCCTCGTTCTGCAGGCCATCCCTGGCACCGACCTCGTAGATCGTCACCCGCTGCGGCAACCCGGGTTCTCTGGCGACCTGCGGTCCGGGGTTTCCCACTGATGCTGCCTCCGTCGCGACTCCGGTGGCGGACAGGATCTGACCGGATCTGATCCTAGGGTCGGATTCGACACCACCGTCCAGAGTAGGAGCGTGCACCGTGATCCACGAGGCAGAGGTCTTCCTGATGGCCGATCGGGCGGCGGTCGAGGTCTTTTCGACCATCGCTGATCAACAGTGGTCGACGGTGCTGCCGCCGATCTTCGACATGCCCGGCGCGGACGTCCCGACTCCGTTGCGGCAGGCGATCAACCACTACGCGTACGACAACGCCTGGGTGCCGGCCATGCTGGCCGGCCGGACGATGGACGAGGTCGGAAGGCACCGGTTCGACGGAGATCTGCTGGGCGCTGACCCGGCCGACGCCGTCGCCCGGATCTCGGCCGAGGCCGCCGGGTCCGCCCGCGGGGTGACCGATCCGGACGCAACAGTGCACTGCTCGTTCGGCGACGTCGCGGCGTCGGACTACTTCTGGCAGCTCAACATCGCCAGGACTCTGTCGGCTCACGACGTCGCCGTGCACATCGGCTCTTCGTTCCGGCTCGGCGAGGAGCTGTCCAGGGCGATGTACGAGGGCACCGAGCCGACCTCGGACATGTGGCGATCGTTCGGGATCTACCGAGACCTCCTGCCGGTACCGGAGTCTGCGACCTGGCGCGAGCGGTACCTGGCGTTGACCGGAAGGCGCGCGGTCACCGGGCGGGCGGCGGCGTACTCCGATTGACCCAGGAAGGATCGACGGCCCGCTCGCCGACCGCCGACAGCCCTTCGAGCCGGGCGAGATCCTCTGCGGTCAGAGCGATCTCCGCCGCGCCCACGTTCTCCTCGAGGTAGCTCACCCGCTTGGTGCCCGGAATCGGCACCACGTCCCCACCTCTGGCCAACACCCAGGCCAACGCCACCTGGCCGGGTGTCACCCCGTGGGCGGCGGCAACCTCCCGGACGGTGTCGACCGTGGCCAGGTTCGCCGCGAAGGCGTCGTCGGCGAATCTCGGTTGGGTGTGCCGCATGTCGCCGGCCGACAGACTGTCGGTCGAGGTGATCGCGCCGGTCAGAAATCCGCGACCCAGCGGGCTGAATGGGACGATGCCGATTCCCAGTTCCCGGCAGACCGGAACGATCTCGTGCTCGAGATCCCTGCTCCACAGGGACCATTCACTCTGCAGCGCGGCGATCGGATGGACGGCAAAAGCCCTTCGGATGGTGTCGACGGACGCCTCGGAAAGGCCCAGGTAACGAACCTTGCCCTGCTCGACGAGCTCTGCCATGGCGCCGACGGTGTCTTCGATCGGAACGTTCAGATCCGCGCGGTGCTGGTAGTACAGGTCGATGTGATCGATGCCCAACCTGCCGAGCGAGGCCTCAACGGCTGCTCGCACGTACTCGGGCCGGCCGTCGACCACGGCAGGTTGACCGGCCTGCGGTCCGGAGACGATCCCGAACTTGGTCGCCAGGACGACCTCGTCCCGGCGGGACCGGATCGCCGCGCCGACCGCGGCCTCACTGGCGCCGTAGGCATCGGCGGTGTCCAACAGCGTCACCCCGAGATCGAGTGCCCGGTTGATCACCGCGTCGACGTCGAACGCGCCGGCATCGCCGTAGGAGCCGCCGAAGCTCATGCAGCCGAGACCGACGGCGCCGACCTCGATCGGTCCGAGCCTGCGGGTGGGAAGTGTCATGCCTCAAGCCTGCCAGTGATTCTCACGAAACACCGAACGTTTCCCAGCATGCGGGAGTGCACCGGCGTCATGGACGATGATCAGGCCCCGTACGTCACTTGGCCTTCGCCGTCGACTTCGGGTTTCGGGTTACGGGTTTGGATCGGGGATCGGGTCGGGAGGCGAGCTCTCAGCCCCGCAGCATTTCTGCCACCAGGAAGGCCAACTCCAGCGACTGCTGGGTGTTCAACCGCGGGTCGCAGGCGGTCTCGTAACGACCGGCGAGGTCGGCGTCGGAAATTTCCTGCGCGCCGCCGAGGCATTCGGTGACGTCCTCACCGGTCAGCTCGACGTGAATGCCGCCCGGGTGGGTGCCCAGCTCGTGGTGCACCTCGAAGAAGCCCTGCACCTCGTCGACGATGCGGTCGAAATGCCGCGTCTTGTAGCCGGTGGACGACTCATGGGTGTTGCCATGCATGGGGTCGCACTGCCAGATCACCTGGTGCCCGGACGCCTGCACCTTCTCGATGATCGGCGGCAGGACGTCACGGACGTTGCCGTTGCCCATCCGGGAGATCAGCGTCAGCCGACCGGGTTGGTTGCGCGGGTCGAGCAGTTCGACGTACTCCACCGCTTGCTCCGGCGTGGTGGTCGGACCGATCTTGAGGCCGATCGGGTTCGACAGCAGCTGGGCGAACGCGATGTGTGCGCCGTCGAGCTGCCGGGTCCGCTCCCCCACCCAGAGGAAGTGACCGGAGAGGTCGTAGAGCCGTGGCTCATCGTGCCGGGTGTCCAATCGCAGCATCGCCCGCTCGTAGTCGAGCAGCAACGCCTCGTGCGAGGCGAAGATGTCGACCTGGTGCAGGCTGTGCGAGTCGACGCCGCAAGCGGACATGAACCGCATCGCCCGGTCGATCTCGCCGGCCACCCGCTCGTACCGCTCGCCGGCCCGGGAGGTGAGGACGAACTCCTGGTTCCACTCGTGGACCCGTGCGAGGTCGCCCATCCCGGTGCTGGTGACCGCGCGGACCAGGTTCATCGCGGCCGAGGAGTTGGCGTACGCACGAACCATCCGGGAGGGATCGGCGACCCGGGCCTCCGGGGTGGTGGCCAGCGAGTTGATGATGTCGCCGCGGTAGGACGGCAGTCCCAGCGAATCCAGCGCCGACGAGCGGGGCTTGGCGTACTGGCCGGCGATCCGCGCCACCTTGACCACCGGCATCGACGCGCCGTAGGTCAACACCACGGCCATCTGCAGCAG
>Ga0164307_10001551_pt1 | contig 10461 bp, 10 predicted proteins | sample Whisoiple_243_MG_FD_110214 | JGI IMG/M metagenome (GOLD analysis project Ga0164307, IMG submission 110214) | Soil microbial communities amended with fresh organic matter from upstate New York, USA - Whitman soil sample_243_MG | ecosystem: Environmental > Terrestrial > Soil > Unclassified >...
AAGCATCCAAAAGGAACATGCGACCGCAGGCGCTCGTGTGCTTGCGGAAGCCGTGTTGGACCTCACGAACGCGGAATAAGACGATGAGCAGCCTGCCAATCGGGCCGAAAGTGGAAGGCGGGCCTGCCCGACGGCCGCAGCGGGTCTCGCTACGCGGAAGCTACGTTATCGTCAGACCACTTCAGGCGGCAGAAGACGCGCCAAGTCTGTATGAAGGAACGCATGGTCCCGGCGAGGACGACTTCTGGCTCTACATGTCTGAAGGGCCCTTTTCGACGTTTCAGGCATTTCGCGATTACCTCGACAAGCGCAGCAAGTCGGATGACCCGCTCTCGTTCTCAATCGTTGATATCGAGACGGGGCGAGCGCTCGGACATGCGTCATACATGCGCATCACCCCGGAGCACCGAGTTATCGAGGTCGGCAACATCTTCCTCACGCAGTCTTTGGCGCGCACGCGCGGTGCCACCGAGGCGATGTATTTGATGGCTAAACATGTGTTCGAGGATCTCGGTTACCGCCGCTATGAGTGGAAATGCAACGCACTCAACATGGTCTCGCGGCGCGCAGCGCTGCGGTTAGGCTTTGCGTTTGAGGGTATCTTTGTTCATCATATGATTCAGAAAGGCCGATCGCGCGATACGGCTTGGTTTTCAATCCTCGAAGATGAGTGGGGTATCTACAAGAAGGCTTTTGCCCATTGGCTATCCCCCGAAAACTTTACCGACGCCGGGACACAAAAACGTCCGCTAGCGTCGTATTTGAGGCCGTTGAGAAAATAACGTCATGTCCGACCACGCACGCTACTATTGTGATTGTTTTGGTGGGGGCGTGATCATCCCTATTATGATCCGGCCTATGACCGGCAAAAACGATTTGGGCCGTCTAAAATACTTGATCAAAGATCTTATTCGCGGCGTGATCTTTGGTCCTATCGGCACACCGAAATCGCCGAAGCACGTAGCGGCGACCGCGTAATAGAGCTGCGGAGAATTCCAAGCCCTATATTTCGAGGCAAACGCCTCATCTGAAATAGCTCCTTCAACCGATCAGGCCCATCCTTATCGAGCGGTAGCCCAACTATCGCTCACGGCCGCCGCCGAGGGTTAATAGGCGGGGGCGTTGTTTGTCCGGTTCCAGATGTCGGTAAGCACAGTGATCGAGGTAATTTCGCCGAATAGGGCATCAAGCGTCTTCAGGGCGGCCTGGTGTAGTTCGCGGGTGTAGCTTGCGGTCGCGTCGTCCACGACGACCACATAGTAGTCGCGCATGAACGCTTCACGGGCCGTGCTCTCGACACAGCAGTTGGTCGATACACCGGTAAACACTGTCGTGCGTATGCCGTTCGCGCGCAGAATCGTGTCGAGGTCGGTGTTAAGGAATGCGTTATAGCGATGCTTGATGACGACCGGGTCGTTCGGTTCTGGCCGTATGTTTCCGTAGTAATCCCCGCCCCAGGACGTCGCCTCGCAGCCCGGAATGGTGATGTAGCCGCCCGGCCGCTTGCGAGCGGCCTGCTCCATCCAGACGTCTGACAAGTAGTGATTGGTGCCGGTCGAATAGATGTTGCGCACGAAGATGACGAGCACGCCGGCGTTGCGGGCAGCAGCGAGCAGGGCAGGAATCCGCTCGGCCATTTCCTGAGCGAGGGTCAGATTCCAGCCTTCCTTTCCCATCATGCCGTCTTTGGCGACGAAATCATTCTGCATGTCGACAACGATGATCGCCGTATGACGAGGAGCGACTTTCTCTCGCAGGCCCCGTAGCAATGGCTTGTGCGCGATCGTTTGCGCACTTTCGTAAAGGTCATCTCGATTTGCCATCATGTTTCCCGATGCGATGATTCTACAGGCGCAACAGCCGCTCGACGTTCTGATGCAGAATTTTATTTTTGACCGAGACGTCTGCTGGAAACTCTTCGATGAAGCGAATGCCCTCGAGGTTTGTTGCCCAAGGCCAATCAACCGAGAACATCACGGAATCCGGCCCCAGCTCGGTCAGGCTACATTGCAAAGCTGACGGCGAGAAGTTGCCGCTCGTTGTCACGTAAAAATGCCCGCAGAAATAGTCGCGGACGGACTGCGGCAGCGTCGCTTCACGTGACAGGACTGAATCCGTCCGCCACAGCAGAAACGGAAGGCCCTCGCCGAGGTGCCCAAGGATGATCTTGAGTCGTGGATATGCGTCGAAAACACCGCTGACAATCATCCGCATGGCTTGAGTTGCGCACTCAATGCCGAAACCCCAGCCGGCGCGCGTGAGGGCAGACCGATCAGCATAGTAGGCCTCGATGACCGCAGGATGCGGTGTTGCCGGATGAAGATAGATCGGCACATCAAGCGCCTGCGCACGTTCCAGTACCGGCCAGAAACGCTTGTCGTCGAAAAACAATCCTCCTGTCAGACCGTGCACCATAGCGCCCTTAAAGCCGAGCTTGTCGACCGTGCGCTCAAGCTCGTCAGCCGAACCAATCGGATCAATCGTTGGCAGCGAGGCAAATGCAGCATAACGCGTGGGATGGCGATTGACGGCTTCGTGCAGGAAATCATTCGCGCTACGCGTCAACGATACCGCGCCGGACCCGTTGAGAGCCTGGGCCCCTGGAGGAGCGTGCGACAGCACCTGGACGTCGATTCCGCCTTCGTCCATTTCCTTGAGCCGTAAGTCGCCCAGATCAAGCAGACGATCGACGATTCTCGCCGGCTGAATCTTCCGCAAATCTCCGAACTGAGGGTCGGAGTAGTGCTCTTCAAGGGCGATGACGCGCGAACCGATCTTGTTTGGACGAACCTTATTCGCCACCGAGATCGCGCCTCGACTTCTTCGTCGCTTCCATCAGGAAGCTGTAATCAAACGAACGGTCTACCGTCTCTGGATGATAGCTTTTCGTGATTCCGGCTTCGCTGATGAGACGCAAAAGCGCCTTAGCTTCGTTGAAGTACAGCTTGTTGTCGAGCTTGCCGTGAGGAATCGCAATCGCGATTTCTTCGCGCGATGATCTCGTACCGGCTTCGGCAACCGCAGTGAACTTGGCCTGGTCGGCATTTAGGGCGTCGGTCGATTCCACAAGTGATTTCACGATCGCGGCGACGGTCGCTTTGTTTTTCTCGGCGTATTCAGCGTTCACATAAAGTGCTGCGTTGATGTGCTTGGTCGGATTGTCACCAAGGTCGAGCTTGCTGTAGGTCCCGATTTTCTTGACCTCAGCGCTCGAGTTGAACGGCTCCCAGAAGACAAAGCCGTCGATATCGCCGGCAGCCAATGCGGCAGAAACCGCAGGGCCAGGTGTGAAATTCACCATGTTGATCTTCGAGAGGTCGGCGCCTCCCAGTCTGGCGGAAGTCTTGAACAGGATGTCCGCATAGCTGTTCGGGGCACTGCCGATTTTCTTGCCCTCGAGATCCTTCCAGGAATTTATCGTCACATCCGGACGCAAAGTCAGGCTTTGAGCGCCGGTAAACACACCTGACAGGACCTTGTAGTTCTTGAAGCCCAGGTCCTCCATTAGGCCGATGTTAGAGTAGCCCATGACGACGAAATCCATCTGGTTCGTCATCAGCGCGAGCTGCAGGTTGGTGTAGTGGCTGAGCACCGAGGCTTCGACGTCCACACCATTCTTCTTGGCGTAGTCCGCGAGCTGCATGATGTTGGCGTTGTGAATCTGCGTCGCATAACCCAGACGGACTTTTTGCTGGGCTTCAGCCTCGAGAATTCCCGACAACAATGTGAGCGCAGCAGTCAGCGTAATGGCGAACCTGGACATAAGTTGCTCCCCGCGAAGCCGGCAAAGACATCGTATACAATCAAGATTGGCAGTATACACAAAGAGGGCACTATAATACAATGAGAAGCGGTGGAGGGTGCGTATGAAGGAAGGCATCGTCAGCATTCCAACTGACGGCGGAGCAGCGGACACATTCGTCACCTGCCCATCAGAGGGCGGCCCATTCCCACCGGTCTTCATTTTCATGGACATTTGGGGGCTGCGTGAGGAACTGTTCGACGTCGCCCGTCGCATCGCGACGGTCGGCTATTTTGGCGTCGTGCCCAATCTGTATAACCGACAAGGGGATGTCAGAAACGAATACCGTAACGCCAAGGGCCAAATGATCACCCTTGATGCGCTGTCCGCCGAGCAGAAAGCGCGTGTTCTCGCGCCCCTAGCCAAGCTGACCGACGATATGGTCGTCGCGGATATCGCCAGCATCCTCAAATACCTGGATGGCAATCCGAACGTGAAACATGGTGCCGCGGGAAGCGTTGGCTATTGCATGGGCGGCCGGTATGTTTTCCGTGCCGCCGGCAATTTCCCCGATCGCTTCAAGGCTTCCGCGAGCTTGCACGGCACAGATCTCGTGATTGACGGCAAGGATTCGCCGCATCTCCAGATGTCCAAAGCCCTTGGCGAAGTTTATTGCGGCTTCGGCGAAAAAGATCGCCACACGCCTCCATCAACTGTGGAGACTCTCGATCGCACTTTTTCCGCCATGGGCGTCGGTCATGCGCGCTACATCAAGGAAGTCCATCGCGGCGCCGAACACGGCTATGCGCTTCCGGACCGCGACGTTTTCGACAAACAATCGGCCAATCGCGACTGGGAAATCATCTTCGCGATGTTTCGCAGACAACTGAGCGACCGATAGCTGGCGAGGCTTTCTTTAGACGAAGGACATAACTTTGGCGCTTGATCCTAAAGACCGCAGAAAGCGCGGGCTCGCTCTTTATAAGAAGATGGGTTGGGGAACCAACCCGGCATTGTACCAACTGGACCCCGAACTGTGGCGGCTGACGACCGAATTTGTGTTCGGCGAAGTGTGGGCGCGGCCTGGACTGAGTCTGCGCGAGCGCGAGCTGATCTGCCTGGCGGTGCTTATCACTTTGGGCACCGAAGGCATGGATCTTCATTTGCGGCACGCCGGGACGCTCGGCATTACCGAGAATGAGCTCAAGGAGGTCATCTTTCAGGCCATGTACTACGCCGGTCAGCCCCGGGGTCTATTCGCGATGAAGCGACTGAAGATGGTCATGGCCGAGAAAAAGCAAAACCAAAAGCAAAGCCGCAAACGGCCACCATCGCGGCCAAAAGCGCGCCGCAAGAAACGCTGAATTGGACTCATGTGAAACACAATCAACGCGGGGTTAGCATGCATAAATCTCGTTTCGTTGCGTTATCGACGGCCATGGTCACCGCTATGGCATTTCTTCTGCAGCCAGTGTCCGCTCAGCCGTTCGATCAAGTCACGCTGCGCTTGGCGTGGATCGCCGGCTTCGGCGGAGATCAGGTCCCATTCTTTCTTGGAAACGCCAAGGGCTTTTACAAAGAGCAGGGCATCGATCTGAAAATCGTAGACGGACGCGGCGCAGCATCCAACGCGACCTTGCTCGCGCAGAAGTCCGAGCAATTCGCAGTCATCGACGCGAACGTGCTTGCACTCAGTGTTGGAAACGGTCTGCCGATCCGCTCGATCGGCACGTTCGTTCAACAAGCCCCGTTCGACCTGATCTACGGCACCAAATCCGGCATTAATTCTTTTGCGGATCTGAAGGGAAGAACGGTCGGCCTGCAGCCCGGTGAGGCTATGACAGCGCTGTTCAGCGCGCTGCTGACCGCAAACAACGTCGATCCCAGCACAGTTCGAATCGTGTCTGTGACGGGCGCTAATAAGCCGCAGGTCCTCTATCAGGGACAAGTTGACGTCGTCGGTGGCTATGTCACCGGCGAATTCTTTCGTATCAAGCTTGGCGCGCCCGACGGTTTCGAAGTTCAGCAGTTGCTCTACAAGGATGGCGGCATTACCACGCTCAATGCTTCCGTTGCCACCCATGCCGATCTGATCAGAGACAACCCGGATCTGGTGAAACGATTTATGGCTGCGACAGTGAAGTCGTGGGAATATGCAAACAAGCACCCAGAAGAGGCCGCTGACGAAACGCTGAAGGCCGCACCGAAGTCCAACCGGACATTCTTGCTCGAGACCTTCGGTTGGGTCGTCAAGCTTTCGCAGACGGACAAATCCATCGGCAAGCCGCTGGGCTGGACGAGCGAACAGGACTGGGCCTCGACCCTGGATTTGCTTGAGAAGTACGTCGATCTGAAGAACCGGCAACCGACGCCGGCTTACTTCACAAATGAGTTCATCCCTGCCCGTTGAATGTGGAGACGTTTTCGTGAATTCCTACCGTAGGCGAAACGAAGGATGGATGATCGATATGGCGCTCGGTACCTCGGGTACCGAGGCCATGTGGCCCGGGATGGTGCCGGCCTGGCTGGAGTGCGGCCAGCGCCAGATAGATCTCGAAAGGACGATGGCCCGTGTCCGCTCTTTCAAAATGATCACGAAGGAGTGGGAGAGAACGGCGCGCAAACTCGAGGCGCAAGCTCTGGCTGCTGAACAGGCCGGCAACACGATTACGGCCGGTGAATTTTACCACCGTGCGGCAATCTGCTACGGCCGTTCGAAGTGGCCGATCATGGACAACAGCAGCGTGCGCAAGAGGGAGCTGCACGACGCCGAGGACCGCTGCTTCGACAAAGTAATCGCCTACAACGATCTCTACACTCTAAAGCGCGTCGAGATTCCATTCGAGGGCAGCACGATCGCCGGAATTCTTCACCTTCCCAAGGATGTGAAGAAACCGCCGTGCGTCATATTCGTGCCCGGCATGGACATGACGAAAGAGGACTTCCCCAACGTCCAGAACAATGTGTTCGTCCGGCGTGGCATGGCCTGCCTCTCGATCGACGGGCCGGGACAGGGCGCGAGCAATCTTCGTGGCATCCAGTCGCGGCTGGGCACTTACGAAAAAGCGCTGGCTGCGGTTCTCGATGCTCTCGAGAAGCACGACGACATCGACAGTAGTAACGTGAGTCTGTTGGGGCTTTCGCTCGGCGGTTACTATTCGGTGCGAGGCGCTGCCGCCAATCCGAGATTCAAGGCGCACGTCTCCATGATCGGGCTTTACGGTCATCTCGACCAGTTCTTCATGATGGCGCCGCCGAACTTCCGGCATTGTTTCATGTACATGGCAGGCATTAAGACCGACGCCGAAATGGATGCACAGGTCGACGAGTTGTCGGTTCCGAGACTCGCGCCGCAGATCAAAGTGCCGACCCTGATTGTCACCGCCGAGTACGATCAGCTCACCCCACTCGAGGCGGCGGAAGCGTTCTTCGGCAACATGAAGTGCCCGAAGGAGATCTGGATCGCCGAAGGCCAGTTTCACCCGGTTGGGGCCTTGCGGGCCAACCTGTGGCCGATGATCGCCGATTGGATCAAGCATGTCGCAAGCGCCGGACTTCCGGCCAATCACAACGTAAAAACCATCATTCCCGAGTCATGACTCCGCCGCGGCGCATCGCTCGTCCAGCCCTGACCTACGTGATCACCGCTGTTGCGGTGATCGTAGTTTGGTGGGTCACAGTCAGGGCGACGGGCGTCAAAGCCTATCTGTTGCCGCCGCCCGACCTGATCATCATGAAAATGTGGGCCGAACGTGCCTCTCTTTTGAAAGAAGGGGCGGTGACCGCGTGGGCAACGGTGCTCGGATTTCTTCTGAGCGTGGCGGTCGGCATTCCGCTGGCGATGGCCATGACTCAATCGCGGCGCGCTTACGATGTCGGCTATCCGCTTCTTGTCGGCCTTCAGACTTTGCCGAAAATCGCGGTGGCTCCGCTTCTGGTCGTGGCCTTCGGCTTCGGACTTGTCCCGAAGATCATCCTGGTAGTGCTGGTTGCGTTCTTTCCGGTAGTCATCAACGCGATCGCTGGCTTCCGTTCCGTCGATGAAGACCTGCGGAATCTCGGGCGGATTCTCGGCTTCAACCGAATCGCATTCTTCTGGCGCATCGGCCTACCGCACGCGCTGCCTGCGATCTTTGCCGGACTGAAGGTAGCGATGACCCTCGCTCTGATCGGTGCGGTCGTGGCGGAATTTGTTGGCTCCGACAGCGGGCTTGGTTATCAGCTCTTGTCCGCTTCCGCATCTCTCGACTCGCTGTTGTCGTTTTCGGCGCTGATCGCGCTGACCCTGCTCGGCTTGTTCTTGTACGCGGCGGTTGCGCTCCTTGAGTGGATCTTTGTAGCTTCGCGACGAACGCCGGAGCCCGAGCCGGTGGGAGGATATTGACGCATGGCAAGCCCGCCTGCATCGGTGGTGCTTGACAACGTGTCCATGCGGTTCGGCGGGCGTGCCGACGTGGAAGCGCTGCGCAACGTCTCGTTCGGCTTCGACGCCGGCCAATTCGTCTCCATCGTCGGGCCGAGCGGCTGCGGCAAAAGCACGATCCTGTCGCTCGTCGCAGGATTGCGTATGCCTTCATCGGGCCAGGTCTTGCGTGCTGGCAGGCCCATAACCGCGCCGGTGACGTCTGCCGGTATGGTCTTTCAGAAGCCCGTGTTGCTCGATTGGCGAACGACGCTGGGCAACGTCATGCTGTCAGCCGAGGCTCACGGCATGGAGCGGGCCAGCGCGGAGAAACGCGCGCGACAATTGTTAGCGTCCGTGGGACTTGGAGGATTCGAAGCGGCTTATCCTCGCGAGCTGTCCGGCGGCATGCAGCAACGTGCTTCGATCTGCCGTGGCCTGATTCACGAGCCTGATATGCTGCTGATGGATGAGCCGTTCGCCGCGCTAGATGCGATTACCCGCGACCAGATCTCGCTCGACCTTGGCAACATGCTGCTGGAGCGGTTCGTGAGCGTCTTGTTCGTGACGCATTCGGTGCCAGAGGCCGTCTTTCTCTCGGACAAGATCGTCGTGATGACCGGACGGCCCGGTCAGGTGCAGAGGATCATCGATATCGACCTCTCCCGCCCACGAAATCTGCATGTGCGGCAGACGTCGAAATTCGGCCAATACGTCGAAGAGATTCTCGAGCTCTTCATGGCCGCCGGCCTATTGCGCGACGACAACTGGCAGTCCAAGGATAAATAATCCAACAACGGGCGATCAAACGGGTTTGTTAGTTCTCCCAAATGCCGAAATGGAATGACCTTCTAAGTGCTTTTGTTTTCACGACGGAAGCGGACACTAAGCGCTTTGGTCGAACGCAAAGATGCGCTTCCAGTCGTTCTTCATGCTGATCACGTTCCAGCTTTTCTTCTTGGCTTGCCGTCTTGGTCGAAGGTGGCGATGCGTTCTTCCGGTAGCACGAACTTCGGGCTTGCCTGGTCGGTAGTAGCTCGCACGAAGTCGATGATCGCCTGTTTCGCGGGGCCATCGTTCCACGATCCTAACGCGCTGTCTTGTGTCGTTTGCGTCTGAGCAATTGCGGTGAACGGCATGCCGGACAGGGCCGGGAGCAATGCCAGACCTGAAATCAGTACGCAGCGATCGATGCTGGATGATTGCCCCAAGGGGCATAAGCCTAAAAAGCCGTCACCAATTACCGGCACGTCCCCACCCGATTGGCCCTAAGGGCAATTGATGCGGCCGGGGTGAGATTGCAAAGTCGCAGGCTGATTTGTGATCGCCAAGCGGGCGAAAACCTTCTGTCGTTAACAGCAGCGGTTATCAGAGGAGGAATTCGTGAGACGCAAATTACTCTTGAGCGCGATGGCCGCGGCAACTGCCATCATCACATTCTGCGGGGGCTTGCGCCCCGCCGACGCGCAACAGCCACAGAAGCCCAACATCTTGTTCATCATGGGCGACGACATCGGCTGGATGCAACCCAGCATCTACCATCAGGGTCTGATGGTCGGCGAGACACCCAACATCGACAAGATCGGTCTCGAGGGCGCGAAGTTCACCGACTACTACGCGGAGCAGAGTTGCACGGCCGGGCGGAATGCCTTCTTCACCGGCATGCATCCGCTGCGCACCGGCATGATTCCCCCGCAGCTGCCGGGCAGCCCGTCTTACCTTAAGCCCGGCACCCCGGCGATCGCCAAGTTCCTGATCGATCTCGGCTACAATACCGGCGAGTTCGGCAAGAACCATTTGGGCGACCATACCGATGCACTCCCCACGGCGCACGGCTTCCAGGAATTCTGGGGCTATTTATATCACCTGGATGCGATGCAGGGGGTGAGCTTCCCCGACATCAACAAAACGCCAACGCAGCAGACCGTCGCGCCACCGTGCAGGAACACGCCGATCCCCGGCCTGGCCGAGGTCCCGGGTGCCGTCGATCAAAAGACCACGATCTGCTTGATGCCTCCGCGCCCGGTGCTGTGGTGCAAGTCCTCTGACGGCAGCTCGAAGAACCAGACCTGCCAGGACCAGGGTCCGCTGACCCTGGAGCGCTCGAAGACCGTTGATGAAGAAATCTCAGCCAAGGTCGTCGACTTCCTCGACCGCAACGATCCGCGCCGGACCAACAAGCCGTTCTTCGTCTGGTACAACCCCGCTCGCATGCACATCACCACCGTGTTGTCGGACAAGTACAACGCCATGGTGGGTGAGCCCGGCGGCAAGGACTGGGGCGTCAACGAAGCCGGCATGAAGCAGATGGACGACA
>Ga0164307_10001552_pt1 | contig 10457 bp, 8 predicted proteins | sample Whisoiple_243_MG_FD_110214 | JGI IMG/M metagenome (GOLD analysis project Ga0164307, IMG submission 110214) | Soil microbial communities amended with fresh organic matter from upstate New York, USA - Whitman soil sample_243_MG | ecosystem: Environmental > Terrestrial > Soil > Unclassified >...
AGACTCCCGCCAGCGCTGTGACCGCAGCCAGAAATGCGTGCGGCGCACCGGGTGTGGCGCCCGGCGGAATGGTCGCCGCGGCCAATCCCGCTGCGACGAGCGCGGCCCATGCCGCGCCGTCGGTGACAACGCGGCCCGCGCCGACTCGCGCACCGATCGCGACGGTCAACAGCAGGCCGATCGCGACGGCCGCGAACAGGATGGGCACCAGAAGTGCGCTCTCGTGAGCCCAGCGAAGCCGCCACACCAGCGTGCTGGCCACGCCCAGCGCAGCTCCGACGATCACCACGGCGACCGTCAGGGCGGTCTTGGCGGTGACCCGGACGAAGTGGTCGGAGGCGTACTGCGCCAACGCGGTGGATACGTTCTCCACGACTGGCCCGTAGCGTTCGGCCCGACCGGCGGGCAACAGCGCCAACACGTCGCCGTCGGCGATGTTGTGACCGGCGAGCGAGACGTCTGACGCCAACGCCGACATCCCCGCTGCCCGCGCGAATTCGTAAGCGGCCGGGGGTAATTCGGCAGCACCGCGGCCGCGCAACACTTTGTTGATCGCGATGACCGTCGGATCGACCAACGTGTTGAGTGGCGCTGCCGATGGCAACACGAGATCGATCTGATGAGAATCGCCCGCCAATATCGACACCCGGCATGACGGCGGCGCCTCCACCGGTGTCGCGGTGTGGCCCGCCGGACTTGGTGCCGTTTCGCGAAACGTCGTCACCGGCGGTCCCGCGGTCCGTCGGTGGTGGACGCGAAGTGCTCGGCGAGCGCCGCGGTGATCTCGATGAAGCGCCGACGTGTCAACTGCGACATCTCGGAGGTCACGTCGATAACCCCGCCGGGACGCAGGTGCGAGTCGAACGGCACCTCGACGACGACCTGACCGCGACTGGCGAACTGCTGCACCAGAATCGAGCGGGTCCGCTTGTCGGCGTGGCCGTCGGAGTCGTTGAGCACAACAACGGTGCGATGCAGCAGCCCGGTGTACCCGCGGTTGGCCAACCACTCCATCGTCTGGCCTGCCGCCGACGCGCCGTCCACCCATGGCGAGGACACCACGATCAACGCATCGAGATCGCGCAGGACTTCCTGGGCGATCGCGGAGTCCATCGTCGAGCCGCAGTCCACGATCGAGATGGTGAAGTGCCTGTCGAGCCGCGCGGTGGCCTCGCGGTAGATGGCCGGATCGAGCACCCGGCGCCTGGCCGTGCTGGATTCACCGGCCAGCACGAACAGGCCCGCGGAGTTGTTGCCGACGCGGCTACGGACGTCGGCGAAAGTGTCGAGGTGTTCGTCGGCCGCCAGCTCCCAGTACGAACCCGCGGCGTTCGGGTCGATGCGGCTGCCGAGCTTGCCGAACGCGGTGTCGGCGTCGATGGCGACCACGCGGTCGTCTTGGCGCAATTCGGCGAAGATCGAGCCGACACTGGCCGCAACCGTCGTCTTACCGACACCGCCCTTGCCGAACACGCCGATCTTGTAGTGTCCGCGCAGCAGCGAGCGGATCTTGAGCTCGAGGTCGGCCAGCCGCTGTTCGTCGGGTGACGGCCCGAGATTCGCCAGCCCGAACGTGCCGCGATAGATGAAGCGCCGCCAGCCTTTTCGCGGCGGCGTCTTCTTGGCAGGCACCAGTTCACTGGTGCGGATGCTGTCGACGTAGGAGTAGCCGGCCGACGGTGGCGCCGCGGCTGGGGCGACGGCCCAGTTCGGTGACGACGACTGCGACGACCAGTCCTGACCGGCCGGGCGCGGCGCGCGTTCACGGTCGCGCGGCGGCTCCTGCTGCCAGCCCGGCGGCGCGGGACGGCCAGGAGCCGCACCGCTCCTCGCGTCCGGACCGGTCGGCGGTATCACCCGGGTGGACTCGGCCGCCGTCTGGTCCCGTGGGCCGCCTGGCGGCCGGCCGTGCGCTCCCGGCTCAGCGGCGTGAGCGGGCGGCGCAGTCGGTTCGGTCGGTCGCGCCGGTGGCGGCGGCGGCCCCTGCCGGAAGCCACCGGGTGGTATGCGCTGAGGGCCAGTGGGGGTCCGGCCGGCGTCCGCAGTCCACCGTGCGCGGCGATCATCGACAGGTCGGCCCGGCTCTTCGGGCCCGCGAAGGGGGTCGTCGCCCAGCCGGGGGCCGTCACCGTCGGGGCCGGTCGGCCGCACTCCTTCGTTGATCCCGTTGCGCGTCGAGGTGTCATCCGGCCCGGCCTGGCGGGGCGGCTCGGGCGGCCGGAGTGCGGACTCGTCGCCGGAGTCGGATGGCGGGGAAAGGTGCTCCCGCAAAAAGTCGTCGCGCTCGGTCACGGCGTCAATCCTGACTGCGTGTCCATGGTCTCCTCCGGTGAATATCGGTGTCTGCGGGCGATCGTCGAGCTCATTGCGGTTTCTGCGCCTGGGTGAGCGGGGCCGCCTCCGCGGGCGCCGCCAGGGTGTCGTGCTGCGTCATCGCGTCGGTGCGACTGAGCGCAGGCCCGGGAGCGAATACCCGGATCAACGGCCACGGCGCCTGCCGCGCCATGGATGGTGAAATGCCCAGCGCCCGGAGCGTCTCGTCTTCCAGCGAGATTCCGTACCGCACGCCTTGGTCGCTGATCCACCACATGGACTCGCGGCTGGTGGCGTCCGGCGCGGCGCCGGTGGTCATCACCAGGTTGGTAGCTCCCGGGGACATATATACCTGGTCGGCCTCGATGCTCGTAGCCGACCGGTCATTCTTGACCAGCTGCAGCAACCGGTTGTCGGATCCGATGGGAATGGGCAGCCCTTTACCCGACAGCACGAGGGTCTCCGAGGCCCGGTCGGTGGACCCCTTCGACCAGTTCAGGCAGGTGACCGGACTGGACGCGGTGTCGACGAGCTCCAGCCGGGTGGTCGGGTAGTAGTCGACTGGGAGAGTCTCCACCACAGGAACGCTGGCGAGCCGGTCCGGCGCAACCACCACCGGCAGCTCGTCGCCGAACGAGTTGGCCGACCGCAACAACGATGCGACGAACGGCGAAATGGGCTGGACACCGTTGCGCAGCAGGACATAGAAGTTGTCGGCGTTGGTCTGCAGGTCCCGAACCGAGAGAACCGATCCGACCACCGCCCCCCGCGCCACATTGAATTGCGACGGCGCCCCCGCCCCGGGGATGGCCGGGGTGTTCAGCGGTTCGGTTGCGGGCAGTGCATCGAACAGCGGCGTCGAGATCTTCACCGGCCGTGGGGCATCGGTGTCGACGCCGAGCGCGAGGCTGACCGCCTTGTTGGACAGGTCGATCTCGGACCGCTGCCCGTCCCAGACCACATAGGTCTTGTCGGCGTGCTCGGCGAGCACCGCCTTGGGCGGGTCGAGGGGCAGAGCCCGTGACCCGACCGTGAGCGGTCCGCCGATGGCCGTGACGACGGGCGCGGCGTTCGGATTGTCGGACGCGCTGTCGCAGATCGTCCACTCGGAGCTGTCGGCGGTGCGCAGCGGCATGGTCGACGGCGCACCCGCGATACCTACGGACGGACCGGGTGGGTATTTCGCCAGCTCGTTGGATTTGACGAAGGTGGGGTTACCCGACTGACCGGCGATGAGCCGGGCACTGATCAGATTGACCGCCGGGTGCAGCCTGCCGTCCACGAGGACGAATATCGCGCCGCTGTCGCGGTCGGCAAGAATCGCCGACTGTCCGACCTGCCCGGCGGGCTTGAACCAGGACAGCACGAACATCAACGCGACCGCCAGAAGCGCGAAGATGAAGCCGAGAATCAGCGATGCGCGTTGGCGCTGCACCGGATCGAACTCCATCCGCACACCGTGGTGCGACAACGCGGCCGCGTTTCGCCGGTTCCAGAAAAAGTGCGCCGACACCTGGAGTCCACTGGCCAGATTCAAAGCCATGACTCAATACCTTACTTGCGGGTCCGGCCGCGTCGAGCCACAGATTCGGGGAGTGAAGGTGGCAGTCATCAGTGCGCTTTTCGGAGTTTGCTGTGCCGGTTATCGCATCGCGGCCGCAGCAGGCGCCTTCGACGAGTTGAGCAGCTTCGCGATGTCTTGTCGGAGGGCGTCGCTTGAGGTAGGCCAGACGCTTGTCCAGCGGGTTCCGTCCGGCCCGGCCGTGTGACTGATGGTGATGCGCCCGAATTCGGAGTCGATCACCGAGATCACGTCGGGATGGAAGTGGTTCTTGATGCCGTGGTCGATAACCGAGACGACGGCCATCGCCGATTCGTCGAGGTGACAGGCAGCCGACAACACCGCGACCTGGTCGGGTGACAGGCCCATGCGGGCCAGCGCTGCCGCCAGCACCGGCCGGCCCCTGGGGACGTTCTCCTTGAGCGTGCGTTCGAACGTCGCGCTTGGCACGTTGAACCCCGAGATCGCTGCGGCCTCGCCCCGGGAGAAGGCATGCAGAACCGTGTCGCAGATCAACGTGACCTGCTCATCGTCACGCGCAGCCTCGCCCACCGGGGCGAGCACGATCTCATCACCGCTGCGCGCGATCATCGCCAGCCAGCGGTCCCGCTGACAGATCGACATCACGCGCTCATCGATGAAGGCGGGTGGTTCCTCGCCGTCGGGCACCGGGCCGTCATACGGTTTCGGTCGCCGAATGACTACCAGCACTTCGCGCTGTGGCCTGCCGACGACGGCCATCCAATCCCGAACCGCGTCGTCGACACGACCGTTCCGGTCGATGACGCCGGCCATGGCCAGCGAGTGGTACTCCGCGGTCTGCGACCACGGCACATCGCCGAGTTCGGTTGCGACGGTGCCGTCTCCGTCCACCGACGGTATGAAGGGCCGAAGCCGAAGCGCAGTCGGCATCTTCTCCACGCCGAGAAGCGCCTGGAGAATCCAGATTCCGTTCGGGGTCGTGGTCAGATCCGCCATCGTTTCCCTCCTTCGGCTCCAGACGCATCAGGGGAGGCCAACACGTCGGTCGGCCTCCCCTGCCTGCGCGGGGTGCGGCGACTTGTCAGCCGCCGACCCCGAACGAGTTGCCCGCGGCGAGGTCGGTGTTCATCATCTCGTCGAGCACGTGCAGAACGGTGCTGGAATGCCGATTGCAGACCTCGACGCCCTCGTCGATGCCGCTGTTGATCAGCATCTGCGCTTGTTCGAACGACCCACCGCCGGTGCCTTCGAACTCCTCGCGGACGCTGACGAGGGTGTTGGTCGCCGAGTGCCGGATGTTCTCGAGCTGGCTGCTGGCCCCACCGATGGCCTGGGCGTATTCCGGAATCATTCCGGGGTTGTACTCAAACATGGTTGATAAGTCCTTTCAGGGGTCGGGTCACTAGGCCTGCGAAACGCCTTGCACGGCGGCCCGTGCGGCGGCTTCCTGCTCGTCGTACCTGCTCGCCGCGGCCTGCAGGGCGTGGATCAATTCGCCCCACTGCGTGTTGAGTTTCATCTGAGCGTTGTGGATCTCCTCGGCGGTGACCACGTTGGCCATCGACGCGTCGCCCTTCCATCCGCCGCCTGCGATGTCGTGCGACGCCTGCAGATAATGCTGGAGCGTGCCCTCGGCCTCATTTCGCAGGTTTTCCAGCTGGCTGGCCGCGGCGCGCAATTTATCGGCGCCGACGATAATTGTTGATGCCACTTGATGATTCCTTTTCTTCGATAGCTGATTGCGATGTTTAGAGCCTATTCCGCGTGCGCAGAGGTCTTTGCACCAAATTCTCGGTCAATCCTCCCTTCCGGAGCGAGGACCAACCGTTAGCTGCATGGTCCTGCCATCGGCGGAGCCTTCCCTTCCGCGTTCATCGCGGCCCGTGTGGCCGGCGGCACCCGCCGCAGCCGGCGCGCCGTACAGTCCGCCGGTGCCGCCACCCGTTGCCGGGCTTGCCGATGCCGCGACTTCCGGGACTGCGGCGCCCGGCGTCCAACCGGTCGGCAGCTTGGGTGGGCCCGGCGCGTTGAAGCTGCCGGTGGGCCTGGTGAAGCTGGACATCAATCCGGTTCCGCCGCCGAGGCCGCCTGCCCCGCCGCCTCCGCCGCCACGAACGGCAGCATCGGTGGTCGCCGCCATCGCCGTCTGGTCGAACTGGCCGACCTTGTCGATGCCTGCGCCGCCGAGACCGCTGCCGCCCATGCTCTGGCTCAGCGGCCCGAGCATGCCCATCGCCATCTGCGGCATCTGACCAAGCATCTGCGGGAACTGGCCGAGCATCTGCAGCGGCTGGGCGGCCATTTGCGGAAGTTGACCCAGCTGGCTCATCATCTGCGGCGCCATCTGCGCCATCGACTGCGCGGGCGCAGCCGCGGTCTGGGCGCCCGGCTGCACGGCGCCTGCCGCCTGGTTCACTCCGGACAGGCTCTGAGACATCGCCGCGCTGGTTGCGCCGCTGGCCGCCGCCTGGCTGATTGCGGCGGCCTGCCCTGCCTGACCTGCTGGGTTGGCGGTCAACGGCGCCGGCGGAGGGGGGATGCCGAGCGTGACGAGGATCGCGGTGACGATTCCTTCGTATCCACCCATCATCCCGGCGTTGTTGGGCCAGAACCCGAGGAAGTACGTGTCGTCGAGCACGCACATCGGCGGGATATTGATGCCGCAGAAGTTCGTATGTGCCAGCGCGACATAGGTATCGCGGTTGACGTTGCAGACCGGCGCCGGAATCATTCCCGTCTTCGCGGTGACGTACGCCTGCTCGATCCCGGCGGCCGAGGCGGCCGACTGCTGCACCCACGCGGCGAGCAATTCAAGGGCGGCGATATACGGCATCGCGGTGGCCATCATCGCGGTTCCGCCGACGCCGACCCATCCGGTCGACGCGGTGATGCCCGCGGTGGCCGCCATCTTGGCGGCCTCGGCGGTCAGAGCGGCGGCCAGCGCCTCGTAAGCGGCGGCTGCCGCTGCGATGCTGGCGCCTTGGTCGCCGAGCATCAGCTGACCGGCGTTGACCTCAGGGGGCAACGCACTCCACTGGCCTGCCATGGCTGGCTAGGCTCCCCCGATGGTGGTCGCGGCGGTGTTGATGGCCTCAACGGCGGTGTAGGTGGCGCCGCTGGAACCGATCGCGCCAGCGAACATCTCTCGCATGGCGACGTACTCGGCCAAGATGCCTGTGGTGGCGGCGCTGCGGGCGACGAGCGCCGCGGCCGCCCGCACCGACACGTCGTCGGCGCCGGGTGGAATGACGGCTGAGGTGGTGCCCGCTGCGGCGGCTGCCGCACCCGCGAGAGTGGCGGCTCCGCCGCTTTCTGACGCGGCCGCTTCTGCCAAGATCGCCGGATCGACGTTGACTAGCATGTTCTCTCCCGACTGACGTAGCTGCTCTATGCAGTCTAAGGGTGGTTCGGACTACTCCTCGACGCCAATTTCAAAATCGTCACCACTGTACGCCTAAGTTTGCGGGGCTGCCGGGGACGAGGGGGCGGGGGGAGTGCTCCACCCGATGAGGGCGCCTGTAGTGCCTGTTCGTGTGAAGTAGATCGCTTTGCCAGGGCGCTGCGGCTCGGCGTAGATGTCGGCGACGACCTTGCCGGCGTCGCGTCGGCCGTCCATGATCAAAATCGGTGCCAGTGAGGCACGGAGTTTGCCAAGGACCGAACTGCCGATCGCCACCTGATTCCAGTTCGCCACTGCAGTGCCTGCAAATATGTGCAGCCCGGTGTCCCTGGCGCCTTCGACGTGCGGGCCCAGATTCATCAACGGGTTGTCCATTGTCGACCACACGCCCGCATCGTCTATCACGACGAAGATTTCGGGTCCGGAGTAGAACTTCTTCGTCATCATCTCGTCCTGCGTTGTGCCGGGAGGAGGCTGGCGGCCGTCCAGTTCAGCAACGAGATCGCGGATCGCTTCGCGGATGGCGGTCTGGGTATAGGCGTAGTCGCGCAGATGCGGCCCCTGCACGACACCCAGCAGCGTCCGGCGGGGATCGAGCACCAGAATTTGGGCCTCGTCCGGCCGGTAGAGCGAGGTGATGGACCGGCACATCACCCGCAGGAAGTTGGTCCGCCCCGACCGCGGCGCGCCGACCGCGACCGCATGGGGGTGATCGGCGATATCGATGTAGGCGGGCCCGAGGTTGGCCTCCGAGAGGCCAAACGGGATGAGGGTCCGCCGCGTAATCGGCTGAGCCAGCCGCTGAACCTCTTCGAACGGCACCGACTCGGGCAGCCGGCTGACGGTCGCTGCCTTCTGGACACCCGATACCTGGGCGATCAGCGCGCCGATGTCGCGTGTCGCCACCCGGCCTTCCGGAGCCGCTCGGCCGTCGGCATCGAATCCCGCCCGTTCGCCGAGTTCCGGCACGCCGACCAGAAGATGCATACCGGGCTTGGTCAACCCGCGGCCGGGGGCGCCGCGCGGCACCTTCTTGGCGAGCTGGCGATTCATCTCGGAATCCCCCGGGTCGGTCAGCCGCAGCTCGATGCGCTCGGTGGCCAGTGGTTTGAGCGCCTGCTTGAAGCCCTGCAGATAGCTGGTGTGCGAGATGACGACGTGCACGCCGTAGCTGATGCTGCGTGCCAACGCGACGATGTGATCGACGTATTGGGGGAACTCGGTCGCGAACGTCGCCCAGCCGTCGATCACCAGGACGACGTCGCCGCCTGCCACCGGGACCGGCTCGGGCTTGTCGCTGAACTTGCGGCGCCGGACCTCATCCATATCGAGTCCGGTCTTGGCGAACACCGCCTCACGCTCGGCGACGATTCCCTGCACCGACGAAATGATGCGGCCGACGCCCTCGCGGTCGACAGCCGGAGCGAGGCCCGCGACGTGCGGCAGTGCACCCACGGCAGCGAGGCTCGGGCCGCCCGCCGCAACGCAGTAGAACTGCACCCTCTCGGGCCGGTACATCAGTGCGGCGGTCGTCATCATCGTCGCGAGCGTGGTGGTCACACCGGACTGTGGACCGCCGATCACAAGAGCGTTGGCGCCCAACAGGTTCAGCGCGTGCACATCCTGGCGGTGCTGGCGCGGGCGATCTTCGATGCCGACCGGAAACGTCAGGCCGGGATTCTTGCCGTAATCGACGTCCCACGGCTTGCCCCGCATCAGCCGGACCAGCTGGTCGGCGGTCGCGGACGTTTCCAACGGGGGGAGCCAGAGCTTTCGCGGCGGACGGGCCCCGGTCGCCCGCAGCGAGTCCACGATGGTGTCGACGACCGTCGGTGGCAGCTCGCCCGGTGCCAACGGGACGGGTGCTTGCTCCTGAACGGGTGCGGGTTCGTGGCCGTTGCGCTTCGCGGGCGCGAGCTGTCCGTCCTCGTCGGGCACCTCGGTCGCGGTGAACGTTCGGGGGGTGAACCAGGTACCCGCGGCCGCCACCGGCGCCGGTCCGCCGTCTTCCGGCGGCGGCACGAACGGCGGAGAGGTGTAGAACGCGCGGAACTCGCGCGGTGGGCGCATGCCTTCGCGCAGGTAACCCGTACCCTCCTTACCCTTTTCAGGTAGGTGCGCGGCGATCGACGAGCCGATCGCTTCGCGGGAGTCCTCTTCAGTGCCGGTGCGCAGCGCCATGAAGAAGCCGATCAGGCTGCGGATTTTCATCAGCCGGTGTGCGTCGACGGTCTGACCGGCCAGCTGGAGGAAGACGTGCATCGAACGGCCTTGTCGGACGATGCGCCAGCAGAGGTCGACGAACTCGGCACCCAGCTCGCTGCGGAAAAGCTCCTGGTACTCGTCGATGATCACCACGAGACCGGGAACGGGTTCGAGCGACGGATCGACCATCCGCTTCTCGTTGTAGACGTTGAGGTCTTTGCAATTCGTCGCCGCGCACAACGCGCCGCGCCGGTCGAGCTCGCCCTCTAGCGCCTCGAGCATCCGCTCGACGAGGTGCATCTCGTCGCCGAGGTTGCTGACGCTGGCGACTACGTGCGGAAACCGTTCCAGCACAATGCCTGCCGACTTCATCTTCCAGTCCAAGAACGCCACGTTGACCGTCTCGGGCGAATGGGTCAGCGCCAGCGAGGTGACCTCGGTGATGATCGTCTCGGACTTACCCGAACCCGAGAAGCCGATCAGCACCGAGTGCATTCCCATTCCGTACTGAGAGGTCTCCTTGAGGTCGAGTTCGACCACTTCGCCGGTCGGGTCGAGGCCGATCGGGAAGCGCATCCACAGCCGGTTCTGCGTTCTGCGCGCCGACCACAGCCGATCCACGTCGAGCTTGCGCGGGTCGCGAATGCCCAAGACTTCCAACAAGTCTCGGGCCGGGCCGTCGGAGGTGACGGCGGTGGCCGCGCCGACCGGACGCCACGGTGCCAGGGATCGCGCGAACCGCTCGGCCTCGGCGATGCTCATCGTGTCCGCGACGGCGTAGAAGGCGTCGTCGAGTTCTTCTGGCAGCGATGTCACCGGTAACCCACCCCCACCCGCTTGCGAAGCACTCCGTCGAACAGCCGGTAGGTGGTATCGGGATCGAAGCCGACGCCCCGGTGAGATGTCGCCGGCAGCCCGGCTCCGACGCCCGATGTCGCCGGCAGCCCGGCTCCGACGCCCGATGTCGCCGGCAGCCCGGCTCCGACGCCCGATGTC
>Ga0164307_10001556_pt1 | contig 10449 bp, 8 predicted proteins | sample Whisoiple_243_MG_FD_110214 | JGI IMG/M metagenome (GOLD analysis project Ga0164307, IMG submission 110214) | Soil microbial communities amended with fresh organic matter from upstate New York, USA - Whitman soil sample_243_MG | ecosystem: Environmental > Terrestrial > Soil > Unclassified >...
AGCGCGATCAACGCCGCGGTGATCGCGCTCAGGTAGCCGAGCAAGAGCGGCACGCTGCGCACGCCGATCTCGCCGGCGGCGCTGGGCAGGCGCTCGATGAAATGCGGAAGCTGCTGGCCGAGCAGCACGAAGATGATGCCGTTGAGCGTGGCCTGCACGGTGTCCCAAACCGCGTTTCTTTGCATGCGGGTGGCGGCCAGCGCGCGCCCGGCCAGCTCGCCGTAGTGCATGGCGATGCCGGCGACTGCCGCCGCCAAAATGCCCGAGACGTGCAGGTGCTCGGCCGCCAGGTAGGCGGCGAACGGCATGAGTAGGCTGATCAAAATCTGCGTCGCGGGTTCTTCACCCGCGCGCTTGATCAAGGCGCGATTGAGGCGACCAATTGCCCAGGTCACACCCACGCCGACCAGAACCCCGCCGCCGCTGACCAGCGCAAAGCTCAGCGCCGCGCTGGTCAGCGAGAACTGGCCGGTCAACGCCGCGCTCACCGCGAAGGTGAAGCAAACCAGGCCGGTAGCGTCGTTGAGCAGCGCCTCGCCCTCCAAGATGTGGGTGAGGCGCGACGGCAACGGCGACGTGGCGGTCATCGCTCCGACCGCCACTGGATCGGTGGGTGACAAGATCGCCGCCAGCGCGAAGGCGACGGCGAGCGGCACCGCCGGGATCAGCCAATGCACGAACAGTCCGATGCCTACGACCGTGAACACCACCAGCCCGATCGCCAGCGCCAAGATCGGTCGCCAATCGCGGAACAGCGCGCCCTTCGGGATGCGCCAGCCGTCGAGGAACAGCAGCGGCGGGATGAACAGCAGCAAGAACAGGTGCGAGTGAAACTCGACCTCGAAGCCCACGTAGTGAAAGACCGCGCCGATCAGCATTTGCAAGAGCGGCGCGGGCAGCTTCAGCGGCGAGAGGCGCGTCGCGAACGCGCTCACCACGACCGCGAGCAAGAGCCCCAACACCAGCGTCACAATCTGCAATGTGCTCGACCTTTCCTTTCGCTGGTGACCCTAGCTGGGTGACCGCGCCGTTGTAAAAATACTTCACGAATCCCTCGATGCTGTCTCGTTTGGAGCCAGGCGGACGGCGGTCGGGCGTTAAGGGCTTGCGTCGTCGCGCTCCCGACGTCATGCATTGGCCTCGGATGTCCGCGTACCTGCCGGTTTATTGCTCGTCGTGTGCGCACGCGTCGCTCACGCCCATCAGCGAGCAGAAGTCAGAGCTTCGTTGCTCGTTTTGTGAGGCCACCGCACGCGTCATTCCCGGCCCCGTTTATGGTGACGGCGATTGGCTGGCCTTCGCCGAGATCGACAAAGCGCTGGCCGAGGCCGACCTCACCGGCACGCAAGCCGGAGAGCTGGTAGACGTGCTGCAGGTGCTGCTCGATCGCGGCGAATTGCCGCAAGTCGTGGTGCAGACGATGATCGAGCGCTTGCCGGCGCTGGCCAACGTTCGACCCGCGCTCGTCAATCGCTTACCGCGTGGCTTGCGCATGTTGGCGACGTTGCTGAGCGCGCGCACTCGCGATGCCAGCGGCCATCTGCTGGCCTCACACATGAGCTAGTCGGCGAGGGCGCCCAGGAGCGGCGCCAGCACGTAAAGCCAGGTCTCGTCGTCGTCTCGCTCGTCGCCCAGCACTTGCGCGACGATCTCGCGCGTGAGCTCGGGAGCGCTGTCGCGACACCAAGCCAAAATGCGAAAGGCGAGGGCAGCGTGGCGCGTCTCGTCTTCGGCGATGCCAAGCAGCGCGGCCCTCAGCTTAGGGTCGTCTGTCTCGGCGGCTCGGCGGCGCAGCTGCTCGGCGGCCAAGGTCTCACCGATGCAGCCTTCGAGCAGGTTGGAGCGCACGAGCCCAGCCAGCGACAGATCGTCGAGCGCGCCGGCCACCGAGAGCGGCCCGGGTCGTAGCGGCATGCCGGCGTAGCGCGACGCCATCTCGAAGCAGAAATCGGCGTGGCGCAGCTCGTCGAGCGACGCCAGCTGGGCCTGCTGCACCAGCTCCGCGGGCGCCGCGAACGACAACAGCTGTAAGCTCAGCCGCGCGAAGGCGGCGACGGAGGCGTGCTCCAACAGCGCGTCTTTCAGCCAGGTTTGGGCCAGAGTCGGCAGCTGGCGCGTCCTCGTGTCGATCACCAGCTCCGCGACGCGCTCTTGTCCGTCGATGAGAAAGGGCCGGCCGGTCTGGCCGCAAGGGTCGTCTTCGCCGCCGTAGCAACATTTGCCGTCGAGCGGCAGCTCGCGGTTTCGGTAGCCCGCCGAGTAAGCCGAGCCGTTCTTCAGCGACATGATGGCGTCGAGTTGCTCCTCCGTCGGGCAGCTCGCGCCGTCCCAGCCGTTGGCCGTAATGATGTCTTTGGCGCGCTGACTCGCGTCGCTCCCCGAGCCCACGCCTGCGGACGTGCCCTCTTGCCGTGCCTTCACGATATCGGCCAACGCCATGCAATCAGGCGGCACGTCCTCGCAGCCGCTACACGCCTCCAAGGCTAGGGTCGATAGTGCCAAGGTCGAAAGACCCGCCGCGCGCCCCAAGATTCTCAACGTTCGTCGATAGCCCTCCAACCTACCCGTCACCATGGCTCTCCGTAGAGCCGACCTCGCCGACGCGCAAGTCTCAGCCTTCGCGGCCGGCGATGCGCAGGATGCGTTGCACCAGATCGCCGAGATCGAGCGGCTTGCAGATGTGGTCGTCGAAGCCGGCGGCGAGGCTCCGCGCGCGATCTTCGGGCCGGCAAAAGGCGGTGACGGCGATGGCCGGAATGTGCCCTTCGTCGACGCTCAGCCCCCGGCAGCGACGGATCAGCGAGTAGCCGTCTTCGCCCGGCAGCCCGATGTCACTGAGCAGCACTGCGGGCTTGAAGCGAACCAGCGCCGCGAAGCCGCTCGCCGCGTCGCTCGCCGTCTCCACTTGGGCGCCTTCGTAGCTGAGCAGCTCATCGAGGAGCTCGCGCGAGTCGTCTTCGTCTTCGACCACGAGCACGCGCAGGCCCTGCAGCAGCGGCGGGCTCGGTCGCAAGCTCTGACTAGCGGACGCCATCCCGTGAAGCTGACATGAAATCACCCGCCTGCGTTGATGCATCTCGCCGCGGCTCGCTGCCGACGCGAGCCCGTCGCCGCGGCGAAACGACCCGCCATAAAAACTACTAGCCGGCGGCGAGCGTCTTTTGACGCGCTGCGGAGTACGCGACCAAGCGCAAGCGCAGCATTTGGGCGACGTAGTACGACACGGGCAGCACGATCAGCGTGAGCAGGGCGGCCGAGATGGTGCCGCCGACGACTACGATCGCGATCGGCCTTTGGGTTTCGCTGCCGATGGCATGCGACAAAGCGGCGGGCAGCAGGCCCAGCGATGCGAGCAGCGCGGTGACGAGCACGGCGCGCAGGCGATCGCGGGTGCCGTGAAAGACGGCGTCGGCGGGGTGCTCGCCGGCTTGGAGACGGCCCCGAATGGCGGCTACGACCAAGACACCGTTGAGCACCGCCTGACCGAGCAACGCGATGAAGCCGACCGCGGCCGACACCGACAGCGGCATGTGCACGAAGGCCAGCGCCACCACGCCGCCGAGCAAGGCTAGCGGCACGTTGACCAAGATCAATACGGCGTCGAAGATCGAGCCGAAGGCCGAGAACAGCAGCAAGAAGGTGATGGCCAGCGCCAGCGGGATCACCAGCTTGAGCCGGGCCATGGCGCGCTCCTGATTCTCGAACTCGCCGCCCCAGGTTGCTTCGTATCCGGTGGGTAGGTGAACGGCGGCGCCCACCTTGGCCTGGGCTTCGGCCACGAACGAGCCGAGGTCGCGGCTGCGCACGTTCATGCGCACGCCGACGTAGCGCTGGCCGTTTTCGCGGGTGATGGCCGCGCGCCCGGTGCCGACGTTGACGCGAGCGATGGCCGAGAGCGGTACGATCGCTCCGCCGTCGAGCGGCAGGCCGATGCGAGAGATGGCGCCCACGTCTTCGCGCGTCGACGCGGGCAAGCGCACCGTGACGTCGAAGCGCCGCTCGCCCTCCCACAGCTCGCTGGCGACGTGACCGCCCATGGCCGTCTCCACGTAGTCTTGCACGTCTCCCAGATCCAAATTGAAGCGGGAGAGCGCCTTGCGGTCGAGCTTGACCGAGATCTGCGGCGAGCCGCCCGACTTGGTGATGCCGACGTCGGCCGCGCCGGGGATGGCCGAGATGACGTCTTTGGCCTTTTCGGCGGCGGCCAGCAGTTGGTCGAGATCCTCACCGTAGAATTTGAGCGCGACTTGGCCTTTTTGGCCGGAAATGTTCTCTTCGACGTTGTCGCGGATCGGCTGAGAAAAGTTGTAGTCGATGCCGGGCACCACGCTCAGGTTTTGAGCCATCTCGGCGACGAGGTCTTCGATGGAGCGCATCTGTGGCCGCCACTCGGCGAGCGGCTTGAGCCGAATGAACACCTCGAGGTTGTTGGGCAGCTTGGTGTCGGTGCCGTCTTCGGGCCGGCCGAGCTGTGAGAGCACTTCGGTCACCTCGGGCGTCTTCGTCAACAGCCGCTTGATCCTCGGCGTGATCTTGCGACCTTCGGTCAGCGAGTAGTTCGAGGGCAACAGCACCGTGACGTACAGCGCGCCTTCGTTGAGCTGCGGCAAGAACTCGGAGCCGAGGCGCGGGATCAAGACCGCGGTGGAGGCCAGCGCGCCAGCGGCGACGATCGCGACCACGGCCACGTTGCGCATCGCGAAGCGCAGCGCCGGGTCGAAGGCGAGCTGAGCCCAGCGCAGCAGGGGCGACTCACGCATCGGCTTGGCGCGCTTCAACGCGAACAGGCACAGCACCGGCACCAAGGTGAAGGTCATGAACAAGGCGCCGAGCAGGGCGCTGACCACGGTGTTGGCGAGCGGAGAGAAGATGCGCCCTTCGACGCGCTGCATCGAGAAAATCGGCACGTAGGCGGCGATGATGATCAAGAGCGAATACAGCGTCGGACGCGCCACTTCGCGGGCAGCCTCGAAGAGCCGCGTCGGCAGCGGCAAATGGGCGTCGTCGGGGCCGTGCGCGGCGTGGCCCGGCGCTGGGGGCGAGAGCCGATGAAACAGGTGCTCGACCAAAATCACCGAGCCGTCGACGATGATGCCGAAGTCGACCGCGCCCATCGACAGCAGGTTGGCCGACATGCCGCGCGCGTTCAGGTAAAGAAACGATGCGGCGAGCGAGAGCGGAATCGTCACGGCCACGATCAGCGCGGCACGGATCGACAGCGTGAAGGCGAACAGCACCACCACGACCAAGAGCGCGCCCTCGAGCAGGTTGTGGTAAACGGTGTGCAGCGTGGTCGCGACCAGCTCCGAGCGATCGTAGAACGGCTTGATGGTGATGCCGTGCGGTAGCACGCCGTGGTCCAGCTTCTTGAGCTCGACCTTGATCGCGTCGAGCACGCGCGAGGGGTTCTCGCCGCGCCGCATCAGCACGATGCCTTCGACCGCGTCTTCGTTGGCGCCACGCGTGACGACGCCTTGCCGGGGCGCGTAGCCGTCGCTGACCTGCGCCACCTCGCGCAGCGTGATCGGCACGCCGGCGTGAAAACCCACGCGAACGTCGCGCAAATCGTCGAGCGATTCGAAGATGCCCAGGCTGCGGATCACGAACGTCTCCGAGCCGCGCTCGACGTAGCCGCCGGTCGCGTTGGAGCTGGCCTTTTTCAAGGCCTCGAAGACGTCGGTGAGCGTCAGGTTCAACGCCGCCAGGCGCGACGGCTCGGGCTGCACGTGCACTTCGCGCACCAGCCCGCCGTAAGACACGACATCGGCGACGCCGCTGGCGCGTAGCAGCCGCGGCGCCACCACCCAGTCTTGCAGGGTGCGAAGCGTCATCGGGTCCGTGTGGGCGCCGTCGAGGGTGTAGCGGAAGACTTCGCCGATCGGCGTGGCCATCGCGCCCAGCTCAGGTTGCACGCCTTCCGGCAGCTCCGCCTGCGCCATGCGCTCGAGCGTCTGCTGGCGCGCGCGCGGCACGTCGACGCCATCGTCGAAGGTCATCGTGATGAACGACAAACCGAACAGCGAGACGCTGCGTAAGCCCGACAAGCCGGGCGTGCCGTTCAAGGCGCGCTCGAGCGGCAGCGAGACCCGCCGCTCGACGTCTTCGGCGGGCTGCCCCGGAAACAGCGCGATCACCTGCACCTGGGCGTCGGTCGGGTCCGGAAACGCCTCGATGGTCAGGTTGCGGTACGACCAGTAGCCGGCCGCTGCCAGCACCGCCGCGAACAAGAAAGCTGCCAGGCGGTTGGCGAGCGAGAACTGCAGCAGTTTTTCGAGCACGACATCCTCGTCAGTTGGAGAGCGAAAGCTCGTTGTCGAGCAGCGCCGAGCCCTCTTCGACCACGACATCGCCGGGCGCGAGGCCACTCAAGACCACGCAACGGCTGTCGTGCGCGGAGCCCGCCACCACCTTGCGGCGCACGAAATGCCCCGTGCCGACTTGCACGTAGATGTAGCGGTCCGCGCCGTCCGAAACCAGAGCCGTCGCGCTGACCTCGACCGCGCCGACCGGCGTTTCCTCGCGGAAGCTGACCTCGAGGTACGTGTTCGGGCGCAGCTGCCGGTCGGGGTTGGGCACGATCACGCGCACCGCGACGGTGTGTCGATCCGAGTCGACCACCGAGGAGACCATCGCGACTTTTCCCTGGTAATCGAAGCCGGGCAGCGAGCTGCTGCTGAGCCGAGCCGGCGTGCCCGACTTGATGCCGGCGGCCTCCGACTCGAAGATCTCGGCCACGGCCCAGACCGACGACATATCGGCCACTTCCATGAGCACCTCGTCGGCCGAGACTTGCTGGGCGGGCAGCAGGTTCTTCTCGACGACGACGCCGTCGCGCGGCGCGGTGACCGTGAACTCGTTGGTGCCGGTCGCGGAGACGCGAAGTGAAGCGAGCTTGGCGTTGGCCAGCTGCAGCGCCAGCTGTGATTCGCGCAGACGCTGTTCGGATTCGAAGGCGTCTTTGCCGGGCAAGGCGCGGCCGTCGACCATCGCTTGCACTCGCTCCTGCGTGGCCTTGGCGGCGGCCAGCTCGACGCTGGCTCGTTCTTGCTCTTCGCGGAGCGCCGCGACGTCGGAGCTGACGACCGTGAACAGCTTGTCGCCAGATTTTACCGGATCGCCGATCTCGATGAGCACGCGCGAGACGTGGCCCGCTAGCGGCGCGCCGACCCGCGCCGCCTGCGCTTCATTCACCTTGAAATGACCTGGAAATGCGTCGGTCCAGCGCTCGGCCACGGGCGCGGCCTTGCCGAGACGAATCGAGTCCCATTGCGGAGCGTCGGCGCTGATCGTGACGTCGTTGGCGGTGACCACGATGCCGCGCGTCTTGGGCTCTTCGCTCGGGCCAGCCTGGTGAAAGTGCGCGGCTGCGACCACCGCGAGCAGGCTGACGGCGAGGCCGATGCCGATCGCCGTCAGGTTGACGCGCGAGGGACGATTCGATGCGGGAGGCTGGCTGGGCGACTGGCTCATGGCTTTGTGTCGAGCTCGTGGCGATCGGCCGAGATGAGCTCGCGGATTTGGTTGTTGGTTTCGAAGAGCTCGAAGTGTCGATCGAGCTTGGTCAGCCTCAAAGCGATGTGCGTGCGCCGGGTGACCAGCAAGTCGGTCATGCTCACCCCGCCGCGATCGAAAGCGCGCTGCGCGGCCTCGAGCACGCCTGCGGACAGCGGCAACGAGTCACGCTCGATCGACGTGAGCGCGTTCTGCAGTGAGCGGCGGTGCGTGAGTAGCGACTGCAGCTGCGCCCGAGCGCGGAGCAGCTGCGCGCGGCGAGCCTGGGTAACCTCGTGACGGCGCGCCAGGGCTTTGGCCTCGTCATGTTGGCCGTGGTCGAAGAAGGGCAGATTGAGCGCGATGCTGAGCGAAACGGCGTTGGCGTTGTCGCCGGAAATCGTAAAATTATCGCGGGTATAGCCAACTCGGACGGTAAGGTCGGGGATCGCACGCCGCCGGGCGCCGAGCGCATCGTGGCTGCTGGCTCGACCTTCGAGCTCCAAAGATTGCAGCGCGGGCGCGTTCGCCAGCGAGGCTTCGTCGGCGGGCGGTACGCCCTGGGGCGAGGTCGCGTCGAGCTCGGCTTCGGTCGCGCCGCGCGTGTCACACGGCGCGCCCAAGACCGCCGCGCACTCGGCAGCGGCTGCCAACGCGTCGTCGGTGGTGCGACCGAACTCGACCCGCAAGGCGTTGAGGTCGACGCGCAGCCGGTCGAAATCGACGCCGCTGAGCGCTTGTTGCTCGAGGCGGACGCGCTCGATCTCGGCCGCTCGCTCCGCGTCGTCCAAAGATTCGCGCAGGATGGTCGTGCGCAACCGGGCGTAGATCGCGTTGCCGAGGACGTGCCGAGCGTCACTCAGGCTGCCCAGCAAGGTCGCTTGCTGGTCGCGCAGCGCTGCGAGCTCGCGCAGCTCGGCCGCGTCGATGCGCGGCGAACGCTTGCCCGGCTCGAAGGTCTCGCTGAGCCCTACGCCGTAAATGAAGGTTCGACTCGGTCCGAGCCCGGGCGGATTGGTCGTGCCCAGCGGCACGTTGGAGAGCGAGCCGTCGAGGACCGGGTTGGGCAGCACGCGGCTCTTGCCCACGTCGGCGTGCGCTTGCTCGGTGCGGGCGCGAGCCGCCGCCGCATCTGGGCTGAAATTGAGCAGCCAGCTGCTGAGTCGCCCCGGAGAACGCAGCAGCTCGACGGCGGGTGCCGACGGCGGCGCTACGGGCTCCGCGCGTAGAGACGGCGAAAGGCACAGCAGCGCCCCGCCGAGCCCGGCTCGAGCCAAGACCTGAGTGAGGTGACCGAACATAGACATATCCCCGAGGCTTTTCGCCAGAACGGCCCGCCCTGGCGAAAGCTTAGCTCCGCCTGACCGTCGTACATCTAGGCGTAAATGTAGAATTTCGCCCGCGCTTCGAGTTTCTGATAGCAAGGGCTCCTTCATGAGCCGCAAAAATCTCCACCCCGAGCGCCACCAGAGCGCCCGCGCCGGTTGGCTGCGCGCCGCGGTGCTCGGCTCGAGCGACGCGATCGTTTCCACATCGAGTCTGATGATCGGCGTCGCCTCGGCGTCTTCTGAACGCGGCGCCATCCTAATAGCAGGCGTGGCGGGCCTGGCCGCGGGCGCGATGTCGATGGCGGTGGGCGAGTTCGTGTCGGTCAGCGCCCAGCGCGACGCCGAGCGCGCCGACATCGCGCGCGAAGAGAAAGAGCTTGCCAGCCAGCCAGCGGCCGAGCTGCGTGAGCTCGCGTTGATTTACGAGAAGCGCGGCCTCGATCCCGAGCTGGCTCAGCGCGTGGCCGAACAGCTGAGCGAACGAGATCGCTTGGGCGCGCATTTGCGAGACGAGCTCGGCCTCGAGAGCGAGGCGCTGGCACGACCGCTGCAAGCCGCTGGTGTCTCCGCCGTCAGCTTCGCGGTGTTCGCGCTGATCCCGATCGGCGCGTTGTTGCTCGCGCCCCCGAGCTTGCGGCCGCAGGCCATCGCGGCGGTTTCGCTGCTCAGCTTGGCGCTTTTGGGCGGGCTCGGGGCACGGCTCGGCGGAGCCTCTGGCTTCAAAGGTGCGCTGCGCGTGATCGTCGGCGGCAGTCTGGCCATGCTGATTACGGCGCTGGTCGGCAGGTTGTTCGGCGTCGCCGCCGGCTGACGAGCGCTATTTAGCGTCAGCTGCCTTGTCGAAGGTGGGGCCCGGCACCTACAATCCATGATGCTCACGCGCCCGCTCAGCCGCCTCTCCGTTTGCCTGGTTGCCGCGGCGCTCGCCGCTTGCGGGAGCGACTTGGGCGACGCCACCGGCAGCACCTGCCCCGATGGGTCGACGCTGACGTACGCCAACTTCGGCCAAGCTTTCATTCAGAACAACTGCTTGGCGTGTCACTCCGCGGCAGGGCCCGAGTCGCCCAAGCTCGATACGCTCGCCCAAGTGCAAGCCAACAAGAGCGACATCGATCGCGCGGCCGCCGCTGGCCCCAACGGCATCAACACGTACATGCCCGACGGCGCCTCCGTGCCGGAAGCCGAGCGGCGCAAGCTCGGCGAGTGGCTGGCGTGCGGCGCGCGCGAATAGCGCCGCGCGGCTGGCATCTACGCTAAGCTCGAACGCGTGTTTCGACGTGAAGGGCCGGCGCGAGAGCCTCGTAAGAACATCCAGCTCGCGGCGTATTTGGCGGCGACGGCCGGCTTCGTCAATTCGGGCGGCTTCGTGCTGATCGGCTCCTTCACGTCGCACGTTACCGGCAGCATCGGTCGCTTCGCCCGCGACGTCGCGGAGGGGCAAGCGGCCGCGTCGTTGTCGGCGGCCTCGTTGGCGCTCGCGTTCTTCATCGGCGCCTTCGTAGCTAGCGTCGTGCTCGAGTCGCCCAGGCCCTCCGAGCTCGCCAGCCGCTACGGCCTGGCTTTGGGCATCGAAGCGGGCCTGCTCGGCTGCTTCGTATTCATTTCGGGTCTGTCGCGCGCTTCGCACCCT
>Ga0164307_10001557_pt1 | contig 10443 bp, 6 predicted proteins | sample Whisoiple_243_MG_FD_110214 | JGI IMG/M metagenome (GOLD analysis project Ga0164307, IMG submission 110214) | Soil microbial communities amended with fresh organic matter from upstate New York, USA - Whitman soil sample_243_MG | ecosystem: Environmental > Terrestrial > Soil > Unclassified >...
CAAGCTCGCCCGCGTGCAGCGTCAGATGCTCCAGGACCTGGGCCGCGAGCCCACCCCGGAGGAGCTCGCCAAGGAGCTCGACATGACGCCCGAGAAGGTCGTCGAGGTCCAGAAGTACGGCCGCGAGCCCATCTCCCTGCACACGCCCCTGGGTGAGGACGGCGACAGCGAGTTCGGTGACCTCATCGAGGACTCCGAGGCCGTCGTCCCGGCCGATGCGGTCAGCTTCACGCTCCTGCAGGAGCAGCTGCACTCGGTGCTCGACACGCTGTCCGAGCGGGAAGCCGGCGTCGTCTCGATGCGCTTCGGCCTGACCGACGGCCAGCCGAAGACGCTCGACGAGATCGGCAAGGTCTACGGCGTCACGCGCGAGCGCATCCGCCAGATCGAGTCCAAGACGATGAGCAAGCTGCGTCACCCGAGCCGCAGCCAGGTGCTGCGCGACTACCTCGACTGAGGACCGCCGCGCCGGGCCGCCCGGACACCGAAGGAGCCCACGACACGTCGTCGTGGGCTCCTTCGCGTCTGCGGTGTCTCGTTGTCTGCGTGTGCCGGGTCTGGGCTCAGCGGCGCCGGGGGAGCAGGCGGTCCGGGAGGGAGCGCCAGAACGACACACCAGCCTCGGGCCAGAAGAAGGACCGTGCCCGGGTCTGCCAGGCCCGGGTGCGGCCGACCTGACGCCGGATCGACCGGATGTCGTGGTGCAGCCGGAAGGCCTCCTGCGGTGTCGTGCGCTCGGGCCGGTCGTAGCGGGACTTCTCGAGGGTCGCCGTGACCCGTCGCATGGCGGTGGCGTTCTCCTCGTCGAGGTGCCCGTCGGTGACGTAGCGTTCGCGCAGCTGGCGCAGGGTGACGCCCTCGGGCGCACTGAGCCCCAGGTCGCCGAAGTGCGAGGTGAGGTCGTCCCACTCGGCCTCGATGAGGTCCTGCTGGGTCACGGCGGCGCGTCGGCGACGCAGCCGGAGCAGCCAGGCCGTGATCGGCATCGCGAACGCCGCGAGCAGGCCGAGCACCAGCGCGAGGGCGAGCACGACGTTGCGCACGGTGAAGACGTGCCCGACGGAGTCGAGGAACGTCTCCTCCTTCTGCACGGGGGTCGCCGTTGCCGCGGTGGTCGAGCTGGTGGCCGAGGCCGTGCCGCTCGCGGTGTTCGTCTCGCTGACCTCGCGCCCACCACCCGTCGGGCCGGAGCCCGCGCCGAGGACGGCGTACGGTGGCGGCGAGCCGGCACGGGCACCCGGGGTCGGCTCGAAACGCAGCCAGCCGTAGCCCTGGAAGTAGAGCTCGGGCCACGCGTGGGCGTCGCTCGCGCGGACGATGTAGCGCTCGCCCGAGAGCTGGCCCGGGAGGAAGCCGATCGCCATGCGGGCCGGGATCCCCTGGGCCCGGGCGAGCATGATCATGGCCGTCGCGAACTGCACGCAGTAGCCGCGTCGGGTCTGGTAGAAGTTCTGGATCGGTTCGAGCAGGCGCCCCTGGCTGTCGCGGAGCTGCTCGCCGAGGTCGAGGGAGTAGGTGTAGCGGCTCGGGTCGCGCAGGTGGTCCTGGATCGCGATCGCCTTGTCGAGCGGGTTGTCCGCGCCGCGGGTGACCTGGTCGGACCACTGCTGGATCAGGTCACGCGAGCGGTCCGGGATGGTGAGGTCGTCGTCGGTGATGTCCGGCGAGTCCGGGGCTCCCGACTGGCGCAGCTCCGGCGGTGAGGGCGCGAGGTCGGCATACGTCACCCGGTAGCTGCTCACCGCACGGTCGACGCGGACGTCGCGCGTGATGGGGTCGATCCTCCACGGCGTGCCCTCCATCGCGACCGCGACGACGGGGTAGGGCGCCGCGATGCGGGGCGCGGCGAGGGTGTTGTCCGTCACGGTGATGACGTAGTCGCGTCGTTTGTCCGGTGGCGGCAGGGGAGACGGGTTGTCGGGACGATCGCCGGTGGTGCCGGCGACGCTCCACTGCCCGCGGGAGTAGTACGAGGTCGCGAGCACCCGCAGGGGAGACCGCGTGAAGGCCGTCGTCGTGTAGGTCAGGACGGGCGACTGGTCCTGGTTGTTGAGGCTGCGCGAGAGGTCGAGCGTGTCGTTGAACCCGACGGAGCCCTCGCCGGCGCCGCCGCCCGACCGGCCGAGCCCCTCGGTGAGGTAGCGCGGTGGGAAGTGCGGGATGACGGCCGGCACGAGGAGGGCGACGACGACCCCGACGGCGCCGAGCTTGAGCGCCCCCGCCGTGAACGAGCGCAGGGCGTCGCGGTCGTGGGCTGCCTCGTCGATCTCGCTCTCGTCGGCCGCGCTGGCCGTGCCCCAGCGCCCGAACTGGGCCCGGGCGGTCGTGTGCAGCATGACGAGCCAGAGCACGACGGGCACGACGAAGAAGCGCAGCGCGAGGGCGGCGTCGCCGTTGGCCGCCGTGATGAGGTATGCCGTCAGCAGTGGCAGTCCGGCGGCGGCCGGGCTGCGCCACGTGGCGGCCATGGCGTCGACCGCGATGGCGACGAGCGCGACGGCGACGACGAGGCAGAACGTCAGCCCGTCGTTGAGCGGCGCGGGGGCCGAGTAGCGGTTGATCGTCTCGAGGGCCTGCAGCCCCAGGGAGTTGGCCGCCTCGAGGGTGGCGGGTGTCGGCACGAACAGGGCGAAGGACTCACCCGTGTAGCGGGCGAGGATGACGTAGGCCGTCACGACCACCTGGAGGAGGACGACGAGTCCGCGCGAGCGGGTGAGGCCACGGGCGACGAGGCCGAGGCCGGCGACGAGGGCGATGACGAAGGCCGCCTGCGGCAGCCACGTGGTCTCGACGAAGAGGCTCGTGATGGGGTAGACCGCGGCCAGGGTGGCGAGGGCGGCCAGGATGGTGATCCTCCAGCGACGGCGGGTCATCGGCTGCCTCCCACGGTGGCGGCCGTCAGGACGGCCCAGACGTGCGCGACGTCCTCGTCGCGCTGGACCGAGACGGCACGCCACCCCGCGAGACGCAACGTGTCGACGTGCGGCTCGGCCTCCTCGGCATCGGTCGTGCCGAAGCTGCGGGCGTCGAGGACGAGCGCCAGACCGGTGGTGCCCGGCTGGCGCAGGCTCGCCACCCGGGAGGTGATGTCGCGCCCCTGCGGTCCGACGAGGGCCACGAGGAAGCCGCCGGCAGCGGCGAGGGCCTGCCCGGCGCGCAGGATCTCGTCCTCGCCCGCGTCGTCGCGCGGCGTCGCCACGGCGAGCACGTCGAGGATCTCCTCGGGCATCATGGTCTCGGCCGCGCGGGAGGTCTCGACCGTCTCGGCGCAGACGAGGTGGACGGCATACCCCGAGTCGCACAGGTGCACGGCGATGGACGCGGCCGCGGTGATGGCCCACTCGAACGAGCTGCTCACTCCCGTGCCCCCGTGCGCGGAGGGCCGCGGGTCGATGAGCACGACGGCGCGGCGCTGCGCGGGGCGGTCCTCCTGTCGCACCATGAGGTCGCCGGTGCGGGCGGTCGCGGGCCAGTGGATGCGGCGTAGGTCGTCGCCGTCGCGGTACTCGCGGATCGTGACGTCGTCCTCGCCGTGCAGCGCGATGAGGTGGGCCTGCTCGCCCTCGGAGCCGACGCCCGCGCTCGGCTGGCGGTTCGACGACAGCGGGTGCACGGCCGGCAGCACGACGAGGTCGGCGGTGCCCTCGAGCACCGCGTTGCGGTTGGCGAGGCCGAACGGGTCCTGCACCTGGACCCCAAGGGGCCCGAGGTGGTGGCGTCCACGCAGGTGGGAGCGCACGGCGTAGTCGATGGCACGGACGCGGCCCGGCGGGATCCGGCCGACGACGAAGCGCGGCCGGTCGCCGAGGACGTAGTCGAGCCGCTCCTCGGCGAGGAAGATCGGCGTCGTGTTCGTCGAGACGTTCTCGAAGGACAGCGTCACGTGTGCGTCCTGGCCGACGCTGATGCGCTCGGGGTGGCTGTGCCGCTCGATGCGCATCCGCGTCTTGCGGGTGCGCACGAGCACGGCGGAGATGAGGGGGAGCGCGACGAGGAGCACCCCGAAGCGGGTCAGGTCGCGGAAGCCGAAGATGACCCCGGCCAGGACGAGGACCGCGCCCGAGCCCATGAAGGCCCGGCCCCTCGTCGTCAGGACGCTGCGCAGCGAGCGCATGGGCGCGTGCCCCCGCTCAGCGCGCTGCGGGCGGCACCGGCACCTGGCGCAGCAGGTCGGTGACCACCTCGGCGGTGGTGCGGCGGGCGAGCTGGGTCTCGCTCGACGGCATGAGCCGGTGGGCGAGGACCGGCCCCGCGAGCACCTGGACGTCGTCGGGGATCACGTGGTCGCGACCCTCGAGCGCGGCAAAGGCGCGGGACGCGCGCAGCAGGTGCAGGGCGGCACGCGGTGACGCTCCGAGCCGCAGCGCGGTCGTCGACCGGGACCGGGTCACGAGGTCGACGATGTACTGACGGATGGCAGGACTCGCGTGGACCTGGCTGACGGCGTGCACGACGCGGTTGATCGTCTCGGCGTCGGTCACGGGGGTCAGGGCGTCGAGCGGTGAGCTCGAGCCGTGCGTCTCGAGCAGGTCGAGCTCGGCGCTGGGTGCCGGGTAGCCCATCGAGATCCGGGCCATGAAGCGGTCGCGCTGGGCCTCGGGGAGGGGGTAGGTGCCCTCCATCTCGATGGGGTTCTGGGTCGCCATGACGATGAACGGGGCCTGCAGGGTGTAGGTCGTCCCGTCGACCGTGACCTGGCGCTCCTCCATCGACTCGAGCAGGGCCGACTGCGTCTTCGGGGACGCGCGGTTGATCTCGTCGCCGACGACGACGTTGGCGAAGATGGCGCCCGGCCGGAACTCGAAGCGGCGGGCGTCCTGGTTGAAGATGCTGACGCCCGTGACGTCGCTGGGCAGCAGGTCGGGGGTGAACTGGATGCGGCGCACCGTCGCGTCGATCGACCGGGCCAGCGTCTTGGCGAGCATCGTCTTGCCGACGCCGGGCACGTCCTCGATGAGCAGGTGACCACCGGCGAAGAGGACCGTCACGGTCGTGCGGACGACGTCAGGCTTGCCCTCGATGACGCTCGTCATGGCGCCCATGAGCCGCTCCGCCACGTCGTGGATGAGGTCGAGGTCGGCCGCGCCCGTGGTCGCGGTCGCGCCTGCGCCCGCGTCCGGTGATGCCGTGGTCCCGAGCCCCGTGTCCGTCGTCGTCACACTGTCCTCCGTCGTCGTCCCCATGTCGTGGCGCAGCGCTGCTCGTGGCGGGCTGCGCAACCCGTCAGGTGATCTTCTCCCATGGACCCTCGACACCGGTAGGGCTGCCCCGGTCGTGACCGGATGGAGACCTAGGTCGTGGGCACGTGGTCGACGCCCCCGGGAGCGCGCCCGGGACCACCTCCACTTTCCTCCACCTCGAACGTCCGGCGTGGCCGTTCGGTTCGGTTTGGTGCGGGTGCCGGTGGGGCCGAACCCACTGCTGAGCACGATCCGCAGGGCGCGGGCGTGGGCCGGGTGGCCCGGGCGGGCGTCGCCGTCACCGCCGTGGGGTCTTCGGGCGAGTGGTGGTGCCCCAACTGCTCCACTTCACTCCACCCCGTCTGACCTGCGAAAACGCGGGACTCGCCGGGCCGAAAAGGGTCAAAGTTCGTTGACGGTGGAGCAAAGTGGAGTATCGTGGGGCTTCAAGGTTAGGAATGGGGACGCCTTCGGGTCGACAAAGGGGAGGTGGCGGACCATGTTTCTCGGGACGCACACGCCCCGGCTCGACGAGAAGGGTCGGCTCTTCCTGCCCGCGAAGTACCGCGAGCGGATGGCCGGCGGGCTCGTCGTCACGCGCGGCCAGGAACGCAGCCTGTTCATCTACCCGATGGACGAGTTCGTCAAGGTCGCCGACCAGATGCGCCAGGCCCCCACGACGAGCAAGGTCGCCCGCGACTACATGCGCGTCTTCCTCTCCGGCGCGTCCGACGAGATCCCCGACAAGCAGGGCCGGTTCACGATCCCGGCCAACCTGCGCCAGTACGCCGGCCTCGACCGCGAGGTCACGGTCATCGGTGCCGGCGCGCGCCTCGAGGTCTGGGACAGCGCGGTCTGGAACGCCTACCTCGAGCAGACCGAGCAGAGCTTCGCCGACACGGCGCAGGAGGTGATCCCCGGACTCTTCTGAGTCCGGACGACCACCTCCGACGACGACCGCCACGACATCACCCACGCCACCGACCAGCACCTGAGCGCCGGCCTCCAGCCGCTCCACACCCGGGACGACTTCCCCCGTCCCGGGCGAGGCAGCGGATGGGGACCAGCCCCCAGGTCGACGGGCACCCGCAGAGCAGCACCGACAGCACCACCTCCCGACCGGCACGCGACCAGCTCCCTCCACCTGTTCGCTGCCACTCCGGCCGACCGGCCACCACCACCACATCACCCCACGGCGGATCCCTATCCGCAGTGAGGTCACACCAGTCACACCAGCCCCGTGCATCACAGACGCACCACAGGGCCCAGCAGCACGAGCGTGAGAGGGACGCACCATGAGCGATCGAGGACAGGCGCAGGAGCGTCACGTCCCCGTCATGCGCGACCGGATCCTCGAGCTGCTCGCCCCCGCGCTGCAGCGGCCAGGGGCGGTGCACATCGACGGCACCCTCGGCATGGGTGGCCACGCCGAGGGAGTCCTCGAGCGCTTCCCCGACTGCACCGTGGTCGGCATCGACCGCGACCGTGAGGCGCTGGCTCTCGCGGGCGAGCGACTCGCCCGGTTCGGCGACCGCTTCCGCCCGGTCCACGCCGTCTACGACGACATCAAGGACGTCGTCGGCGACCTCGACGTGTCCGCGGTCGACGGCATCCTCTTCGACCTCGGCGTCAGCTCGCTCCAGCTCGACGAGGCCGACCGGGGCTTCGCCTACCGGGTCGACGCGCCACTCGACATGCGGATGGACCAGTCCACGGGGCAGACCGCCGCCGACGTGCTCAACACCTACTCCGTCGAGGACCTCACCCGCATCCTGCGCGACTACGGCGAGGAGCGCTACGCGCGCAAGATCGCCAAGGCCGTGGTGCAGGACCGCGCGATCGAGCCGTACACCTCGTCCGGTCGCCTCGTCGACATGCTGCGTCGCGTCATCCCCGCCGCCTCGCAGCGACAGAGCGGCCACCCGGCCAAGCGCACCTTCCAGGCCCTGCGGATCGAGGTCAACGACGAGCTCGAGGTCTGGCGCCGCGCCATCGACGAGGCCATCGACGTCCTCGCCGTCGGCGGCCGGATCGCGGTCCTGTCCTACCACTCGCTCGAGGACCGGGCGACGAAGCGGGCCTTCGCCGCCGGCGCCACGTCCAGCACCCCCGCGGGTCTGCCGGTCGAGCTCGCCGAGCACGCGGCATACCTCTCCCTCGTGACTCGCGGCGCGGAGGCGCCCGGCGATGACGAGGTCACCACGAACCCGCGGGCCGCATCGGCCCGACTTCGCGTCGCCGAGCGCGTGCGCGACACCTCCACGCACACCTCAGCCAGCAGGACCAGGAAGGGACCCACCCGATGAGCCAGATGACCGCCACGGCCCGACCGCTCCGCGCGCCGCGGCGCGGCCCAGCCCCCACGCCGCTCCGGGTCATCCCGAGCAGCATCACGCACACCGGCAACGGCGCGTTCGTGACGATCTGCATCGGGTTGCTCACGGCCGGGCTCATCGCCCTGCTCCTGCTCAACACGGCACTCGCCCAGGGCTCGCTGGCGGTCGGCGACCTGCAACGCGAGTCGGCACGCCTCAGCGACACGGCCGGCAACCTCCAGGAGGACATCGACCGGGCCTCTGCCACGGGCGCGCTCGCCCGCAGCGCCGCCGAGATCGGCATGGTGCGGATGAACACCCGCGGCTACATCGACCTCTCCACGGGCACCGTGTCGGGCGAGCCTGAGCCGGCGACGAAGAACAACGCCTTCCCGATCGTCACGAGCCCGACTCCGCCCGCCGTGACGGCCAAGGTCAAGAAGGTCCTGTCCTCCGCGACGAAGGCCAGCAAGGCGGCCTCGGCCACGCCGGCCACGCCGTCCCAGGCCGCCACGCCGACGACGCCGGGTGCCAAGCCGGAGACCCCCGCAGCACCCACACTGGGCACGACGCCCGGAGCGTCCGGTCAGGCCACGGGCGCGACCGGGGCGGGCCAGGCAGGGCAGGCCCAGCAGACGACGGTGAGGTGATCCCGTGACGCAGAACCGAGCGACCGATCCACGACGGACCGGTCGCGGTGCTGCGCCCGCAGGGGACACCCGTCGCGCCTCCTCCGCGACGGGCACGGCCCGCGTCGGCCAGGCGCGCGCGAGCCAGGGCCGGCCCGCCCAGGGTCGGTCCGGCCAGGGGCGCGCGGCCCAGCCGGGCTCCGTCCGGAAGAGCGGTCCAGCCAGCCCCCCGGGCCAGAAGTCGGGCCAGAAGCCGGGCCAGAAGCCGGTCTCGTCCGCCGGAGCGCGCGCGAGCACGTCCGTGCGCGCGGCCCCGGCGGGGCGGGGCGCGGCGCCGCCTCGCAGCCGCAGCGGCAGCCCGTCCGGCAGCGCCCGAGCCACCACGCGGACGAGCGCTCCCCGGACCCAGACGGCCTCGAGCCGGGGTCGTGGGCCCGCAGCTCAGCGTGCGGCGGCTCTTCGGGGACCCCGGGGCCCCCGCGGACCGCGCGGGCCCCGTCGCCCGCTCAAGATCTCGCGCGCCAACCCGCGCCGTCGGGCGCGCGTCATGTTCGTCGCCATCCTCTTCGTCTTCACGATCTTCGCCGGGCAGCTGCTGCGCATCCAGGCCTTCGACGCGTCGGCCACCCAGGAGGCCGCGCTGTTCAAGAGGTCGGTCAAGACGACGACGCCGGCCATGCGTGGCCAGATCCTCGACACGAACGGACAGGTCCTCGCGGACTCCGTCGAGCGCTTCACCATCGCCGCGGACCCCAAGATCATCCCCCTCTACACGGTGAAGATCGACGGCGTGCGGCAGGAGGTCGGGGTCACCCGCGCCGCTGCCGACCTCGCGCCGCTGCTCGGCATGACGCCGTCGGCGCTGACGAAGCTCTTCACGCGCTCGAACACCCGCTACGTCGTGGTGAAGAAGGAGGTCAACCCCGCGATCTACCGTGAGATCCGGGCGCTGGGCATCCCCGGCATCACGGGTGAGCGCACGGCCCAGCGGATCTACCCGACCTCCATGGCGCTCGGCCAGCTCGTCGGCTTCGTGCGCCCCTCCGACCAGAGCGGTGCGGGCGGCATCGAGCAGATGCTCGACACGGCGCTCAAGGGTACTCCCGGTGTCAGCGTCGCCGAGCGGGCCCGGGACGGCTACATCATCCCGGGATCGCAGCGGGTCGACACCCCCGTCGCCAACGGGCGTGACGTCAAGCTGACGATCGACGCCGACCTCCAGTGGTACGCCCAGAACGCCCTCGCCAAGCAGGTGACCGCCGTCGGGGCCGAGTCCGGCACCGCGGTCGTCCTCGAGGTGGCCACGGGCAAGGTGCGCGCCGCCGCGAGCTACCCGACGTTCGACCCCAACGACCTCGGCGACGCCTCGAAGTCCTCGCTCGGCAACTACGCCTTCAACGACGCGTTCGAGCCCGGGTCGACCGGCAAGCTGATGACGATGTCGGCAGCCCTCGAGCAGGGTGTCATCACCCCGGACACCGGCGTCATCGTGCCCTCGCGCCTGCCCCGTGCCGGCACGTCCTTCAAGGACAACGAGCCGCATGGCGTCGAGAACATGACGGCCACCGGCGTGCTCGCGAAGTCGTCCAACATGGGCACGATGCTCATCGGCGAGCGCGTCGCGCCGGCGATCATGGAGGCGTACTACCGCAAGTTCGGCGTCGGCTCCAAGACCCCCGTGGGCTTCCCCGGCGAGTCGGCAGGACTGCTCGCCGGCGCCAAGGACTGGGTCTCGACCCGCCGCTACACGGTCCTGTTCGGTCAGGGCTACGCCGTCACGGCGATCCAGCAGGCCGGCGTCTTCCAGACCATCGCCAACAAGGGCGTGCGGGTGCCTCCGTCGCTCGTGGAGGGCACCGTCAACGACAGCGGGACCTTCATCCCGTCGGCCGCGACGACGCCGACGCGCGTCGTCACCCAGGACACCGCGGTCAAGCTGTCGCGGATGATGGAGGAGGTCACCGGCGAGAACGGCACGGCGAGCGCCGCCCGCATCAAGGGCTACCGCGTCGCGGGCAAGACCGGCACGGCCGACCGCTACGACGACAAGCTGAAGCGCTACAACGGCTTCACGGCATCCTTCATCGGCTTCGCGCCGGCGGAGGCGCCGAAGTACGTCGTCGCCGTCTTCATCCAGAAGCCCAGCGCCGGCATGTTCGGCGGCGCCCTGGCCGGACCCGTCTTCAACCAGGTGATGTCCTACCTCCTCGAGCGCACCGCCGCTCCGCCCAGCCCGAAGTCGACCCTGGACTACCACGTCTGGGCCGACAAGCCGCTGTCGTCGGACGACCCGGCGGTCATCAGCAATGCGCGGGCGAA
>Ga0164307_10001558_pt1 | contig 10439 bp, 7 predicted proteins | sample Whisoiple_243_MG_FD_110214 | JGI IMG/M metagenome (GOLD analysis project Ga0164307, IMG submission 110214) | Soil microbial communities amended with fresh organic matter from upstate New York, USA - Whitman soil sample_243_MG | ecosystem: Environmental > Terrestrial > Soil > Unclassified >...
CGCGAGATGATCTTCTGTTCCCGTTCGTCAGCACTCGCGGTAATAATCCGATCTGGTCGGGTCCGCAGGTGGCGCAGCACGATAACGATGGCCGAAAGAGTGTATGGCGCACCGGTGGCGGCGCAGTCGAGTCACCATGCCCATTTTTTGCCGTTCAGTGCAGGAAGGAGCGGAAACCACTTCCGGGGGCACTATCGCAAGATGGCCCTGACCTTGGGAATCGTTCCAGCTGAACTCCCCTACCACCTGAACAGGCTCAACAGTCGAAATACCCTGCGAACCAATATGCCTTGGTTCGCGGTCGACGTGGACTGCTTACATGCTGCAGGTGTCGCCGCTGATCACCGTCGCCGCGAAATCCGACGCCATAGCCGCGTTTGATTTCCGCTGGTTGCTGAATCCGAGCCTGGCGCCATTTACGCGTTGGTCCTACAAACCGCTGGTCATCGCAGATGACCAGCGTAGTTCCGCACTATGGTTGCCATCACCATCCACCTGTGAGCGGAATCACATGGAAACTATTTCAAGAAGATTGCAGCAGTTGCTGTTAGTTTCCTATCATTGCATGAACACCCCAACAACAGGGGACAAGCGAAGGGAAATTCAATGAAGAGACTGATCGTGGGGGCGATCGCCGCGACGGTGTTGGGGATCGGGGTTGCAGCGCCTGCGCAGGCATCATGCGGCCTCTTCGACCCTGACTCTAAGGTGTCGGACAGCAGGGATATCTGCGGTGCACCCAGTGTCCAGGACAGCATCAAGAACGCGAAGACCAACTTGCACAACAACCTGAGCCCGAAGAACGCGGTCGACAATCTGAAGAAGAACCTCGGACTCGGTTAAGCCGCAGCAACGACGAAAACCGCCCCCGCTGAGAGAGCCCTGAAGCTCTTGCGGGGGCGGTTCAGTTGGAAGGGTTGTGCTACGGGGCTGTCTTGATGTAGATGCGCTGCAACTGCACGTGTTTCACCACTCGCATCATCTCCAACCTGGATGCCGACCTGGAGTGCGCCTAGGAAGTCGCCTCCGCGCTGAGCGTTCTCATGCCCGAGCGTATGCGGAAGCCGAAACGCCACATCGCCGCCGGGCTCCGGCATCTCCAGGATGTGCAGATCGGAGCGGCAGGCTCCCCGCGCCCCTTCACCAGGACCTCACCCGGCCCGGGTTCGGGCACCGGGACCTCACGAAGTTCGCCGGGCTGCTGCGAGGCCACCAACTGAAACGCTTTCAGGGCTGTACCACTTGGGGGCGAATCTGGTCGAAATCAACGAACACATGCCGCGGGCCCCGGAATACCTGGCTGATCCGGTACGGCGGTGGGTCTTCCACCAGCCGTGGGCTTTCCACCCGGCGCAGGAACGCCTCGAATGCGGTGTTGACCTCCAGGCGAGCCAGCGGCCCACCGAAGCAGACGTGAATGCTGCGTCCCCAACCCACGTGCTCGTTGTCTTGACGTTCAGGGTCGAAGGTATTGGGGTCAGGGAAACGCCTTGGGTCGCGGTTGGCCGCGCCGTACATCAGGAAGATAGGCGAGCCCTTGGGGATTGTCGTGCCGGCGATCTCGATGTCGGCCAGCGCCGAACGGCTGGGGAAGAACTGCACCGAGGACTGCAGCCGGAGCACTTCTTCGATGGCGCCGGGAATCAAATCGGGTCTGCTGCACAACAATTCGATCGACCCCGGGTTGCGTAGCACCGTCAGCACGCAGTGCGAGATCAGGTTGACCGTTGAGTCATGACCGGCGACGAACAGCAGGATCGTGTTGTTCACAATCTCGCTGGGCGACATTGGCCCATCGGGTCCGTCATCGTGCACCAGCTGCGAAATCATGCCCGGGCAGGGGGATTTCGCGGCGCGTTCGACCAGCCCGATGATGTATTTCTTCAGTTCCTGGCCTGCCTCGACGCCTTTTGCGCGCCGGGCCTGGCCCTCCTCGGTTTCGATCTCGGGACCCAGGTCGAAGATGCCGGCCATCGCGTCGGCGATCCAGGCGTGGAACTGCGGTTCATCTTCGAGCGGCACACCCAAGATGTGGCAGATCACGTCAACCGGCAGCGGATAGGCGAACTCGTCGACCACATCGATGCGGGTCTTACCCATCGCCTTGTCGAGCAGATCGTTGACGATCTGCTGACACAAGGGCTCCTGGCTGGGAATCACGTCCGGTGAGTGGGGCGGCCCGAAGTAGCGCATGCACGAGCGGCGAGCCCGGTCGTGGTCGGGCGGATCCTGCTGGATGAAGCTCAAGTCCTGCCCGTACCGTTCGATCATCTCGGCGACCGAGGGGTCGATGATTTCCCTGGGGCGGGCGCCGAGCGGACTTCGTCGCATATCGGAACTCACTCGAGGGTCATGAGCCAACGCGATGAGTTCCGCGTACCCGGTCACGGCGTAGACGCCGTTGGTCACCCGCGCGACCGGCGTCATGCGTAGTTCGTCAAAGAACGGGTACGGGTTGGCGCGGTTCTCAAGCTTCATGGCCTCGTTCCAGGCCTCTTCAGGGGTCATGGCGCTTCCCTTAGCTGAATCACGGTGTCCTTCTGGGCTTTTGGCTGTCAGGTCGGTCCGCCCCGGCGGGGCCGGAACTCGGCCTGACGCTCGGATGGATCATGACCGGTTAACACCACGTCCGGGGTCTCGGTGGGCACGCCGCGGGCCGGGAAGTCGGCCGGCATCACGCGCATGTCCTCGGGGAAATCAGAACCGGCCGGATTCGGGGGAAACGGCGCCGAGCGCGCGATCTGCGCCTCGTAATACGGGATCCACTTGCCGTGGTTGAAGGTGACCGCACCGACGATACGTCCGCGCCGCCCGTAGGCCGCCGCGAACCGGCGCTGCTTGATCGAGCCCTGGGTGAACATGATTTCGTCACCGAACGAGGGCACACCGACGGACTTGATGTTGACGCCGAACTGGCCCGACCAGAACTGCGGAATCAGCAGATGCGGCCGACGGTCCGTCTCATCACACACCATGTTGTGGGCCGCGACCTGGGCGCCCAGCACGGCGTTGTCCCAGTGCTCCATGGCCAGAAACTGGTAGTCGTAGAGCACATGGGGGGCGCGGGCGATGTCGCCGGCCACGAAGATGCGACTGGTGACCACTCCGTTGACATCGAACGCGCGGCAGCCGGCGTCGCAGCCCACCCCCCAGAACCCGGCGGCCAGCCCGGCCCCGTCGAGCCACTCGATGTTGCGGATCGACCCCAGCGATGTCACCACCACATCGACGTCGAGGGTGCTGCCGTCCGACAAGCGCGCGCGACGCACGTGCCCACTCGCGTCGCCCTCCATCTCCAGCACCGAGACCCCGGTGCGCAGGTCCACCCCGGCCTCGCGCTGCATGTCGGCGGCGATCGCGCCGATCACTCCGCCCAGCGGACCGGACAGCGGGGCCGGGCCGCGCTCAGCGACGGTGACGTCAAGGCCTAGGTCCCGGCACACCGAGGCCACTTCCGAACCGATGAAACCTGACCCGATGATCAGCACTCGCCGAGGGTTGGCAGCCAAGGCGGCCTGCAGCGCCGCCGCGTCGGTGCTGGTGCGCAGGGTGTGGACGCCCTCGAGGGCCGCTTCGTCCGGGTTGGGCCATTTCCGCGACCGCACCCCCGTCGCGATCAGCAGTCCATCTCCCTCGAGCTCGCCGCCGTCGGCGAGGCGCACAAGCCCGTTGACCCGGTCCAGACCGGTAGCGGCCATACCAAGTCGCCATTCGGCGTCGACGTCGCGCATCCGCGGCAGCTTGGTCGCGTCGGCGCTCACCCATCCGGCGAGTACCTGCTTGGACAGCGGTGGCCGGTCATACGGCTGGTGCGGCTCGTCACCAACGATGGTCAGATGCCCCCGGAATCCCTCCTTGCGCAGCGCCTCAGCGGCGCGAAGCCCGGCCAGTGAGGCGCCGACGATGACGATGCGGCCGTTGTCGCTGACGGCACTTCCCTTGCCCATGCCTGCCTACTCGTCGTCTAGCTGGTCAACGATGATCGCTTGCACCGGGCATGAGGCCGCGGCCCGCAACACCCGCAGACGCTGACTGTCATCAGGGTTGGGGTTGTAGGTTAAGGCCTCTTCTCCGCTGAGCTTGAGCACCTCCGGCGCCAGCGGGACACACTGCGCGTACCCGAGGCAGCGATTCAGGTCGACGACAATTCGCATGCGCACCGCCTCAACTTCCGCAGAGCACGACTCCCAAGTTCTGGCTTACCGTGCCGACACAGATGGACCGTACGCCGTTCACGTGGAACGTACGCCGTTCACGCACTCGAAAATCCGGTCCAGTCAATCTTGTAAACGTGCGCGCGACCCAGCTGCCCGGTGACCAGCACGGTCGTGCGCTCGTGCTGGGGATCGTCAGCGATCACGGGATGGCTTGTCCACGTATTGTCCGATTTCCGTTGGTTGTCGACCGCGAGCGGCAGCCGTGGCCCCGCGCGGGGGCGGACCCTGTGGAGCGCATACCAGTCGGACCACCAACTGGGGGAACGTAACTTCGGCTTCCCGACAGGCAGAAATAATGGACTAACGCTGTAATTTAGCTGTCCAATTACTGTCTAGTATCTGGGAACTTCCTTGGTACTGAACGGTTTTTAGATGCCGATCGTGATCGTTTACCTAATTAGCTGATGTAAAGCGAGAAAAACGCTGCGCGCAAACTGCGAACGACATACGTTCTAGCTGCTCGTGTCCGGCGGCCGTGTATTTCAAGGAGTCGCGATGAGCCAGTCGCATCGTCTCGTGTTCCCAAACTCTATTCTTCCCTGAGGGCAAAACCATGACCCAAATCATTTACCCCAGGCCCATCGGCGGAGGCCCAAGGCCCGGCGGGAGTTCAGGTGCCGCAGGCGCGATCACCTATCCGGCTGAACGCCCGCGATTGGTGGAACTGCAGATCGACGCCGGCGCGTTCGGCCTCCTGATCATGAACCGGATTCGCGCCGAAACCATTTGCGCCGGCCAGGAATTCCAGCTCAGCAAGGATGGGCCGGTTTACGTCGTCGACCACGTGGAATTCGACCAGCCCGCGACTTTAGGTGATCCGCCTCCCCATCATGGGTCCGGCCTGCAACTTATCGTCACGGCGGGAATTTTCCTCAAGTACCAGACGGACCTGCTCGACCCCTCGAAGACGGATACCTTCGCCAACCTGAATCCTGGTATCAACATCTACTTCAACGTGGGCAGCCACGACGCCGAGATTTGTCTCAGCTACAACACGGTGACCTCGTTGGTCGACATACCCAAGGATGCTTTGGCGGCAATCGACGGCATTCTCCAACCCTTGAATCTATGCACTGGTCTCGATTTGTCGGCGCTGCCAAACGTGCTCGGCGATCTGACCGTCACTAAAGCCAAGATCGCCTCAGATTCCGAATTCAGCATTCTGTCAGTGCGGTTGGCGTTAGGCGACTCCCCCGCCAACGAGGGCCCGTGGGGCAGTTTCGCCAGCTCTCCCGTGGAATCGTTTCTCGCCGGCCTCGATTGGGGAATTCTCCTCCACTCGGGACTGGTGGTGGGCGCGTTCGAGCAGTTGGTTGCCGGGATGACGCTTACCCGCAGCGACATTTCCGTCTCCTCAGGTCCCGTCGGCAAGTGGCATTCGGGCTCGTTCGAGATCGAAGCCGATAACAATAAGCATTTCGACGGCGGAGTGTCACTAACCTTGAGCGGCGACTCCTGGGCGGCCGCCGGCTGCGACATAGGTTTCAGCGCGAGCATGCAGGCGGGCCTCTCCGTCCCTGCCAAAAACACGATCAAAGCAGTCATCGGCTTTGGTATTTCCCCGAACTATTGGGACGCCTTTGTGTGCTTTGGCCCCATCGGAGATATCGCCGCTGCCGCCAAGACCTTCGAGCCTGACCCGAACGACATTCCCTCCGCTTGCAGTTTGGAGGATTCCCTCATCGTCTGCAATTATCCCGTCGATCTTGGCCCGCTCACCCTCGGGACCACTCTCGACTTCGGCAGGCTTGTCCTTGACAACTACTTCGCCACGTCAACCGGTCCGGTGCTGGGCGGAAAACTTGACATTCTGCATGTCGGCAAACCCCAGTTACACACTCATGTCATCAACCGCTTCTCCTGGGGCATTCTTGGTACCTGCGGTCAATTCCGCATCGGTACCCAAGCCGAGCTCAAGCTGACCGGATCGACAATGCCCGGTGGCCCGAACGTGACCCTGTGCAACAAGATCCAGGTGTTGAACGATCCGTTGAATATCTTCGCTTCCCGCATGGTGATTCAACCCGGAGCCGACAATTGGCTGCCGCTGGATATCACCTTCAGCTTCGAGCCGGGCGACCTGCCATTGGACAGTCCGTACTGGCAGAATCCTTATCCGCTGGTGTTGCTGGTGGAAACCAGCGGCGGCTGTCGAACCGTGTCGCTGGGCAAAGTTCCCGCTTACACCGAACAGGAGATCAGCGGCTTAGCACTGCGGATACCCGAGCTTGAAGCCAACTGCGATGCGCCGCAGACCGGGCTGTTCGGCATCGCTGGGCAATTCGATCCTCATTGGCTGGTGGATCCGGCACCCGAGGGGTACGTCAACCTTTGGGAGTCGCTGATTACAGGCGCAACACCGGGCGACGCGTTCACACTCAGCGATGCGTCGGGAGTCATTGCACGCTCAGTTGTGGGCGCGGATGGAAGGGCCGCGCTCACAGGCATATTCCCGGCCGGTGGCGCATTGCGCGTCAACCGGATCGCCGCTTCCGGAACAGCGTCGGCGAAAACCGAGGCCCGTTCCGCGGCCGGTGGCCAAACCGCGGCGCCAGCTGATGCCTCTGCTCCACGGCTGCGCGAGCGTCAGGTTGAAGTTCGCTGCCGGCGTGAGATCGACCTGAAGCACGAGATTACGTTTCTTGCCGCCGATCGGCTTGACGGGACACCCGTCCTGATTGCCGGCGCTGGTGGCGACTTGACCGTCTTCGACATCAGCTCTCCCGCAATGCCGCATATCATCGGTCAAGCCACCGCTGCCGACGGCGCCGTTGCGGCAGGAAACGATCTCATCTATTGGGGCAAACACGGCCTGTCTTTTTGGTCGCGTGAGACGCGCCATGAAACACCTGCCTCGGCGTGTATCCGGATCAGCGACCATCTGGCGGCGCTCACCGATCACGGCTTGGAAATTTTAAACGCCGCGCTCGAGCCGACCGGTCAACTCGATCTTCCCAACCGAGGCATGCTGGTCTCCCTGAAGCGCCGGCTGCTAGTGGCGGTGCCTGAAGGGCTGGCAGTGGTGGATGTCGCGGGCCCCGCCAAGCCAACCCTGGTGGGCACCGCGCCCATAGGACACATCGAAGTGCTCTCTGCCTGGGGCGCTCCCAAGGCCGGAGGCACAGTCACAATGCGCGTCGCAGGCGGCGAGTTCGTGACTTTGGACGCGACCGCGCTGCCGGCGGTCAAACCGCTGGCTACCTATCGGCGTAGGCCGTGGGCATTCGGCGCCGCGCGGCTCGGCAACTGGTGGGCACGACGGGAAGACGAGCACGGTCGCATCGGCATCTATACCTCCGGCCGCAGCCAGACTACTTACGGTTCATGAGATGTCGAACTTCACAATCTCGCGGATCGACGAGAAGCTCGCCGGCACGATCGAAGAGCTCGCGATGGCCTCAGTCAGCCAAAGCCCGATCGTCACGGCCGTGGCAACGACGTCGCACCATCTCAAGCTGATCGCATGGACCGTCGCGCCGAGCGGCCTGCTGACTCGTAACGGACATATCAACGGTGCGGAGGCTCGCGGGATCGACTGCGCGTTTCTCACCGAACAAACTGTGGTCGCCGCTTACCAGGGCCACAACGGTCATCTCGAGATGCATGCGTACCACCTCGATCCGGCTGCCACGCCGATCTTTACAAAGCTCGCGCACAAGCAGGGTGCGACGGCATCCTTCGTCAAGCTCGTTCGCATTGACAACCAGCGCTTCGCGTCGCTGATCTTGCGCCCGACGTCGGCCGCGCGTCTCACAATCTGGAGATATCACTCCCACGCAATCGAGTCGCTCGGCCACGCTGAATGGTCAATCACGTTTGTCGGCGAGCCGGAACCGATCGAGCTCGCGATCGTGTGTACTGGCGATCACCTGGTGACCTGCCTGGGCGGAGAAGGTCTCGAGTTTCGTTACTGGGACATCACGGATCCGGCCGCGATGACGTCCTGGTCTCCCGATAACGCAGGAGGCGGGGCGTTCGTCAGCGCGCTATTTCTCGACTACATGCGTGTCGTGATCGCTACGAATCGCGGAACGATGAATCTCGATCTCTGGAAGCGCGATGATTTCGGGCACTGGAGCATCGTGTCGTCCCACGCTGGAGCGCAGCTAGGGAGTACGCCGGCACTGTCGCTGATCGGATCGAACGACCTTGGTCCGTGGTTCGCATCCGCGAGCCGCGACCTCGGCGAGACGTTCCTGGTGCAGCTGTGGGAGGTCGACGGCTCGGACAAGCTGCGTCTGCGTGCAACACAGGTCGACTCGGAAAACGGGGCGACGATCGTGGCGGCCGCCAATTCGCTCCGCGGCATGGTCACCGGGATGCAGATCTACGACGAGGTTCCCGACCCAGGCGATCCCGAGGACCAGCTGCGTGTGAAGTCGTGGACGTTCGCCGGCCCCGGTCTCGTCTAATGATCTGACGCGAACGTACGGGCAGCGCACAGCGCGACCAACTATGCTGCGCGCCATCGGTCCTGCGGTCGCTGTTCGGCGCGCTCGCCGCCTGTCAGCGTGCACTCCTCCGCAGCGGAACACTCAATCCGCGCGCTGCGACGCGTCGAACAGGGGCGCGTTCGACGTCAGCTAGCGTTCCGACCCCGCCATCGCTGTCCCGCCACGCGCCGCGATGAACGACCGTACGTAGCCGATCTAACGGGCCTCTGTCGCGGCTGACCATGCGCCTTTACTGTGCCCCCAGTCGGACTCGAACCAACACTGCGCGGATTTTGAGAACGGCGGTGTGGCTTGCTGAGACCAGCGGAAACGGGCAGCTGGCGGTGATCATTTCGCCTGCAAGAGAGCGAAATTGCCGTTGCCGGTACGGTCGCGGTACGGCTCCGATACAGCCCCAGAACGCCCCCGGTCGCCGGGGTGGAGCGGGGCACCGTGCTGTTGGACTCGATGAGTGGCTGGCACGATTCGAACAGCTCGGCATCCGTCACTCACCGATCGCCGAGCGCGAATACGGTGCGGTACTGACATTTAAGGACCCCGACGGCATTCAGTTCGCGATGTTTCTCAAAGCCGACGACCCATAGCCCAGGCGAAATCGCAAGCAACACATTGTCGGCGAGCACAGATCCCGCTGTACCGCCACCCACGACGATGTAGTCGTATGAACCTCCACTCACGACATGTGTGCGTCGCAGATCGCCGAAGCAAATCTCACGGGTGGAGTTGCGTCAGACCACGCGCGCTGCGTCGCGTGACACGTCGGCGGACGTGGGCAGTCCTGCGGCGTTGAGTAGGTGGCGAAGGCGCTGGCGTGCGCGATCGATGCGTGACATGACCGAACCGACCGGTACACCGAGGATGTCGGCGATCTCGCTGTAGCGCAGGCCTCCCACCTCTGCGTAGTACAGCACCACCTGGCCGGCATTGGGGAGTTGGCGTAACGCGGTCAGGGTGCGGTCGGCGGGCACGGATTCCAGTAGGCACTTTTCGGGGGAACGCCAGTGGCTCGACGCTCCATGTCGCATGGTCGGTGACTCCGGGAGGTCCGCGGTGAGCACCTTCGTTGGGCGCCGTTGTCGTGACCGGTGTGTATTAATCGCGGTGTTGGTCATGATGGTCATCAACCACGCGTGCAGGTTGCCGTGTTGGTATCAGCTAAACCCGGTGAACGCACGTATCAGTGTGTCCTGCACTAAGTCTTCGGCATCGGAGGAATTGTGTGTCATCCGGCGCGCGGCGCGGTGCAGCTGATCGTTTAGGGGCAAGACGTCCCGCAGGAAACGTTGGGCGAGTTCTGGATTGGCGTGACGGCCAGCCGCTCCCGTGGTCTCCATCTCGTCGCCTTCGCGTGCAGGGTTGGTTCGCATTCACGTAATGCTGGGGTGCCCAGGGCCAAGACAACCAGAGCCGCGCAGAACCTCAGTGTCCTGCACTTTGGCCACCATCCACATGCAGAATGTCGCCGGTGACGAAGGGCGCGTTCTCCAGATAGAGAACGGCCTCGACGACGTCGTCGATCTCGCCGAGACGACCGACCGGATGCAGTTTCGCCAGGGTGTGGTAGGACGCCGGATCGTGCATCGGGGTGCGGATCACCCCGAGGGCGACGGCGTTCGCGCGGATGCCGCGGCCGGCGTACTCGATAGCCAGCGCCTTGGTCACCGCGTTCAGCCCGCCCTTGGTCAGCGACGCCAACGCCGAGGGCACCGCGGAGTTGGCGTGATCGACGAGGCTGGTGGAGACGTTCACGATGTGACCGCCCCCCTCC
>Ga0164307_10001559_pt1 | contig 10436 bp, 3 predicted proteins | sample Whisoiple_243_MG_FD_110214 | JGI IMG/M metagenome (GOLD analysis project Ga0164307, IMG submission 110214) | Soil microbial communities amended with fresh organic matter from upstate New York, USA - Whitman soil sample_243_MG | ecosystem: Environmental > Terrestrial > Soil > Unclassified >...
AGCGAGCGCACTCACCGTTCTGTTGATCGCTTCGATCACCTGTGGCATGTGGCGAACTACGCCCTCCACTCTGCCAGTTGCCGCATCCACCCTACCCATGATCATACCGTTGCTGTTACGGTTGAGGTGGGTGACTTCCAGACCGTTGCTGCTGTCGATGACACCACGGTCCATGAGGATCTGAAGCATCTCGCGCTTACCAGCGTCCTTGACACGGCCCATGATCATCGTGACCGGATCGGTGACGTTGTTGCCCTTGGCCCGCTCGTAGCTGCCCTTCACCCCTTCGATGATTGACTTGAGGCTACCAACCTCGCTGTAGGCCCGCGCCATGGCGGATACGGCACGCCCGATCCCGTAGTGGCCAGCCAGATACGGTGTCGTGGTCATCATCGGCTGGGTGGCGTTGACCACCGAGTAGGACGGCGTAGCCAGCTTGTCCATGAAGGACAGGGTCAGGATACGGTTGATGGTGGAGTTCACCTTCCCTTCCGAGATCGGGTTGGGTGTGGTGATGCGCTTGGTCACCTCATTGGCGATCATCTGGCGACCGGCAGCGTTGCCGTCGCTGGCGCTTGCCTTGATGTGGTCGTTCATCTCAAGCAGGGCGCGATCCACCTCTGGGCGGTGCTTCAGCTTGGCAAGCTGGTTGCCCATGCTGTGGGCGTAGTCCAGCGTGTTGCGCACGATGTCCTTGCTCGCACCGGCCACGTACCGGCGAGGCAGGTTGCGCGACTGGATACGGGTATGGCCCATCATCTGGATAGACGCTTCCGTGAGCGACTTGCGTAGCTCATCGATCTGCGCCGGGAGAAGGCCACGAGCTTCGGCACGCTGCTCCATGGTCGAGATCATCTGGCGCATGTGCGTGGACAGGGCGTCAAGCTGGATGCCAGCGCCACGAAACTCGCGCGGCACCGCATCATCTACCTGCATGGTCTTCAAGCTGCGAAGCTCCTGCACGCGAGCGCGGGCTTCGTTCATGGTGTCGAACATTTCCATATGCTGGTCCTGCACCGAGACACGGTAGCGAGGGACGGCATCAAAGTCATTCGGGCCGATACGAACCGTGTTACCTCCAGAGGTAACGGTGCTTGCGCCAGTGTTCTTGTCCACCCACACACGCTCGAACTCCGTATGGAGCTTCTGCGATGCCGCCCATTTCTGGGCCGCTGCCTCGTCGGTGAACTCGAACTCGTTGGGCGAGATCTCCTTGGCACCCTGCGGAGCCTTGACACCATACTTGCCCTTGACGACGAAATTGCCACGGCGCATCAGCGGGAAGTACGGGCCGTCGATCTTGGACAGCGAACCGGCCTTCTTTACTATGTCGTAGGCATCGCCCATCAGCGCCTTGTCGGCATCGGTCACCGTACCGTCGTGGATACGCTGTGACAGACCTTCCGGGTCCGGCGTGTCGAACAGGGTGGCGACTTGGTTCTTGATCGTCTGCAACGACAGTTCGTTCTGCTTGTCGGTGAAGTACTTCATGGCGCTGGCACGAGCCGCCTTCAGGTCGGCAGGGAGAGCGTTGTAGTCGCGCTTCAGGTCGGCGTAGCGGGCACGGGCTTGAGCATCCCTGCCGTGCACCATGGAGATGTGCTTCTGGTCCTCCAGCGGGCGGTCAGCGAAGACACCGGCATTGGTCTCGTCGTGGATCAGGGTGGCGAAGTTATCCCAGACCTTGCCCTTGTACTTCTGTTCAAGGCGGCGAAGGTTATCGATGTGGTGGGACGCCTCATCCACTTGGCGGCGAGCCTCGACGCGCATGCCTTCCAGATGGTTGGCCATCGTACGGATAGGGTTCTTGCCCTCCGGGAAGAAGCGGTCGGCCATGCGGGCGATGTAGTCCAGCGTGTGGGCAGCCAGCAGCCGGGGCCGCTCGCCCGTGGGGGCTAGCTCTGGGCGTCCCAGCGTCCGGCGTACATCGTTCTGCCAGTCCTTGGTCAGGAACGAGGTCTCACCCTTGGCAAGCTGCTCTGCCTTGTAGCTGTCCGACTTCCAGTACTCGTAGTTGAGCGGCTTGGAGTTGCGCTCCGTCTGGCGGATGGCAGCTTCCAGAACCGACTTGGTACCCTTCGGCAGGTTGAACGCCTTGCGGATCTTCGACATGAGGAAGTCCCATGCCGTGCTGATGATGCCGGAACTTTCCAGCCCCATGCGGCGGCTGTCCTTGGTCGATAGCTGTACCTCGCCAAGGAACTCTTGGAACTCCGGGTTGCTCAACGCTTCCGAAATGAACTCGCGCTCATTGATGAACGCGCCAGCGAACTTGTTGTAGAACTCGTCCGACTTCAGGGCCATCTCTTCCAGTACGCGGTCCTTCAGGCGGATGACGTTGGAGCGGAACTCCATGTCCCCACGCATCGCGCGAACCGTTGCCGTGTGTACCAGTTCATGGATGATCGTGTGCGTAGCTTCCGCGTCCGACAGGTCGTTGCGGATGAAAACGACATCACCCTTGATGTGGGTAACGTTCGCACCCAGCGGGTTATGATCCGGGAACATGTAGCGCATCTGTTCCGGGGTGACGAAGTGAACGTCCACCTTCCCCACCAGCTTGGCGAGGTGACCCTTCATCAGGTTGGCGATAGCTCTGGGAACGCCGCTGAGGTGGGCGAGGTCCAGCTTCTCCAATATGTCGCTGCCCTTGCCGCTGGCAACGGGATCGACACGCTTGCCAGAGATAGGCTCAACTACTTTCGAGCCAGCCTGTGGATGGTCAAGCCAGTACTTTTCAGGGATGGGATACCCTTCGGCATCCCTCTTCGCTTCCATCATGTCGGCAGCGGACACGCCGCTGGCACGCTCGTCAGGCGACGAGTTCTTCCACTTCTTGAACTCCTCCATGGTCATCTTGCGCATGCCTTCGTAGCGCAAGTCACCCTTACCGTCAGAGAACGATCCCTCGTAAGCCTTGACGGCAGCCGCATCGTCGCGGAAGCCCATCATGACCTTGTGTTCATCGAACGCGCCAGTGTCGGCGTCCAACTGGTCAATGACATAGACATAGTTGGCGTCGTGCTGCGGGCCGAGGAACACGTCAATCGGCTCGCCGTCAACGCCCTTGGTACCTTTGAGGTAACCATAGTCCACTGGCTGCTTGGCGCTCCACTCCTTGCCTTCGGCGTCCACGCCCTTGCGCATAGCCCCCTTGGGGGTCTCAATGGCAATCTCGTTGCCGTGGATGGAGACGTGACCCTTCTGGTAGTTGCCAGCTTCTATTTCTGCCGGGGTGGGGTTGGTGTCCACCTGTTCGCGCGCGGCAGCGACACGCTCCTCGACCGTGACCGGCTTCGGCTTGCCACGGGCAATCGCGCTTTCGAACTGCTCGCGAAGCTGATCCATGTTGTTGTAGTTGCGGATGTCACGCGTAATCCCGGCAGTGCCGCCATGCTCCTTGGCAATGGAAGCGAACTCGTCGTCCGGCAGGGCGTTCACCCAGTCAGACAACTCGTTCATGTCCTTGACGTGGCTGTGCTGCCCCGGCTCTTCCTTCACCTTCGGGATCGTGCCACGAGTGGCTTTCTCCGTAACTTGACGAAGAGCCTCATTGGCTTCCTTCATCTTGGCGAGGGCGTCGTCGGCCTTCTTGGCGCGCTCCTTCGCTTCAGACTGATATGCCTTGTTTTCAGCGATGTGCTTATCAGCTATGGCGTTCGCCTTGGCTACGTTCTCACGCACCTCCTGAAGCTTGGCGGGCATGGGCTTGTCAGCGTTGGCCGCAGTCCGAACCTTCTTGACCTTCTCGACCACCTTCGGCTTTGGCTTCTCTGCCACCGGTTCCGGCTTGGCTGTTACCTCCGGGGTAACTTCCGCTTTCTTCTTACCAGCGGCGAGCCTTTCTTTAAGATCCCGTAGGGCTGGCCCGCCAACCTTATCCCCAGCGTCATTTGCCGGGGCTTGTACACGGTCCTTGAGCCATCCCTTTTTCGTCGCGACCGCGAACTCTTTCTTTGGGCGATTAGCCATTGCAATCGCGTCATCAACCACCGCCTGTACGCGGGCCGGTATCTTTGCGTCTCTTTCCGTTGGCGCACCGAGGTCTCCTTCGTAGTCCTCTTCCTGCCGCCGCATCATGATGTCTTCAGGCGAGCCGAACTCACCGGACTGCTCAATGCGAGCGCCACCGGTCAGCGTCTTGCCGTCGCCCGACTTGCCATGCATCGTGGCAGAAATGTTGTCCATCTTGTCGGTGCCGACTTCAGGCGACGTGTCCTCGCCCCCGCCACGCTTGGCTAGGTCACCGGCTTCACGACGAGCGGCAACGGCTTCATCGGCAGCGCCAGAGCGGATGGCTTCTTCACGACGCTGGAACTCCTTGAGGTGTTCAAGCTGGACGCCCTTCTTGCTGTGGTCGGCGGTCTCGACCAGCTTCTTGGCTTCGATGAGAAGCAGCGTTTCGGCGTTATAGGGGTCGGAGCTATCCCGGAACTGCTTGGGGATCTCCACCTCTGCCGTCTTTGCGTTCTCAACCATGGACCGTGCGCGGGCCATGATCACTTCGCGAGCGCCGTTACGCTCCTTGACGTTCTTGCTGTACAGCAGGTTCTCGCCGGGAGCCGGGGGATGGTCCTTGACGATCTGGGCGGCAGCCGTGCGGACGCCTTCGCGCTTGGCCTTGGTAGCCGCGCCGCGCTTGTCCGTGGTCTCTCCGGTCTGTGCACGGATACGGGCATTGTTCGCCTGTTCCGTCCTAGCGATGTTATCCGAGAACTTGGCGTTCTGGGCGGCGACACGCGCTTGGCTCTCCGGGTCTACAGCTTCAAGAACGCGCGGGCCAGCAGAAGGGGCCACCGGCCCGCGCGCCTCCTCACCCACGGGCAGAGGGGAAGGCGGTTCCGCTACTGCTGCCGGGGCGGGAACTGGTTCTGGGCGTGGGGCTACAACTGCTTCGGGGGCCGCTTCAGCTTCAGGGGCCACTGGCGCGGCCACAGGAGCTTCAGGAGGGGCAACAGGGACTTCCGGGGCCGCAGCCTCAACAGGCTTCGGGATCGCCGGGATGGCTGCCTCTGGGGCTGCCACAGGGGCTTGGTCAGCCGTCAGGGCCAGAGCCTTGTCAGCGTCGAGGCCGGTCGGGTTGACCTTCTGCACTCGCTGCTGCCGCTCTTTTACCTTCGGGGTAACAACGGGGGCTGGATCGGCAGGGGCATCGCCAGCCGTCGCGCCAGAAATGGAGGGGGCCGGGGGAGCGGCTGGAGTGGCCTCAACCCCCGGCTGGGCGTCCGGTAGCGGCGTGGGAGGAGCAACGTCGCTGATATCGTCCGGTACCGCCTTTGACGGGCCATGGCCACCTACGGCGGCACTGGCAACTGCACCCATAGCCCCACCGATCACAGCGCCAGTAGCGCCAGCGGAGAGAGCTTCACCGGTATCGTAGTCCTTCTGCATGCCAGCTTCGACACGCGCTTGCTGATGCAACAGGTCTTCGCCAGCACCCTGACCGCCACCACCAATGGCAGCTTCAGAGCCACCGGTCAGCATACGGCCAATGATGCCCTGCTGAAGGTCTTGCGTGACAGCCTTGCCAGCGCCGCGCGCCAAGATACCGGGAGCGCCGACAGAGTTGGCGATTGCACCCAGCACACCGGCAACGGCGGGCTTCATTCCAATGAACTGCTTGTTGAACTCCCTGCGTGCCGTCTCCTCGTCCTGCCCACTGGCACGGAGGTCGCGGTACATGGGAACCTGCTTCTGTAGTTCAGCGTCAGACATGTTGTCCGTGGCTTCGTACAGGGCGTCGGTCATGGACGCAGCAGAAATCTCGCCACCTGTCAGGGCAGCAGAGCCAATGGCAACGGCAGCGCCGGGGAACAGGGTCGAAGGTATGACGGCGGCAGCGACAGCCGGGGCCATGTTCAGGCCCTTCAGCGCCATGCCCGACAGTGTCCAGAACCCCGGATCGCTGAAGCCAGCATTCATGTTCTGCTTGGCAGCGGGCGACATGGTGTCGAGGTTTTGGTCCTTCATCTGACCAAACACGTCTTGGATGTACCGCCCGAAATACTCCTTGGCGATCTCGCCATGGTCGTCGGGGTTCTCACGGTTCTCCCCGGCCTTGCGCAACTGAGCGCCTAGACCAGCGAGGATGCCTTGCAAGGAGGATGCGGGGGCCTTGTAGTAGTCGCCCAGTGATGTGCTGCCAACGTCTGGGTTCGGAGCGGAGTAAGGGTCCGAGAAGCTTTGTTCAAGCCATTGGTCAGCCATTTTAAATACCTTGGGATGAGCGGTTACCTTGCGGGGTAATCTAGCTCATCCCAGAGTATACGTCCAGTAGCTTACTGCCCTGTATACCCCAATCGTTTCAGAGCGTCGTTGATCTGCTGCAAGACCGGCGCGGCGCGCTGCTGATCCGGGGCTTTCATCAGGGCATCGCGCTGGGCGACCAGCTTGTTGATGGCGTCACGAGTACCCTCGTCAGCGATGTTGCCCTCGCCAGCCGGGATAGCCTGTCCGGCGTCAATGGGCTTGTCACCCGTGCCGCCTTCGATACCACCGGGGATGGCTTCGGTCGGGCCTGTGGGCAGACCTGTGAAGGTACCTGCATCCCGGTCAGCCACAGCACCGTCACTGCCGCCGATTGCCTTGTGCAGTTCTTCCGAAGCACGCTTCTTGTCAGCAATGGTCTTTGCTTCGTCGTCGGCTTGCTTCTTGCGTCCAGAGATCTGGCTTTCACGGACCTTGACACCAGCAGACGCCGTGCCCTCAAGCGAGGCGAGGGTGTTGCGGGACATGGGGACAGACTTACCTTGCGAGGTAACGACGACGTAATCCGGGTTCCCACGGTCGTTCTTGACCGTGTAGTTCTTCTTGGTGCTATCCGGGTTGTCCTTGTCCATGGAGACTAGGCCAGCAGCGAACCGTGTAGCCTCGTCCTCGCCCATGGTGCCAAGGCGTGCGATACCGGCAGCGACATCCTGAATGCCGGAAATCTGTTCCGGGTTCAGGTTGGCAGTGATCTCTGGGTTGTCCGTGAGCGACTGCTTGATGTTGCTTTCGATCTCGGCCAGCTTGTCCGGCTTCACGTCGGTACGCTTGGCTGGAGCCACACCGGCAGCGTTGAGGATTTCCTCATCAAATGCAGCAGGGGTGAAGCCAGTGAACGCTGCACCGAACTCCTGCGGGTCGAGTACCTTCTTGGTCACGACACTGCCGTCAGCGTCGGTAACCTGAATTTCGTAGCCCTTCTTGTGTTTCGTGATCTTCATGTCACGGCCATTCGGAACGTTCGTATAGGCAGCCACAGCCGCCTTGCCAGCTTCGTCCAGATGCCCGTTCGAAGCGGCAGCCTGTGCCAGCGAGGCGTAGCGGTTGAACTCCTGCCGGTAGTACTGAACCATGCTCTTGGCAGCTTCCGTCGCCTTCTCTGGCTGGCCACGATCCGTGTAGAACTTGTAGACATGGCCGAACGCAGCCATGTTGCGCTCGCCGGGGGTCATCTTCTTATCCGGGTCCACTGCCTTCATGGCTTCGCGGACCAACTGGCCGTCAGCCGCACCCTTACCTTTGAGGTAACCAATATGAGCTTGGTCACTCTGGGGGTCGTCAATAGCACCGTCGTCGCCCACACCGTTATCCTTGAGCGCGCGCTTGATGCCATCGCGGACGGCGCGGCGGGCGTTCTCGTGTAGGTCGTCGGTCGGCTCTTCCTTATCCGTCACGCCCTCGCCCTCGTAGGCGGGCTTGGGGGTAGGTGTCGGGACGTTGGACGGGATCGCTTCAGCGACCTCCTGCGGTGCTTCCTGCGGCTGTGCCTGTGCTTCCTGCTGGGGATCACCTATGGAGACCGACAACAGGCCAGCCATGGGGTCTTCCTGCTGGCCATCGTCAATGGCAACGCCGACAGGACCACCAAGAGCGAAGTTCTCAACAAGGCCACCCTTGGAGAAGTTGCCATTGTACGCCGTGCGGAGCCAGTCGGCGGCATTCGCTCCCTTGCCGCCAGCACCCCACACACCGGGATTGCCGTAACCAGCGTGCATGCTCCCCGGCTGCATGTAGCCCTTACCAGCGCCGAAGCCCGTCAGGCCAGCCCGTTTACCTGCGGCCACGAACTTCTCGAATACTGGCGCGTCCTGCGGGTTGGCCCAGTCCAGCTTGCGACCAGTCTTGGCATCGTACAGGAAGATGTCGGCAGCGTTGCCATGGTTGTGGCGGGTAGAGCCAGTGCCCACACCCGGAGCGTTGCTCTCCTGCCCACCGGAGAAGACCTTCACCTTGACCCCTAGCTGCGGGCCAATGGTGTTGAACGCCGTTTCCAGCGGCTTGCTGAGAGGTTCGTTGCGTACCCCATGGTTGTCATAGATGACAGACGACTGCGGGCCGCTGATGCTGTTGGTCGTAGCAGGGTCTACACCCGGAGTAGCATCCTCGCCATCGTCAATAGCGGGAAGAGCGGGGGGCGGCGTATCACTGTCACGCATGGCGGCAATGGACCCATCCGGGTCTTTGCCAGCATCGATCAGGTCTTGGTAGTGCTTGGCCCGCGTCTTGTACTCTGCCCATGCGCGAGCATTGGCATCATCCTGCTGTGCATCCTGCCGTGCCCAACGTTCATTCTGCCGTGCAAGGCCAGTGGCATATCGGTCATCGGCCACCTTGTCACGCCCGTGCTGATAGTCACGGTTCTCTTCCGCCCACTTCTTGTCCTCTTCGCGGGCCTTGCGCTTGTCGGCACGGTCCTCGCTATCGGTCACGATGTCCCGGCCAGTCTTGAAGCCCGAAACGAAATCTTTTAGTTCTGCACCGAAGGCCATTGTTACCTCACGAGGTTACGCGGATTGAAGCTGTGGCGCACCCGGAGCCGGGGGACCGTATTCGGGGATCGCGCCGGACGACTGCTTGGCTTCTTCGCGCTCTTTGGTAGCCTTGTCAATAAGGCCGTACATGTGCTTCTCACCGAACCAGTTGACAACGTCGTCAGGGATGACGAACTCGCCAACGTTGAGGTTGGCCGGTACGTCGTCCTTCGATGCGCCGCCAGACGGGGACATGTGATCCGGGATCGCTCCGACTTCGCGGGGATCTGGGATAGCGCCACCGTCAGCCAGACCGGGGATGGCCTTCGTCAGGAGACCACCGGCAAGGCCGAGCGCACTGCCCCAGCCGGACGATGCCGACTGGTTCGCCTTGAAGCGGTCAAGCTGGTTCTGGTAGCTCATGTTGAGCGTGTTGCCCCAGTTCCCTAGCGCGGTGTTTTGCTGCTGGAAGTAAGACCCCGGAGTACCCATGGTATTGGAACCGATGGTCGTAGCTTGGCCGGTAGCTGCGCCCGCGCTTGAACCCATCTGGTTAGCAGTACCGTAAGACTGCGCGATTTGGCCGGGGTAACCACGCCCCACGTTAATAGCTTCTGAGCGAAGAGCGCGACCAGTGTCTTCGACACGGTTATTCGCCGCCGTGCCAGCAGCAGCTTGTGCCGCTGCCTGTGCAGCGCGCGTGCCTGTATCAAGTGCCGCATAGCGGGTGGACGACGGATCGATGCCATATGCTTCCAGTTCCTTCTGGGCATTGTCACGCTGGGCGTTGAACTGGTTGGCTACCTGCTCCTGCGCCGCACCCATCTGCTGCTGTCGGCGTTCAGGTGTATCGTAGGTCGCGGCATCCTTCGCCAAGTCTTTCTCAAGGGGCTGGAAGTTCTGCTCGTAGAACGCGCGGTCCTTCGCAGCATTGGCAGAGCTTTCGTCTTGGTCAGACAAGAAGCTGTCCACGATCCTGTTGTAGGTCGCGCTGTCCTTGCCGTACTGTTCTTTCGCCCAAGCAAGCTGGTCTTGGCCAAGCTGGTAGGCGAGGTTTGCCGACTTCTCGTTGGCTGCTGCTACGCCACTATAGTCAGGCGCGGCGGGTGCCTTGGGCTTTCCCATGTGTCTGTCCTTCTTGATACGGAGCGCGGCTTAATATTGAGAAACCGGCAGTCATCTCGCTTCAGTCGTAGTAATATCATATCGTCGTCTGGAAATACATCCTCAATTCGCGCGCACTCAACAAAGCCGATGGACTTCGTGAAGTGCAAGCTCTTATCGTTCTTGGATGCTACCTGAACAAAGACGGACCTGCAATCCAGTTGCTTGAATGGGTAATCGAACATGATGAACATGAAGTCCCGGTCAAGCCAGTGCGGGTTGAAACCGGCAACGTGGGCGAGACAGGTGCCGCCTTCGCCCGTCCAGTTCTCGAACACCACCCCGCCCTGAAGGATTGTGTCTTTCGTCCGGCTGATTACCTGCATGGTAACACTGGAGAAGTGGGCGCTGGTTTCCGCCATGATGCGCTGGCCATGCTCTACGTTGCCGATGCAGATCACTTGTGGCCCTCCAAGATGAAGTTGCCTTTGAAGTTATTGCCAGCGGTTGTGTAGAACTTCATGGCGTTAAACCTTGTCCCAGTGCCGGTGCCGGACGTATACGCCCACCCAAAGTCATGACCACGAAGCACAG
>Ga0164307_10001561_pt1 | contig 10430 bp, 9 predicted proteins | sample Whisoiple_243_MG_FD_110214 | JGI IMG/M metagenome (GOLD analysis project Ga0164307, IMG submission 110214) | Soil microbial communities amended with fresh organic matter from upstate New York, USA - Whitman soil sample_243_MG | ecosystem: Environmental > Terrestrial > Soil > Unclassified >...
GCCGCGGCTGGCTCGGCGTGCGCATCCAGAATATTGACGACGCGATCGCGGAGAATCTAAATCTCGGTTCGGTGCGCGGCGCGCTGGTCGCCGGCGTCGACGAGAAAGGCCCGGCGAAACCGGCCGGCCTCAAGACCGGCGATGTCATCACCAAATTTGACGGGCGCGATGTGAAGGAATCGCGTGATCTGCCGAAGCTCGTTGCCTCGACGCCGGTCGGCAAGGACGTGCCGGTCATCGTGATGCGCGACGGCAAAGAGGTGGCGCTGAACGTGAAGCTCGGGCGTCTGGAAGACGGCGAGAAGCAGGCGGCGCTCGATACATCAAAGAACGATGCGACGAAAGGCGGCCCCGCCGCCAGTCCGGTGCAGAAGGCGCTCGGCCTGGAATTCTCAGCCCTCAACGACGAGCTCCGCAAAAAATACTCGATCCGCGACAGCGTGAAGGCGGGCGTCGTCGTCACCAGCGTTGATCCACGCTCGAACGCCGCCGACAGGCGTGTTCAGCCCGGCGAAGTGATCGTGGAGATCAATCAGGAACCGGTCGCGCAGCCCGCGGACGTGACCAAAAAGCTGAAGGCGCTCAAGGATTCCGGCAAGAAGAGCGCGCTGCTTCTGGTCACCGGTCTGCAGGGCGACGTACATTTCGTCGCGTTGCCGATCGAGTAGCCGCCGCCTACTGACAGGGCGCCTTCGCGGCGAGACTACACTTCCACCGGTTCTCAACGTGCCGTTCGTCTCGCGAACGCACGTTCGGTTTCCTGCGTCAGGCAGAGACGATAGGGGCCGACAAAATTGACGTAGCGGTTGACCTCTTCCTGACATTTATTCGTGTCGGCTTGCGAGCCATAGGTCGCCGGATCCGAAACGCATCGCGGCGGATAGGGCGGCGCGCAGAAGCCGAAGCCCATCGTGCGCTGCGCGACCGCCGGGCTCGCCGTAAGGCACATCGCTGACGTGAGGCATACGCCCGCGACCGCAGAAGCTGCCTTCCTTAAATCCCTGCGCATGAATGAAGCATAAGAGGCGACCGTCTCGGCTATTAAAGCAGATCGCGGCGCCTCACACCTCCAGCCATTCCTTGCGAATGCCCGCATTGGCGGCGAGGTCGGCCGGCGTGCCTTCAAAGACGATCTCGCCGTGCCCCATCACGTAGAGGCGGTGGCTGATTTTCAGCGCGATGGTGAGCTTTTGCTCGACCAGGAGGATTGATATGCCGCGCCCCGCGATCTCGGAGAGAAGCTTGCCAACGAGCTCGACCATCATCGGCGCCAGCCCTTCGGTAGGCTCGTCGATCATGACAAGATCGGGGTCGCCCATCAGCGTGCGGCACATCGTCAGCATTTGCTGCTCGCCGCCGGAGAGCACGCCGGCGGGCGTGTCGGCACGCTCCTCGAGCCGCGGAAACACCTTGAACATGTCGGCCATCGACCAGCGGCCGGTCTTTTTCGCCGATTTTTGGCCGAGATAAAGGTTCTGGCGTACGGTCAACGTGGGAAAGATGTCGCGGTTCTCCGGCACGTAGCCGAGCCCCAGCCGCGCCACCTGATGCGGCTTCAAGCCCGCGATCTCGCGATCACGGAAACGGATCGAGCCGCGCGGCGGCACGTCGCCCATGATCGCTTTGATCGTCGTCGAGCGGCCGACGCCGTTGCGGCCGAGCAGGCTGACGATCTCGCCCGCCGCGATGTCGAAATGTACGCCATGCAAGATATGGCTCTTGCCGTAGAAGGCGTGGAGGTCCTGGACCTGGAGAAGGGGCGCGCTCATCAATGTGCCGCCTGTCCGAGATAGGCTTCCTTGACCGCGGCATTCTCGCGGATGCGCTGCGGCGTGTCACTGGCGATAATCTTGCCGTAGACGAGCACGGAAATGCGGTCGGCGATGCCGAAGACGACGCCCATGTCGTGCTCGACCATGAGCAGCGTCTTGCCCTCTGTGACCTTGCGCACCAGCGCAACCGCGTGCTCGGTCTCCGAGCGGCTCATCCCCGCCATCGGTTCGTCCAAGAGAATAACGCGCGCGCCGCCGGCAATGGTGATGCCGATTTCGAGCGCCCGCTGCTCGGCATAGGTGAGGACGCCCGCCTGGTCGCGCCGGCGTGCCGCAAGGCCGATGCGCTCCATGATGTCTTCGCTGCGCTCGCGTGCATCGACGAGTCCGTTCACGCCCCGCCAAAAGGAATATTTGTAGCCGAGCGACCACAGCACCGCGCAGCGGATGTTCTCGTAGACCGAGAGCCGCGGGAAAATGTTGGTGACCTGGAAGCTGCGCGAGAGGCCGCGGCGGTTGATCTCGTAAGGCCGAAGCCCACTGATCTCCTGATCTTCGAGCTTGATGGAGCCGGAGCTTATGCCGAAGCGGCCGCTGATCAGGTTGAACAAGGTCGACTTGCCGGCGCCGTTCGGGCCGATGACGGCGTGACGCTCGCCCTGCGGCACGTCGAGGGTTACGCCGCGGATGATTTCCATCTGACCGAAGCTTTTGGTGACGTTCTGCAGCGACAGCGCGGGGGTCATGCGGGCTGCTCCCGTAACCGGGCGAGAGCGGCGCCCCAAGCATCTTGCACGAGCGGCCATGTGCGCCTGAGCGCCAGCGCGCCACCGAAGAACAGCACGACTCCGGCAATCCACGGCAAGACGGAGTTGGTGCTCATCGGGATGCGAAAGATGCTCGTCTCCGGGCCATCGCTTTCGGCCTTCACCAGTGCCCACTCGGCGAGCTCGATGAGCAGGATGCCGCCGATGATCATGACGATCAGCGGAATTGCATTGATTGCATAGGCTGGTACGAGCCTTCCGAGCTGGCCGACGCGATAGATCGGCTCGTGCAGCGCCAACCAGCCGACGATGCCGCCCGGCGAATACATGACGACGATAATGAACAGCAGGCCGAAGTAGAGCAGCCAGGCGCCGGTAATGTCGGACAAAGTGATCTGCAGGAATGTGATGAGGATCGCGCCGATGATCGGCCCAATGAACGTCGCGGCACCGCCGACGAACGTCATCAACAGAACCAGCCCGGACTGCGCCGCGCCGATCGACTGGGTGTTCATGATCTCGAAATTCAGCGCGGCGAGACCGCCGGCTATGCCGGCAAACAGGCCGGAAAGCGAGAATGCGATAAACCGCACCATTCGCGCCGAATAGCCGACGAACTCGGCGCGCTCGGGATTCTCGCGCACCGCGTTGCACATGCGCCCGAACGGCGTGCGCGTGATCGCATACATCAGCAAAATGCAGATAAAGCACCAGCAGGCGATGAGGTAATAGACCTCGATCTGCGGGCCGAACTTGTAGCCGAGGAACGGCGCCAGCCGCGACCGGTTTGTAGTGATGCCTTCCTCACCGCCAAAAAAGGTTCGTAATATGAGCGCACTCGAGGCGACAAGTTCACCGAGCCCCAGCGAAATCATCGAGAACACGGTTCCGGCGCGGCGCGTCGAGACCGAGCCGAACACGATGCCGAAGAACAGGCCGGCCGCGCCGCCGATCAACGGAATCACCGGCAAGGGAATCGCGTATTTGTTGCGAATGATCGTGTTCATCGCGTGAATCGCGACGAAGCCACCAAGCCCGTAATAGACGGCATGGCCGAAGGACAGGAGACCCGTCTGGCCGAGCAGCATGTTGTAGGAGAGCGCGAAGATGATGCTGAGCGCCATGATGCTCAGCATGGTGCGCGACGTGCCGGAGGTGAACAGGAAAGGAGCGACCGCCAAAAGGATCGCCAGGATGATCCACGGCGCAATCTTGCCGAGCGCGCTCATGTCTCGCGTGTCCCGAACAGGCCGGTCGGCTTGATGATCAGGACCAGCACGAGGAGAAAGTAAGGAATGATCGGTGCGATCTGCGCGACAGTGACGGTGCCGAGATCACCGAACCAGTCCGCGGCGCTCGCGCCGAAGATATCGGCCAACGAGCCGTTGATCGCGACGGCAAAAGTCTGGACCAGTCCGATCAGCAGCGAGGCGGCAAACGCGCCCCCAAGCGAACCAAGCCCACCGACGACAATGACGACAAACAGAATCGGTCCAAGCGCCGCTGCCATCCCCGGCTGCGTCACAAAGGCCGGGCCGGCGATCACGCCGGCAAGCCCGGCGAGCGCGGAGCCGGCGCCGAACACCGCCATAAAGATGGTCGGCACGTCATGGCCGAGCATCGCCACCGTGTTCGGATGCGTCAGCGAGGCCTGGATGATCAGACCGACGCGGGTTTTATTGAGGACGAGCAGCAGCGCGACGAACATGCCGATCGCGACGAGCAGCATGAACATTTTGTAGGCGGGATAGGTCGTGTCGAAGAGGCGGAAGGCGGTGAAATCGAGCGATGGCGGGACACGATAATCGACGGGCAGCTTGCCCCAAATCATCTGCACGACTTCTTCGATGACGAAGGCAAGGCCGAAGGTGAACAGCAATTCGGGCACGTGCCCGAACTTGTGCACGCGCCGTAATCCGAAGCGCTCGACAAGCGCGCCGACCACGCCCGCTAGAATTGGCGCGACAAAGAAGGCAGGCCAGAAGCCGATGCGGCGGGCAATCTCGAAACCGAAATAGGCGCCAAGCATGTAAAAGCTAGCATGGGCGAAGTTGAGCACGCCCATCATGCTGAAAATCAGGGTGAGCCCGCTCGCCAGCATGAATAAAACCATGCCGTAGAGCACGCCGTTTAGCGTCGAAAAGACAATGATCTCGAGCACGGCCCCCCCGTCCTCTGCAAGGCGCGCCGGACTGGCTAAGCCGGTCCGGCGCCGTTCAAATCAGGAGGGACGGTCCATCTTACAGGTCGTCGGCAGTTCGGTGTCCTTCGCTTTGACGATGCCCTGCGTCTTCCAACCCCAGCCGGTCTTTTCTTCATCGAATTTCGCACCGGCAGGCATCGGTCCAAAGTTGGCAATATACATGTCCTGGAAGAACTGGTGATCGTCCTTCCGCATGTAGCCTTCGCCGCCCATAAAGGTCTTGAACTTCATACCTTCCAATTTGGCAGCGACGGCTTTTGCGTCGTCAGAGTTCGCGTCTTTGATGGCCTGCGCCAGCATGCGTACTTCGTTGACGACGCGCGGATACCAGACGCCGACGCGCAGCTCGCCCCCAAATTTTGACCGATATTCTTCCTCGAGCTTCTGGGCGTCCGACGGTTCGTCATTGGGGACCCCCTCGACGATAGCGAACACCCGATCCGGGATATTCGACTGCTTGATCGCGGTCGGCCCACCGGCGCCGCCCGCATAATACGTGTACCAGTCGACCTGCAGCCCCGCATCTGCAGCAGCTTTCAAGAGCAGCGCGATGTCCTGCCCCCAATTGCCGGTGATGACAGTGTCCGCACCGGAGGCCTTAATCTTGGCGACGTATGGCGCGAAGTCGGTGATCTTTAAGAGCGGATGCTTTTCGTCACCGACGATCTGTACATCCGGACGCTTCTCTTTCAGCATTTTGCGCGCCGTTGTGCGCACCGATTCGCCGAACGAATAGTCCTGGTTGATGAGATAGACTTTCTTGATGTTCGGACGATCCTTCATATAGTTGGTGAGCGCCTGCATCTTAATGTCGGAATTGGCGTCCCAGCGGAAATGCCAATAATTGCACTTGTCGTTTGTTAGAACCGGATCGACCGCGGCGTAGTTCAGATACAGCACTTGCTTATCGGGATTACGGTCGTTGTTCTTCACCGCGAATTCAGTGAGCGCCGCGGCAACCGAGGAGCCGTTGCCCTGGGTGAGGAAATGCGCGCCCTGGTCGATGGCTTTCTGCGCCTGAACGAGACTCTCCTGCGGATTCGTCTTGTTATCGAGGCCGAGTATCTCGAGCTTCTTGCCGATCAGTCCGCCGGATGCGTTGATTTGGTCTGCGAGCCACTGAAAATGTTTCAGGCCGACCTCGCCAACGGAGGCGCCCCCGCCCGAGAGCGGGTCGATATAGGCGATCTTGATCGTATCGGCGGCGAGTGCGCTGCCTGCGGCAACGCTGAGCGCGATGAACGACGATGCCAATAGGCCGCGCATATATTCCTCCCTTTGCTTGACCGTTGATTGATCACATAATTGGGCGCTCGGGGGGCTTGTCAACAGGCGCCGCACGCCCCACGCGCGGCTTCGACGCGCCGGCTCAGTTTCGCAGACTCTCGCGCAGCACAGCTTTGGCGACCTTCTCAATCGTGGCGCGTGGCATGTCCGGCACGATGCGCACGTCTTCCGGCACCTTGAACGACGCGAGCCGGCTTCGACATGCCTCGAGGATCGCATTTTGCAGAGCGTCAGGCAACGCCACGAGTTCGTTGGCATCTGGTATAACGAAGGCGACCGGTACTTCGTCGAGCATCGGATGCGGCTTGCCGACGACCGCGACTTCGCGAACGCCCGGCACCTCCATGACCACGCGCTCGATTTCCGAGGCGGCGACGTTCTCTCCGCCGACCTTCAGCATGTCCTTGTCGCGATCGGCGAATTGCAGGAACCCGTCCGCGTGCAGAGTGACGCGGTCGCCGGTGCGGAACAGGCCGCGCTCATCGTAACTCTCCGCCGTCGCTTGCGGGTTATGCAGGTACGAGTGAAACAGCGACAGGCCGGCAATACCCCGTACCAGCAGGTGACCGGTCTCCCCTGGTTCGACCGGCGTAGCATCGTCGCGCTCGACGACAATACCGTATTCCGGTGCCGGGCGCCCCATCGACATCGGCCGGTTCGGCAGATGCACCGAGCCGACCGTGCCGTGCGTCATCGTTTCGGTCATGCCCCACCAGCCGATTGTCTTCACGCCGAAAACCGCGTCGGAAGCGGGCGAGCAGACGGCGCTGCCCCAGAGGCGGAAATGATGTCGCTTCGGACGCTCGACGCCGATCAGCGCTTTCACGCAGAACGGCACGAGCGAGGTCCAAGTACAGCGGTGCTTCAGCGCGACATCCCAGAAACGGCTCGCCGAGAAGCGTGGCATCAGCACAGCCGTGCCGCCGGCCCACAGAGTGGCCAACAGGGAATAGGCGAGCGCGTTGGTGTGGAAGAGCGGCAGAAAGATCAGATGTACGTCTTCGACGCGTAGGTCCTCATGGATTGCGTTGACCTGCGCACCCCAGAGCGCGTTCGCGTGCGTCCACAGCACGCCTTTCGGCCGCGATGTCGTGCCGGACGTGTATTGCACGCCGATCGGTCGCGCGGGGTCGGGCGGCAGGTTCGGCGCAAGATCGGCATCACCGAGCAGCCCGGCGAAGCCGTCGTCCACGGCCGGCGCGTTTCTGGCCGCCACCGGCGTGCCGTTGTCGTGACCGGTCACCGCGATCCATTTCAAGTCGCGCGAGCTTGCATTGACCATCTCGGCAAAGCGCGGCTGCGTGATCGCCGCGACCGCGCCGCTATGCCGAGCGAAATAGGCGAGCTCTTCGGCGGACGCACGCGCATTGGTGGTGACCGCGACGGCTCCGGCATATGCGCAGGCAAACCAAGCGATGAGCATTTCCGGGCAATTCTCGAGATGGATCAGGACGAAATCACCGGGTTTGATGCCGCGCGCGCTGAGGCCCGCGGCGCATTCGCGGACGCGATGCTCGAATTCGGCGTAGGTCAGCCGCTCGCCCTCACGTTCGAACGGCTCCCAAATCAGGAAAGGATGACCGGCGCGCGTTTCGGCGCGTAGGCGCATGAGCTGTGCGATATCGAATCCCGCATAGGGCGAGATTGAATTCTCCGCTGTCGGTATCATCCTCCCTCACGATCTCACTCGCCTTGCGCTTGATGCTAGGTCAGAGCGCTCGGCGAAAACAACATTCGGAGGTCGGCGGGAGGAACAATGGCGAATATTTTCGATCTTGGCGGCCGGGTCGCCGTCATTACCGGCGGCAATAGCGGTATCGGCCTCGGGATGGCGGAGGCGCTTGCCGGCGCCGGCGCCGGCGTGTCGATCTGGGGCCGCAGCGCCGAGAAGAACGAGGCCGCGAAAGCGCAGCTCGCGGCGGCCGGCGCCAAGGTCGAGACGCGGCAGGTCGACGTCGCCGATCGCAACGCCGTGCAGAGCGCCTTCGCCGAGACTTTGAAGGTTTTCGGCCGCGTCGATGCCTGTTTCGCCAACGCCGGCATCGGCGGCGGCGGGCGCCGTTCCTTCGTCGAGCGCAGCGAAGACGAATGGCGCCGCATGTTTTCGATCAATCTCGATGGCGTGTTCCACGTCTTTCAGGCCGCGGCGAAGCACATGCAGGAGCGCGCCGAGGCCGGCGACAGATATGGGCGGCTCGTCGCGACATCGAGCCTCGCGTCGCTGTTCGGAACGGCGCGCAACGAGCATTACGCCGCGACGAAAGCCGCAATTAACTCGCTGATCCGCGCGCTTGCCGTCGAGCTCGCGCGTTACGGCATCACTGCGAACGCGATCCTGCCCGGCTGGATCAAGAGCGAAATGACCGACAATCTTTTCGGCAACGAAAAATTCGTCGCGAATGTCATGCCGCGCATTCCGGTCCGACGCTTCGGCGAGCCGGCAGATTTCGGCGGTATCGCGGTCTATCTCGCGAGCCGCGCGTCTTCCTACCACACCGGCGATTGCCTGCTGATCGACGGGGGATTCTCGAAGTTTTGACGCCCTCTCCTGAGGAGCTTGCTCCTTACGGAGCGCTCCTCGGGATGAGGGGATGGTTACGACCTTGCGTCGCAGGCTTCCGTACGCGCCGGCCACGGCGCGTTCTTCTCGGCATAGGCTTTCGCATCTGCCTGCAGAAGCGGCTGTACCTTGTCGCTCAAGGGCTCGATCCAGTCGGACACCTTCACGTATTTCGTGCCGTCCCATTGCTGCACGAAGGTCGGGTGATGGCCGTTGTGATCGGAGCACGACAGCTTGATCGGTCCGGTAAAGCCTTCCATGCCGAGCGCCTTCAGCCGCGCGGCATCGATATTCAGATCTTCCAAGCCGCGACGCACGTCTTCACCGGTCACGACCTTCTTGCCGGTCACCTGCTGGGCGGTGCGGATCGCCTCGGCGATCAGCATGGAATTATAGACGCCGCGATTATAAAGAGTCGTGCCGATCTTCTCCTTCGGCGACTGGCTCTTGCCCGCATCGACAACGTATTTCTGGATGTCCTTGATGACGGGGAAATCCGGCGTCGAGCCGTGCCAATTCAGCATTTTGAAGCCTTTGGCGCCGTCACCCGCACCGCGCGCGTCGTCCTCGCTCGGCCACCAGATCGAGATGAATTTGTCCATCGGATAGTTGGTCTTGACGGCTTCCTTGATCGCCGTCGGCTGCATCGCACCCCAGCCATACATGATCATGTAATTCGGCCGGTCGCGCCTGACGTTCAGCCATTGCGCCGACTGGTTCTGCATTTCGGCGGCAGGCACGGGATAGAGCTTCGCCTCGAAGCCGAGCTCCTTCGACAATTGATCAAGGAACGGCAGCGGCTCGCGGCCGTAGCCCGCGTCAAGATAGATGTAGCCGATCTTCTTGCCCTTGAGCTTGTCGAGCCCGCCTTCTTGTGCGGCGATGAACTTGATGATCTGCGAGAAGCCGTCCCAATAGGTGTCCGGCGGATTGAAAATCCAGGGGAACGTGTCGCCTTGCGCCGAGGCCGAGAGACCATAGGCCATCGACAGAATCGGGATTTTGTCGACCGCCGCCCGCGGAATCAGCGGCAGAGTTATGCCGGTCGACCACGGATTGACCATGACCGGGTTTTTCGGCTTCACCGCCTCGTAGCATTCGAGGCCTTTCTTTGTGTCGTAGCCGGTCTCGCACTCCTCGACGGCGATCTTGACGCCGCCGATCCCGCCGTCGCGCTCGTTCAGCATCGTCAGGTAATCGTGCATGCCGTCGGCGATGAAAATGCCGGAGCCGGCGAATGGGCCGGTACGGTAGGTGAAGAGCGGTACGAAAACCGAGTCTTCCGCCTGCGCCGCCGGAACCGCTAAGGCGGTCAGCGCGGTCGCGGCGGCGAGCGCCAGAAGGGTTGTCTTAAGCTTCATTCCCATTCCTCCAATGTTCCCGGCGCGCCTCAATAGGGAAAAGGCCAGACGCGCAGTTTCTGCTTGCCGATCTGCCAGAGCCGCGCCAATCCGAGCGGCTCGACGATCAGGAAGAAGATGATCAGGGCTCCCGTGATCAGGTAGGTCAGATGTTCCACCGTCGCGGCCCCAATCGTCAATCCAAAGGATTCGGGGGCGGCGCGGACGATGATCGGCATGATGTAGATGAGCGCCGCGCCAAGGAAGGAGCCGATCAGGCTGCCAAGCCCGCCGATGATGACCATGAACAGGATCACGAAGGACTGGTTGATGTTGAAGGCGTCCGCCTCGGCCGCGCCGAGCCAGAGGAAGACCATCATCGCCCCGGCGACCCCGGTGATGAACGAGGAGACGGCAAAGGCGAGGAGCTTGGTCCGAAGCAGGCGGATGCCGATCAGCTGGGCCGCGATGTCCATATCGCGCACCGCCATGACGCTGCGC
>Ga0164307_10001565_pt1 | contig 10419 bp, 20 predicted proteins | sample Whisoiple_243_MG_FD_110214 | JGI IMG/M metagenome (GOLD analysis project Ga0164307, IMG submission 110214) | Soil microbial communities amended with fresh organic matter from upstate New York, USA - Whitman soil sample_243_MG | ecosystem: Environmental > Terrestrial > Soil > Unclassified >...
CGCGACGCGAGGTGCTCCAGCGCTAAAGCGCCAAATGACAGGTTCGGAAACAACGATAAAAACGCGCTGTGCCGCGCCGACCGCCACCGGGGCCGGGCCACCGGGAACAACTCCTTCATTTCCCGATCCTCGCGCGGTGTCGGGCCCCACTCCCCGGCCAGCATCATGGCCTTGCGGTGGCTGTCGAGTATCTTTCCATCCGGACAGTCCGCGTTCACGCATAACATATATGCCTCGTTCAGGATGCGGGCCTGATTCCAGTATTTCATACCGGGCTCCAGCTCCTCCTGGCAGTGCTCGTAGATGAGGTTTTCCGCCTTCAACTCCTGACGGAACCCACAGTGAGGGCACGGGACCATGTAGCGCTCCTGGGTGCCGGCCAGGTAGGCCTCATGGAACCAGTCTCCGCTGTGCAGACCGCTGCGCACGGAGATATTGCCATCCTCATCGGTCTGGGTGGAGATGCAGGCGTTGGGTTTCGAGAACGCCAAAACCTTCGCATCGGCTTCCGTGGTCGTCCGGGCTATGGCCAGGTCCAGCGTGGTCTGCCCGTTGATGGGCGCGTGGCCGGCGCACTCGTCCAGCACGCAGTAGGTCAGGGTTCTCTGCTTGAAACTGCTGTCAGAGCCGGCGCTCATGAACGTGGCCGACATCCCGGCGAAGGTTTTTTTCAGAATCCTCTGGGAGGCCTCGCGTTCCTCCATGGATTTCCGGGTGATCTCGCAGCCCTCAAAGAATGGGCGGAATTTTTCATCCACAGCGGAATTCACGTTTAATCCCGTGTCCGTCCAGTACGCCATGTTGCCGGGGCGGCTCTCCACCAGCCAGCCGAAGAGTGCCGCGAAATTCGTGGTCGCGCCGCTTTGGGAATCCTTCAGGATCACCATCACATTCGGGACGTTCGGCCCCTCCGGCTCATAGAATGAGTGCAGTAGGCGGGACACAGCAGGCGTCTGGTCCGGGTCGAAATAGGTGCCGGCGAGGGCGGAGTTCTGCTCGCTCTTGATGCGGATTTTCTGGGCGCGGATCCAGTCCGCTATGGTGGCGTGGCGGCGCGGGCGGAATACGCCGAGGGCTGCCTTGAGGAGCAGCTGCTCGGCGTCTGTGAGGGGGCGTTTCAGGCGCGGCGCTGTCGGAGCCTCAGGCATGGTTATTTCGATTTCGACACCAGTCCTTTTTGCCAGTGGATGTCCATTCCTTTGGGCAGGGATGTCTCCGGCCAGTCATCATAATCAAGCACCATGTCCACCTCGCCGCCCCTTTCCTCCTCGAACATGTAGGCTGTCAGCCAATCGGATGCATCCGGATCGCTGCTTATGGAAATGATGACGATCCCCTTGTCCTTCCACAGATCAAAGTCGGACCGAAGCCGATGCATGGAGTGATACCCGGTGTCCGGAGCCGGCCCAAGGAACCACATGCCGCAATAATCCTCATTTGTGGCGAACAACTCCCGCAGGTCCGAAGTGATGCCATTGACCGTCGCGTCCCGGCTGCCACTGCTTCCCAGCAGCACCCCGCCGAAGCCGGGTTTCATTTTGGACACAGCCAACTCCCTCAGCTGCTGGATGACACTGTAGGAAATCCGCAGTCCTCGTGAATCACAGCAATAGCACCAAGGAGCGTTTCGGAATTCCCAGAAGGGTTCATTTTCGGTGGCGGTCATGGCTGGACCTCCCGGATCGGAACCCCCGTCCCCACCGTCTCCTCCACCGGCGCGGCGGGGAAATGCTGGGGCTCCTCGGCGTAGTGGATGCGCCAGCCGCTATGGGACATAAGCGCCCCCATCCTCTCGCTCCAGCCTTCAATCGTGCCGGATGGGTGAACTATGCACCACTGGTTCTGGTAGCGGATGGAGCCGCCTCTCCGGATCAGCTCAGCCTTCACAGAGTCCGGCAGGCTGGACATTCTCGGAATAACCGCCGCCGGAACCTCGGAGGGGACCTGACGGAAGATGAATGTTCCCGGCGGGAGGTCAGCGTGACTGACGATCAGGCCGTTGCTGAGGGCTTCGAGAGCGGCGGGGTATGGTTGGTTTTCGGTGATCATGGATGGATGGGTTAAAGCTTCGCCTGCGCCTCGGCGGCAACCAGCACGATTGCGATGGGGCCCGCATCGCCAGTGTCATTGACGATCTGACGGATTCTCTCCGCCGTCTCAGTGACCTTCGCTTGGAATTCGGCGGGCATGTCACTGATGAGGCCCTTCAGCATGAGGGCGGCTTGTTCTGATTCGGTCATATGGATGGATGGGTGTGGGTTATTTGGGCGGGGCGGGCAGCAGGAGGCCGGCTCCCCTGCGGCGCGGCAGACGGAACGGGACTCGGGTCAGGATGCCCGCGCAGAAGAGCAGGATGTGGCTGAATGCGCGGGGAGTGAGTTGGGGAGGGTGGCTCATGCGGCAGCGGGTTCAGGTTCAGGTTTATCCTCAGCGGGCGATCCCGCCAAAATCTCCGGCAGCTGGACCTGCATCAGGTCCATTGCCTTGTCGGTCGCGGCGCGGACGGCGGCGCTCCAGTCCTCATCTGACACCGCCGGCGGCCTGGAGTCCAACAGGGCCTTCGTGAGAGCGCGGGGGAGGTGGTTGTGCATGGACTGCCAGGCGGTGACGACCTCATTGCGGGCGATGGACTCCCGCTTCTTTTTCGCGATGTCCACAGAGGCCTTCTCCAGATCCTTCACGGCTGATTGGGCCTTCAGCCATGGCTCCCGGAGGGATTCACTTAGCGCGACGTTCTTCTCCTTCAGCGCCTCCTCCAGCAGCCCGCCGTAATAGGCCTCGATCTTTTTGGCCCGCCCCAGCGCCTCCGTGAGGCCGCCGGGGTCCATCCCGTCAGGGTCCGCAGATTTCCCCCTGCTCTTTTTTTTCTCAGGCGTGGCGAACTTTGCCGCCGCCAGCAGGAGGGACTGCGGAACGGATTTTGAGTAGTGCCGCCCGTACCATTCGATGACCTCGACCGGGTTATCCTCCGGAAATGGATCGCCGGCGGACTCGCCTTTGCTCCGCCACTTCCGGAGTGCGGCCCCGGTGACGCCGTAGTAGGCTTCCCGTTCCTTGGCGGTTCTGAGGGATAGGGGCTGGATTGATTGCATTACCCTATGGTTCCGGGTCAAATCAGCGCAACGGTTGCGCAACCGTTGCGGCAAAATCAGGTGCAGAGCCGATGTGGTCGCTGCGGAAACCTGCCAGGGAGTTTCGACCGGGTAAAAAGATTCCTTTTTTAATCCAGCTAGGATTTGCTAGGTCAGCCAGGCGTGGACGCCGGCCTCAGCCCCTCCAGCCGGGCCCTGACTGCACGCTGATGGTGGTGCAGCAGCTGCTTGCTGGGGATGCCATGCTCCCGCGCGACCTGCGCCTGGGGCCGATGATCGACCACCGCAGGCGCGTACGTGGCGGCCAGCGCGATTGCCCTCGCGCCGATTACCGCTCTGGGGTCCAGCCGCTCTATCTGACGGACTTCATACCGCAGCACACCTCGCTCAGCATCAAACCACAGCCTCCCAGCCTCAGGCAAAGCCCAGACCGTCGCGCCATCACGCTCCCCCAATACACAGCATGTCACCCATGAGACCACCTCGCCTGACATCAGCGTCACTGTGCCTGCGCCATCCACTGCACGGTACACAACCCCCTTGCCTATCCACTTTCTGTGCCTGCCCCCAGGCTGACGCTTTGGGTACCACCATCGGGCATTGATCGCCTGCCCCAATCCCAGCCCTTCGATTGCCACCCTGAACCCCTCAGCCCTCAGGCGCGTGGCCTCCATCTCATCATCGGCCTCATCAGCCTCAGGTGCGGCTTGAGCCGCCAGGGCCGTCTCGTGGAACTCCAGATGCTTGTCGCAGAGCCGGCTTGCAATATCCGGCTGCATATAGGCATGGCACCATTTGTTCAGATCCTCGGCACTTACCCCCGTCATCCGCTCCTTTTGGAGAAGCCTCTCCAGCACCGGGATCCGCTGATCCGCCGGCACCCCCCTCAAATGGGTGATGGCCCATGCGGCGGCTGAATCCCGCCCCTCCTTGGTCTGGGTCCAGTCCATGGGTCAGGCTTTGGATTTTGACCTACGTTTGGCCAGCGCGTCGTTGATCTCGGTCAGGTCCTCGGCGGACTTGGCTGACTCCGCCTGTCCCGCCCCCGGCAGCCCATACGTATTCGCCACCGCCTCCCCCTCCCGCAGAAACCCACCAGCCAGATCCAGCGCCTGCGCCGCCGTCCCCTCCACCAGCACCCTTCGCACATAGCTCACCGGCTGCCCCTCCTCGTTCGGCAATGCGGTGTAATGCTCCCCGGCGGCGGGGGCGAACGTGTGAACCAGAATGATGGAGGTCATGGCGCGGGATGTGTAGCATGAAAATGGATGTCGCTGCAAGTGCTACTTTCGGCGGGGCGCCCCAGCGCTCCCAGCCCTCCGGGAGTGACCGCCACCATCCCCATCTCCCCCTGAAACCGGTCCCGCGTCCAGGTCACATACCCCCAGCGCTCCAGAGCATAGAGATACGCCGGCGAGTGAGGCCGGCCTCCGCAGACCATCCGCTCCAGATCCAGCAGGGTCATGGGGCCATGCTCCGCGACCGCCGCGAGGACGATGCGGGTCGCCGGACAGAGCCTCACCTGCCCCTCCTCTCCATCTCCGCCCGCTTCAAGAGTATCTCCAGATCGGCACTCAGGGTTTTGATCCGCCAATAGATGGTCTCCGCCCTCCTCCTCTCCCTAGGGGATGTGCTGAGCCCCGACAGCTCTTTCTCGAGCAGGTCAATCTCCGCCCGGATCGTAATGATATTCAGAGTCTCCGCCCCTGCATCCACCACCTCCCCGCGCTGCGCCCGCAAAGCCCCCTCCACCAGCGTCCGCGCCTCCGGGGTGAGATCATCCCGCATCAGCACAGCGGCGATGGCGGCGGACAGGCGGGCGTTGGCGGCCCCGTCGTTGGGCGTGCCGGTGGTTGGGTCCGCCTCCATCGTCGGAAACCCCCACTTCCCATGCCGGTCCCGCTGCATCAAAGGGTGCGGCGGACCGTCATCTTGAACAGCGGTGGTGAAATCACCCTCTTTCGGCTCCAACCCCTTGGCGCTCAACGGCGGAGGGGCGGTGGTGGCCCGCTCATGCAGGTGCGCGGCATTCCGGCATGTCCGGCAGACATAGGCGATCTGGATTGGCCCCGGAAAATGAAGGAGGCACGACTGGCAATAGTTCATCAGGCTCATAATTATGGTTTTGGGTCAGGGTTTCAGATCGGAAATGGCATCCTCGTCGTCCACGACAGCAGCCATCAGGAACGCCTTCCCATCCTGGAGCCTCACTGTTCTCACGCCCCGGTCCTTGGGGTCGTTCCAGTAGTCCCGGAACCAGATGCAAACCTCCATGTCGGGAGGCTGGGCTTGCAGGATTTTAATGAGTTGAATTGCAGTCATGGTTGGTTGGTTTTTCAGTGAAATTAGTTATTCGAGCGCAAACCCACCTCTCCCGCGTCCAAATTCTCCGGCAGGGTGGAGACAGCGGGATGGGGCGCGGAAGGCGATTTCATGCGGGTTTGCGGTTCAGGGCGGCAGGACTGGAAAGCACGCCCGGCACATCGATCCAGTCACCTCCTCCGGAACGCGCCTGAATCCAGTATCGCCCCGGCCACCATTCGCACAGCCACTGGACCCTCCCGGCCATCACCTCCTGCATGAACGGCCCCGGCTCCATCCGCAGCGCTCCCAGCGTGGCGGCCAGGATGGCCTCATGCCGGTCCACCATCTGATCCAGCAGCACATCCAGAGCCGGCGGCTCCAGCCCAAGGTCGATGGCATCCGCCTGGATCAGTTCCGGGTCCTGCCCCTCCGACCGGGTGAACTCCCGCCAGGTGACAGGCCGGTCATAAGGGATGACCATGCAGAGGGGAGGGCTCATCATTCGGAGAAGCGGAAGTTCTCGGCATGGAACCGGATCGGGATGCCGGGGTCCTTGTCCTTCAGCCGCTTGATCGGCCCGTGCGACTTTCCGCCGCGCTGCTTGGTCAGCCGCAGGAACCAGTCCCCGTCCGGATTGTCCAGCACGTAGAGCACGGCGTCCGCGTCCTGCTCAATGGCCCTGGACTCCCGCAGCTCATGGTCCTCATTCAGCTGGCTCAGGGCGATGACCAGCACGTCATTCTCCTTCGCGGCCAGCTTCAGAGTCCGGCTCATGGCGGCCACGATCCGTTCCCGGCTCTCCCGGCTGTGGCCGTCGCCCTCGATCAGCTGGAGGTAGTCCACCACGAACACCCGCACCCCCTTGAGTGCGCTCATCAGCTTGATCCGGGCGCTGATGCCCCTGGCGGTGATGTTGCTGGTCTCATCCACCCACAGCGGCAGGCTGCGCACGGCCTCCATGGCGGCCTCCTCCGACCGGTGGACCCCCTCCGACATGATGCAGCGCATCAGCAGGTCCGTGTCCGACATCTCCAGGCTGAAGCAGGCCACCGGGATTCCGTCCAGCACCATCTGCACCGCCAGATTCATGGCCAGCACCGTTTTCCCGCCACCGGTCCGCCCCGCCACGATGCACAGCTGCTTGCCCTTGAACCCGCCCTTCAGCATGGCGTCCAGAGAGCGGAACCCGGTGCGGAAGCGCGGCTCCAGCTTCGGATTTGCCAGTCTGGCCTCGATGTCATCCACGATCTCATCCGCCTTCCGGAAGCTGCTGCTGACCGAACGGCTGAAGGAGTCCTGAAACAGGGATTGAACCTCATTCTCCAGTTCCACGGTCGCGGCCCCCGCGGTGGCCATGGAGTGCAGCTGGCTGATTCTGCCGGCCATGGCGGCCCGGCGGGAATGGGCGGCCACGTCGGCGGCATACTGGTGCAGCAGGTGCGGCATGGACTCCGTGTCCGGAGTGTTCCGGAAGGCCAGGAAGGTTTTCCAGTCCGGATGGCCGCTGTAGGCCTGGTGGAGGGCGTAGAGCGTGATTTTCTGGCCCCGGTCAGTCAGTGCGGTCATCCAGTCCCAGGCGGCGGCCAAAGCCGGCTGACTGAAGTCGGAGGCCTTGACGGTGCCGTAAACCTCCAGAAAGCGCCTGCCGTCATTGATGACGCAGGCCAGCAGGGAGAGTTCGGAGTGGAGACGGTCGGGAAGGGTGTAGTAGTCCTGGGTTTGCATGGCGTTAGAAAAAGTTGCCGGCGGGGCGGGGTTTGGAATTCGGGCTCTCGATGTGGACCCACGGCGACGGCACTGCGTCCGGCGGCAGGCTGTAGCCGGCCTGCTCGAAATAGGTGTGGATCCGGGGGATGAATTGTTTGCGGTCCTGCGGCAGCCTCTCCCATGCGGCGCGGTGGGCTTGGACCTTGGTCAGGATGTCCGCCATTTCGGCGCCTTCAGCGGCCAGCCGGCAGAGAGCGTTCCGGGCGTCGAACGGCCTGCCGGCCTGGCTGGGGTATGCGGCCAGAATCCGGTCGATCATCCGGGGGTTTCCGTTTTCCGAATAGTCCACCTCCCCTGGAGGCTTCAGACTCGGCTCAGGTTCCGGGATTCCAGCGGGCTCACTCCCTCCAGGGGGTAGGGGGTCTTTCCCTTCAATTCCCTTTACTTCCCTATCGGGCGAAGATTCTTCGGGGGTGCCCCCGTAATTATTTCGGGGGTGACCCGAAAATTCTTCGGGGGCGAAATTATTTCGGGGGCGAAGATTCTTCGGGGGTAGGGGCGAAGATTCTTCGGGGGTTGCCGGCTCGGGATGAACTGGATGAAGGATGTATTCCGACCTCCCGCCCGGCCTTCTTTTGATGGTTAAATGGCCCTCCTTCTCCAGTTCCTGGAGGGTATTGCAAACCGTGCGGTCCGAGTAGCCGGTCAGCTGGCAGATTCCGACAATGGACGGATTGCACTGCCCGGTCTGGTGGTTGTGTGCATCCGCCAGCACCCATCCGACAAATTTATTGCCGGGGCTGGTTTTCACCGGCTTCCAGCGTTGGACCATTTCTCGGCTCATTCAGGGAAAAAGAAAAAGCCCTCGCTCCAAACCCCAAGTGGACCCGGCGACCAACGGCGCGCGGCAAGGGGAATGGAGCGAAGGCTCTGAAGGTGAGTAGGCATGGTGTTGGTTTCTGTCGCCGGGGTCCAATCGGCGGACGGAATCACTCCCGTCATCCCCTAGGGGGTTGGGTCAAATCGGCTGCTAACGGAAAGTCGAATGCGGGGGCGTCAGTCATGCGGCCCTCCCCTCCATCACCCGTCCTAAAGCGGTCATCAGCTCCAGCCCCTTGGCTGTGACCTCCACGATGCCGGCGGCCCCGCGAATCCGCTGCCGGCTCCAGACGATATATCCGGCGTCCTCCAGCTGGTAGAGGTGATTATGGACAAGCCGGCGCTCCCCGAAGCACTGCCAATTGAGGTCGGTGGTGTGGATCGGGCCGCGCTTGGCGACCTGCGCGAGGACGAAAATTCCGGTAGGATTGATTTTGAGGCCCGGCGTGTGCATGGCCCGCAGCAGCCGGCGGAGGGTCCAGAGGGGGTCGGTGGCGGCGGTGCTCATGACCGGCCTCCCCTCTTTGGCAGCGGAGCCTTCCCGGCCTTCCGCTCCCGCTCGCTCCGCAGAGTGCCCCGGTTCTGGTCGCGGACCTCCGTCGGCGTCAGTTTGGTGTCATAGGTCGGCAGCAGGTGGCCGTATTTCTCCATGACCTCGGCGGCGATGGCGCTGACTCTGTCGGGGTCACTCACTGGCGGCCTCCTTTCCGATGGCTGGCAGCAGCAGGTCGTTGCCGTCGGTTTTTCCCCAGTAAATCAGCCCCTCTGCCGTGGCCCACTCCAGGAAATAGTGGCCGTCCGGAGTCCGCAGGAGCACCTGCATGGGATACGGGCCCCTGTCCTCGATCTTGAGGGGCTGCCCGGTTCCTCCGTTTCGGAGCGGATAGGTTTTTCCGATTTCGAATTTTTTATCCATATAATTACGATATTTCAGGATATGTTATTTCCACTTCGGTATGTTCCGCTTCCCCGGCTTCAGGCTTCCGCTGCGCGATCTCGATTTTGACCTTTCCCGGAGCGTCAGTAGGTAGCAGCCCAGCGTAGCGGCAGCAGTCGACAACGTATTTTGCTGAGAGGTTGTCCTCGTCGAGGAGTCGGCGGCGGACGCTGACAACGCGGACAAGAATTCGCTCTGAATCCGCAGCTTGAGCTTTCTTCTTTGCCACTCTCCGAGTCCTATCAGGTCGTTCCAGCTGGGGATGCACGGCCTCATTTTGACTGTCCCGTCCTTCTGGGGCTCCGGGTAGCTGGGGATGATGATTGTTATTTTCATGAGGTTTCATGGCTTCGGAGGCGGCGCGTAAATGGTCAGAAAATTCCCCGTGTCCCGCATGATGCAGTCCTTGCCGCAGTGGCGGTCAGTGAGCTTGGCGATTTCGGCCAACAGCTTGAGCGGGACGGGGAGCGCGATGCGGATCACCTCGGGGCCGTGCGGCGGCGGTTCGCTGGACTCACTCATTTCCGCCTCCTTCCCACCGTAGGGAAATCAATCCCGTCGATCTCCTGCTCGATCATGGTGACGACATTGCGCGCCGCCAAAATGGCGACTTCGCGGGATCGATAGTTGAGGGCGATGCTGACGCCGCCACGGGCGACTCGGAAAAATCCACCGGCGCATGGATCCACCCGACCGGCCTCAACCCCCTGCCGGAACAGACTCCAGACTTGGCGCTGCTCATCCAGCAGGTCATATGCCCGTCTGCGCTCGGGCTCGGGGAGGGCAGCGAGGCTCATTTGCCCTCCCCCTTTCCCGGCCCGAAGGCGGCGTTGCGGTTGAGCCAGACGTCCACCTCCATGAACGGCGGTCGGATACCGTGGCGGACATCGCTCAGCAGCTCATAAGCCTCCCGCATCTCCTCCCTGAGCGGCGTCAGGGGGTCGAGGGATGGGTCACTCGCGGTTTTGCGCCAAGGGGCATCGTAGAGGTGCAGGCAGTTTTCGCCGTGGTGAATCCATCGAGGCATAGCGCTGGTTTTGTTCCACGAGTCCCAAAGGCAATGGGTTTTCCCGACTGCCAGCAGCTGCCGCCGGACCTCGGTCCATTCGCCGCCATCGTAGTCAAGACGGGTCTCGATGGTGTCACCGATCCGGAGACTGAGCGCCCGGACCATTTCCGGCGCGGTCATGTCTGCGAGGTTAATGGTGGGCCTCCAGTCGGGCTCGGCATCCTCACTCATGGCTGCCTCCCTTCCAGCAGCGCGTCGATTTGACGAATAACTTCCGCAGCCTCAGACAGTGCGGCGGCTTCGCACGGGTATGTGCATGATATGACAGCCAGGTCATTGTGCTCGGGCCATTCTCCGCCGCCGGTCGGATCAATTTTGCCGCATTTGATGGAATCGCGGAAATGTGCCCAGAAATCCTGGAGGTCTCGCATGGCGCGGATCGTCGGCCCACTGAACCCCTTTGCCGGCTCGATGGCGGGGAGGAGGAGGTC
>Ga0164307_10001572_pt1 | contig 10391 bp, 8 predicted proteins | sample Whisoiple_243_MG_FD_110214 | JGI IMG/M metagenome (GOLD analysis project Ga0164307, IMG submission 110214) | Soil microbial communities amended with fresh organic matter from upstate New York, USA - Whitman soil sample_243_MG | ecosystem: Environmental > Terrestrial > Soil > Unclassified >...
AACCCGTGAAAAACAATGGCGCAATTAATCTGCCAAAGTAGTGCTAGATCCCGGCCACCGACGACCAGATTTCCGACAGCTTGCGCTTGAATGATGCCGTCCGCGTCTCGGGCGCGGCCTCGTCGTCGTCTTCCGGCAGTCGGAGGCCTACGACGTTAACCCGACCACCGCCGATGCTGCGCGCGACCAGCACGATGGGGTCGAGCGCGAGTTCGGCGCCTTCCTTCGGCCCATGATCGAGATGAATGTCGAAGTAATCCGAAAGCGTCAGCCGGGCCTGCTCGTCATCCACCTTGACGCCGTAAGCGTCGGCCAATTCGCCAAGCGTATGCTCGCCGGATACCGTAAAATCGCCGAGCAGATGCGGGTCAGGCGCCGCGCCCGGCAGCATGTCGACAAAGAAGCGGTCGAGCGCCTCGGCCTTTTCCGGCGGCGCCAGCAGATAGAGGTAGTCACCGGCGGCGACGGGATCGGCCTCGGCGGGCGAGAGAATGCGCTGATCGCGAATGACGAGCGTCGGCTTCGACCAGGATGGAATGAGCCCTCGCTTCAGATACAGGCTTTTCGGGCGCACGGGATAGCCGACCAGTTGCTGCTCAAGCTGGCCCGGCAGATCGAGCTCGACGCGACGCGGGCCGCGCTCGGCGCGCGGCAGTGCCACATGCAGCCGCCGCGCCGCCGCCGCCAGCGTCCAGCCCTGCAGCAATAGCGAGATGATGACGACGACAAAGGCCACGTCGAAATAGAGATAGGCTTTCGACAACCCGACCAGCATGGGGATCGAAGCCAGGAAGATCGCGACCGCGCCGCGCAGGCCGGTCCAGGCGATGAAGATCTTTTCCCGCCAGTTGAAGCGAAACGGCGCGAGACACAGGAACACCGCCAACGGCCGCGCCACCAGCATCAGCGTGAGCGCGACGGCGATCGCCGGTGGCACGCTGGTGAGCAGCCGATGCGGTGAAACCAGCAGGCCGAGCAGCACGAACATCACGATCTGTGCCAGCCAAGTCGCGGCGTCGAGGAACGTCACGACCGAATTATGCGCACGCGTTGGCTGGTTGCCGATGATGATGCCGGCGAGATAGACCGCGAGGAATCCCGAGGCATGCGCGATCTGCGCGCCGCCGAAAATCACCAGCGCCGCGGTAGTGACGAACGGCGCGTGGAGGCCCTGCGGCAGCGCCACCCGATTAAGCGCCAGCACTACCATCCTGCCGCCGACCACGCCGACGATCGCGCCGAACACGGCCTCCTGCGCGAACTCGCGGAGGACATGCAAGAACGAGCTTTCCCCGCTGGAGATCAACTCCACCAGCATCAAGGTCAGAAATACCGCAAAGGGATCGTTGGTGCCGGATTCAACTTCCAGCGTCGCGCCGACGCGCGGGCGCAGCCGCAGGCCCTGGGCGTGCACCAGCAGGAATACGGCCGCGGCATCGGTCGAGGCCACCACGGCGCCGACCAAAAGCGCCTCGGTCCAGTTCAGATCGAGCGCATAGTGAGCCACCGGCGCGGTAATCAGCGCGGTCAGCAACACGCCGACAGTCGCCAGCACCATCGAGGGCACCAGCACCGCGCGGATGCTCTGGAAGCGGGTGCGCAAGCCGCCATCGAACAGGATCAACGCCAATGCCACCGAGCCGACCAGATAGGTCGTGCGCACGTCGTCGAAGGAGAGCTGGCCGGGACCGGCATCGCCAGCCGCCATGCCGATCACCAGAAAGACCAACAGCAGCGGCGCGCCGAAGCGCAGCGCAAGCAGGCTCGACAGGATTCCGGTCATTACCAGAACGGCGCCAAGAAGAATGGCGATGCTGACCGAGTCGAGGGAAGCCATGAGCGCTCACAATCATCGCAGATAGCTGCATTTGCATCCTTATCGTCGCCGCAGTTGGACGCCAAGGCAATTCGGCGCCGCGGCGACAATGTGCCCGAATAACCGGCTTTTATTGGCTGGATCATACTGTCGCAGCGATGGCATCGCGGCGGCTTGTGTGGGAATCTGGCCGACATTCGAATCAAGCCTATCCGGAACGATTGATCTGCCCCGAGGCAAGGCGAGATGTTGACGATGGACACAAACGACATGCTTGATTTCCTGCGTTCCGCGATGCGCTCGATCGGCGCGGAGGTCACCTCGCCATGGTTCTACCTGCAGTTCGGTGGCCGGGATGAAGTTCGCTTTGACATTCTGGATTCCCGACCCCGACGGCATGGACAATGTGAAGGGCGACGTGATGCTGGCACTACGGGATGCATTCAGGCGCGAGGGCATCCGCGTGCCCTACCCGGTGCGCGAAATCCGGGTCCGCGGCGGCGCGCTTCCGGTCGAGAATACCGTAGCGGAGGTTCCGGCACGGTGTCGCGATAGTGTGGCAACCCCGGCTTGCGCCGGGCGCGGCAGCCATTAAATTGCCTTTCAAATCAATCTTCCCGATACCTCCGCAGCGCCCAGCCCGCCAAGGCATAATCCGTCCATGAGCTATGTCGAAGCCTCCGATATTCCCCTCCGCAAGACCGGGCAGATCAAGCTGCACGGGCAGAGCGGTTTTGCCGGCATGCGCAAGGCCGGTAACCTTGCCGCCAAATGCCTCGATCAGCTGACCGATATCGTCAAGCCCGGTGTGGCGACCTCGCGGATCGACGATTTCGTGCGCGACTTCGCCTTCGGCCATGACGCCTATCCGGCGACCCTGATGTATCGCGGCTATCGCTATTCGACCTGCACCTCGATCAACCATGTGGTCTGCCACGGCATGCCCGGCGACCGCGTGCTGAAGGAAGGCGATATCGTCAATGTTGATGTCACTTTCATCGTCGAGGGCTGGTACGGCGATTCCAGCCGGATGTATACAATCGGTCCGATCGCCCGCAAGGCGGAGCGGCTGATCGAGGTGACCTATGAAGCGATGATGCGCGGCATCGCCGCCGTCAAACCCGGCGCCACCACCGGTGATATCGGCCACGCCATCCAGAGCTTCGTCGAGCCGCACGGCATGAGCGTGGTGCGCGATTTCTGCGGTCACGGCCTCGGCCGTCTATTCCATGACGAGCCGAACATCATCCATATCGGCCGTCCGGGCGAAGGCGTGGCCCTGAGGCCCGGCATGTTCTTCACCATCGAGCCGATGATCAATCTCGGCAAGCCGCACGTCAAAATCCTGTCCGACGGCTGGACCGCGGTGACCCGCGACCGCTCGCTGTCGGCGCAGTTCGAGCATTCGGTCGGCGTGACCGCGACCGGCGTCGAGATTTTCACGCTGTCGGAACGCCACGGCGAAAAGCAAATGGCCACGGCCTGATTTTCCCCGCGCCCGCCGCCGCTTGCGGCAACACTTCACGGTTGCAAAAGCCGGGCGGCGCGGCATGCTGCCGGCAATGACCAGCCAACCGCAACCGCCGCCGGAGTCCGCCGAGACGCCACATTATCATGGCCATCGCGAGCGGCTGCGCGAGCGCTTTCGCACCGCCGGGCCCGACGCACTGGGCGATTACGAATTGCTCGAACTGGCGTTGTTTGCAGCATTGCCTCGGCGCGACACCAAGCCGCTGGCGAAGTCCCTGCTCAAGACATTCGGCTCGTTCGCCGAGGTCATCCATGCCCCGGAAAGCCGTCTGCGCGAGGTCGAAGGCATTGGCGAAGCGTCGATCACCCAGATCAAGCTCTTGGCGGCCGCTGCCACCCGCATTGCCAAGGGACCGTTGAAACAGCGGCCGCTGCTGTCGTCGTGGAATGACGTGATTGACTACTGCCGCACCCCTATGGCGTTCGCCGACAAGGAGCAATTCCGCATCCTGTTTCTCGACAAGCGCAACCAGTTGATCACTGACGAGGTGCAGCAGACCGGCACCGTCGACCACACGACGGTTTACCCGCGCGAAGGGGTCAAGCGTGCGCTGGAACTATCTTCAACCGCAATCATCCTGGTGCATAACCACCCAAGTGGCGACCCGACGCCGTCGCAGGCCGATATCCAGATGACGAAAGCGATCGTCGACATCGCCGCGCCGCTTGGGATTGCCGTGCACGACCCACATCATCGTCGGCCGAAACGGGCACGCGAGCCTGAAGGGAATGCGGCTGATTTAGCGATTCACACTGCTCCGCCAATGGAACGGATCCGCTGCAGGCATCAGCCGCCGGAACACAAAGACTGCGGACCATCAATAAAATTGATTCTCCGGCACAGAATTTCTTATTCACCTTGAAGTAGATTTCGCCTTGAAATAGATGCACTTGACATACTGTTTCAGGTCGGTTTCACTGATCCTCGTACACCGTCCGTTCTGTGGATGACCCCGCCGTAAAATGAAGCAGCGCGCGCTGCGGGATGGACCGTGGCAGCGCTTCCGCATGCCCGCGGTTTTCTCTGCACCGACGACCAATGACGCTGCCAAGCAATAATCAAGAAACGACTGCAAGAAACGATTGATTGAGGAGAGGAACCGATGGAGTGGCGCCATCAGCCACTACTTCCCGCCGAACACGCCGCCGCTGGTCCGAGCCAGATCGGAGTGGTGGTCTATGATGACGGCCTCGTCAGGGATGCTCTCATAACTCGGTGCGCCACCGATCTGGCCGCGTCAGGTTACCGGCTGGGCGGCATCGTGCAGTCAAATGCGCACCGGCCTGGCCGGCGGCGATGCGATATGTATGTGAAGGACCTGTTGGGCGGTGACGAAATAAAGATCTCGTTCGACCGTGGCAACGAAGCGAGAGGTTGCCGGCTTGATCCGGACGCCTTCGCCCGCATCGACGGATGGATCGAGCGTGCGGTCCTTGAACATGTCGAACTGCTGGTCATCAACAAGTTTGGCAGGGAAGAAGCAAATGGCCGGGGGCTGCGAACGGTCCTTGCCGAGGCGCTGATCGCCGAAATCCCGCTGTTAATCGGTATCTCCCCCCAAAATCTGTCCGACTTTCTGACATTCGTCGGCGATTCAGCGACACGTCTGGGGCCCGACATCGACGCAATTACGGCCTGGTGCCGGAACGCGATTGAACGTCGAACTCAGCAATTCCAGCCGCGGCTATCGCCCGTGCAAGCATAAGGCGGTTGATGACCGGCACCGCCCGTTGTCGAGGAACGCAAAGTAGCGGCGCATGCTCCAGGGCTCATTTTCCTCCGAACAGACCTGCTTGAGCCGCCCGCTTGTCGGGCCACAGACCGCCGCTGGCCGGAGCCTCCTCGATCGCCGGAGGCGATGCCGTCGAGATGAAGGTCCGTAGTCAGCCGTTCGAGACACTTCGATCGGCGTGCGAAGGACGGTAGAATCGCCAGCGAAAAACCGATACGCTCGGAGCAAGCAGCAACGGCGCGCCTTCCGCCCCGGGCGCAAACAGGTGAAGAGACGCGATGGATGATAAAGAGATCCTCCAAAATGCGAACCGCAGCGCTACGCAGGCGGGCATGATCGCACTCGCGTTTCAGGATTTTGCAACCAAGCTTATCAGGCATGTCCGCAGCGGACGTCCGCTTGATGATGCTTCCCTTGCCACGCTCCGCGACAACTGCATCCGCAATCTGAAGAACTCGACGATGAGCGGAATGTCTTTCGAGGAAGAGGCCGAAACCTTGCGGCAGGCTGTCGAAAACGCGGAAAAATTGCTCGATGGAGCAATAGCCGGGGGAATGCAACCTTAAGTGCTCAGTTTCGCTCCAATGCTGCCGGCAGGCATGTCGGAACGATGCAGAATGATTAATTGGTCGAGCCGACACGTCTTGGCTGCGCAGTTCGCCGTGAAATAGTGCTTGACTTGCAAAGGCCTTGCAAGGCTTGCTCGCCCGTCACGGCCGGCGCGTTCGCGCTGTGTCCTATCTCCATGGCAATGCTCTGAAATCAGTTGTTCGGTGAGGTTCCTACGATGTCGCAATCGCGTTCGGTATCCATTATCAGCACGTTCGAGGCCGAGCGTAACTCGCTCGAAGACTTTGCCGCTGAACGCGCCCGCGGCTTCGTCGGCAGGCAGGCGGTCATCGAGCGTCTGACCGGCCTCTGTCTCTCCCCCGCGAAAGAGGACGCGCCGTGGGGCATCTGTGTCACCGGCGAGCCGGGTGCGGGCAAGAGCGCGCTGTTCAGCGAGCTGCTTCGCCGCATGAAGGATACCGATGCTTTCGTTCTCGCGCACGCCGCCGGCGCCAGCCCGCAGGCCTCATCGATCGATGCAATGCTGCGGCGCTGGATCGAGGAGCTCGGCAGCGCACTCGAGGTCGGCGACGTTGACCTCGCCGAGAATGTCGAGCCCGAGACGGTCGAATTGGCCTTCGCCTCGTTGCTCGGCCGGATGGCATTACAGCGTCGCGTCATCATCCTGATCGATGGGCTCGACCAGTTCAAAAAGACCACGCGCGGAAGGTTTACGACCTGGCCGCCCCGGCTGTGGCCGGACAATGCGCGGTTTGTCGCAACCGCCGTTCCCGGCGGAGCCTCCAAAGCGTTGACCGGGCGTCCGGGCATGGAAGCGTTGTCGCTGCCGCCGCTGGACGCTACCGAGGCTACCGGCATCATCGAGAGCATAGCCAAGCGTCATCAATGCAAGCTCGAAACCGCAGTGATCGATGCGCTGCTCGCGAAGAAGCACGCGGGCGAGCCGGCATGGGGCAACCCGCTGTGGCTCGTGCTCGCCGTCGAGGAGCTTACCGCTCTCGATGCCGATGAGCCTGGTCGCACGAAGCTCGACGCCGTCGGCGACATGCCGGTCGAGATCTCCCGCTTCTATCGCGCCACGTTCGATCGCGCGGCTCAACGGTTGGGCGCCGCAGTGGCGCCGGCGTTTATTGGCCTGCTCGCCCTGAGCCGTACGGGATGGCGTGAGAGCGATCTTCGGCAATTGCTGCCGCAGGTAAGCGGCGAGCCGTGGGACGAAGCGCGCTTCGCCGCGTTACGCCACCTGTTCCGCGGCCAGCTACGCCAGCGCGGCGATTTTGCGCAATGGGATTTCAACCACGAGCAGATGCGCACCGCCGCCCACTCGCGGCTCGCGGCGCTGCGTCTTTCCAAGCCGCAACTGCATTTGTTGATCGCCGATCACCTTCTCACGCTCGCGGCGGACGACCCGCTACGCACGTCCGAAACCATGGTCCACCTGCTGGCGAGCAAGGACGACCTCCGCGCGGCCCGGTACTATGGCGATTCATCGTTAAGCGCGGCAGAGCTGCAAGGCGCTACGCGCGCGCTCGCCGATGTCATGATCGCACCGCCGACGGGCAATCCGGCAAGCGCGGCTCGAGACCTGTGTCGTCTGCTTGATGTCCCCGACAGTTCCGTCCGCGCGGTGATAGCGCAGCGTTTCCTCCTCAATCTCGCCGATAGGATTGAACAACACGTCCCCCTCGACGCCCGCCTGGCCGTCTTGAATTCGGCCAAACAAGCGTTCGAGCAACTGCTTCGCACCGAATCCGGCAATGCCGCCTGGCAGCGCGACCTGTCGGTGGCGTGCGATCGGATCGGCGATGTGCTGGCGACGCAGGGCAATCTACCCGAGGCGATGAAATCCTTCCGCGAGGCGCTGGCGATCAGAGAACAGCTGGCTGCTGCGGACGCCGACAACGCCGACCGGCAGCGCGATCGGGCAGCGGCGCACGAAAGGATCGGCGACGCCATGGTGGCGCAGCGCGACCTGCCCGAGGCGCTGAAATTCTTCCGCGACGCACTGGCGATCAGAGAGCGGCTGGCGCGCACGGACGCCGACAACGCCGACTGGCAGCACGATCAGGCAGTAGTGCACGAGAAGATCGGCGAGGTGATGGTGGCGCAGGGCAATCTGCCCCAGGCGCTGATATCATTCCGCGACTGGTTTGCGATTGCCGACCGGCTCGCGGACGCCCATCCCAGCGCTGAGCGGGACCGCTATCTCTCCGTAGCCTACGATCGCATCGGTGACGTGCTGATGACGCAGGGCAATCCGGACGAGGCGCTGAAGTCCTTTAAGCAGGGGCTGGCGATCCGGGAACGGCTGGCTGAGGCGGACACCGAGAACCCTGCCTGGCAGCGCGGTTTGTCGATGTCTCACGACCGTATCGGCGACGTGCTGGTGGCGCAGGGCAATCTGGACGAGGCACTGAAATCCTTCCGCAGCGAGCTCGCGATCGCCGCCCGACTGGCCAAGGCCGACCCCGGCAACGCCGGCCGGCAGCGCGACCTGTCGGTGTCCTACGCCAAAATTGGCGACGTGCTGGTGGCGCAAGGCACGCTGCCCGAGGCGATAAAATCCTACAGCGACGCGCTGCTGATCAGAGAGCGGCTGGCCCGTCTCGACCCCGACAATGTCGACTGGCAACGCGGCCTGGCCGTGTCGCACGATCGTATGGGCGACGTGCTAATGGCGCGGGACGACGTGGAGCAGGCGCTGAAATCCTTCCAAGACCAGCTCGCGATTGCCGAACGGCTGGCCCGCGGCGATCCCAGCAACGTCGGCTTGCAACGCGACCTGTCGGTATCGTACGAGAAGGTTGGCGACGTACTGATGTCGCAGAGCAAAATGGACGAGGCGCTGAAATCCTTCAACGACGCGTTGGCGATCAGAGAGCGATTGGCGCAGGCCGACCCCACCAATGTCGGCTGGCAGCGCGCTCTGTCGGTTTCGTATGATTGTGTTGGCGACGTGATGGCGGCGATCGGCAATCTGCCGGAGGCGCTGAAATCTTTCCGCTACGGGCTGGCGATCAGGGAACGGCTGGCGCGCACCGACCCCGGCAACGCCGGCTGGCAGCGCGATCTGTCGGTCTCCTACGATCGTATCGGCGAAGTGCTGGAAGGGCAGGGCAAGCTGCCCGAGGCGCTGAAATCCTACAGTGATGGATTGGCGATTGCCGAGCGGCTGGCAAGCGCCCAGCCCGACAACGCCGACTGGCAGCGCAGCCTGGCCATAAGCTATGGGCATCTTGGCGACGTCTATCGTCGCGCCAATGATGCCGAAAAAGCCGAGGCCGCACTGCGAGAGGGACAAGCCATCATGCAGCGGGTGGTAGAAGTCGCGCCGGGCAATGCCGGCTGGAAGAAAGACCTCGACTGGTTCGATGAACAGGTATCGACCTGGGAGAAAGAATAGCCGCTCCGCGCATCTCTAAGGGAACAAGGAGGGCATCGCGCATGGCGCGATGCCCTCAATCCGATCGGTAAGCAGACCTTGCCGCCGACTCTGATCGCGGCCCCAACCGATGCCTGCCAGAAACTAAACTAAACTAATTTCGCATGAAGGCGACGCACATAGCGGAGCCGTCCCGTTGCACGTTAGCCATATATCTGATATGCATTTTCGAACATATCTGATATGCAGATGTGAATTTGCGTTCGGTATCGCCAGCATAGAAATGGCGGCTGACCGGGAGCAATTAACAGGGGAAACGAAATGGCCGATTATGCGAATGCCAGCATTGTAGTCGAAACAGTGCCACCCGCGGAAATGGGAGCGGCGCTGGCGGACGACGCCGCCAAGAAAGCCAAATTCGGCGCCATTCACCTCCTCATTCGCGGCTTTCTATGCACGCCCTTTCTAGCCTATGGAGCCTGCGTGACGTTCGCGATGATGGCCACCGGCATACCGCTCGCGGTCGCCGGCCTGGTCTTCCCGGCCGGCTACGTTACGCTGAACTTTCTTGGCCTGGAGATGGCGACCGGCAGCTTCGCGACCATGCCCATCGGCATGTACGCCGGAACGGTCACGCCGGCGCAGGTCATCCGCAACTGGTTCTGGACCATGGCGGGTAACCTGCTCGGAGGCATATTCTTCGCCTGGCTGCTCTGGTTCTCCTTCACCAGAGGTGGAATTCTCCCAATCGCGCCGGAGAGTTTTCTCACCGTCATCGCCCACACCGCCGAGAAGAAGGCCTCGTATGTCCAAAACGGCGCCTTGGGCTGGTGCGCCGCCGTTGGCATGGGCTGTCTTTGTAACTGGCTGGTGAGCCTGGGGTCCGTCATGTCGAAGGCCACGCGTAGCACCGTGGGCCGGATAATGCTGATGTGGATACCGATCGCGATGTTCTTTGCGATGGGCTTCGAGCACACCGTGGTCAACATGTGGCTGTTCCCGACCGCTATCCTCGCCGGTGCCCATGTGAGCTTCTATGATTGGTGGGTGTGGAACCAGATCCCGGTCACCATCGGCAATATCTTGGGTGCGATGGTGCTGAACGGAACCCTATGGTATTACACCCATACTCTGACGGAAAAGAGCGGCAGCAGCAGCGGTTCGCTCGCACGCCCCGCGCGGGCGTAAAACCGGAACTTGCCGGAGGGCATTGCAATGACGATCAGGGGTGCCCTGCGCCCCTGATCGATTTACGTCGGCCGGTCAGCTATCTGCCGATCCGTTACCCCAACAACGCTGCATTTACTGGTTATCGGTTCCCGAAATTGGGCCGGAGCGTTCAAGGACCCCTGCGCTCGAC
>Ga0164307_10001573_pt1 | contig 10389 bp, 15 predicted proteins | sample Whisoiple_243_MG_FD_110214 | JGI IMG/M metagenome (GOLD analysis project Ga0164307, IMG submission 110214) | Soil microbial communities amended with fresh organic matter from upstate New York, USA - Whitman soil sample_243_MG | ecosystem: Environmental > Terrestrial > Soil > Unclassified >...
CAGGTGATGGACGTGCTGTTGCCGTTCTGAGGTTTCGTTTCAAGGGCTCCCACATCTCATTTGCGAACCTAGGCGCGGTGAGATGTCCTACACGGCCTCCGTCAGCTCCCCTGGCGGAGGCCGTGATCGTTTTGGCGTCAGTCTGATAGTGGACAGACCGGCGAACAGTCCGGGCGCTAGGGTGCACCGAGTGCGGGCTACTCGGGTTGGAACATGCCGCATCGCGAGCGAAACGACCCCGATATCCATGATTCAGCCATACGGGCCGACCAAGCTCTCGCGCAGGCCGTTTGATTGCCGAACGGCGCGGAGCGAAGCGCTAAAGAAAGCCGGCCGGTTGCGGATGGCCGCCGATAAACAAGGCATCCACTTCGCCAAGCGAGGCAGACCGCCAAAGCCAAAATGAGTTTCGCAGGCGGCCATCTCGCCCGTTTCGTAAAGGAGAAGGCGTGACGGTCAACAAGGTCACCTGGTCGCAGGTCGGACGCGTGACCGAGCCGGGCCGCTATATGTTCAAGTTCGGTTGGGTCACGATCACCACGGCCGAACTTGCGGTGTGGGAACAGTTCCCACAGGCCGCATTCACGCTATACCGGCCGTCGGCGGCAGAGACCGAAGATGATTTTCGCCTCGGCACGTTCGAATTGCCGGAAGGTTCCTCGCAATAACGCGCCAGCGCATCGGAGGCTGGGTTTCGCCACCGCGACCAGGTTTTCGGAAACCTCTTCAGATGCGGCTTGCTCGGGAAACAACCTGTCCCGTGTTGGCTCGTAAATTTGTACCAGGAAATCGCAAAGTTCGAAACTGAAGACCCGCGGCACGATCAGCGCCGCCGCCGTGTGGATCCTATGTTCCTACACGCTGGAACTTCGCGTCCGGGCCGAAGTTCTTGACTGATCAACGGAGGATCGAGCGATGGCAGCACCATCATCGCGTCAAAAGCGGATCACCGGCAGGGTCATGCACGAATTCAAGCATGGTGAACTCAAGAGCGGACGTGTGGCAGAGGCGGCAAGGTCAAGAGCCGTCGTCAGGCCATTGCCATTGCCCTCGAAGAGGCCGGAGCATCGAAATACGAAAGCAACCGGCGCAATCGTCGCAACCTGCGGCGAACCGAGAGCAAAGAGGCCCAAGGCCGTACCGGGCAACAGGAGCGCGAGGGTAAGTCGCATCTTGGCGCCTATCGAAAGCGCCAGAGCACCAAAGCGATGGCGGGGAAAAATGCCCGCAAACAGACGGCTCGCGGACACAAGGCAGCGCTCGGCCGCTCCCGCAAGGCTGACGGACACACCCGCCAGGAACTCTACGCCGAGGCAAAAACCCGCCAGGTCGAGGGACGCTCGAAAATGAGCAAACGGCAGTTGGAAAACGCGCTCGGAATGAATTGAGCATCCGAACTGCGATGGATATGTCGTCACGCCGGCTGACGCTCTGAAACTCAAACGGATTACTTGTTCGCACGCTGGAACGCGAAAGAAGCCGCGGAACGATGATCCCGGCTATTCGGCAAACAACTGCTTGAGATAGCAAAGCCCGTTATAGGTCAGTCGTGTTTCGCTGCCTTCGCCGTCAGCCACCTGACTTTCGAGATAGGTCTCGAGTTCCGGCAGCGCCCGATCGAATTTGGGCCCAATACCCATCATCTCGCAGGTTTCCCTGATACGCGAGATCGGTTTTTCGAGAACATTGATGATTGTAGTGGCCACGCTTCACAATGCGGCGGTCCGCCGGCTGTTCCGCCAATCCACGAAAAAGCGGGAACCATAATCGGGTACGGAGATAAACGAAGGCGTGTCCCGGGTTCCCGGACACACCTGCCATCGATCAACTGCTTTCGATCTGTTTTCCGGCTGCTTCACGACGGTTGCCGGCATCCGGCCTATCGATTCTCGCTGGGTTCCTGTGGATCGCTTACTTAGGCCGCGTTGCGACCGAGATGGTGGCCCTCCTTCACCTCCTCAATGATCTTGGCACTGAACGCTTCGAGATCGCCTGGATTGCGCGATGTGATCACGCCCCGATCGACCACGACTTCGGAGTCTTCCCAGCTGGCACCGGCATTGATGACGTCGGTCTTGATCGACTTGTAAGATGTCATTTTCCGACCCTTGGCGATTCCGGTCTCGATCAGCAGCCACGGTGCATGGCAAACCGCCGCGACGACTTTCCCGGCGTCGAAAAAATCCTTGATGAATTTTAGCGCCTTTGGCTCCACGCGCAGCAGGTCAGGGTTGATTTGACCACCCGGCAAGACCACGGCGTCATATTCCGACGGCGAAACCTGATCGAGGGTCTTGTCCACTCGGATAGTCTTGCCCCAGTCCTTCTTGTCCCATCCCTTTATTCCGCCAGCCACCAACGAGACGACATCAACGGTCGCGCCGGCCTTCTGGAGACGGTCACGCGGCACTTCAAGTTCGGCCTGCTCGAAGCCATTGGTAGCCAGAATAGCAATCTTCTTGCCGTTCAGGTCCATCGGATACTCCTTCAAAACGGGATGTTTCGTCCCAGTCAATCGAGATGGCAACGCATCGTTCCTGTTTTCGTTGTGATGGTGATGCAACAGTGAGATTCAAGTTGCTTGATTGCGACCAGGAACAAAGCCTTTCATGTTCCGTCATTCGGCGGCCTGCTGTTCCCGGCGTCGGCGACACGTTCCGTCGGAACGAAACCCGATTCATCGGATTGACTCAGGGGCATCGCGATTAAGATCGCCCGTGTTGCCGCGACTCTTTTCAACCTAGGAGGAACAAATGGCAAAGCTGGAAGACGGACACATAGTCGAAACCACAATGGAAGCGCGAGGAGCAGAGCGCGGACCGACGGTGCGCAACGTGCTGGTGTGGGGCATTGGGCTGGTCGTGGTAGCCTTTGTGGTGGTCTATGCCCTGTATTTTAAAGCCTGAGCCGGTTGATTTCCACTGCTGCTCTTCTCTTCGGGCCATTGACCTAGTCAAACACGTCGGCCCGGTATGACCCAAATGTAACCGACACGATTGTTACCGAAGTGTTCGGAGGACGCTGCTTCGTGTTAGCTCGCTTACGCGCGGTCGCATTATGATGCGGCCGCGCGCTGTTTTCTTACCGGGTTTTCTTACCGGCGACTTTTTCCGTTTGTCAGTGAAGTTTCGTCGTCGTGCAAACAAGTAGCCGGTGGCGCGCCGGTGATAGTTGTGATCGCGCGGCGAGGGTTGGAGGAAGTTGTCCTCAAACCAGCCGCGTGAAGACAGCAGATGACAGCCACCGACTCAGGTTGCATCCAAGGTGCGGCAGCATCGCAGCGCCACGACGCCCTACTCGTCGCGATAAACCTTTTCTCGCTTCTCGTGACGCTCCTGGGCTTCGACCGAGAGGGTAGCAATCGGACGCGCTTCAAGCCGCTTCAGCGAGATCGGCTCGCCGGTCTCTTCGCAATAGCCGTAGGTGTTGTCGTCAATTCGCTGTAGCGCTGCGTCGATCTTGGAGATCAACTTGCGCTGGCGGTCGCGGGCACGCAGTTCGATTGCCCGGTCGGTCTCAGACGAGGCTCGATCAGCGAGATCGGGATGATTGACGTTCTCTTCCTGCAGCGTCTGCAGCGTGATCCGGGATTCCCGCAGGATCTCGTCCTTCCACGCCAGAAGCTTGACGCGAAAATAATCGCGCTGCCGGTCGTTCATGAAAGGCTCTTTTTCGGAGGGTCGATAGTTCTTCTTTTCCAAGACCAGCCTATCTGTACGTGCAAAGCAGCCCAAAAGGGGCCGACCGCGCGGCCTTATATAGCGGTGTCCTGTGACAGACAATATCGACCGCCGGGCCGCCGAAACCGGGGTGCCGGGATTTGGGCGGGAACCTGTGAAAAAGACCGCCTGCGAAAAGGACAGACCAGCTAATGGCCTCGGCCCGGCGCTTTGGCCCTGACGGCGGCGGAGCTCAGAACTGACCGGCTTTCGCCAGTTCCACCTCGACCCGCAGCTCAATCTCGGACAGCACCGCGTCGAGGCCGGGGTCGCCGGAGCTGGATTTAAGGTTGGCGGCGGCATCCCGGAGCCGACCGATCGTGGACGCATTGAAATTGCCGGACAACAAGCCGATCTTGAGGTCGTCGAGGACGTCGAGCGCACCCTTGCCACGCTGCACGGAGCGCCTGCGACGCTCGATCGGATCCTCCTCGATCCCCTGCAGCGCCAGCAAGGCATCGATGTTAGCCGCGGCCCTGGGCGCGCTGACAGCGCGGTTCTCGGCGGCCGTCGTGCCGTCTTCCGGCAGCGCGAAACTGCTGGAGCTGGCTCGCTTGGTGGCTCCGGCCGGAGACCCCAGAGTGGTGCCGTTCGGTCCGTGGATGCGCATGGTGGAGCCTCGCTGTGTAGCGCAAGCTTGGCCCGGTAATGGTTAATGGGGCGTAAATGGCCCGGCAAAATCTGCCGCACGAGGCATTTTCGCCGCGACGACAGCCTTCCGAAACGAACCAAGGCTTCGAACATTTATCAAAATAATCAACAGGATAGATCGAAAATACAATGTGGCACGGGGTTCGCATGGTTAATGCCGGACCCGCCGCCATGGGAGTGGCACGCGGATCCGATCTGAAGTGAAGACCTCAGCGGGGAGCAGAGGATGTCTGGCGTGTATTCGGCGAAACTGTTTCGGGTGGCCTGTGCCGCCTTGCTGACGCTGGCGACGGCATTGCCCGTACGCCCCGCGGCTGCAACTTCCCGAATCAAGGATCTCGCCAATATCGAGGGCGTCCGGCAGAACCAGCTGGTCGGCTATGGCCTGGTCGTCGGCCTCAACGGCACCGGCGATACCCTGAACAACATTCCCTTCACCAAACAGTCGCTGCAGGCGATGCTCGAGCGCATGGGCGTCAACATTCGCGGCGCCACCATCCGGACCGGCAACGTCGCCGCCGTCATGGTGACCGGCAACCTGCCGCCCTTCGGCACCCAGGGCACCCGGATGGACGTCACAGTGTCGTCGCTGGGCGATGCCAAGAACCTGCAGGGCGGCACCCTGCTCGTCACCCCCCTGCTCGGCGCCGATGGCAACGTCTATGCGGTGGCGCAGGGCTCGGTCGCCATCAACGGTTTCCAGGCCGAGGGCGAAGCCGCCAAGATCGTCCGCGGCGTACCAACTGTCGGCCGCATCGCCAACGGCGCCATCATTGAGCGCGAGATCGAATTCGCGCTTAACCGCCTGCCCAATGTCCGCCTGGCGCTGCGCAATGCCGACTTCACCACCGCCAGGCGCATCGCCGCCGCGGTCAACGACTATCTCGGCGCCAAGAGCGCGGAGCCTATTGATCCCTCGACGGTGCAGCTTTCTATTCCGCCGGAATTCAAGGGCAATGTCGTCGCTTTCCTGACCGAGATCGAGCAGTTGCAGGTCGAGCCGGATTTGGCGGCCAAGATCATTATCGACGAGCGCTCCGGCATCATCGTGATGGGCCGCGACGTCCGCGTCGCCACCGTTGCTGTGGCGCAAGGCAACCTCACCGTCACGATTTCCGAAAGCCCGCAGGTCAGCCAGCCCAACCCGCAGTCACGCGGCCGGACGGTGGTGACGCCGAACTCGCGCGTTGGCGTGACCGAGGATGGCAAGAAGTTCGCGTTGGTCAAGGACGGCGTCTCGCTGCAGCAACTCGTCGACGGCCTCAACGGGCTCGGCATCGGCCCGCGCGATCTGATCGGCATCCTGCAGGCTATCAAGGCCGCCGGCGCCATCGAAGCCGACATCGAGGTGATGTGATGCAGGCCGCTTTTAACAACAGCATCACCAGCAGCCTTTCCGCCAACCGCAAGCCGCCGATCCCATCCCACAACGGGCATCCCGACTACGACATGGCGAATGCCCTGAAGAAAGTGTCGCCGCAGGCTCAGGCCAAGGCCAAGGCCACCGCGACCGACTTCGAGGCGATGTTTCTCAATCAGATGTTCGCGCAAATGACCAGTGGCCTGAAGGGCGAAGGTCCGTTCGGCAATACCGAGGGCACCGGCGTGTGGCGCTCGATGCTGACGGAGCAATATTCCAAGAACTTCGCCAGTGCCGGCGGCGTCGGCGTCGCCAGCGAAGTCTACCGCACCCTCATCCTGCGGCAGGCCACGACGCCGGCGAAATCGCAGGTCGACACCGCAGCTTAGGACGGGACCGAACGACATGAACCACTTCAACGCATCTCGTCAGCCGACGCCCGCCGCTCGCCCCGCCGCCGCACAAGGCAGCCCCGAGGCCCGCAAGCTCGCTGTTGACCTGATGGATGCGATGAACGCGCTGCTCGGGTTGATCGAGCAGGAGACCGAGCTCGTGCGAGCCGGCAGGCTGCGCGAGGCCATGTCATTCGAATCCAAAAAGCAGGAATTGTCCCGCCGCTATGTCGACGCCATCAGCCAGTTGAAGGCGAACCAGAACCTGCTCGCCAAAACCGCGCCCGAGTTGCTCTCGACGCTGCACCGCCATCACGACGCGTTCCGCGCCATGCTGCAGGTCAATCTCACGGTGCTCGCAACCGCGCACGCGGTATCGGAGAGCGTGGTGCGCGGCATCAATGCCGAAATCCAGAAGCGCAACGTGCCCAACACCTACACCGCCGCCGGCCGTCGCGCCGCGCCGGGGCCACGGCACATCACGCCGCTCGCGGTCAGCCGTTCGCTCTGATCGCACCGCAAGAACTGCCGACAATTTTCTGAAAAATCGCGCGCCGGCGTCGGCGCGCGATTAGGCACGTTTCCTAACCGGGCCTTCAATCCTGGCGTCCCATAGTTGCGCGATCAGACGGGTTTGGATTTGACTCGGGGGCAAGGCCAGGAGGCTGCCGTGAGTACAGATTTCAGCATTAGGCCGGTGGGGATACCGGCCGCTACGCTACCCATAACGACGTCGAGCGCGGCGGCGAACGATGCGGTGCAGACCGATTTGCCCGCGAGCCAGACCGTCACAGCAAGCGACGCCAGCGCGGCCGCGCGCAATGATTTGCAGTCTAACCAGAACGTTTCGCGCCAGGTCGTGTTCAACCAGGCCGCCGCATCCCTCGTTTTCCAGGTCGTCAACGAGAAGACCGACCAGGTCGTGGAGCAATTTCCGGACGATGCGATGCTGCGCCGCCGCGCCTATTTTCACGCGCTCGACCTCAGCAAGGCGGAGGCAGAACGCCCGCTGCCAACCGACCGCAGCGCCTGACGTCGTGGACGCTGAGCTAAACGCTCTGCTTCAGCAACTCATCCTCTCGTCTGATGAGCTTCTGGATCTCTTTCAGTGAATTGTACAGAGAGCCGCTCAGGATCAGCTTGCTTGCGGTCTCGATCGACTTTCTGAAGCTTGGCACGGCCTCCAGCAGATCCTTGATGAAGCTCACATAGAGCTCCTGGTATTTCGGGATATCGTTCTCCAGGTACATCATCTGAACGCAAAGATAGAGCCGCTTCGCCGGCGTATTTGCGGTCTCGGCGGTCAGGATGTCCTTCTCCCGCAGGATCGGCGCCTCTCCCGATATCAACAGCCTGGTTCGCGTATCGGAATTTTTGATGAGGCTTTGACCAATGATGATCCGCTCGAAGGGCTTCAGTTCAACTTTCAGCGCCATCGCTGTTACCTCCTGTGCTCAGACCAAAAACAAGCCATCTTCGCTGGCACATTCGGCGAAGCGAGAAATGAAAGGCTCCCGCTCCGGCGAGCTGACCAGGTTCATCGGGCGGAACCCCACCGCCGGCTGCGCGTGGGCCGGCTGAGCTACTTTCGAACGGTTGGCTTGTGGCCGTAGTGTCGACTTCCGTTGCCAAACGGTAAATGCGTTTGGTTAACGAGACTTTAACTACCCCGGTGCGGCAACGCAGGCCGGTAGCCAGAACGCTTCGCGATGCGAAGTCGCGCGAGATCAGACCATGTCGGCGTAGGCCGTGTTGAGCACGCTCGCCCCGGTCGCAGGATTGGTGACGACCGTCTTGATCTGCGCGTGACCGACCTTCTTCAGCAGGAACTTGGTGTCGCCGACTCGGAAGGAATTGTCCTTGATCAGCACGTTTTGGTACTGAATTGGGCCCGTGCCGCTCTGGTATTTGACCTTGGCGCGAAACCCTTGAACGTCAAAGATTGAGAATGAGAACTGCTCGCCCGTGGAGTACGTGCCCTTCCAGGTTCCCGTATAGAGCGTAGGATCGACCGGAACATACTTCACGTTCGATGACGATGGCGTTGGCGCCGTCTTATAGCTGTTGCTCAGAATGCTGAAGATATCTGCCATCGCCTGAATTCCAGCTCGATCGGCACGTCCTCTCAGGCGCGCCCGCTCAATCCCGCCGCAATGTTGCGGTTTATCTCGATCAACGGCTTGAAGTGCTCTCGCTGGGGGCTGATCTGCAACGCCGCGGTCTGAGACAGCACGAAGACGCTGATGTTGGCGATGTTCTGCCGCACCTGCAATGGCTGCGGATTTTCATCGCGCTGAGCTTCGCTGAGAAAGATCGACCAGAGTTTGCGGTTGTAGATCAGCGCTTCGGACATCTGCGTATAGGTCGCATCCGGATCGGTCATCGCGGCATGCAACTTGTTCGCAGCCTTCAATAATGCCTGGGCTTCAATATCTCGCGGGGATGAGGTGGCAGTCGCGACGCGCGCGTAGGCTTGAGCGGCAGCACTAGACATTCGTCACCTCAGCAACCCCTTCTTCCGTCCGGCGAGCATCCGGATTTCGTCCCACTAACCCCTAAAGGCGGCCAATTAAGATTAACTTACGCGCGGCCGGAATTCGCGTGATCAGATCTGCGGCAGCACCGTCCAGCACTGCCCCGGCCGTTGCCCAAATCGGAACCTCTCGTTAACCACGTTTCGCAAACAGTGGTTAACCATATTTTAAAAGCTTTTGTTCACCCTTGCGAATGGCTGAAACCACAAGCGCATTGACCCGGACAAGGACGCCGGCGGTGCACACCAAGGGAAGTCACTCAAATGTCCGACGTCGTCCTTACCGCAGCAGTCCGCCAGAACCTGCTCTCGTTGCAGGATACCGCCAGCCTGCTCTCGACCACCCAGACCCGTCTCGCCACCGGCAAGAAGGTCAACAGCGCGCTCGATAATCCCACGAACTTCTTCACTGCCGCCGGCCTCGATGCCCGCGCCAGCGACATCGGCAATCTGCTCGACAGCATCGGCAACGGCGTGCAGGTCCTGCAGGCGGCCGACACCGGCATTACCTCGCTGCAGAAGCTCGTCGACACCGCGAAGTCGATTGCCTACCAGGCGCTGCAGCAGCCCTCCGGCTACAGCACGAAAGCGAGCCTCCAGTTCACCGGCACGGGCACTCCCACCGGCACCGGCGGAGCCACTGCTGCCGACCTCACGACCAGCAAGCTCAACAGCGGCGTCTACACATTCACAAGTGTCGCCGGCACTGCTGTCACGATCACAATTGGTACTTCGCCGTCAGGCTTTAATCCGGTGACCAAGACCGCACAGGCCCAGTCGCTTGCCCAGCTCAACCAGGCGCTCGCGGATGCAGGCGTCAACCTCTCGGCCTCGATCACCGGTCCCGACAATCTGACGTTCACATCGACCAATGACGGCGCCGGACAGGTCATCACCGGCCACGCGGCTGCCACCGCTCCCACCGCGTTGGACGCCATCGATATCAGTGCCAACGCTCTTGGTGGCGGTGCGGGCGGCACGGTCGTTGCGGCGGTGCCCGACCCGGTGTCGCAGCAGGCGCGTGCGACCCTCGTCAGCCAGTACAACCAGATCCTTCAGCAGATCACCACGACGGCGCAGGACGCCTCCTTCAATGGCATCAACCTGCTCGATGGCAACTCGCTGAAGATGATCTTCGACGAGACCGGCAAATCGACGCTCACGATCGCCGGCGTCTCTTTCAATCCGAACGGTCTCGGCCTTAGCACGCTAAGCCCTCTCGTCGATTTCACCGACAACGTCCTGACCGGCACGGTCATGACAGCGCTCAACACCGCCAGCACCACGCTGCGGTCACAGGCCTCGGCCTTCGGCGCCAATTTGTCGATCGTGCAGATCCGTCAGGACTTCTCGAAAAAGATCATCAACGTGCTGCAGACCGGCTCGTCCAACCTGACCTTGGCCGATTCCAACGAGGAAGCGGCCAACAGCCAGGCGCTCTCGACCCGCCAGTCGATCGCGGTATCGGCGCTTGCGCTCGCCAACCAGTCGCAGCAGAGCGTGCTGCAGTTGCTGCACTAAATGGTCTGCGCCCGCGCCACGGGGCTTTGCCGCGCGCCGCGCCGTGCAGTTCGCAAAAAGAAAACGGCGGGACCGAAGTCCCGCCGATTGTGCTTGAGTAATCCGTTGAATTCAGCGCAACAGCTGCAGCACGGCCTGCTGCGACTGGTTGGCGAGCGACAGCGCGGAGGTCGCGATCGACTGGCGGGTCGACAGCGCCTGGCTGTTGGCCGC
>Ga0164307_10001575_pt1 | contig 10379 bp, 8 predicted proteins | sample Whisoiple_243_MG_FD_110214 | JGI IMG/M metagenome (GOLD analysis project Ga0164307, IMG submission 110214) | Soil microbial communities amended with fresh organic matter from upstate New York, USA - Whitman soil sample_243_MG | ecosystem: Environmental > Terrestrial > Soil > Unclassified >...
CCGGCATCGTCACCGCCGACGACCCACCCCGATTCACCCACGATCTGTTCCGGGACGCGATCCTGGACGCGATGCCCGAACCTGTCGCGGCGGCACGCAACCTGGCGTTCGGCCGCGCGCTGCAGGCCCGGTCCAGTCACGGGGATGCCGCCCGGATCGCCGCCCACCTGCTCGCCGCCGGGACCTCCGCCCGCGACGACGCCGTCGACGTCAGTGTCCGGGCCGCCCGGGAGGCCACCGCCCGGCTGGGGCACGACGACGCCTGCGCGCACTATCTGCGGGCCCTGCCGCTGCTCGACGACGGCGACCCGCGGCGCCTCGAACTGCTCCTGGAACTGGCCGCCGCGCACGACCGGAACGGCTCGGTCGACGCCGCCCGGGCACGCTACCGGCAGGCCGCGGCCGCTGCCCGCGACGCCGGGGATACGACCGCGCTCGCCCGGGCCGCACTGGGCCTGCAATTGCTGGGGCACCGGTCTCAGGCCTCCATCGATGACGTGGTCGACCTGCTACGGGAGGCCGACGACCGGCTGGGGGCCATGGCGGCGAACCTCGCACTGCATTCGCGGGTACTCACCGGCCTGACCCGAGCCTTGCGGCACGGCGCCCAACCACACACGGTCCGGCAGCTGGTGCCGCTCGCCGGGCGAGCCGTGGAACTGGCCCGCTCGTCCGGCGACCCGGCCGCCCTCGCCAGCGCCAAGCTGGCCCTGCACGACGCGCTCTGGCAGCCGGGAACGGCCCGTGACCGGTTGCCGGTTGTCGACGAGATGCTTGCCGCAGCAACGGATGCCGACGATCGCGAGCTGGTCGCGTTGGCCCATCAACTGCGCGCGGCCGCGTTGATCGAGATCGGCGACCCGGACGGCCGGAACGAACTGCTCCGCTTCGTCTCGTTGGCCGCCGGCCTCGGGCACGCCCGGGGCCGGTGGGCGGCACTGACCCGGCAGGCGACCTTCGCGCAGATCGCGGGCCGCGCGGAGGATGCGGCGGCGCTGGCTGCCCAGGCCCTGGAACTCGGCCGGGCGATCGGCGAGCCGGACGCGGAGGGATGCTTCGACACGCTGCGCGGATCATTGGTGGCACTCGGCGGCGACGAGCCGGCGCACCTGCTGGGCCGGGCGGACCCGATGTGGCCGGTGTTCCCGCTGCTGCGGGCCTGGGCACCGGCCGTCCACGAAGACCTCGACGCCGCCCGCGAAGCCTTGGGCGACTTCAGCGTGCTGGACGTCATCGTATGGACGGGGCTGGAGGGGCTCGCCGTCGCCGCCGTGGTGTTCGCCGCAGTCGGGACGCCCGAACAGTGCCGGTGGACCTACGATCGGTTGCTGCCGTTCGCCGGCACCCATGTCGTGGTCGGCGGATGCGCGTCCTATCACGCCGCGGTCGACCATCACCTCGGCGGCCTGGCCGCCGCGCTCGGTGACCGGGCGGCCGCCCGCCAGCACTTCGAGACCGCGCTGGCGATGCACCGCCGGCTCGGTGCGGCCGGCTGGGAGCGGGTGTCCAGCCGGGCGTTGCACCGGCTGGGATCGGACACCCTGCCCGGCAACGAGTTCCGGCTCGTGGACGGCCGCTGGCTGCTGCGCTTCGCCGGCCGGGTCGCCCACCTGCCGGACGCGAAGGGTCTGCGCGACCTGGCCAGGATCATCGGTGCGCACGGGACCGAGGTGCACGTGCGCGATCTCGTCGACCCGGACGCAGCACCGGTCATCGTCGGCACCGGCGCCGACCCGGTGCTGGACGAGCGCGCCAAGGCCGGGTACCGGCGACGGCTCGATGAGCTGGCCGGGCAGATCGACGAAGCGCGCGAGCTCGGGCACACCCTGCGCGCCGACCGGTTGACCGACGAGCGCGCCGCCCTGATCCGGGAACTGGCCGCCGCCACCGGTTTCGGCGGGCGTGACCGGCGGCTCGGCGACGAGACCGAACGAGCCCGGAAGACCGTCGGCGCCCGGCTCCGGGACAGCCTGCGCCGGATCGACCGGGTCCACCCGGAGCTGGCCGCGCACCTGCGGGAAGCCGTCCGGATGGGAACAACTTGTAGCTACCGGCCGGCGACGTCGACGACCTGGCGCTTGGGCTGATCCGCGTCAGCCCTCGACGACCCGCCCGCCCCGACCGAGGGAGCTGGCCGTACCGAGCGGCGACGGTGCGCCGTGACCGGGTGACGGCTCGTCTGCCATGAGCCACCCGCACCGACTTCGAACGGGAACACTACGGTCGAGGGCGACATGGCCGTGCGAGCCGGATGACCCACCACCGGAGGTGTCGATTTGGAAACCCGATGCAGCGGCAGCCGCATGAGACGAAGCGGGCGCGACTTCCCGTCGGTCCCCGAGGTGAGCAGATGAACGACCCGAGTACGCCGGCTCCGGCAGCGATCCGGACGACCGAGCCCGGCATCGTGCGGTTCCGGTCCGACGGGCTGGAACTCGTCGGGGAGCGGGTCGTCGCTGCCGAGTCCCGCGGCACCGTGGTCCTGCTGCACGGCGGAGGGCAGACCCGGCACTCCTGGCGCGGCACCGCCCGGCGGCTGGCGGAGGCCGGATGGTCAGCAGTTTCCTACGATGCGCGCGGGCACGGGGATTCGGAATGGGCACGTTCCGGCGGCTACTCGATGGACGCGCTCGTCGCGGACCTTGGGGCGGTCGTGCACACGATCGACGAACCGCCGGTGCTGATCGGCGCCTCGATGGGCGGCCTCACCTCGTTGGTGGCGGTCGGTGAGGGTCACCTGGACGTGCGGGGAGTCGTCCTGGTCGATGTCGCTCCGCGTGTCGAGCCGGCGGGCCTGACCCGCATCACCGGCTTCATGTCGGCCTCACCGCAGGGATTCGCGACGCTCGAGGACGCCGCGGATGCGATCGCCGCGTACACCCCCGGTCGCAAACGGCCTCCCGGCCTGGACGGGCTGCGGAAGAACCTGCGACTTCGGCAGGACGGCCGTTGGCACTGGCACTGGGATCCGTCGTTCCTGAATTTCGGTGACGAGCCGACCCGGTCGGCCCGGCACCGGCGGCTGATCGAGTCGGCGGCCGGCGTGCGGGCCCCGACGTTGATCGTCCGGGGCACCCGGTCCGATGTCGTCAGCGCGGCCGGCGCGGCGGAACTGCTGTCCACCACGCCGGGCGCGCGCGAGGTCACCGTGCCCGGCGCCGGGCACATGCTGGTCGGCGACGACAACGATGTCTTCAGCCGCGAGGTCATCGCCTTTCTCGAGGATCTCCCGGAGCGGTAGCGGCGAGGACCTCGGCTCCGGAACGGCTCTCGTCCCGGTCCGGGCGCAGCACCTGACGGACGGCGGTGCCGTCGGCCAGCGCGTCGAGAGCCTCGTTGATGTCCGCCAGCGGCAGTTCGTCGCTGAGCAGACGATCGACCGGAAGCCGACCGGACCGCCACAGCCTGATCATCACCGGAATGTCCCGCTGCGGCTGTGCCTCCCCCATGTACGACCCGAGGATCGCGCGGTTCTCCGCGACGATGCTCAGGGCGGGCAGCACGATCGTCGCGTCCGGGGGCGGCAGGCCGATCGCCACGGTGCCACCGCCGCGTCCGGTGACCGCGTACGCCATCGACAGCGCTTCCGCGGACCCCACGACCTCGAAGGACCAGTCGACCCCGCCGGGACAGACCGCGCCGACCAGGCCGGCCGCCTCCTGCGGTGAGCACGCGTGGCCGGCGCCGAGTTCCCGTGCGAGTGCGCGCTTCTCGGGCACCGGATCGACCGCCAGCACCGGCCCTGCCCCGGCGGCCGATGCCGCCATCACCGTGGCCAGGCCGACGCCGCCGAGACCGAAGACGGCCACCGAGTCGCCGCAACCGACGCCCGCCGTATGGGTCACGGCACCGAACCCGGTGAGCATCGCGCAGCCGAAGAGAGCGGCCACGGCGAAAGGGACGTCGGGATCGATGACGACCACCGAGTTGCGGTCGACCACCGCGTGGCTTGCGAAGCCGGAAACGCCGAGATGATGCCGCAGTTGCCGGCCTGCGGGATCCCGCAACCGTGAACCCCCGCGGATCAGGTCGCCGGCGCCGTTCGCGGCGGCCGCCGATGCGCACAGCGCCGGGCGACCCGAGTTGCAGTGCTTGCACACGCCGCAGCTCGGGACGTACACGCAGACGACGTGATCGCCGGGCGTCACGTCGTGGACGCCCACCCCCACCTCCAGCACCGTGCCCGCAGCCTCGTGCCCGAGGGCCATGGGCAGCGGGCGGGGCCGGTTGCCGTCGACGACCGAGAGGTCGGAATGGCAGAGCCCGGCCGCCGCTATCCGCACCAGGACCTCGCCGGGGCCGGGCGGGTCGAGCTCCAGGTCGCTGACCCGAAGCGGTGCGGACCGCGAATACGGACGGGTCGCTCCTGCCCGGTTCAGGACTGCCGCACGGATGCGCAATGGGTCCTCCCTGCTTCTCGACCGGATGCCGGTGCCGCCCGCCGGCGCCAGCCTCGCCCATGTTAATCCCAGATCGCCTTCGGGTCAGGTAAGAGTTGGCCGGTATAGGCGACTTGACGCACGATGTTAGTCGTGGTTAGGGTCGAGCAGATTTCCTTGGATGGAGGCTGACATGGACGGACGGGCAAGGATCGCCGGCGTCGGCATGGTGCCGTTCTCGACGCCGAGCCGCTGCGAGTCCTACGACACGATGGGTGAACGCGCCGTGCTGGCGGCGTTGGCCGACGCGGGTATCGGCTACCGGCAGATCCAGCAGGCCTACGCCGGCTACGTATACGGCGATTCGACCAGCGGGCAGAAGGCGCTGTACCGCGTCGGCCGGACCGGCATTCCCATCGTCAATGTCAACAACAACTGCGGGACCGGATCCACGGCACTGTTCGCGGCGCGCCAGCTGGTGGAGAGCGGGGCGGCGGACTGCGTGCTGGCCCTGGGCTTCGAGCAGATGCAGCGCGGCAAGCTCGTTCAGCACTGGCTGGACCGGCCGACGCCGTTCACCGAGTTCGACGCGATCGTCGACTCCATCCAGGGCACGGATCCGGACGCCCCGGCCGCGGCCCAGTATTTCGGCGGGGCCGGCCGTCAGTACGCCGAGCGGTACGGCATCGCCGAGCAGACCTGGGCCATGATCAGCGTCAAATCCCGCCGCCACGCCGCGAACAATCCCTACGCGGTGTTCCGGGATCCGGTCACCGTCGAGGAGGTGCTGGGGTCCCCGCACATCTACGGCCACCTGACCAGACTGCAGTGCTGCCCGCCGACCTGCGGTGCGGCCGCGGCCGTGCTGGTCTCCGAGAAGTTCGCCCGGGCGCAGGGGATCCGGGCGGATGTCGGGATCCGCGCGCAGGCGATGACCACGGACACGCCGGCGGTCTTCGAGGAGCGGGACATGCTCAAGGTCGTCGGATACGACCTGTCCCGGAACGCGGCTCGGCAGGTGTACGAGGCGTCCGGCGTCAACCCGCAGGACATTCCCGTGGTGGAACTGCACGACTGCTTCACCACCAACGAGGTGCTCAGCTATGAGGCCCTGGGCCTGACCCCCGAGGGCACGGCGGAGAAATTCATCCTGGAGGGCGACAACACCTACGGCGGGCGGGTCGTGGTCAACCCGTCCGGCGGCCTGCTCTCGAAGGGTCATCCGCTGGGTGCCACCGGTCTGGCCCAGTGCGCCGAGCTCGTCTGGCAGCTGCGCGGGCAGGCGGCCGCACGCCAGGTCGACGGTGCCCGACTGGCGTTGCAGCACAACGTCGGTCTCGGCGGTGTCGCGGTGGTCACGCTCTACGAAAAGGTCGGCTGAGCCTGCCGAGCGAATCGATGTCAACTCAGGTTTCGATGGAAAGGGAATGCTCGATGGGAAATCTGGACAACAAGGTCGCCATCGTCTCCGGCGCCGGCCGGGGCATCGGCAGCGCGGTGGCGCTCAAGCTCGCCGCCGAGGGCGCCAGGGTGGTCGTCAACGATCTGGACGAGGGCCCGGCCAAGGAGACGGTCGCGGCCATCGAGGCCCTCGGCGGGGAGGCGGTCACCTGCGTCGGCAGCGTCACCGAACCCGATTTCGCCGAGCGGTTCGTCGCGACGGCGGTCGACACCTACGACGGGCTCGACATCATCGTCAACAACGCGGGCTACACGTGGGACTCGGTGATCCAGAAGATGACCGACGAGCAATGGGATGCGATCCTGGACCTGCATCTCAAGGCACCGTTCCGGATCCTGCGCGCGGCCCAGCCGGTGATCTCGCGCATGTTCAAGGCCGAGGCCGGCCTGGGCCGGCGCGTCCAGCGCAAGGTGGTCAACATCTCCTCCGGCGCCGGCACCAACGGGAACGCCGGGCAGGCCAACTACTCCTCCGCCAAGGCCGGCGTGATCGGCCTGACCAAGACCCTGGCCAAGGAGTGGGGCCGCTACCAGGTGAACGTCAATGCCGTCGCCTACGGGTGGATCGTGACCCGGCTCACCGAGGCTCCTGCCGGTCCGGACTCGCTGATCGAGATCGACGGGCGCCTGCTGCCGTTCGGCATCAACCCCGAGGTGCGCCGGCAGATCGAGGCGCTGACCCCGTTGGGACGGGCGGGCACGCCCGAGGAAGCGGCCGGTGCCGTCTACCTGCTGTGCACCCCCGAGTCCGACTTCATCAGCGGGCAGGTGGTGATGTGCGCGGGAGGTCTCGTCCTGTAGGGCATTCGGGTCGAACCGGTAGGGAGAGCGATGAGTGAGTCCGGTAGCCCTTCCGTGGCAGCCTTTCTCGAGCGAGCCGTCGAGTGGCTGGCGGCCAACGCCGAACGCCGGCCCCGCGGATCGCAGGTCCGCTGGGGTGAGGGCGCCGACCGTGTCGCGCTGTTCCGGGACACCACGGCGGAGGACGAACGCGCCCAGGTGCAGGCCGCGCGCTCGTGGCAGCGGACGAAGTTCGACGCCGGCTACGGGGCGATCAGCTGGCCGGTCGAGTACGGCGGCGCGGGGCTCACCTCCGGGCACGAGGTGGCGTTCCGCCATCTGGAGTCCGAGTTCGTGACCCCGCTGATCGTCGAGGCGGTCAGCATCAGCGTGTCACTGGAGGCCTCGACAATCCTGGCGCTGGGCACCGAGGAGCAGAAGGATCGATGGCTGCGCCCGCTGCGCCGCGGCGACGAGCTGTGCTGCCAGCTGTTCTCCGAGCCGGGCGCCGGATCGGATCTGGGATCGATCTCGCTGCGGGCGAGCCGCGCCGGCGACGACTGGGTGCTCGACGGGCAGAAGGTCTGGACCTCCGGGGCCCAGTTCGCCGACGTGGGATACGTCGTCGCCCGGACGGATGCCGCTGCTCCGCGCGGGCGGGCGTTCACCGCCTTCCTGGTGCCGATGGATGCGCCAGGCATCGACGTGCGACCCCTTCGTCAGATGACCGGTGGGACAAGTTTCAACGAGGTGTTCTTCGACGGGGTCCGGGTGCCCGACTCCGCCCGGCTCGGCGAGATCGGCGGCGGCTGGGCGGCCATGATGACCACGCTCGCCTTCGAGCGGGCCGGTGCGGCGGAAGGGCTGGGGTTCAGCGGCACCGAACTGGTGGACCGGCTGGTCCTGACCGCTCGCAAACTCGGCCGGAGCCGCGACCCGATGGTCCGGCAGCGGATCGCAGAGCTCTACAGCCGCAACCGGATGCGCAATTGGCTGGCCGACCGTGCGCAGGCCCGGGTGGATGCCGGCGGGCTGCCGGGTCCGGAAGGATCGCTGTCCAAGCTCGCCTACACCCGGGAACTGCAGGACGCGGGCGATCTCGCCGGTTCGCTGCTGGGCCCGGCCATGGTCGCCGACACCGGTGCCTGGGGCACCTTCGCCTGGTCGGCATTCGTCTGCGGCGTCCCGGGTCTTCGGCTCGGCGGGGGAACCGACGAGATCCAGAAGAACACCATCGCCGAACGAATCCTGGGTCTTCCCAAGGAATCGCGTTGAGCACCGGCCGGACCGGGACGTCAGGCAACGAGGAGAGGGATCATCCGTGAGCCGGACGAGCACCGAACGGCCCGTGCGGGACGAACTTCGCGACACCGTCCGCGAGTTCCTTGCCCGGCGGGCCCCGATGGGCGAGATCCGGCGACGCATCGCAACGGAGCAACCGTACGACCCCGACGTGTGGGCGCTGATGTCCGATCAGCTGGGGCTGACCGGGCTCGCCATCCCCGACGAGTACGGCGGTGCCGGCGCGAGCTGGCAGGAGCTCGCGGTCGTCGTCGAGGAACTGGGCCGTGCGCTGCTGCCCTCCCCCTACCTGGCCGGCGTCGTGCTGGCCGGAACCGCCATTTCCTGTTCGGACGACGAGGTCTGCAAGAAGGAACTGCTGCCCCGGATCGCGGCGGGGCAGCTGACCGCCGCCCTCGCGGTGCTCGAGGACGACGGACGCTGGAATGCGCCCATAGGTCTGCGAGCGGTGCCGAACGGCGACGGCTACCTGCTGGACGGGCACAAGTCCTTCGTCCTGGACGGACATCTGGCCGACGTGCTGATCGTCGCCGCCAGGACCGCGCGCGGGGCAAGCCTTTTCGTCGTGGACGGAGCCGGTCCGGGTCTGATCCGCACACCGCTGCCGACCCTGGACCGGACCAGGCCGCAGGCGCGGCTGGAGTTCGCGGGCGTCCCGGCCCGGATCATCGGCACCGAGGGCGGCGCCGGACCGGTTCTGGCCAGGACGTTCGATCTGGCGTCGATCGCCGCCGCAGCCGACGCGCTGGGCGGGGCGCAGCGCTGCCTGGAGATGTCCATCGGGTACGCCAAGGAACGGATCGCCTTCGGGCGGCCCATCGGAGCGTTCCAGGCGATCAAGCACAAGTTGGCGGACCTGTTGCTGGAGGTGGAATTCGCGCGGGCAGCGGTCGAGCGCGCCGCACTCGCGGCGGCGCAGGACACCGATGAGGTCCCACTGCTCGCCGGACTCGCCGCCGCCCACTGTTCGCAGACAAAAGCGCTGGTCGCCACGGAGAACATTCACATCCACGGCGGCGTCGGCTTCACCTGGGAGCACGACGCGCAGCTGTACTTCAAGCGGGCCAAGTCCTCGCAGGTCCTGTTCGGGGACGCCGCCGTGCATCGCGAGCGGGTCGCCGCGCACCTGCTGGACGAGCCGGCCGATGCGGCCGGCTGACCGCCGGGCACCGACATCCAACGTCGAAATGGAGAACTGACATGGTCGACCCATCGATCACCGGTCGCGAGATCGCGACCATCACCTTCCCGGTGGACCGGAGCAAGCTCGCCGAACTGGCCCGCGCGTTCGGCGACGGCGACCCCGCCTGGCACGACCCCGACGCCGCAGCGGCAGCCGGTTTCGACGCCGTCCCCACCCCGCCGACCGTCACCGTGCTGGCCGATCACTGGCGCAGCGGGGGCGTCGCCGGTCTGGTCGAGGCCATCGGCGCGGATCTGGCGCGGGTGCTGCACGGCGAGGCCGAGTGGGAATACCGCAAGCCCGTGCGCATGGGCGACATTCTGACGTCCCGCCAGCGGGTTTCGAACGTGACGCAGCGCCAGGGCCGGCGCGGCGGCACCATGACACTGATCGCGATCGAGACCGAGTTCACCAACCAGCGCGGCGAGCTCGCCGTCCGTCGCACCGACACGCTGATCGAGCGGGAGATCTCCGGATGACTGCCTTGCTGACCACCGCCCTGCCGGCCGCGCCGGTCGATCTTGCCGCGGGTGACGAGATGCCCAACGGCACTGTCGGGCCGATGACGCGCACGGACTTCGTGCGGTACGCCGGCGCGAGCGGCGACTTCCACCCGCTGCACCACGACGAGCTCTACGCCCGGAAGGCCGGGCTGCCGAGCGTTTTCGGTATGGGGCTGCTGCACGCCGGCATCCTCGGGAACCAGCTGGCCCGGTGGGTCGGCCCGGACAACATCCGGCGCCTGGGTGTTCGATTCACCGGTCAGGTCTGGCCCGGCGACGTGCTGACCATTGCGGGACGCGTCGATCGGACCGAGGTCCTCGACGGTGTGCGGTTGGCCCACCTGACGCTCACGGTGACCCGGCAGACGGGCGAACCGGTCATCACCGCGACCGCGACCGCCGAGGTCGCCCGCTGAGCCGCGGGCCGCCCGAAATCGACCGAGACACGAAGAGGTTTTTTGCATGTCGATGCCGCCGTACCGTTCGCCGTGGATGAATGACGAGCTGGACGACCTGCGCGAGCTGGCCAGGACCTTCCTGGCCAAGGAGGCGGAGCCGCACCAGTCGCGTTGGGCCGAGCAGCACGTCGTCGATCGGGAGTTCTGGTCCAGGGCCGGCGTCACCGGCCTGCTCGGCATCAGTCTGCCGACGCGGTACGGCGGTTCGGGTGGCACTTTCGCGCACGAGGCCGTGATCCTCGAGGAGTTGGGCTACATCGCCGACGAGGGGTTCGGCTTCGGCGTGCACAGCCCGATCGTGGCGCACTACATC
>Ga0164307_10001578_pt1 | contig 10372 bp, 7 predicted proteins | sample Whisoiple_243_MG_FD_110214 | JGI IMG/M metagenome (GOLD analysis project Ga0164307, IMG submission 110214) | Soil microbial communities amended with fresh organic matter from upstate New York, USA - Whitman soil sample_243_MG | ecosystem: Environmental > Terrestrial > Soil > Unclassified >...
CTGCCGCTCAATCTCTACCACATCCAGTGGAAGTTCCGCGACGAACAGCGCCCGCGCTTCGGCGTGATGCGTGGCCGCGAATTCCTGATGAAGGACGCCTATTCCTTTGACATCGACGAGGCGGCGGCGCGCCGTGCGTACAACCGGATGTTCGTCGCCTATTTGCGTACCTTTGCCCGAATGGGATTGAAGGCGATCCCAATGCGCGCCGAAACCGGCCCGATCGGCGGCGATCTCAGCCATGAATTTATCGTGCTCGCCGAGACCGGCGAATCCGCGGTCTATTGCGACAGCGACGTGCTCGACCTGCCGATCCCCGATGAAAACGTCGACTATGAGGGTGATCTCTCGCCGATCATCAAGCAATGGACCTCGCTCTATGCCGCGACCGAGGACGTCCATGACGCCGCGCGCTTCGATCGCGAAGTGAAGGTGGACAAGAGGGTGAATACCAGGGGCATTGAGGTCGGGCAGATATTCTATTTTGGCACCAAATATTCCGACTCGATGAAGGCCATGGTGGCGGGCGCCGACGGCGCTGACTTCGCGATCCACGGCGGCTCCTACGGTGTCGGCGTCTCCCGCCTGGTGGGCGCGATCATCGAGGCCTGCCATGACGATGCCGGGATCAAATGGCCTGAGTCCGTGGCACCGTTCAAGGCGGCGATCCTCAATCTGAAGCAGGGCGCTGATGACACTGATGCCGCCTGCGAAAAGCTTTATCGCGAGCTCACAGCCAAGGGCGTCGATGTCCTCTACGACGACACCGATCAGCGGGCCGGCGCCAAATTCGCGGCCGCTGACCTGATCGGCATTCCCTGGCAGATTCTGGTCGGCCCCAAAAGACTTGCCGAAGGCAAGGTCGAACTCAAGCGGCGCAGCGACGGCATGCGCGAGAATCTAAGCCCGGCCGATGTGCTGCTGCGGTTGAGCGCGTGATTAATTATCCACCGGCGCCAGCCGGCTCATCAGCCACGACGGCCACAATTAGCCCGAATCGTGTGAAAATCGACCGATGGATGAAATCATGAGCGAGCCAGTCCGCACCCCACCTTTTGCGCCATTCGAATGGCTGCTGTCTGGGCGCTATCTGCGGGCGCGTCGCAAGGAAGGTTTCATTTCCGTCATCGCAGGGTTTTCCTTTCTCGGCATCATGCTCGGCGTCGCCACGCTGATCATCGTGATGGCTGTCATGAACGGCTTCCGCAAGGAACTGCTTGGCAAGATCCTCGGCCTCAACGGGCATCTGCTGGTGCAACCGCTGGAATCGCCGCTGACCGATTGGAAGGATGTCGCCGATCGTATCAGCCAGGTCAAAGGCATTCGCCTCGCGGCCCCTGTGGTAGACGGGCAGGGATTGGGATCGTCGCCATTCAACGCGGCCGGCGTGTTCATCCGTGGCATTCGCGCCGACGATCTCAACAACCTGACCTCGATTTCGAAGAACATCAAACAAGGTTCGCTGGAAGGATTTGACGAAGGGCAGGGCGTCGCGATCGGCCGCCGGCTCGCCGATCAATTGTCGCTGCATGCCGGCGACAGCATTACGCTGGTGTCGCCGAAGGGCGCGGTCACCCCGATGGGCATCACGCCGCGGATCAAGCCGTACAAGATCGCGGCCGTGTTCGAGATCGGAATGTCTGAATATGATTCGAGCTTCGTTTTCATGCCGCTAGCGGAGGCGCAGGCCTATTTCAATCGCAACAACGACGTAACCGCGATCGAGGTGTTCACCGACAATCCCGACAGGATCGACGATTACCGCAAGCTGGTGACCGAGGCGGCCGGCCGGCCGGTGTTTCTGGTGGACTGGCGGCAGCGCAATTCGACATTCTTCAACGCGCTTCAGGTCGAACGCAACGTGATGTTCCTGATCCTGACCATGATCGTGCTGGTCGCGGCGCTCAATATCGTCTCGGGCCTGATCATGCTGGTCAAGGACAAGGGCAGCGATATCGCGATCCTGCGCACCATGGGCGCCTCGCAAGGGGCGATCATGCGAATCTTCCTGATCACCGGTGCCTCGATCGGCGTGGTCGGCACGCTGACCGGCTTTTTCGTCGGCCTGGTGGTGTGCCTCAACATCGAGACGATCCGGGAATTCCTGTCCTGGCTGCTCCACACCGAATTGTTCTCGCCGGAGCTTTATTTCCTCTCCAAGCTGCCGGCCGAAATCGATTTCGGCGAGACCAGCGCCGTGGTGATCATGGCGCTGACGCTGTCCTTCCTCGCCACCCTCTATCCGTCGTGGCGCGCCGCCCGCCTCGATCCCGTCGAAGCGCTGCGGTACGAGTGAGGCAGCGATGGCGCAAGAGGCTGAAGATGTACCGGTCGTCTATCTCCACGAGATAAAGCGCCAGTACATTCAGGGCGAGAGCACGCTGACGATCCTCGACGGCGCCAAGCTGGCGCTGTGGGCAGGACAGTCGGTCGCGCTGGTTGCACCGTCGGGCGCCGGCAAATCGACTCTGCTGCATATCGCAGGCCTGCTCGAAAGCCCGGATGATGGTGAGGTCTATGTCGGAGGCACTGCGACGTCGGGATTGTCGGATGTCGAGCGCACCCAGATCCGCCGCACCGATATTGGCTTTGTCTATCAATCGCACCGGCTGCTACCGGAATTCACCGCGCTCGAAAATGTCATGCTGCCGCAGATGATCCGCGGCCTAAAGCGGGCCGAAACGGTCAAGCGGGCCACCGAAATCCTAGCCTATCTCGGTCTCGGAGAGCGCATCAAGCATCGGCCGGCCGAATTGTCCGGCGGCGAACAGCAGCGCGTCGCGATCGCACGGGCGGTCGCCAATGCGCCACGGGTGCTGCTCGCGGACGAGCCGACCGGCAATCTCGATCCGAACACGGCCGATCACGTTTTTGACGCGCTGATGCAACTGGTCAAGGCAACCCGGGTGGGAATGCTGATCGCGACCCACAATATGGACTTGGCCGGCCGCATGGACCGGCGCGTGTCGCTCGAAGGCGGCCGGGTGATCGAGCTTGAATAGCGACGCGCTCAATAGGCGCGGCGATAATGCCGCCTCCGCGGATTCCAACTATTTGTGAAACCGTCCCCTGCGAAATAAGGATTGACGACGCACTGGGCCGAACGGCCGGAGGCCGATATCGCGCACTGTGGCAGCGAGAAATATCGGCATTGGAAGTAGCTGGCCGGGCCGTATACGTGCAAACAGACTGGAAAAGCCGGATCATACGTCTGGGCCTGTGCTGGCATCGCAACTGCAACCGTTGCAAGAGCTAGAGTTGTTAGAACAGCGATGCGCATCGTTGCCTCCTTTGCGAGCACTGGCGGCGACTGGTTAGGTCCGCCTTTTTCTCTGTGAACGGTGTCGACCGATAACGGCTTGCGAACAGATTGTCGTGAGCTGCTTGAAGACGAACTGCAGCGGGCGTATTCCGGTCACATCCAAATGTTATTTCAGATCATGACCGGGCGTCCGCTATCAAAGTCGGATCCCGCTGAGCGATGTGTGCTCCCATGAGAAAATCCGACATCATTTGCCCGAATTGCCACGCTGGCTATCGCCGGGTCGAGCTCGCAAGCAGCAAGGGAACCACGGGCGAGTTCCACTGCCTGCTTTGCGATCAATTGCTGGAAGTGTTCGACGGCAATACCGAAATCGCCATCCGCCTGACGGTACAACCGGAGAAAACCTTTCTGTAGCCTTGCCAGGCAAACCGGAAGCCGAGCGGGGCCGCCTCGGTAGTGATTAGGCTCCCAAACGCTCCCGGGGCCCCAATCAGCACGTCAGGAATTAACTATCTGGGGCGGTTTCCAAAGTGTCCCGTCATGACCGCTTGACTCCTAGGAACAAACAGGGAACATAGTTCTTGTTATGTTCCGGTTTTTAGGAGGCGGAAATGCTGAAGATTTTCGTGGAAGAAGCGGCGGCGCTGGCGTCGATCGCGATGTTTGTCGGGATGATCGCGGTCTGGGCGCAGCTGTTCACCCAGTTCTAGAGGTGGGCATGCTGGGGACGCGTGGGGATAAGCCGGATGGCAGATGCAAACCATGCGTTCGGCGTGGACAGCCCCGTCAATGGGCTTCACCATCGCGGGGCGAGTCTGCCATTGAGGCGGCTTAGCGCCAGCAAGGCTGGCACGGCCCGTCCAGCCCCGTTCAAAACCTGAGAAACCGCCCGCGACCATGCCCAGCGCCGGATTTGTCCATCTCCACGTTCACTCGGCCTACTCGCTGCTTAAGGGCTCGATCAAGATCCAAAAACTGGCGGAACTGGCGAAAGCGGACCGCCAGCCGGCGCTGGCGTTGACCGACACCGATAATATGTTTGGCGCGCTCGAATTTTCCGACAAGCTCGCCGGCTACGGTATCCAGCCGATCGTTGGCTGTGAACTGGCGGTCGATTTCGGTGACCAGGATCCGACTGCGCGTAACGCGTTGTCGGCCAGACCGACCCGGATCGTGCTGCTGGCGGCGCGTGAGCGCGGCTACCGCAGCCTGATGCGGTTGAACTCGCGGGCCTTCCTGGAAACGCCGGTCAACCAGACGCCGCACATCAGGTTCGATTGGCTGGAGGGCGATGCCGAAGACTTGATCGCTCTGACGGGCGGTCCGGAGGGGCCGATTTCGCTCGCGATCACCGCCGATCAGGCCGCGCTGGCGGCGACCCGTTGCGATCGGTTGGCAGGCCTGTTCGGCGATCGCCTCTATATCGAGTTGCAGCGCCACGGCGTCGAGAAGGAGCGCCGCGCGGAGGCCGGCCTGATCGATCTCGCTTACGCCAAAGGCATTCCGCTGGTTGCGACCAACGAGCCTTTTTTCGCGACCGCTGACGATTATGAAGCCCATGATGCACTGCTTTGCATCGCCGGCGGTCGGCTGATTGCGGAAACCGATCGCGATCAGCTCACCGCCGACCACCGCTTCAAGACCCGCGCCGAAATGGCCGTGCTGTTCGCCGACCTCCCGGAGGCCTTGGTGTCGACGGTCGAGATCGCCGAGCGTTGTTCGTTCCGCCCTACCACCCGCAAGCCGATCCTGCCGCGCTTCACGGTCGGCGCCGGCGCCAACGCGGCGGATGCGCAAAACGACGAAAACGGGGAATTGTGCCGCCAGGCCGAAGAGGGACTCGTCAACCGGCTCAAGGTGCATGGCCTGTCGCAAGGCACATCGGAGGAAGACTATCGCGCGCGGCTCGCCTTCGAGATCGATGTCATCACCCGCATGAACTATTCGGGTTACTTCCTGATCGTCGCCGATTTCATCAAATGGGCCAAGGCCGCGGGCATTCCGGTGGGACCAGGCCGCGGCTCCGGCGCGGGCTCGCTGGTCGCCTATGCGTTGACCATCACCGATCTCGATCCGATCCGCTTTGGTCTCCTGTTCGAGCGCTTCCTCAATCCGGAACGCGTGTCGATGCCCGACTTCGACATCGACTTCTGCCAGGATCGACGCGGCGAGGTGATCGACTACGTGCAGCAGCGCTACGGCCGCGATCAGGTGGCGCAGATCATCACCTTCGGTACGCTGCAGGCCCGTGGCGTGCTGCGCGACGTCGGGCGCGTGCTGCAGATGCCTTATGGTCAGGTCGACAAGCTGACCAAGCTGGTGCCGCAAAATCCGGCCGCACCCGTGACGCTGGCGGCCGCAATCGCCAGCGAACCAAAGCTGCAGGCGTTTCGCGACGAAGACCCGGTGGTGGCGCGCGCCTTCGACGTCGCGCAGCGTCTGGAAGGCCTGACCCGGCACGCTTCCACCCACGCTGCCGGCATCGTGATCGGCGATCGTCCGCTCAGCGAACTGGTGCCGCTTTATCGCGATCCCAAATCCGACATGCCAGTGACCCAGTTCAACATGAAATGGGTTGAGCCGGCCGGTCTCGTCAAATTCGATTTTCTCGGGCTGAAGACGCTGACTGTGCTTGATGTCGCAGTCAAACTGCTCAAGCAGCGCAACGTGCATGTCGATCTCGCGACACTGCCGCTCGACGACCTGGCAAGTTATCAGATGCTGGCAAGGGGCGATGTGGTCGGCGTGTTCCAGGTTGAAAGCCAGGGCATGCGGCGGGCGCTCGTCGACATGCGGCCCGATCGCTTCGAGGACATCATTGCGTTGGTGGCGCTTTATCGTCCAGGTCCGATGGCGAACATCCCGACCTATTGCGCCCGCAAGCATGGCGACGAGGAGCCGGAGTACCTTCACCCGATGCTCGAGCCGATTTTAAAGGAGACTTTCGGCGTCATCATCTATCAGGAACAGGTGATGCAGATCGCGCAGGTGATGGCCGGCTACTCGCTCGGCGAAGCCGACCTGCTGCGGCGCGCGATGGGCAAGAAGATTCGCGCCGAGATGGAAATGCAGCGCGAGCGCTTCGTGTCGGGCGCGGTCGAACGCGGCATCCAGCACGGGCAGGCGGAAACGATTTTCGAATTGCTGGCAAAATTCGCCGATTACGGTTTCAACAAGAGCCATGCTGCGGCCTATGCGCTGGTGTCTTATCACACCGCCTACATGAAGGCGCATTACCCGGTCGAGTTCCTGGCGGCGTCGATGACGCTGGATCTCTCCAATACCGACAAGCTGAGCGAGTTTCGCGCCGAAGCGCAGCGGCTCGGCATCAAGGTCGAGGCGCCCTCGGTCACTCGCTCGGGCGCAACCTTCGAGGTCAGCGACGGCACCATCTTCTACGCGCTCGCGGGGTTGAAGGGGGTCGGCCACCAGGCGGTCGAGCTCATCGTGGAGGCGCGCAAGGACGGGCTGTTCACCTCGCTGGCTGATTTCGCCTCGCGGGTTAACCCGCGCGCAATCAACAAGCGCGTAATCGAGAGCCTCGCGGCCGCCGGTGCATTCGACGGGCTCGATTCCAATCGGGCCCGGGTGTTTGCCGGCGCCGAGGCGATCCTGGCGGCCTGCCAGCGCAGCCATGAGGCCGCGACCATGGGTCAGAACGACATGTTCGGCGGCGCCGCCGATGCGCCGACCATCATGCTGCCGCAGATCGAGCCGTGGCTGCCGGCCGAACGGCTGCGGCGCGAATATGACGCGATCGGCTTCTTCCTGTCAGGCCATCCGCTCGACGACTATGCCACCGTGCTGAAGCGGCTGCGGGTGCAGTCCTGGGCGGAGTTTTCCCGCGCGGTGAAAACCGGCGCGACCGCGGGAAAGGTCGCGGCGACGGTGGTGTCGCGGATGGAGCGGCGTACCAAGACCGGCAACAAGATGGGCATCATGGGCCTGTCCGATCCGACCGGCCATTTCGAGGCGGTGCTGTTTTCCGAAGGGCTGGCGCAATATCGCGACGTGCTGGAGCCGGGTGCTGCGGTGTTGCTGCAGCTCGGGGCCGAACTGCAGGGCGAGGAAGTCCGCGCGCGGGTGCTGCACGCCGAGCCGCTGGATGACGCTGCCGCCAAAACCCAGAAAGGTCTGAGAATCTTCGTGCGCGATACCCGGCCGCTTGAGTCGATCGCAAAACGCCTGCAGATGCCGGAAGCCGCGGCATCGGGTGGATCCGGCCGCGCGCCGCAGTCAAAACCGTCCGGCGGCGCCGATGGCGATGTGTCGCTGGTCATGATGCTCGATCTCGAAACCGAAGTCGAAATGAAACTTCCCGGCCGTTTCAAGGTCTCGCCCCAGATCGCCGGTGCCATCAAGGCGGTGGCGGGCGTCGTAGACGTGCAAACGCTGTAGGGGCGGGGTTGTAAATTCGATGCAGATCCCGCGGCACGGCTTACCCGACTTGCGCGTCTTCGCACGCGACGGCTTGAAGAGGCTGTCGATGCTGCATCTGAGGTAGGATATGGTTTCTGTTGCAACTCAACCGTGCTTATGCTTACTCAGCCGCCGGGACTGAATGGTCTTGGGGGCGTGATGTTTCGGCGTGGGGTTGCCTGGGCTGGGGCTGCGATGATCTTGTCGGGGTGCGCAAGCGACCGGGTGGGGACTGACTATGCGGCCATCGTGCAGAAGGTCGGACCGCCGAAAGCTGGGCAATCGCGCATCGTGATTCTTCAGGAAAAGCGCAACGGACTCAGCATGGCCATTTGTGCCTGCGACATGAAGATCGATGGCGAGCCGATCGGCAAGGTAATCGTCGGGAGCTACGTCTATGCCGATGTGCCCGCTGGTCGGCATCAACTCGTCGCCGCAGAAGCGCTGTTTCCCGGCGAGACGGCGCCTGACTTTGCCACGGTATCCGGCCGTACCTACTATTTTCTGATCAAGTCCAGCGAGCGACATGACGCGGTCACAGGTGGCGCCGTGTTCGGCGGGTTGGTTGGGCTGGCGGCGGCCTCCGTTGTTACGTCGGGCAGCCCGAATACGGGACCGGCCGAGCTGTTTCCGCTGGATGAACCGGCTGCGAAGGTCACCCTCGCGGAACTTCAATTGGCGCGATAGAGCTGGCTCGTCACAGCGGCGGCGCGTGATTTCCTTGGCGTGGCCGCCGCGCATTCGGGACTGTGGCGGTGGATCCCACAGGCCCAGTGTGTGCCACAGCCAAAAACAGTACCGATCGGGGGCTTGTCTCGGCGAAAATACCCAAAACCGGCCGTATTTCCTTGCTTCCTTGCGAAATCCGGCTATATACCGCGCCATCTCACACGGAAACATGGCTCACAAGGCCGTCCGGTGGCAACCGGGCCATAAGGCTCGTTTGCTCACACGTTTCCGGAGGAACCAACCGGAGAACTGACACGATGGCGCTACCCGATTTTTCTATGCGTCAGCTGCTTGAGGCTGGCGTGCACTTTGGCCACCAGGCCCACCGCTGGAATCCGAAGATGGCGGATTACATTTTCGGTGCCCGCAACAACATCCACATCATCGACCTCGCCCAGACCGTGCCGCTGCTGCATCGCGCGCTGCAAGCGGTGAGCGATACGGTCGCCAAGGGCGGCCGTATCCTGTTCGTCGGCACCAAGCGGCAGGCGCAGGACGGCATCGCGGAAGCGGCCAAGCGTTCGGCGCAATATTTCGTCAATTCACGCTGGCTCGGCGGCACGCTGACCAACTGGAAGACGGTATCGGGTTCGATCAAGCGGCTGCGCCAGCTCGAGGAGATGCTCGGCACCGGCGAGAGCGCGCAGTACACCAAGAAAGAGCGCCTGACCCTGCAGCGCGAGCGCGACAAGCTCGATCGTTCGCTCGGTGGCATCAAGGACATGGGCGGTCTGCCCGACATGATCTTCGTGATCGACACCAACAAGGAAGACATTGCGATCGCCGAGGCGCGGCGGCTCAACATTCCGGTCGCCGCCATCGTCGATACCAATTCGGATCCGAAGGGCATCACCTACGTCGTGCCGGGCAATGACGACGCCGGCCGTGCGATCTCGATGTATTGCGATCTGGTCGCGCGTGCGGCCATCGATGGCATTTCGCGTGCGCAAGGCGAGTCCGGTATCGATATCGGCGCTTCCGCCCACCCGACGCGCGAGGAAATCCCGGCAGCGGCGCAGCCCGCCGGCTTCCAGGGTCTGGCCGGTCCACGTGGCACGGCCGACGACCTCAAGAAGCTCACCGGCGTGTCCGGTGCGATCGAGAAGAAGTTCAATGACCTCGGCATCTTCCATTATTGGCAGCTCGCCGAACTCGATCACAATACCGCGCATAAGATCGGTGAAGAGGTCGGACTTCCGAGCCGTGCTGATGGCTGGGTCGCCCAAGCCAAGGCGATGACCGCCGAAGCCGAGTAACGGTCAAGGGTTGGCCGGATGGCTCCGGCCGCCACTCTCAATCGGTCGAATTGCTGGCGGTGGATGGCGGCGTGGCTTTAACCGCGCCGTGGCCGCCATGACAGGCAGAGGATTGCAACAATGACAACGATCACTGCGGCGATGGTCAAGGACCTTCGCGAATCCACGGGTGCGGGCATGATGGATTGCAAGGCTGCGCTCACCGAGAGCAGCGGCGATATGCAGGCAGCCCAGGACTGGCTGCGCAAGAAGGGATTGTCGAAGGCCGCGAAGAAGGCCGGGCGCGTCGCCGCTGAAGGTCTGATCGGCGCCGTCACCAAGGACACCAAGGGCGTCGTCGTCGAGGTCAATTCCGAAACCGACTTCGTGGCGCGTAACGAGCAGTTCCAGGGATTGGTAAAGATGATCGCCCAGGTCGCGATCGACGTCGGCGCCGATGTCGAGAAGATCAGGGCTGCCAAGGTCGGGGCGGTCACCGTCGAGACCGCGATCTCGGATGCCATCGCCACCATCGGCGAGAATATGTCGCTGCGCCGGGCGGTGTCGCTGGAGGTCAGCAAGGGCGTGGTGTCGAGCTATATTCACAATGCGGTCATCGACGGCGCTGGCAAGATGGGCGTTATCGTCGCGCTGGAGTCGGCCGGCAAGGCGGACGAACTGGCGGCCCTCGGCCGCCAGCTTGCGATGCATGTCGCCGCCGCCA
>Ga0164307_10001580_pt1 | contig 10363 bp, 10 predicted proteins | sample Whisoiple_243_MG_FD_110214 | JGI IMG/M metagenome (GOLD analysis project Ga0164307, IMG submission 110214) | Soil microbial communities amended with fresh organic matter from upstate New York, USA - Whitman soil sample_243_MG | ecosystem: Environmental > Terrestrial > Soil > Unclassified >...
GCTCTGCGAGTCCGGCCCGCTGTGGCGTCGTCGTAGCACCACGCGGTGGCGCGACCGAGACCGAGGGGCAACGGTCGCGCCACCGTTCGCTCAGCAGATCACTCGTGGTCGAACCCCGGGGCGCTTCGGCGCGCTCGACGCTTGAGGAACACGAGCGCGGCGCCGAGGAGGATCAGGGCCGCGGCCCACACGATCAGCGGCGATGTCGACGTGCCGGTGGCTGCCAGGTGCCCACTCGCCGGCGCGGCCGGCACATGGGCCGGTAGAGCCGCAGATCCCGGCGGCGGTGCGCCCGGCGAGCTTGACGGGGTCAGGGTCGGGCTCTGATGGTCGCCCCCGACAGCACTGCGCGGGTTGATGACGATGGTCGGGCTGGTGACGGCGCTGACGACGCCGTTGTTCGCGGAGACCACCAGCGCGTGCTCAGGCCCTGGCTTGGGTGATCGTCAGGACGGTCCTGGTGTCCGCATGTAGATCGTGCTGAGGACCCGCCATCGACCTTGGGTCCGCACGAGGTGGGCGTACTCGACATAGACGGTGCTGCGGACCAGGGCCGTGGCGATCTCGTGATGCACGTCGAGGACCTCGATGCGGATGTCGAGGTTCGGCGGTCGTTCGCGGACGCCCTCACCATCCCTGGTCCAACCGACCATCTGGTCCGCGGTCATCGAGTCGACCTCTCGTCCGGCGGTCTCCGCCCGAACTCCTCGTTTGGCCAGGTCCGGGTGCAGAGCCGACTCCATGCGGGCCGGGTCGCCGTCGAACCACCCTTCGAAGTAGTCCAGCAGAGCCGTCCGGATACCGAGGTCATCGTCGGCCGAGTGCTCTGTGCCTGCCATCAGGACCAGAGGGCGAGCTCGTCGGCCCGAGGAGCCTGCGCCAGGTGGGAGGCGGTGTCGAAGGTCATGACCGCGCGGTCGTCCGGTGTCCACGGCCGCCAGCCCGGTGTGCCGTCGACGGCGAAACGCACCCAGGCATCGTGCATCTGCGTCGCGAGCTCCGCGGGCGCAGTCTCTCCGGCCATGGGTGCGCCGGCTCCCAGGGAGTCGAACACGAAGCCGAGGTCCAGCCCGTGGCAGGCGCCGAGGTCCGCTACCGGGGTGCGCCACGCGAGCTCGTAGGCGTACACGCTCCCGCCGGCGGCGGTCTGCGCGGTGGCGAGCTCAGTCGCCGGCAGCCGGAAGCCGGCATCGGTGAGGACGGCGCAGGCGATGTCCCCCGGCGTGGAACCGGAGCGGTTGGCGGCATACGTCTCGATGGCTCGGGCCGGCCAGCCGTACCGGATCGCCATGGCGGACAAGGAGTCCGAGGTCAACGCACCGGCGCCACCGGTCGGCACGAGGAAGAGCCGGAACTCCTCGCGTGTGGTGCCGATGAGCAGGGGCACCTGGGAGGCCGCGCCGTCGGCGATCCGCGCCAGCGGGACGCCGGGGACGATGTCGCCGTCGATCACGGGGAAGAGGCTCATGATGCCCAGCCCGCTCCGGAGGACTGTCGGTCCCCAGCGTTGCGGGTCGGGGTCGGCCTGCATGGCCAGGCCGACCGCCGTCTGGGCCTGGGTGACCACGTCCGGGTCGAGGCCGGCGAAGGCCTCAGCGGTCGGGGACACCCCCAGATGGGCGGCGAGCTCGGCGCTGACGCGGCGGGCGTCCTCCTGCTCGCAGACCGCCGTCGCGCCGCCGCTCTGGACGGCCGCCCGGTGGAACAGGCCCCGGGCCGGAGGCGCCGCCATCAACGTCGCGACGCTCATGCCTCCGGCGGACTCGCCGAACAGCGTCACGTCGTCGGGGTTCCCTCCGAAGGCCGCCACGTTGTCGCGCACCCACTCCAGCGCCGCGATCTGGTCGCGCAGACCGAGGTTGGTCGGCGCTCCGTCGAGCACGGCGAACCCAGGGGCGCCGAGGCGGTAGTTGACCGAGACGAGCACGACGCCGTCCCGGGCGAAGGAGGACCCGTCGTAGACGCTCAGCGAGTTCGCGCCCCGCACGAAGGCTCCACCGTGGATCCAGACCATCACCGGTAGACCGTCGGCGTCGGCCGGTGCCCAGACGTTCACGTTGAGGTAGTCGTCCCCGGGCGACACCGAGCTGGGCAGCACCGCGTCGATCGGCGGCAGGTACGGCGACTGGGCGGCGCTCGGTCCGGACACCGTCGCGTCCCGTGTCCCGTCCCACGGCAGGACCGGACGCGGCGCCCGATACCGGTCGGCACCAACGGCTGGGGCGGCGAAGGGAATCCCCAAGAACGCGTCGACCCCGTCCCGGCTCGAACCACTCACCAGGCCACCGGTCACCCGCACGACTCGATCCATGAGCCCATCAAAGCAGCGGACTCTGGGACCGCGACGGCGACCGACTGGTCACGCGCATCGATCAGCCCGCGCGTACATCGAACTCGTTGTCGTCCGGGTCGGTCAGCACGACGGTGCCGTCGGGACCACTGCGGATCCGCGCCGCCCCCAGCGAGACCAGCCGGTCGACCTCGCGGACGAGGTCACCGTCGGTCGCGAGGTCGTAGCGCTGCCGACGCCCCGTCGTGAGCGGCGCCACGGGCGGTCCGCCCCACGCAACCTTGGTGCCACCCCGCGGCGACTGGATCGCCGTCTCCTCGTCCTGGTCCCACACGAGCGGCCAGCCGAGCGCCTCACTCCAGAAGAGGCCCACGTCCCGCGTGCCCTCGCCGGCGAGCTCCCCGAGGAGGCCGCACCCGGCCAGGAAGGCGTTGCCCGGCTCGATGACGCAGAACTCGTTGCCTTCGGGGTCGGCCAGCACGACATGCTCCTCCTCGGGGAGCTGCCCGACATCGAGCGGGTGCGCGCCCAGCCCCAACGCCGTGGCCACCGTACGCCGCTGGTGCGCGGCGCTGTCGCTGGTGAGGTGCAGGTGGATGCGGTTCCGGCCCACCTTCTCCTCACAGCTGGCGACGAACCGGAGGCCGAGCTGCGTGTCGTCGCCGGGAAGCAGCCACCCACCGAGGTCGTCGACGACCGCGCGGCCGAGCACGTCGGACCAGAACGACGCCATGCGTCCTGGGTCGCGCGCGTCGAAGGTCACTGCCAGGAGTCGCGCCGCCACGACTGCATCGTAGGTTCGGGCGGCGTGATCTGCCGATCAGCAGGCGCTCTGGCGGTGTAGATTCGGCTGCTTCTCGGGGCGCGCGAGAGGACCCACGTATGCCCAGCATCGACCGTCGCCGATTCCTGCAGGGGGCCGCCGGTGCGGCCACCGCTATCGCCGTGGGCGGTCCGTTCCAAGGGTTCACGGCGATGGCCGCGAACGCGAACGGCCGCGACCGCCAGAACACCCTGCGAGCCGTCCCCGACCTGCGGGACGGCAAGGTTCGGCTGTGGCTCCCGGAGGGGTTCCAGTACCGGTCGTTCCACGACACCGACCTTCCGGCGGGAAGCTTCGTCACCCTCGACGACGGGACCCGACTCCCCGGGCGTCATGACGGGATGGGCGCCTTCCGGCTGGCCAATGAGAACGTCATGCTCGTCCGCAACCACGAGATCAACGGACCGGTCTCCGCCGCCTTCGGCGCTGGAGCCCCGTACGACAACCACGCCGGCAGCGGGACCACCTCCGTCGAGGTCACCCTTCACGGCGAGGTCGTCCGGTCCTTCACCAGCCTCAACGGCACCCAGATGAACTGTTCCGGCGGGATCATGCCGTGGGGCAGCTGGGTCAGCTGCGAGGAGACGGTCAACGGCCCTGACGTCGGCCCGGACTTCACCAACGCGTCGAACGTCACTCTCGAGCAACGCCACGGGTTCATCTTCGAGGTGCCGGCGGGGGGCCAGTCGAACCGCGAGCCGATCACGGCGGCGGGGCGGTTCGCCCACGAGGCGGTCGCCTTCGACCCCCGAGAGGGAGTGCTCTACCTCACCGAGGACAACTTCGGCTTCCCGTCCGGCTTCTACCGCTACGTGCCCTCGGCGAACCCGGTGAGGACCGGGAAGCTCGGCAATGACGGTCAGCTCCAGATGTTGGCGGTCGTCGGGCATCCGAACATCCACCTCGAGGCGGCCGGCGTCGCGGGGACGACGTACGACGTCGAATGGGTGGACATCGCCGATCCGAACCCCACATTCCCGTACACGCCGGGACTACCGGCCCCCACGACGAACAACGACGCCATCAGCTTCGTCGGCAACCAGGGGCGGGCTCTGGGCGCCGCGCACTTCTCGAGGCTCGAGGGCGCGGTCTACGACCGTGGAGTCGTCTACTGGACCTCGACCCAGGGTGGCGGCGTCGCGGAGACCGGCCCCGACACCGTGGGTGGCTACGGCAACGGTCACGGCCAGGTCTGGTCCTTCGACCCGCGGGCTCAGCAGCTCCGGCTCGTCTACCAGTCGCCTGGCCCGGACGTCCTCGACTTCCCGGACAACGTGACGACGAGCCCGCGCGGGACGTTGATCCTGTGTGAGGACAACACCAACGACAACTACCTGCGCGGGTTGACCCGCAAGGGCGAGCTGTTCGACGTGGCCCTCAACCGGCTGGTCAGCATCACCGGCGCCGATCGCTCCGGCGACGAGTTCGCCGGCTCGACCTTCAGCCCAGGCGGAGAGACGCTGTTCGTCAACGTCCAGGCGTCGCGCGGGATCACCTTCGCGATCTGGGGCCCCTGGGGCCGCATCGGCGTCTGAGGCGGCCGACCGATCGCGAGCTAGCGGACCAGGTCGTCGGAGACGAAGAGCGGTTCCTGCGTGTCCTGAGGTATGCGCAGCGCATAGTGAATCGGCGGGGCCGCCGAATCCGACCCGACCGGCGTCCGCTCCATGTCCGCCTTGACTCCCGGCCCCCACCACTCGAAGCGAAGTCCGGCAGGGGTCGTCCAGATCTCGGCCGGAAGGTCGAGCTCGTCGATGTAGAGCACGCGACCGTCGTGCGGCTCGCCGACGATCGTGACCTTGACCAGGCCACCGCGGCCGTCGGCGCGCGTCTTGAACTCGGAGGGACGCGGAGGCGGAGGCTCGGTGCTCATGGTGCCGGCGAACTTTACGGCACCCGTGTGCGGGTCAGGAGGGGCGAACGACGCGATAGCGCAGGTGGGTGACGTCGCGACCCCGCACCGCTCGCACCGCCTGACCCGTTCAGGGTCACCGTCGCCGCCAATGGACAGCCCTGGTACACCATGTTGGCGGCCGACCGGATCGGCACAGTGCCGTGACCTGACCCTGAGCCCTGGGATCGCGTCGGGGGCTCAGCATGGACCTGGGTCTATGGCGTACCGCCGTCGTTCTGCAACGCTGGACCGATGGCTGCGCGTGGACGTTCGGGCTGGCGCGTCGGTGCCTTGGTCCTGGCGGTCGCCGGGCTGAGCATTGCGCAGGCACCGGTTGCCGGCGCCACGGAGCTGAGCCACCAGGGGACCGCCCGCGCCGCTCGTGCCGTCGATGTCTCTCGAGGCGACTTCGCGGGTCTGGTGACGATCCAGGGCGGTCGGCGCCTGTATCTGGAGTGCCATGGCCGGGGATCGCCCACGGTCGTGCTGGAGGCGGGCGGAGGCGACACCTCGGACGTCTGGAGCTTCCGTCCGCCAGGCTCCCAACAGACCCCCGTGCAGACCGCAGTCGCCCGCTACACCCGGGTATGCGCCTACGACCGACCCGGCACGGTCTCTCCGTCGGGTCGGCCCAGCCGCAGCGACCCCGTGCCGCTACCGCGCTCCGTCGCCCAGATCGTCGGCGATCTGCACGCGTTGTTGGGTGCTGCGCATGTGCCCGAGCCCTACGTCCTGGTCGGCCACTCTCTCGGTGGCCTGCTCAGTCGGCTCTACGCCGGCACCTATCCCGCTCAGGTGGCCGGCTTCGTCTCTGTCGACGCCGCCCACGAGATCTTCTACGAGGCGTTCGAGGCGCTCCTCACACCCGACCAGTACCAGGTGCCCGGGCTCGAGATCGATGTCGTCGCCACGGCAACGGCGATGCGACTGGCCCGAGTCCAGCAACCCCTTCGCCCGATGCCCATGATCGTCCTCGAGCACTCCCGAAACGCGAAGCGGTTCCCGAACCCGTTCTCCTTTCCGACGATGTACCCGCTCGCGGCGTTGGAGCGCGCATTCCAAGCGGCTCAGGACGACCTGACGGAGCTGGTGCCGGGCGCGCGTCACCGCATCGCCCAACGCAGCGGGCACAACATTCACGTCGAACAGCCGGTACTGGTGAATCTCTCGATCCGACAGGTGGTTTCGGACGTACGCCGGGATGCCAGCAGGTCCGGCGCAGGAACGGATCAGCGCCCGAGGTAGCGGACGACGGCCAGGACCCTGCGGTGTTCATCGCCGTCGACGGGGATGCCCAGCGCGTCGTAGATACCGGAGGTGTGCACGACGACCGCCTTCTCCGAGATGGAGAGCCGGCGGGCGATGGCGGCGTTGTTGAGTCCCTCGGCGATCAGGGCGAGGACCTCCCGGCGGCGGGGCGTCAACGAGTCGAGTGCCTCGTCGTCGCGGAGGCTGCGGGTCATCATCAGCGCAACCACTTCGGGGTCGAGGGCAGTCCCGCCGTGGGTAACCCGCCGTAGGTCCCGGCAGAAGGCCGGTACGTCGAGGACGCGCTGCTTGAGCAGGTAGCCGACGCCGGCGGCGTGGTCGGCGAGCAGCTCCACGGCGTAGCGGCGCTGGACGAACTGTGACAGCACCACGACGGCTGTGCCCGGTCGAAGGGCACGGATCCGACGCGCGGCCCGCAGCCCGTCGTCGGTGCCGGTGGGTGGCATACGAATGTCGGTGAGCACCAGGTCGGGCTCCTCGACGCAGGCCATGGCGACGAGCGCGTCCGCATCGGCGACTGCGCCGACGACCTCCATTCCCTGCTGCGACAGGACCAAGCTCAGTCCCTCGCGCAGGAGGGTCTCGTCCTCGCCGATCAGGATGCGCATGCCATCTCCACCAGCACCCGGGTACCGGCGCCCGCCGGGCTGTCGATGACGAGGGTGCCGCCGAGGGCGTGGACCCGATCGCCCATGCCACGCAGTCCCGTGCCCCCAGATGGTCGTGCGCCGCCCACACCGTCGTCGACGACCTCGATTCGCAGCCGCCCACCGTCGCGCCGGATGACGACCGTCAGCGTCGTCGCCCCGGCATGCTTCACTGCGTTGGTCAGCGCCTCGGCGATCACCGAGTAAGCCGTCCCTTCGACCGAGGAGGGCAACCGGCTGTCGACCTCCCTCCCGTCGACGCCACGCGCCGTGGCTTCGTCCACATGCAGGACCGTGCGCAGCGGCATCCGGTCGGTCATGTCCTCGACCGCGGCCAAGAGCCCGCGTTCGACGAGGAGCGAGGGCATGACGCCCTGCACGAGCCACCGCAGCTCGGTGATCGACTCGTCGAGACCCCGGCGGATCTCGGTCAGGTCGTCGCCCGGTGAGGCACTCCCGACCCGCAGCGCCAGCAGCGTCAGGCGTCCTTGCAGCCGATCGTGCAGGTCTTGAGCCAACCGCCGGCGCTCACGGTCACCGGCCTCGACCAAGCGGGTACGCGAGTCGCGCAGCTCCTCCTGACTGGCCAGCAGCTGCGCGGTCAGCCGCTCGCGGTCCAGCGCGATCGCCGCGACCCGACCGGCCGCGCGGACCGGCTCGGGATCGGCGATCAACGTGGCGTCATAGACGATCGCCGCGACCGAGCGGTCGTCCAGCTCGACCAGGACCGCACGGCGGTTCGAGCCACCGTCAGGCAGCTCGATGGCGACACCGTCGGCATCGACCCACCCGTGCCCCACGCGATAGCCCAGTGTCAGTGTCGGATCCCCCACGGTGCGGGACAAGGCGTCACGCAGGCTGGGCCGTTGCCCATCCGGTGCCCCGAGCCAGGCGCCGAGCTGGTCGACCTCGCTGGTGCGTTCGAAGCCTCCGATCAGCAGGCCGGCGACGAACGCGCAGGGCAGCACCATGTTGAGGAAGAGCTGGAAGGTTCCGAGGGTCACCGGGTCGATCGCGATCAGGCGGGCGAGGGTCGCGCTGGAGGTCATTCCCACCAAGACCACGGCGCCGCATCCGTACACCGGTAGCAGGACCCGCCGGTGCCGTCGGTCGCTGGCGACCAGCCGTCGGATCAGCACCGCACCGGTCGACACGAGGATCACGAGGCCGGCGACACCTTGGACGCGCTGCCCCATCGCCAGCAGGTCGGGCCGGTCGGCCACGAGCAGGACGGGTGGTTCCGACCACGAGGCACCGAACAGGTAGAGCGGGGCTTGCAGCACCAAGGTCGCGCAGTAGACCGCGATGGTCAGTACGCGCGACCCCAGGCTCCGCAACCGTCCCGAGGGGTAGGCCAGCAGCGCGTGCACGGCCAGGGCGGTGGGCAGTGTCTGAGTGACGGACCCGACGGCGATGAAGGCCGGGATCGCGATGTTGACCGCACTCGCGGCGAGCCAGACCAGCCCGCCGATGCACAGCAGCGGCCCCATTCGGTTGGCCGGCCTGCGAACCCACGCCAGGATCCCGGTCGCGGTGTAGACGCATCCCACGAGGGTTACCAGCACCAGCAACCCGAACGGGGCACCGGTGCCGTAGGTGGCGAGCAGTGCGACCTCGCCCGCGGCGATGGCAGCGACCGCCACCGAGAGCAGAAGCAGGGCCATCGGCAACTGGTGCGAACCCCCCGTTCGACCACTGCTGGTCGGCTGCATCCACCTAGGGTTGCAGAAGATCGAGAGTCCGGGCATGGGCCCAGGTCCATGACAGCCGGCCATGGACCCAGGTCTATGGTCGCCCCCTTCGCGTGATGCCACCGTGGGCGAAGCGGCCAACCGGGTCGCCGGCCCGAGACATCCGGACGGGGGATCTCATGTCTCTGCTGCGTTCACGTCTGATCGGAGGGACGCTGGCTGCGGCCCTGGTCACCGCGACGGTGGTGGCAGCCCCAACGGCCGCGGAGGCGACGGGCGCCGCAGCGCGGGGCGTCAACGGTGCGCCCGTTCCGGTGCTGCACTGGCGCGACTGCGGGAGCGGGTTCGAGTGCACCACCGCCCAGGTGCCGCTCGACTACGACAAGCCGCGGGGTCGGTCGATCCAGCTGGCGTTGGTACGCCTCCCGGCGTCGGACCGACAGCACCGGATCGGGTCGCTGTTCATCAACCCCGGCGGCCCAGGGACGTCCGCCGTCGAGTTCCTGCGGAGCAGCGGCAAGAGCGTGTACTCCCCGGCCGTTCGGGCCCGCTTCGACATCGTCGGGATGGATCCACGCGGAGTCGGCGGAAGCACTCCGGTGCAGTGCTACGACACCACGGAACAGTCGGCGCAGGCCGCCATCCTCCTCAAGACGGCGCCCAGCGACCAGGGACAGCTCGCGCAACGGGTGGCGGCGGCAAGGGACTTCGCCACCCGCTGCGCGCAGCGCAACGGCCTGCTCGCGCACCTGTCGACCGCGAACGTCGCGCGTGACATCGACCTGCTGCGCCAAGCCGTCGGCGACCGGAAGCTGACCTACGACGGCATCTCGTACGGCACCTACCTCGGGACCACGTACGCCGCCCTCTTCCCGCAGAACGTGCGCGCGCTGGTCTTGGACGGGAACTTCGACGCGCCCGCCTATCGCGCCGGCGGTAGCACGCCGTTCCTGCGTTCCAACGGGGCAGAAGGCGGGTGGTCGACGCTGCAGCAGTTCTTCCAGCTGTGCGCCGCCGGCGGCCCGAGCCGCTGCGCCTTCGCCGCCGGTGGAGACCCGGCGCAGAAGTTCGACGAGCTCGTGGCCCGCATCCGTCAACACCCCGTCACCCTGCCCGGCGGCGACGTGGTCGAGTACGGGACGCTGTTGGCCGCCACGTTCAGGGGTCTCTTCCTCGCGGCCGAGTGGTCGACGACGGCTCAGCTCCTGCAGGACGTCTACGCCGCTCCGCTCGGCGATTCGGCTCCGCAGTCGTCGTCGACCGCGACCGGGACCGCAGCTGCCGCCGCCGCGTACGACAACACGCAGGACGGTCAGCTGGCCAGCGTGTGCGGTGAGACGAGCAACCCGCACCAGCCGGCCCAGTACCCGAGAATCGCCCAGCGGGCCGATCGGACGACGCCCAACGCCGGGACCTGGCTGACGTACTTCACGTTCGGCTGCACGTTCTGGCCCGCCCGCGATGCCGACCGGTTCACCGGGTCGTTCCACAGCCGGCCGGCGTACCCCGCTCTGGTGATGAACACGCGCTATGACCCGATCACTCCGGCACGCAACGCGGACACGGTGTCGCGCCTGATCGCGGGGAGCCGGGTCGTGATCACCGAGGGATACGGTCACACCACGTTGCTCAACAGCGGAGCCTGCGGCACCCGCTATCGAGAGCAGTACCTCATCGACCGGGTTCTTCCACCGCCAGGAGCCACATGCCCGGCCGGCGTCGTGCCCTTCACCTCGTCGCAGTAGCCGA
>Ga0164307_10001581_pt1 | contig 10363 bp, 9 predicted proteins | sample Whisoiple_243_MG_FD_110214 | JGI IMG/M metagenome (GOLD analysis project Ga0164307, IMG submission 110214) | Soil microbial communities amended with fresh organic matter from upstate New York, USA - Whitman soil sample_243_MG | ecosystem: Environmental > Terrestrial > Soil > Unclassified >...
AGCCGCCCGCCTCCGGCAGGTGGTAGTCCACGATGTCCGGAACGATGATCTTGAGCAGGGGCAGGAAGAACCGCTCGGTGGCCCGCCCCAGCGGCCCGTCCTCGGTGGGCGGCCGGCCCACGACGATCGACTGGAGCAGCGGACGCTTCCGCATCGTCACGCAGTCGATCTTCAGTGCGGGGAAGGGCTCCTGCGGGGTGTAGAAGCCGGTGTGGTCGCCGAACGGCCCCTCGGGCAGCATCTCGCCGGGCTCCAGCCAGCCCTCGATGACGACCTCGGCCTGTGCCGGGACCTGGAGCGGGACCGTCTTGCAGTCGACCATCTCGATCCGCTTGCCCTGCACGAAGCCGGCGAACAGGTACTCGTCGATGTCCCCCGGCAGCGGTGCCGTGGAGGCGTAGGTGACCGCGGGCGGGGCCCCGAACGCGATGGCGACGGGCAGCTTCTCACCGCGCCTGGCGGCGACCTGGTAGTGGTTGCGGCTGTCCTTGTGGATCTGCCAGTGCATCCCGATGGTGCGCCTGTCGTGGCGCTGGAGCCGGTAGAGCCCGAGGTTGCGGATCCCCGTCTCCGGGTCCTTGGTGTGCGTGAGGCCCAGGTTGAAGAAGGAGCCGCCGTCCTCGGGCCAGGTGAAGAGCGCGGGCAGCTGGTCGAGGTCCACGTCGTCCCCGGTCAGCACGACCTCCTGGACGGGTGCGCTGTCGGACTTCACCTTCTTCGGCGGCAGGTGGCTCACCGACCCGAGCTTGCCGAACGCCTCACGGATCCCGACGAACCCCTGCGGCAGCTCCGGCTTGAGCAGGCCGCCGATCTTGTCGCTGATCTCGGCGTAGGACTTCAGCCCGAGCGCCTTGAGGAGCCGCCGGTCGGTCCCGAAGACGTTCATGGCAAGGGGCATGGACGCCCCCTTGACGTTCTCGAAGAGCAGCGCGGGTCCACCCGCCTTGTTCACCCGGTCGACGATCTCGCCGACCTCCAGGTAGGGGTCGACCTCGGCCTTGATGCGCTTGAGATCGCCCTCGCGCTCCAGAGCACGGAGCAGGGAGCGAAGATCGTCGTAAGCCATACGGTCAAGTATCGGACACCGGTTACCCTGGGCCCGTCACCGGGGGCGGTCCGTGCGCCTCCCCACCTCATCTCAGGGGATCCTTCACGATGCTCAGGGCCTTGATCTACATTCTGCCGCTGGCGCTGACGATCTACGCGTTCATCGACTGCCTGAACACCCCCGAGGACGAGGCCAAGCACCTCCCGAAGGTGGCCTGGGTCTTCATCATCCTGCTCTTCTGGATCGTCGGGCCGATCGTCTGGCTCGCCGCGGGCAAGCTGCGCAACGTGCCCGAGGGCGGCCGCACCCCCTCGGAGTGGCACCGCAGGCAGCGCACCACCTGGGTGGCCCCCGACGACAACCCCGACTTCCTCAAGTCGCTGAAGGACGAGAACAAGAAGGACGAGTCCCTCCTCAAGGACTGGGAGGCGGACCTGCGCCGCCGCGAGGAGGAGATCAAGCGCCGGGAGAGCGGCGCGGGCCCCGAGGACCCGGCCCCGCCGGCCGGGCCGTGAACACCACCGCCTGATCCATGCCTTCCGGCCGGGCCGTGAACACCGCCGCCTGATTCCGGGCCCGCGGGCCGCTCAGGACAGCAGCCGCCCGAGCCGCTCCAGGAGGGGCAGCAGAGCCGTGCGCTCCTGCGGGGTGAGGGCCTCCAGCGCGCCGTGCACCACCCGCATCTCGGCACGGATGCGGTGCGCCAGCTCGGTGCCCTCCTCGGTCCGCGCGGCCACCTTGGAGCGGCGGTCGCCGGGTGCCGGGGTGCGCGTCACCAGGCCGCGGGCCTCCATGCGGCCGATGAGACCGGTGGCGTTGGAGGCGTCGCACACCAGATGACTGGCCAGCGCGCTCATGGGCATGGGCTCGTTGAGGGCGATCAGCGCACGGGCCTGCGAGGTGCTGAGGCCGTGACGGCCGGCGACGGCGGTGAGGTCGTCGTGATGGCCGCGGACGACGACGGCGAGGGGTTCCAGCAGTTCGTCCGGAGTAGGGACGGCGCGGGGTGCGGGTTCCGTCGTCATGGTCGGTCATCCTTCGGTCGGTACGCGTGGTCCGGAGGCCCGCTCCGGCCACCACGCACCCGCATTCATTTGACATGCTCAACTTTTAGCCGTTACATGAACGGTATTGCTTGAGCATATCAAGCTTCGCGTTCCACGCGTCCTTCGCCCAGCGTCTCGTAGGGAGCACCCCCCATGCCCTCCGTACTCTTCGTCCTCACCGGTGCCGACCACTGGACCCTCAACGACGGCACCGCCCATCCCACCGGTTTCTGGGCGGAGGAACTCGCCGCCCCGCACCGCGTCTTCACCCAGGCCGGCTTCGACATCACCGTCGCCACCCCCGGCGGTGTGGCCCCCACGGTCGACGCCGCCAGCCTCGCCGCCGAGGCCAACGGCGGCCAGGAGCACGCCGACGCCGTGGCCTCCTACCTCGCCTCGATCGACGAGACGCTGCGCATCCCCGCCCGCCTCGAGGACATCGTGCCCACGTCCTACGACGTCGTCTTCTACCCCGGCGGTCACGGCCCCATGGAGGACCTGGCCGTCAGCGAGGTGTCCGGCCGGCTGCTGACCTCCGCCCTGGACTCCGGCACCCATGTCGCCGTCCTGTGCCACGCCCCCGCCGCCCTGCTGCCGGCCCGCCGGGAGGACGGCAGCTGGCCGTTCGCCGGCTACCGCATGACCGGCTTCAGCAACGCCGAGGAGACCCAGGCCGGCCTCGCCGACAAGGCGCCGTGGCTGCTGGAGAACCGTCTCGTCGAGCTCGGCGCCGACTACGCCGCCGCCGACCCCTGGGCGGTGCACACGGTGCACGACCGCAACCTGCACACCGGCCAGAACCCCGCCTCCTCCGAGCAGCTGGCGCGCGAGATCGTGGCGGCACTGTGAGCGCCCGCGCAGAGTCCCCGGCGGAGGTCGTCGCCCGGCTCCGTGCCACCTTCCGCACCGGCCGCACCAAGGACCTCGCCTGGCGCACCACCCAGCTGACGCGGCTGCGCGCCCTGCTCACCGAGCGCGGCGACGAACTGGCCGAGGCGCTCCGGGCGGATCTCGGCAAGAGCCGCAAGGAGGCCTACCGGACCGAGATCGACTTCACGGTCCGGGAGATCGACCACACCCTGGAGCGTCTGGAAGGGTGGCTGCGGCCCGAGCCCGCCCCCGTACCGGCGGTCCTCGCGGGCGCCACCGCCCACACCGTGCAGGACCCGCTGGGCGTCGTCCTCGTGATCGCCCCGTGGAACTACCCGGTGCAGCTGCTGCTCGCCCCCGTCGTGGGGGCGCTGGCCGCGGGCAACGCGGTCGTCGCCAAGCCCAGCGAACTGGCGCCGGCGGCCTCCGCCGCAGTGGCCCGGCTGCTGCCGGAGTATCTGGACACGGACGCGGTCGCCGTGGTGGAGGGCGCGGTACCGGAGACCACCGCGCTGCTCGCCGAGCGCTTCGACCACATCTTCTACACCGGCAACGGCACGGTCGGCAGGATCGTCATGACCGCCGCGGCGAAGCACCTCACGCCGGTGACCCTCGAACTCGGCGGCAAGTCGCCGGTCTTCGTGGACCGTGACACGGATCTGAAGACGGTGGCCGCCCGGCTGGCCTCCGGGAAGTTCCTCAACGCCGGCCAGACGTGCGTCGCGCCCGACTACGTCCTGACCGACCCGGAGACCGCTCCGGCCCTGGCGGACGCACTCGCGGCCGCGGTCGAGGGGCTGTTCGGCCAGGACGCGTCCACCAGCCCGGAGTACGGCCGGATCGTCAACGAGCGCCACTTCGACCGGCTGGTCGGCCTCCTGGACTCCGGCCGCACGGTGACGGGCGGGGCCCACGACCGCGACGGGAAGTACATCGCCCCGACCGTGCTGGCCGATGTCTCCCCGGACTCCCCCGTGATGGGCGAGGAGATCTTCGGCCCGGTGCTGCCGATCCTCACCGTGGACGGACTGGACGAGGCCATCGGCTTCATCAACGACCGTGACAAGCCGCTGGCCCTGTACGCGTTCACCTCCGACCCCGCCGTACGGGAACGGCTGCTGACCGAGACCTCCTCGGGCGGCGTGGGCCTGGGCCTGCCCCTCGCCCATCTGACCGTCTCGGACCTCCCCTTCGGCGGGGTCGGTGAGAGCGGCATGGGCAACTACCACGGCCGGTACTCGCTGGAGACGTTCAGCCACCGCAAGGCGGTCCTGGACACCCCGCTCGGCTGAGGGCACCTACGACGGGAGGGCGCGACCACCGGTGGTCGCGCCCTCCCGTCGTACGCGGGTGTGCCCGTCAGACTCCGGCGTAGGAGTGCTTGCCGGTGACGAAGATGTTCACGCCGTAGTAGTTGAAGAGCCAGCAGCCGAAGGCGACCAGCGCCAGGTAGGCGGCCTTGCGGCCCTTCCAGCCGGCCGTCGCGCGGGCGTGCAGGTAGGCGGCGTACGCGACCCAGGTGATGAAGGACCAGACCTCCTTGGGGTCCCAGCCCCAGTAGCGGCCCCAGGCGTCGCCCGCCCAGATCGCGCCCGCGATGATCGTGAACGTCCACAGCGGGAAGACGGCGGCGTTGATGCGGTACGAGAAGGTGTCCAGGGACTTCGCGGCGGGCAGCCGCTCCATGACGGAGGTCGCGAACTTCCCCGGAGTGCCCCCGCTCGCGATCTTGTTCTCGTAGCTGTCGCGGAACAGGTAGAGCAGCGTGCCGACGGCGCCCAGGTAGAAGACGGCGCCGCAGATGATGGCGGTGGAGACGTGGATCCACAGCCAGTAGGAGTGCAGCGCGGGGACCAGCTGGTCGCTGTCGGTGTACAGCGTGGTGGTCGCGATGCCCAGGTCCAGCAGGACCGTGGTGACCAGCATCAGACCGATCCAGCGGACGTTCTTCCTCAGCGCGAGGAGGATCAGGTACGCGCCGACCGCCACGGTGGAGAAGGTGATCGAGAACTCGTACATGTTGCCCCAGGGGGCCCGCTGCACGGACAGGGCGCGTGCGACGACTCCGGCCGCCTGGACGGCGAAGGCGACGACGGTCAGGGAGACCGCGATACGCCCCCACAGGTCGCCCTTGAAGGTGCCGCCGGCCGCACCGGGGCCGTCCGGGACGTCCCGGGAACCGGCGGCGGAACGCGTCACCACCTGGGGGCGCTCCAGAACGGCGGTGCCGCCCTTCTCCGCGGCCTGCGCCTTCACCGCCGGGCCGGTGGCCGAGTCCTTGTTGAGCGCGGCGGCCGTCCGGCCGACCTTGCTCCGGCTGCCGAACACCCACTCCGCGATGTGCGCGAAGAAGGCCAGGGTGTAGACGGCCATCGACGAATAGATCAGCGTGTTGCTGATGTTCGCCAGATTCTCGTTGGTTGCGGCGGCGAGATTCACTTCTCAGCCCCTTCGGCAGGTTCTTCGGAGGGTTGGTCGGGACGGTGGTCGGGATCGGGTCCGGACGCGGTCGGCGCCTCGTCGTGGAGCGCGATCGCGAGGCCGGTCAGCTCCTCGGGGAGCTTCGCGGACTCGCTGCGGCCCAGGCCCGCCATCTCGACGACGGTGACACCGTCCGCTCCCCGCACGGCCCGCACCCACACCCGGCGGCGCTGGATGAAGAGCGATCCGGCGAGGCCGATGATCGCGGCGACGGCGCCGGTGAGCGCCCATCCGCTGGCGGGCTGACGCGTGATCTGGAAGCTGGCCCACTCCTCGACGCTCTCGAAGGTGATCGACCCCGCGCCGTCGGGGAGCTTCATGGTCTCGCCCGGGCGCAGCCGCTTCTTCAGCTTGTCCCCGTTGCTGTCCTTGAATTCCTTCATCTTGGACGTGTCGAGCTGGTAGACGTTCTGCGGCAGCCCGGAGTCCACGCCGAGGCTGCCGTAGTAGCCGTTGAGCGCGAGGACCGGGTAGTCGAGGCCGGGGTACTGCGAGAACATCGTGCCCTGGCCGTCACCGGCGAACGTCGGCACGAAGAACGCCTGGAAGCCCAGCTGGGACTTCTTGCCGTTCTTGTCCTTGTAGCCGTCCATCACCTTGATGGCGCCGGTCGAGGTGACGTTGTTGTCGATGGGCAGCAGAGGCACCGCGCTCCGGTAGACCTCCTTGCCCTTGCCGTCCTTGACCGAGATGACCGGGGCGTAGCCGTGTGCGTTGAGGTAGACCTTCGTCCCGTCGACGACGAGCGGCTTGTTGACCTCGATGACCTTCTTCTTCGTCTCCCCGTCCGCGCCCTCGGCGTACGTCACCCGCGCCTCGTAGGTGCGGGGCGTACCGCGCTGGGGGCCGTTGCGCTCGTACGTCCCGACGAAGTCCTGGAGGTCGAAGCTGAAGGGGGCGAGATCGTCGTCGTCGAAGAGCGAACCGGACTTGAAGTCGTCGTACTGGGTGATGGTGTTGGCGAACCCGTCGCCCTCGACGATCAGCTTGCCGCCCTCGGACTTGAAGAGCTGTCCACCGGCGAACGCGATCAGCATGACGATCAGCGCGATGTGGAAGAGCAGGTTCCCCGTCTCGCGGAGATAGCCCTTCTCGGCCGCGACCGCGTCACCGACGACGTGTGAGCGGAAGCGTCGCCTGCACAGGAGGGAGTGGGCGACCTCGCGGACCCGCTCGGGCTCGGCGTCGGTGCGCCAGGTGGTGTAGGCCGGCAGCCGCGTCAGCTTCCTGGGCGCGCCCGGCGGGCGGCCGCGCAGCTGTCCGACGAACTGCCAGGTGCGCGGGACGATGCAGCCGATCAGCGAGACGAACAGCAGGATGTAGATCGCGGAGAACCACACCGAGCTGTAGACGTCGAAGAACTGCAGCTTCTCGTAGACCGGGCTGACGGTGGTGTGGGCCTCCTTGAAGGTCTGCACCTTCAGTTCGTCCACGCTGTTCTGGGGGATCAGCGAGCCGGGGACGGCGCCGAGCGACAGCAGGAACAGCAGGATCAGCGCGACCCGCATCGAGGTGAGCTGGCGCCAGAACCAGCGGGCCCAGCCGATCACGCCCATCGAGGGCAGGGTGGCCGTCGGCTCCTCGCGCGGAGCGGTGGAGAGCTGTTCCCCGGCCTGGCCGAGGTCGCGCTCGTCCGTGGTGTTCGTGTTGCTCATGGACTCAGATCCCCACAGTGAAGCCGTTGGACCAGACCTGCATCTCCTGGATGAGCACGTCCCACGCGCCCGTCAGCAGGAGGATTCCGGTCACGATCATCATGCCGCCGCCGATCCGCATGACCCACGCGTAATGGCGCTTGACCCAGCCGAACGCGCCGAGCGCCCGGCGGAAGGCGATCGCCGCCAGGACGAAGGGGACGCCGAGCCCCAGGCAGTACGCCACGGACAGGATCGCCCCGCGTCCCGCGGTCGCCTGGTCGAAGGCGAGCGCGTTGACGGAGGCGAGCGTCGGGCCGAGGCAGGGCGTCCAGCCGATCCCGAAGAGCGCGCCGAGCAGCGGCGCCCCCGCCAGCCCGGTCACCGGCCGCTTGTGGATGCGGAACTCGCGCTGCGTCATCCAGGGCAGCAGGCCCATGAAGAAGATCCCCATGAGGATCATCAGCGCGCCGAGGATCTTGGAGAGCGTGCCGCTGTACTCCTGGAGCGTCTGGCCGAAGAAGCCGAAGAGCGCACCGCCGGACACGAACACGGCGGTGAAGCCGAGGACGAAGAGCGAGGCGCCGACGACGGTCCTGCCCCTGCGGCGTTCGGCGAGATCGGCGCCGCTCACCCCGGTGACGTAGCTGAGGTACCCGGGCACGAGCGGCAGGACGCACGGTGAGAAGAAGGAGACGAGCCCTCCGAGCAGGGCGATGGGCAGCGCCACTATGAGGGCCCCGCCGGCCACCGTCTCGTTTCCGCCGGTGGTCGCGGCCAGCTGGAGGACGGTGGTCACTTCTCGGCGACCAGCGGGTCGATCATCTCGCGCAGCTTGGTGGCGTCGAGCGCCGCGAGGGAGCGGGCCGCGAGCTTCCCCTCCCGGTCGACGACCACGGTCGACGGGATGGCCTTCGGGTTCAGCGTGCCCTTGGGGAAGCGCAGGAGCTGCTTCCCGGTCGGGTCGTAGAGGCTCGGGTAGGTGACCCCGAAGTCCTCCTCGAAGCTGACCGCGAGGGACTTCTGGGGGTCACGGGTGTTGACGCCGACGAACTGGACGCCCTGGTCCTTCATCTCCTCGGAGACCTTCACGAAGTGCTTGGCCTCGGCGCGGCAGGGGCCGCACCACGATCCCCAGAAGTTCAGGACGACGATCTTGCCCTTGTAGTCGGCGATGTCGAGGTCGGTGCCGTCCAGGGTCGGGCCCGCGAGCTTCGGCGCGGCGGTGCGTTCGCCCTTGGCGACGGTGGAGATCCCGCCACTGCCGGTGACGAAGTTCGTGTTGCCGCCACCGCCCGCCCGGGTGCCCTCCCCACTGCATGCGGACAGGGTCAGGGCACCGGCCACAGCAGTGGCGGCGAGCAGGGTGGAGCGGCGTCGGAGTGCGCGGCCAGAGCTCATGTGAAAAGTTTCGCATGGCAGTTCCAGAGATCTTGGGCACCCCCCTCGGTGCCCGTAAAGCCCCTTGTCAGGCCTGTTTAAAGAACGCGTTCCAGCCACCCTCGGGAGCCTGTCCGACCTGGAGCGAACGGAGCTTCGCGAGCACCGCCGGGTCCTGTGCGTCGAGCCAGTCGACGAACTGCCGGAACGAGACGAGGCGCACATCGGGCTTGCCCGCGATGTGTTTCAGCGCGTCCTCCACGGCGTCCATGTAGATACCGCCGTTCCACTCCTCGAAGTGGTTTCCGATGTAGAAGGGCGCGCGGTTCGTTCCGTAGGCGCGCTCGAATCCGGCGACATACGCCTCGGTGGCCTGGGTGCGCCACCCGGGATAGCGCGACGGCATGCCCTTGGTGGAATTCCTCGACTGGTTGGCGAGGATGTTGTAGTCCATGGAGAGGACCTCGAAGGTGTGCCCGGGGAACGGAATGCCCTGCAGCGGGAGATCCCAGACGCCCTGGCGCTTCTCGGGCCACATCTGGCTGCCGCCCGGCGAACTCGCGTCGTAGCGCCAGCCCAGCTGCTTCGCGGTGGGCAGGAGGTTGTCCTGGCCGAGCAGACAGGGCGTACGGCCCCCGACCAGTTCCTTCCGGTAGTCGAAGGGCAGCGGATCGACGTCCTTCCAGCCGGTGTTCGTGCGCCATTCGGTGACGAACGACACGGCCTGGTCGATCTCGCTCCGCCACTGCGCGGGCGTCCAGTCGCCGACCGAACCGGAGCCACCGCAGAAATGCCCGTTGAAATGGGTGCCGATCTCGTGCCCGTCGAGCCAGGCCTGGCGGACGTACTTCAGCGTCTGCTTGACGTGGTCGTCGGTGAGATAGCCGATGTCGGAGGCGCCGCGGGGGTTGTTGGGCGGCCGGTAGAGGGACTTCTTGGACTCGGGCAGCACATAGAGCCCCGAGAGGAAGAAGGTCATCGCCGCGTCGTGTTCCTGGGCGAGTTCGAGAAAGCGCGGGAAGAGTCCGTTGCCGACCTCGCCCGCCCCGTCCCAGGAGAAGATCACGAACTGCGGGGGCGTCTGGCCGGGCTCCAGCGGAACGGGGGCGGCGGGCTGATTCGGCTGCTTTCCGGTGTCCGCCGTGGAACCGTCACCGATCAGCCTGACGTGTTTCTCGGGCGGGCCGCCGCCATTCCCCGGCGTGGCCTTGCCGCCGTTGCCGCCCTTCTCGGTTTCCGGCCGTCCGCCGTCCGATGACCCGAGGGAGCCGCAGCCGGTCATCGTGAGTGCGGCTGCGGCTCCGAGTCCGGCCCCGAGCAGGCCCCTTCGGTTGATTTCACGCATAGCGTCCCCATCTGCGGTCGTATTACCTCATTGCCATACAAACTGGCGATGGCTTAGATGAGGAAACCAACACGGAGGTTCCGCCGATAATCACAAAAGTTGTTACGTGAACACACCCTTACAGGTGCTGCACACGGCATGCGGACGGGCGCCGCGCACGGGCCCGGAGTACGGGCCGGGTGCGCGGCGTACGGGTCACCGTCCGCGAGGCAGGGCCGGCTACGCGCCGAACGCCTTGGACTGCCCCTTCACCGGCTTCGCCCCCGCGAGCAGATGCGCCGGCACCAAGTCCCGGGCGGGCTCGGTGTAGCCGACGGACACGATCTTGTCCCCCTGGTACGTGAAGCTCGTCAGCGAGGCCAGGGTGCACTGCCGCTTGCGCGGGTCGTGCCACAGCCTGCGCCGCTCCACGAAGCTCCGCACGATCCAGATCGGCAGCTGGTGGCTGACGCAGACCGCCTCGTGCCCGCGCGCGGCGTCACGCGCGGCGTCCAGCGCGCCCATCATCCGCACGACCTGCTCGACGTACGGCTCGCCCCAGGACGGCTTGAAGGGGTTG
>Ga0164307_10001584_pt1 | contig 10347 bp, 10 predicted proteins | sample Whisoiple_243_MG_FD_110214 | JGI IMG/M metagenome (GOLD analysis project Ga0164307, IMG submission 110214) | Soil microbial communities amended with fresh organic matter from upstate New York, USA - Whitman soil sample_243_MG | ecosystem: Environmental > Terrestrial > Soil > Unclassified >...
GGAACGCGCCGCAGGCCAGCGCAACGAGTCCCTCCTCGACCAGCGCATCGCGACAGTCGACGACGCGGGCGATCTCGGCTCCGTATTCCGCCGCTCGGTCCGGGACACCGGACAGGTCCGGTTCGTCGTACTGGCCGAGGTCGGCCGTGTATGCGCAGGGCACGGCGCCGTTCTCCCGCATCCAGGCCACGGCCACCGAGGTGTCCAGACCGCCCGAGAACGCGATACCGACCTTCTGCCCCTTGGGCAGCGACTCAAGAACTTTGGACACGAGGTGGGAGCCTATCTGTGCGGGTCGGGCCGCCAAGGTGGCGGCCGAGGGTGGTTCACATGAGCCCGGGTGACGCGTGGCGAGGGCGCCCGATCAGGCGTCCCCGGCGGCATATCCGGCCAGCGTGCGGCCGACCTCGGCGCCGGTCAGCCCGTCACGGGCGACCACCAGGATGGTGTCGTCACCGGCGATGGTGCCGGCGATGTCGGCCAACCCGGCGCGGTCGATGGCGGAGGCCAGAAACTGGGCGGCGCCGGGCGGGGTGCGCAGCACGGCCAGGTTCGCCGAGCCCTCGTAGGAGAGCAGCAGCTCGCCCAACAACCGAGCGAGCCGGGACGTCCCGCCGGCCATCGGCCGCGGGCCGCCGTCCTCCGGAATGCGATAGATCGGTGCCCCACCGTCCACCCCGCGCAATTTGACGGCGCCGAGTTCCTCCAGGTCACGCGACAGTGTTGCCTGGGTGACCGAAATGCCGCCGTCCCCGAGCAGAACCAGAAGGTCCGTCTGGGAACGGATCTCGTGGGAGCGGATCAGCTCGGTGATCCGGCCGTGCCGGGCGGCCTTGGTGACCAGCGCGCTACCGGCGGTCAACCGGACACCGCCGGATCGGCACCCGTCTGCTGTGCCAGCAGGAAGACCAGCAACGCCTTCTGCGCATGCAGTCTGTTCTCCGCCTCGTCCCAGACCGCCGAGCTCGGACCGTCGAGAACCTCGTCGGTGATCTCCCAGCCGCGGTGGGCTGGCAGGCAGTGCAGCACGATCACGTCGTCCCCGGCGCGCGCCAACAACTGGGCGTTGACCTGGTACGGGCGGAACGGCCCGACCCGGTCGAGGCCGTCGTTCTCCTGCCCCATCGAGGTCCAGGTGTCGGTGACCAGGACGTCCGCTCCGTCCGCCGCGGCCTGTGGATCGGAGACCAGCTCGATCGCGCCGCCGGTCTCGGCGGCCCGCTTCTTGGCGTCCAGCAGGATGTCTGCGTTCGGGTCGAACCCGGCCGGTGACGAGATCCGTACCGTCATAGCGGCATTCGCCCCGCCGACCATCAGCGAGTGTGCCATGTTGTTGGCTCCGTCACCGAGATAGGTCAGGGTCAGTCCGGCCAGCCGGCCGCGGCGTTCCCGGATCGTCTGCAGGTCGGCGAGCACCTGGCAGGGGTGGAATTCGTCGGTCAGTGCGTTGATGACCGGGACACTCGAGGTGCTGGCCAGGGCGTTGATCCGGCGCTGGGCAAAGGTGCGGATGGCAACCGCGTCGACATACCGGGACAGCACCCGCGAGGTGTCCTCGATGGTCTCCTCCCGGCCCAACTGGGACATCCGTCCGTCCACGATCACCGGTTGACCGCCGAGCTGGGCGATGCCCACCTCGAACGAGAGCCTGGTCCGGGTGGAGTTCTTCTCGAAGATGACGGCGACGGACTTGCCGGTCAGCGGCCGGAAGCCGCTGCGGTCGGCCTTGAAGCGATCCGCCAGGTCCAGCACCGTTGCCAGTTCCGCCGGCGACAGGTCGTCATCGCGGAGAAAATGCCGCAGCGGTGAGGTCGGCGTCGGGCCGTCCGTCGTCACCAGGTCGGTCAGCGAAAGGGTGGTCATCACAGGGCCTTTCCGGTGGCGGCCGGCGGGTTCGCGGTCCGCAGGATGTCGGGCAGTGACTCGACGAACGAGTCGGCCTGCTCGGTGGTCAGGATCAACGGCGGGGCCAGCCGGAGCACCCCGGGTGCCGGCGCATTGATGATGAAGCCCGCCTCGCGGGCCGCGAGAGCAGCTGCCGGGGCAAGGTTCTCGGTCAGCACGATGCCCAGCAGCAGGCCGGTACCGCGCACGTGGTCGATCAGCGGATGGTCGAGATCCTCGACACCGGTGGCGATGTGCTTGCCCAGTGCGTCGACATGGTCGAGAAGATTGTCGGCGACGATGGTGTCGAGTACGGCCAACGCGGCCGCCGCGCAGACCGGATTCCCGGCGAAGGTCGAGCCGTGTTCGCCGGGCTGCAACAGGTGGGCGGCCGCGCCGATACCGACCGCAGCGCCGATCGGCAGGCCGCCGCCCAGACCCTTGGCCAGGGTGATCACATCGGGCACGATTCCGGACCGGCTGTGCGCCAGCCAGCTCCCCGTGCGTCCGATGCCGGTCTGCACCTCGTCGATCACCAGCAGCGTGCCGTGTTCGGCGGTGATCGCCCGGGCAGCGGCCAGGTAGCCGTCCGGCGCCGGTACCACCCCGGCCTCACCCAGGATCGGCTCCAGGAAAACCGCGGCCACGGTGTCGTCCACCGCCGCCCGCAGGGCCGGGATGTCGCCGTAGGGAACGAATTCCACGCCGGCCGGCATCGGCTCGAAGGGCACCCGCTTGGCCGGCTGGCCGGTCAGTGCCAGCGCGCCCATGGTGCGCCCGTGGAAGGCCCCCTCGCAGGCGATGATCCGCGGCCGACCGGTGCGCCGGGCCATCTTGAAGGCGGCCTCGTTGGCCTCGGCGCCGGAGTTGCAGAAGATGACCCGCCCGTTTTCCCGCGCACCGCAGATGTCCAGCAGCCGTTCCGCAAGGGTGAGCACCGTCGGATGGGTGAAGAAGTTCGACACGTGACCGAGGGTGGCGATCTGCTCGGAGACCGCCTTCACCACCGCCGGGTGGGCGTGGCCGAGAGCGTTGACGGCGATGCCGCCCAGCAGGTCGAGGTACTGCTTGCCGTCGGCATCGGTGACCACCGCGCCCTGGCCGCTGACCAGCTCCACCGGCGGCACGCCGAAATTGTCCATCAGGGCGTGTGACCAGCGCTGCGCTGCCAGTTGATTGTTGGACTTGTCCTGCACTGCAACACTTTCCGTTGTCGTCATGACGGGTTCTCCAGATTCGGGACGACCATGGTGCCGACCCCTTCGGTGGTGACGATCTCCAGCAGGACCGAATGCGGGATGCGACCGTCGATGACGTGCGCGGCGGCGACACCGCCGCGCACCGCCCGCAGGCAGCCCTCCATCTTCGGCACCATCCCCGACTCCAGCCTCGGCAGCATCTCTTCCAGGGCATCAGCCGACACCCGGGACAGCAGCGACTGCCGGTCCGGCCAGTTCGCGTAGAGGCCCTCGACATCGGTGAGCATCACCAGTTTGGTGGCGCCCAACGCAATTGCCAGTGCGGCCGCAGCGGTGTCGGCATTGACGTTGTGCACCACGCCGTCGGCATCGGGGGCGACGGTGGACACCACCGGGATCCGGCCGGCGTCCATCAGGTCGATGACCGCGTCCGGGTTCACATCGACAACATCGCCGACCAAACCGATGTCGGTGGCGACTCCGTCGACCAGCACCGTCCGGCGGGCCGCGGTGAACAGTCCCGCGTCCTCACCGGACATGCCGACGGCCAGCGGACCGTGCGAATTGATCAGCCCGACCAACTCCCGGCCAACCTGACCGACCAGCACCATCCGGACGACATCCATGGTGTCGGGGGTGGTCACCCGGAAACCACCCTTGAACTCTCCGGCCAGGCCGAGTCTGCTGAGCATGGCGCTGATCTGCGGACCGCCGCCGTGCACCACGACCGGCCGCAGCCCCACCGTGCGCAGATACACCATGTCGGCAGCGAAGGCTGCCTTGAGGGCGTCGTCGGTCATCGCGTTGCCGCCGTACTTGACCACCACGATCGACCCCGCGAACCGGCGCAGCCACGGCAGGGTTCCGGCCAGGATCGCGGCCCGCTCCCTGGCACCCTCCAGGTCGGACTGCCGCCGGGGCTCGACACGTGTGGCAGCGTGGCTGGTCTCGGACTGGTCGACGTCGGCCGCCGAGGTGTCCGTCATGTCGAGTATGCCGAGTTCTCGTGGACGTACGCATGCGAGAGGTCGTTCGTCAGGATGGTCGCCGTCTCGGTCCCGGCGTGCAGGTCGATGATCACGTGCGCGGCACGTCCGGTGAGGTCGACGCCGTCCCGATCCTCGCCGGTGGCGCCGCCGCGGCAGATCCAGACGCCGTTGATCGCAACGTCGATCGCGTCGGCGTCGAAGGCCACGTGTGTCCCGACGGTGCCGACGGCGGCGAGGATCCGACCCCAGTTCGCGTCCTGACCGAAGAAGGCGGTCTTCACCAGGTTGTTCCGGGCGACCGCCCGGCCCACCTCGACCGCATCGTCCTCGGTCACGGCGTGCACCACCTCAATCTCGATCTCCTTGGTGGAACCCTCCGCATCGGCGAGCAACTGCCGCGCCAGGTCGGTACACACCCTGGTCACCGCGGCGCCGAGCAGTTCGGCGTCGGGCTCGATTCCCGCAGCACCGGAGGCGAGCAGCAGCACCGTGTCGTTGGTGGACATGGCGCCGTCCGAATCCAACCGGTCGAACGACACCCGGGTCGCCGCCCGGAGCGCAGCGTCCAGGACCGCGGAGTCGGCGACCGCGTCCGTGGTCAGCACCACCAGCATCGTGGCCAGACCGGGGGCCAACATGCCGGCACCCTTGGCCATCCCGCCGACGGTGATACCACCGACGCTCACCTGAGCCGTCTTGGGCACCGAATCGGTGGTCATGATCGCCGTCGCGGCATCCAGGCCGGCCGTGGGGCCGGCCGTCCGCACCGCCTCGTCGATGCCGGGCAGCAGGAGGTCCATCGGCAGCCGCAGGCCGATCAGCCCGGTCGACGCAACCGCCACCCGTGACGCCTCGATCTGCAGGAGTGCGGCCAGATGCTCTGCGGTGGCGACGGTGTCGACGTAGCCTTCGGCCCCGGTGCAGGCATTCGCGCCACCGGAGTTCAGCACGACCGCGTTCAGTTCCGCCCCCGGACCGTCCAGGATCTGTTCGCACCAGCGCACCGGCGCCGCCCTGACCCGGTTGCTGGTGAAGACGCCGGCCGCGGTGAACCGGGGGCCGTCGTTGATCACGACGGCGACGTCCGGCTGGCCGGACGATTTCAACCCGGCAGTCACCCCGGCGGCCCGGAATCCGGCGGCGGCCGTCACGCCGACATTGGTGTCGATCGGTGCTGTCACGGCGCCACTCCCACGGTCGACAGGCCCGTCGTCTCGGGCAGGCCAAGGGCGATGTTCAGGCACTGCACGGCGGCGCCGGCGGTGCCCTTGGTCAGGTTGTCCAGCGCGGCGATGACGACCACCCTGCCGGCGGCCCGGTCCACCGCGACCTGCAGCAGGACGGTGTTCGCGCCGAGCGTGGCCGCGGTTGTCGGCCACTGACCGGCTGGCAGCAGATGGACGAAAGGCTCGTCGGCATAAGCCTTCTGGTAGACATCCCGGACGTCGTCGACGTCGACATCCGGCTTGGCAGGTGCGCTGACGGTGGCCAGGATCCCTCGGGACATCGGCACCAACACGGGGGTGAACGACACGGTGACGGGCACGCCGGCCGCCGCAGTCAGGTTCTGCACCATCTCCGGGGTGTGCCGGTGGACGCCGCCGACCCCGTACGCCGATGCCGACCCCATGACTTCCGAGCCGAGCAGGTTGACCTTCGGCGATTTGCCCGCCCCAGACGTCCCGGACGCCGCGACCACGACGATGTCGGGTTCGACCAGATCGGCGGCCAACGCGGGCGCCATCGCCAATGAGGCCGTCGTCGGATAGCAGCCGGGCACGGCGACCCGCTTGGTGCCCTGCAGCGCGACCCGACCGTTCGGCAACTCCGGCATACCGTAGGGCCACGAACCCGGATGGGTGCCGCCGTAGAACTGTTCCCACGCAACCGGATCGGTGAGGCGATGGTCGGCTCCGCAGTCGATCACCAGGACGTCGGCGCCCAACTGAGCGGCCAGCTCGTGCGACTGACCGTGCGGCAGGGCGAGGAAGACGGCATCGTGCCCGGCGAGGGTCTCCGGCGTCGTCGGCTCGATCAGCCGGTCGGCGAGCGGCAGCAGATGCGGCTGATGCAGACCCAACCGCTCACCGGCGCTGCTGTGCGCCGTCAGGGCGCCGATGGTGATCTCGGGGTGGCCCAGGAGCAGGCGCAGCACCTCACCGCCGGCATAGCCACTGGCACCGGCCACCGCCACCCGGTAGGTCATCGCTTTGCCCTTCTCCTGCCAACCTGAACAGATCTCGGCTGGGACTATACAGATCACCGCATGACTATCCAACACGCCTCGACCGTCGACATGACGGACGATGGGATGTCACCAGAAGAGGTCCAGAACATGGAGGTGCATGTGAGCGACGAACAGGTCGTCCTGGCCAACGGGGTCGACATCTGTGTGGACACGTTCGGTGACCCCGACAACCCGACCGTCCTGCTGATCGCCGGGATGACGTCGTCGATGGACTGGTGGGAGCCCGAGTTCTGCCGGCGGCTCGCGGCGGCCGGTCGGTTCGTCATCCGCTACGACCATCGGGACACCGGACGCTCGGTGAGTTATCCGCCGGGGTCCCCTGGTTACAGCGCCGACGATCTGGTGGCTGATGCCGCAGGTGTGTTGGAGGCGCTGCAGTGTCCGAGCGCGCACGTCGTCGGGATCTCCATGGGCGGCGCGCTCGCGCAGGTCCTGGCACTTTCCCGACCCGAACTGGTCGATTCGCTGACCCTGATCTCGACGTCCGCCGGCGCCGGTGACGCCGACCTGCCGCCGATCTCACCCGAGCTGCGGGACAGCTTCGACAATCCCCCGCCGGAGCCCGACTTCACCGACCGCGATGCCGTCGTCGACTACATCGTGGAGTCCTGCCGGCCGTATGCCGCCCGATCGGTGCCGTTCGACGACGAGGCGATCCGGGTGGTCGCCGGCCGGGCTGTCGATCGCACCAGCAGCATCTCCTCCAGCCTGACCAATCACGGACTGGCGGAGGGCGGCGGATCCTGGCGTCACCGGTTGGGCGAGATCACCGCGCCGACGGTGGTCATCCACGGCGATGAGGACCCGCTGTTCCCGCTCCAGCACGGTGCGACTCTGGCCCGGGAGATCCACGGGGCGGCGCTGGTGACCTTGGCGCACACGGGTCACGAACTGCCGCAGAGGGTGTGGGACGACGTGCTGGCGGCGATCACCACCGTCAGCTCGCCGAACTGGCCGCAACGCGCGGACCTGTTGGCCGCCAACGCGGTCGCCGCCGGCGAGCCGACCGCCTGGTTCGAACGGCTCTACGCCAGCGCGTTGCGCGGTCAGTCCGCGGTGCCGTGGGACAGGGACGCGGCGAACCCGCTGCTCACCGAGTGGACGGCAGCCAAGGGCGTGAACGGCGCGGGCCGGCGGGCCGTCGTCGTCGGCTGCGGCCTCGGGATGGAGGCCGAACACCTTGCGGCGCTGGGCTTCGACACCGTCGGCTTCGACATCAGCGACTCGGCCGTCAGCATCGCCCGCAGCCGGCATCCCGATTCGCCGGTGCACTACCGGCAAGCGGACGCGCTCGACCAGCCTGCCGAGTGGCGGCGCGCCTTCGACCTGGTGGTGGAGATCTACACCGTGCAGGCGCTGCCGCTCCGACTCCGAAGGGACATCGCCGCCGCTATCGGCGGATTGCTGGCGCCCGGCGGAACGCTGATCGCCATCCAGGCCGCACGGGAGAACATCGAGGAACCGGCGGACGGCCCGCCGTGGCCACTGCACCGCAGCGAAGTGGACGACTTCGCCGTGGACGGCGTGGAGACGGTGCGCATCGAGGCGGTACAGAGCCCTTCGGCGAGCTTCGGGCCTCATTGGCGAGCCGAGTTCACCCGGCCTGAGTGACCGGTGTCTGCTGTCGAAACTCCATTGCCTGGTCCGTCTGCACTGTCAACACCCCGTGGCCCATCCGACCGACGGAAGGAACTGAGGAATGTTCACCGAGATGTTCCCTATTCTGACCACCCGCGATCTGGATCGTTCGCTGACCTTCTACCGTGACCTGCTCGGCGGGACGGTGGAGTTCCAATTCCCCGACGACGGGCCCGCCGTCTACGTCGGGGTCAACATCGGCCGCAATCACATCGGCATCGGTTGGGCACCCGATTCCAGCGAAGACGCTGCTGCTCAACGTTTCTCGCTGTGGCTGTACACCGACGACTGTGATCGGGCCGTTGCAGACCTCAGCGCTGCCGGGGTTCCGGTGCTGTCGGAGCCCGAGGATCAGCCGTGGGGTGAGCGGGTCGCGCGGGTGACCGACCCCGACGGCAACGTGATGGTCATCGGCCAGCGGGCGGCCGCCGCTGGGAGCTGAGTGAGTCCGGGGCGCTCAGACGATGTCGATCAGCAGCGGCACCTGCTGCTCGGCCGCCGTCAACGAACCGTGCTGCCCGATCAACTTGAGCACCTGCGGCCTGGCCGTCCGGGAGTCGACCAGGGTGAACGGTCCGATCCCGGCCACGATCACGTCGCCGAACCTGGGTCGGACGGCTTCCCGGGTGGGACCGAACCAGCCCAGATCGATCGCCTGACGGCGCGTGCGGACCCAGGCCCGGTCACCGACCGCGTCGGTCAGCCGGTCCGCTACTGCGCCGACATCCTGCTCGGTGGCATCCGGTCGGCAGTAGAGCTGGGCGAACCGCCCCTCCCCACCGAGCACGGTGACGTCCTGACAGAGCCAAGGGGCGTCGGCCAGGTCCATCCGCTCGGTGTGCGGCACGTCGATCATCCCGTGGTCGGCGGTGATCAGCAGCAGCGTGCCGGGCGGCAGGGTGCGGGCCAACCGGGCCAGCTCCCGGTCGGTGCGGCGCAGCGTGCGCCGCCACTCGGGGGACCGCCAGCCGTGGACGTGCCCGGCTCCGTCGACGTCGCCCCAATAGAGGTAAGCGACGCCGGAACCGGGACGGGAAAGCGCGTCCACCGCGATCTCCACCCGGGAGTGCAGGCGTTTGGCGCCGACGAAGGGGCCACCGCGCAGCGCGGCGGTGGTCAGCCCGGATCCGGCGAATTCCGGGTTGCCGATCTGGGTGACGTGAACCCCGGCCGCCGCCAGTTCCTCGAACACGGTGGGAAACGGCTGCCATCGCAACGGATCCGTGGCCGGATCCCAGCGCAACTCGTTGAGCAGGACGCCGCGGTCAGGGTCCATCACCTCGTAGCCGGCCAGGCCGTGCTGACCGGGCGGCAGGCCGGTGCCGAACGATCCCAGCGAGGTGGCGGTGGTGCTCGGGCAGCCCGCGCTCAGCACCCGGCCGTCGGCGAGGAGGGACCCGAGGAAGGGCGCCTGGCGGGCCTCCTGCTCGAGCAGCTGATGACCGAGCCCGTCGATGAGCACCACGCACACCCGGGGGGCTGCCGGCAACTCGATCGCCGGTCGCCCGATGAGGATGCCCAGCGCTGCCGCGACTCCCGGCATCACGGCCCCGAGACTCGCCTCGTCGTACAACGGAACCATCGGCGCCGAAACGGCGGCCGACTGTCCGGGCGGGTCGGTCACCTCCGATGCGCGGCGGCGGTCATCGAGGAAAGCGCCTTGGCGAAGGCCACGCCGTCCTGCAGCGCGGTCTCACCCTCGGCGTCCGCACTGATCCGCAGGGACAGGTCGTCGGCGGTGATGCTGCCGGTCATCCCGTGGTCGGCCTCGCACTGCGGATCGCCACAGGTCGCCGGCTCCAGATCGATCCGGGAGACCGCGCCCCACCCGATGGTCAGGGTCAACTCCCGACCCAAGGTGCCCGGCCGGTACTTCTCCGGATTGGGCACCACGTGCGCAACCATCACCGACCGGACGGCGGACAGCGGCACCGACTCGCTGGTGGCGATGCCGTGGGCCTCGTCACCGTGTTCCTCGTCGCCGCCGTGGTCGTCGGCGTGGACGAAGATCAACCGTCCGGGCGTCAGGACGACCACCGACAGGTGTCGGCGGATGGTGTCCAGGTCGAAGGTCGTCTCGCCGTGGACCAGGTGGGCGAGGACTTCTTCGTCGGCCAGCGCAATATCCAGGACGTCCGCGACCAGCGCCGGGTAGTAGCCCGACTTCTCGATCTTCCGGACCAGGTCGGTCGGTTGCTTCAGGGGCATGGGGACATGGTGGCACCCCGGCAAGGTGCACCACGAACCGGCAACGCCGTTGGGGACATCCGGGCCGAGTTTTCTGTGGATAACTCAGGGCGGCGTGTGGACCAGCCGACGGCGCAGCATGTCGAGTTGCGGGCCGGACATTCCGGCCGCGGTCAAGTAGCCCTCGATGTCGAGGTCAGCC
>Ga0164307_10001589_pt1 | contig 10331 bp, 11 predicted proteins | sample Whisoiple_243_MG_FD_110214 | JGI IMG/M metagenome (GOLD analysis project Ga0164307, IMG submission 110214) | Soil microbial communities amended with fresh organic matter from upstate New York, USA - Whitman soil sample_243_MG | ecosystem: Environmental > Terrestrial > Soil > Unclassified >...
CAGGCCTACTTCCGTATCAACACGGAGAACATGGGCCAGTTCGAGCGGACGCTGATCATCGTCGACGAGGACGCCTACGTCCACTACGTCGAGGGCTGCACCGCGCCGATCTACTCCTCGGACTCGCTGCACTCCGCGGTGGTCGAGATCATCGTCAAGAAGGGCGGCCGCTGCCGCTACACGACCATCCAGAACTGGTCGAACAACGTCTACAACCTGGTCACCAAGCGCGCCGTGGCGTACGAGGGCGCGACCATGGAGTGGGTCGACGGCAACATCGGCTCCAAGGTCACCATGAAGTACCCGGCCGTCTACCTCATGGGCGAGCACGCCAAGGGCGAGACCCTGTCCATCGCCTTCGCGGGCGAGGGCCAGCACCAGGACGCCGGCGCCAAGATGGTCCACATGGCACCGAACACCTCCTCCAACATCGTCTCCAAGTCGGTGGCGCGAGGCGGTGGCCGCACCTCCTACCGCGGTCTCATCGAGATCGGCGAGGGTGCGCCCGGCGCAAAGTCCAACGTGCTGTGCGACGCGCTGCTCGTGGACACCATCTCCCGCTCCGACACCTACCCCTACGTGGACGTCCGCGAGGACGACGTGTCGATGGGCCACGAGGCGACCGTCTCCAAGGTCTCCGAGGACCAGCTCTTCTACCTGATGAGCCGCGGCATGACGGAGTTCGAGGCCATGGCGATGATCGTGCGCGGCTTCGTCGAGCCGATCGCCAAGGAGCTGCCGATGGAGTACGCGCTCGAGCTCAACCGGCTGATCGAGCTGCAGATGGAGGGCTCGGTCGGCTAGTACGGCGCCGCCGTCCGCCGATCGTCCCCGAGAGTTCTTGACTGAGAAAGCGAGCACTACGACAGCCATGGCTGAGGCTCAGAACATCCCTGCGGGCTCCACCACCGCCGGGTCCATCGCGGTGGCGGCAGAGTCCACCGTCGCCACGCGCATGAGCGCGCCCCCGTCCTTCGACGTCGCGGACTTCCCGGTCCCGCACGGCCGCGAGGAGGAGTGGCGGTTCACGCCGCTGGAGCGACTGCGCGGCCTGCACGACGGCACCGCCGTCGCCACCGGTGACGGTGTCAAGGTCGTCGTCGAGGCGCCCTCGGGCGTCACCGTCGAGACCGTGGGCCGCGACGACGCGCGGCTCGGCAAGGCGGGCACCCCGGTGGACCGGGTCGCCGCCCAGGCGTACTCGTCCTTCCAGCACGCCTCGGTCGTCACGGTCGCCAAGGAGGCCGTGCTCAGCGAGCCGGTCCGGATCACCGTGCACGGCGAGGGCGGTGTGGCCTACGGCCACCAGGTCGTCGAGCTGGGTGCCTTCGCCGAGGCCGTCGTCGTCATCGACCACACCGGTGACGCCGTGCTCGCGGCCAACGTCGACTACGTCCTGGGCGACGGTGCCAAGCTCACCGTCGTCTCCGTCCAGGACTGGGACGACACGGCCGTCCACGTCGGCCAGCACAACGCGCTGGTCGGCCGCGACGCCTCGTTCAAGTCGATCGTGGTGACCTTCGGCGGGGACCTCGTCCGTCTCCACCCGCGGGTCGCCTACGCCGCCCCCGGCGGGGAGGCCGAGCTCTTCGGCCTCTACTTCACCGACAAGGGCCAGCACCAGGAGCACCGCCTCCTGGTCGACCACAACACGCCGCACTGCAAGTCCAACGCGGTGTACAAGGGCGCGCTCCAGGGCGACGACGCCCACGCCGTGTGGATCGGTGACGTGCTCATCCAGGCCGCCGCCGAGGGGACCGACACCTACGAGATGAACCGGAACCTGGTTCTGACCGACGGTGCCCGGGTCGACTCCGTACCGAACCTGGAGATCGAGACCGGCGAGATCGTCGGTGCCGGCCACGCCTCGGCGACCGGCCGCTTCGACGACGAGCAGCTGTTCTACCTGCAGTCCCGCGGCATCCCGGCCGAGGAGGCCCGCCGGCTCGTCGTGCGCGGCTTCTTCGCCGAGCTGGTCCAGCAGATCGGCCTTCCGGACGTCGAGGCCCGGCTCCTCGACAAGATCGAGGCCGAGCTGAAGGCGTCGGTCTGAGATGGCCTTCGTCAAAGCCTGTGCGCTGAGCGAGCTGGAGGACGACACCCCGAAGCGGGTGGAGCTCGACGGCACGCCGGTCTCCGTCGTCCGCACCGAGGGCGAGGTGTTCGCGATCAACGACATCTGCTCGCACGCGAACGTCTCGCTCTCGGAGGGCGAGGTGGAGGACTGCGCGATCGAGTGCTGGCTGCACGGATCGAGCTTCGACCTCCGCACCGGCAAGCCGTCCGGTCTTCCCGCGACGCGCCCCGTCCCCGTATACCCCGTAAAGATCGAAGGGGACGATGTGCTCGTCTCCGTCACCCAGGAGTCCTGAGTCACCCATGGCAACGCTTGAAATCCGCGACCTGCACGTCTCCGTCGAGGCCGACAACGCCACGAAGGAGATCCTCAAGGGCGTCGACCTGACCGTGAAGCAGGGCGAGACGCACGCCATCATGGGCCCGAACGGGTCCGGCAAGTCCACCCTCGCCTACTCGCTCGCGGGTCACCCCAAGTACACGATCACGAGCGGCACGGTGACCCTGGACGGCGAGGACGTCCTGGAGATGTCCGTCGACGAGCGGGCCCGCGCCGGCCTGTTCCTCGCCATGCAGTACCCGGTCGAGATCCCCGGTGTCTCGGTCTCCAACTTCCTGCGCACCTCCGCCACCGCCGTCCGCGGCGAGGCCCCCAAGCTGCGTACGTGGGTCAAGGAGGTCAAGGAGACGATGGCCGAGCTCCAGATGGACCCCTCCTTCGCCGAGCGCAACGTCAACGAGGGCTTCTCCGGCGGTGAGAAGAAGCGCCACGAGATCCTCCAGCTGGAGCTCCTCAAGCCGAAGGTCGCGATCCTCGACGAGACCGACTCCGGCCTGGACGTCGACGCCCTGCGCGTCGTCTCCGAGGGCGTCAACCGGGTCCGTGAGGGCGGCGAGGTCGGCACCCTGCTGATCACCCACTACACGCGGATCCTCCGCTACATCAAGCCCGACTTCGTGCACGTCTTCGCCAACGGCCGCATCGCCGAGTCCGGCGGTGCCGAGCTGGCCGACAAGCTGGAGAACGAGGGCTACGAGGCATATGTGAAGGGTGGCGCTTCCGCGTGACTGACGCCCGACAGGGGCTCTCCGGCCTCCTCGACACCGAGGCGATCCGCAAGGACTTCCCGATCCTGGACCGCACGGTCCACGACGGCAAGAAGATCGTGTACCTGGACAGCGCGGCGACCTCGCAGAAACCGCGCCAGGTGCTCGACGCCCTCAGTGCGTACTACGAGCGGCACAACGCCAACGTCCACCGCGGTGTGTACACCATCGCGGAGGAGGCCACCGCGCTGTACGAAGGCGCCCGCGACAAGGTCGCCGCCTTCATCAACGCTCCCAGCCGCAACGAGGTGATCTTCACCAAGAACGCCTCGGAGTCGCTCAACCTCGTCGCGAACATGCTCGGCTGGGCGGACGAGCCCTACCGGGTCGACAGCGACACCGAGATCGTCACCACGGAGATGGAGCACCACTCCAACATCGTGCCGTGGCAGCTGCTCTCGCAGCGCACCGGCGCGAAGCTGAAGTGGTTCGGCATCACCGACGACGGCCGCCTCGACCTGTCCAACATCGACGAGATCATCACGGAGAAGACGAAGATCGTCTCCTTCACCCTGGTCTCCAACATCATGGGCACGGTCAACCCGGTCGAGACGATCGTCCGCCGCGCCCAGCAGGTCGGTGCGCTGGTCTGCATCGACGCCTCGCAGGCGGCCCCGCACATGGTGCTCGACGTGCAGGCGCTGCAGGCCGACTTCGTGGCCTTCACCGGTCACAAGATGGTCGGCCCGACGGGCATCGGCGTGCTCTGGGGACGGCAGGAGCTCCTGGAGGACCTGCCGCCCTTCCTCGGCGGCGGCGAGATGATCGAGACCGTGTCGATGCACTCGTCGACGTACGCGCCGGCTCCGCACAAGTTCGAGGCGGGAACGCCCCCGATCGCGCAGGCCGTCGGCCTCGGCGCGGCCGTGGACTACCTCTCGGCCATCGGTATGGAGAACATCCACCGCCACGAGCAGGCCATCACCGAGTACGCGGTGCGCCGGCTCCTGGAGGTCCCGGACCTCAGGATCATCGGTCCGGCGACGGCCGAGGACCGCGGGGCGACGATCTCCTTCACGCTCGGCGACATCCACCCCCACGACGTGGGGCAGGTGCTCGACGAGCAGGGCATCGCCGTCCGGGTCGGACACCACTGCGCACGGCCGGTCTGCCTGCGGTACGGAATTCCTGCGACGACGCGAGCGTCGTTCTATCTGTACTCCACGCCGGCCGAGGTCGACGCCCTGGTGGACGGGCTGGAGCACGTGCGGAACTTTTTCGGTTAGACGGCAGAGGGTTGACTGGTGAAGCTTGATTCCATGTACCAGGAAGTGATCCTGGACCACTACAAGCACCCCCACGGGCGTGGCCTGCGGGACGGCGACGCCGAGGTGCACCACGTCAACCCGACGTGCGGCGACGAGATCACGCTCCGCGTGAAGTACGACGGAGAGACCGTCGCCGACGTCAGTTACGAGGGTCAGGGCTGCTCCATCAGCCAGGCCAGCGCCTCCGTGCTCAACGAGCTGCTGGTGGGCAAGGAGCTCGGCGAGGCGCAGAGGATCCAGGAGACCTTCCTGGAACTGATGCAGTCCAAGGGTCAGCTGGAGCCGGACGACGCGATGGAGGAGGTGCTGGAGGACGCGGTCGCGTTCGCCGGTGTCTCCAAGTACCCGGCCCGGGTCAAGTGCGCGCTGCTGAGCTGGATGGCGTGGAAGGACGCGACGGCGCAGGCGCTGTCCGAAGGGAAGACCGCATGAGCGAGAACGAGACTCTCACGACCAAGCCGGCCTCCGAGGAGGAGGTCCGCGAGGCGCTGTACGACGTGGTCGACCCCGAGCTGGGGATCGACGTCGTCAACCTGGGCCTGATCTACGGCATCCACATCGACGACGCCAACATCGCCACCCTCGACATGACGCTGACGTCCGCGGCCTGCCCGCTGACCGACGTCATCGAGGACCAGGCGAAGTCCGCGACCGACGGCATCGTCAACGAGCTGCGGATCAACTGGGTCTGGATGCCGCCGTGGGGCCCGGACAAGATCACCGACGACGGCCGTGAGCAGCTCCGCGCGCTCGGCTTCAACGTCTGATCGACCTCCCGCTCCACCCGTGCGAACGGCCGTGGCCGCCAGTCCTCCTGGCGGCCACGGCCGTTCGCCGTTCCGCACGCGTCCGGGGCACGGAGCCCGCGCGCCCTCACGGGCGTCCCGTGCTGTTCGTCCGCCGTACCCGTGCCGTGCCCCCGCCGTTGGCGCCGGGGACGGAGCCTGCTCCTCGACACCACGCCGACGAGAGGCACGCCGTGCTGCACCAGCTTCCGCTCCAGAACCGCAGGGCGGCCTTCGCCGCCGCCGGGATCCTCGTACTGGCCGCGCCGGTCGGCAACGTTCCCGCGCACGCCGCGGGTTACGGGACCCCGACGATCGCCCTGTCGGCGTCCTACCTGTCCGGCGCGGTCGGTGCCACGGGAGACCCGACGGCCGCCGTGACCGTCGCGCAGAGCGGCGCCGACGTCTCGGCGCTCACCGTGACCGCCTCCGCCAGCTCCAGGTCGTCGGTGGCCGCGGTCTCCGACGTGACCGTCACCGGCACCGGTGCCACCCGGCAGGTCTCCGTCGGTGCCCACGCCCGTGGGTACACCGACCTCACCCTGAAGGTCACCGGGCTCGGCGGGAAGACCGCGACCACGGTGCTGCACTACGCCGCGTCGGCCGCCGTGCAGAACTCGTCCGACACCCGCTGGGCGACCGGCTCGTCGGACGCCTCGGCGGCCGTCGACGTCGGCGGCGGGTACGCGGTGGTGGCGGACGACGAGTCCAACACCCTGCGCCTCTACGACCTCTCGGTCTCCGGCGCCCCCGTGCGGACCTGGGACGTCGCCTCGAAGCTCGGGGTGAGCAAGGAGATCGACATCGAGGGGGCCGCGCGGGTGGGGAACACCGTCTACTGGACGGGATCGCTCGGCAACAACAAGGACGGCGAGTACAAGTCCGCCCGCAACACCGTCTTCGCCACGACCGTGACCGGCTCCGGCGCCGCCACCCAGCTGACGGTCGGCGGCTCGTACAAGAGGCTCCGCGACGACCTGGTCGCCTGGGACGAGGCGAACGGGGACCGGTTCGGCTTCGCCGCGGGCACCGAGGACGGCCAGGCGCCCAAGCAGATCGACGGATTCAACGTCGAGGGACTGGAGTTCGCGCCCGGCTCGACGACCACCGCCTACGTCGGCTTCCGCGCGCCCCTGGTTCCGCCGAAGGCCGGCGGCAAGGCGCTCCTGGTGCCCGTGACCAACTTCGACAAGGTCGCCGGCAGCGGGGCGAAGGCCGTGTTCGGTACGCCGGTCCAGCTGGACCTCGGCGGGCTGACCATCCGTGACATCCGGAAGAACGCCGCCGACCAGTACCTGATCGTGGCCGGGTCCTGGGCGGCCGACGACAACTCCGACCCCTACGCCCTCTACCGCTGGGACGGCGTCGCCGCACACGCGCCGGTGAAGGTCACCGAGCTGCCCACCACGGACCCGGGCGGCTGGGAGGCCGTCGTCTCGGTGCCGGACCTGACGGCCGCCGGGGCCCGTGCCCAGGTGATCACCGACGCCGGGGCGGCCGATCTCTACGGTGACGGCACCGAGGCGAAGGACCTCGGCCACGCCGAGTGGAAGAAGTCCCGCGCCACCTGGTTCACCGTGGGCGGCTGACCCGCTCCGCCCCGCGGCACCGGGGGCGGGTCACCACTGAGGTGTCCCGCCTCCGTACGGCGGGGGGACGGGCCCCTGGTGGGGGAAGCCCTGCGGCGGTACGCCCGCGGCCTCGGCCAGCACCGGGCCGAGGTTCTCCGTGCGGATCCGCCGGTCGACGTAGAGCAGACCGGTCACCAGCTGCGGGAACGTCGTGGAGATGATCTGGCTCACCGTCATCCCCAGCAGGGTCGCGACCAGGTAGCCGCTCATCGCCACCACCACCGCCGCGGTGCTCGGGTCCTCGTCCAGCGACGCGGTCCCGAGCATCCCGGGGAACAGGCCGAGGAACGAGAACGGGATCTGCACGATGTACCCGGCGACGGCCGCCATCAGCCCGGCCAGCAGGGTGATGCCGAAGATCCGCCACCAGTCGCCCTTCACCAGCTGGGCGGACCGGCGCAGCGCGGCGACGGGACCCTGGCCCTCGAAGACCACGGCCGCCGGAGCCAGACAGACCTTTATCCAGAGCCAGACCGCCAGCGGCCCGGTCGCCAGGGCGCCGACGACGCCCAGCGACAGGGCGACGGCCGCGCCCCTGTCCCCGTCCATGGTGAGCAGACCGACGACCAGCCCGAAGAACGCGACCATGACGAGCAGGACGGGCACGATCGCCACGAGCGACGTGAGGATCACCGCGCCGATCACGGGGAAGACGCGGGCCCACGCCCTGCGCCACACCGTCGAGAACGCGACCGGCCTGCCCAGGACGGCCTCCTGCAGCACCGCCGGGACCGCCGCGTACATCAGGCCGGAGACGACGGAGATGGTGACGATGCCCAGCAGCCCGAGGACGATGCCCGCGGTCACGAGCGGAACGACGTCCGTGGACGACGCCGTCTCGTCGTGGTCGAGGGCCACCACCCGGTCCAGATGGTCGGAGACGGCGGAGTAGGCGACGGCCACCGCCGCGCCCATCAGCAGCGTGGCGCCGCCGTAGAGCGCCGCCGCCATGCCGAACAGCTGCTTCCAGTACCTGCCCATCGTCGAGAACGCTCCGCCCAGGACGTCCCCGAGCCCCAGCGGCGCGAGCGGTATCACCCCCGGCTTCGGCGGCGGCACCCAGCCGCCCCACCCCGGAGGCCCCCCGAAGGGGTAACCGCCGTACGGCGCGCCCCCGTAGGCGCCCCCGCCCCACCCTGCGTCCTGCGCCACCACTGCTCCGTTTGTTCGTATCGTCCGGTTGTCATCAGGTCATACCGGTGCGGACACCGTAGCGTCCGGGCGCCGGTGGATCCCGGCCGGTCCGGGCGTTCCGGGGCCGCTGCGGGGGAGCGGGAGGGGTGCGCGCGATGTGTACGGCCGTACGCAACGTTGTGTACGCTTGTACGCATGGGATACGGACTGCTGGCCGCGGCCATCGCGGCGGAGGTGACCGCGACGACGGCCATGAAGTACAGCGAGGGCTTCACCCGGCTGTGGCCCTCGCTCGTCACGGTCGTGGGCTACGTGCTGGCGTTCGCGCTGCTCGCCCAGACCCTGAAGACGCTGTCGATCGGCACCGCCTATGCCATCTGGGCGGGGGTGGGCACCGCGGCCGTCGCCGCCATCGGCGTCCTCTGGATGGGCGAGTCCGCGGGTCCGGCCAAGCTGGCCGGCATCGCGCTGATCGTGGCCGGGGTCGTGGTCCTCAATCTCGGAGGGGCCCACTGATGGCCCGGCGGCACGACCCCGAGCGGCGCGAGCGCATCATCGAGGCGGCCATCCGGGTCGTCGGCGCCCAGGGCATCGCTGGTCTCAGCCACCGCAGTGTGGCCGCCGAGGCGGATGTGCCGCTCGGCTCGACGACGTACCACTTCGCCTCCCTCGACGAGCTGCTGGTCGCCGCGCTCCGCCGGTGCAACGAGAACTTCGCCCGGATGGTCCGGGAGGGGGGCGGTCTCGCCGACCCCGCCGTCCCGCTCGCCGACGCGCTGACCCGGCTGCTGGGGGAGTGGTTCTCGGGCGGGCGCGGGCCGATGGAGCTGGAGTACGAGCTGTACCTCGCGGCGCTGAGGCGGCCCGTCCTGCGGCCGGTGGCGGGCGAGTGGGCCGACGCGCTGGTCGAGCCGATCGCCCACCGCACCGACCCGGCCACCGCGCGGGCGCTCACGGCGCTGCTGGACGGGATCTGCCTCCAGGTGCTCCTGACCGGCGGCGAGTTCGACCCGGTGTACACCCGGGAGATGCTGGCGAGGCTCGCCGAGGGGGGAGCCGACCGGAGCGCGCGCGGTCCGGCACGGGGGAACGCCTCCTCGGGGCGACGGAGACGGGACCCCCGGGCGACCGCTGACCCGGCGGGAGACGGACGGACACGCTCCGGCACCTGAGACCGGTTCGCCCGCGCGGGGCTCGGACGGTTAGGTTCTGTGCATGACCGACACGACTTCCCAGGGCTCCGCCCGCACCACCGGCGCCGTCGCCGCCGGCCTCGCCACCATCGCCGGTGACGGCACCGTCCTCGACACCTGGTTCCCCGCCCCCGAGCTCACCGCCGAGCCCGGCCCCGCGGGCACGCAGCGCCTGACCCCCGACGAGGCGGTGAACCGCCTCGGTGAGGGCGCGGCCAAGGCCATCGGTGTGGACGCGCGCCGTGGTGTGGAGATCGTCGCCGTGTCCACGGTCATCTCCTCGCTCGACGACAAGCCGCTCGACGCGCACGACACCTACCTGCGGCTGCACCTGCTCTCGCACCGTCTCGTCCAGCCCCACGGGCAGAACCTCGACGGCATCTTCGGCTTCCTCGCCAACGTCGCCTGGACGTCGCTGGGTCCGGTGGCCGTCGACGACCTGGAGAAGGTCCGGCTGAACGCCCGCGCCGAGGGCCTGCACCTCCAGGTCACCTCCGTGGACAAGTTCCCCCGGATGACGGACTACGTCGCGCCCAAGGGCGTACGGATCGCCGACGCCGACCGGGTCAGGCTCGGGGCGCACCTCGCCTCCGGCACGACCGTGATGCACGAGGGCTTCGTCAACTTCAACGCGGGCACCCTCGGCACCTCCATGGTCGAGGGGCGCATCTCCGCGGGCGTCGTCATCGGCGACGGGTCCGACATCGGTGGCGGCGCCTCCACCATGGGCACGCTGTCCGGCGGCGGCAAGGAGCGCATCGCCATCGGCAAGCGCTGCCTGATCGGCGCGGAGGCGGGCATCGGGATCGCGCTCGGCGACGAGTGCGTCGTCGAGGCCGGGCTCTACGTCACGGCCGGCACCCGGGTCACGATGCCGGACGGACAGGTCGTCAAGGCGCGCGAGCTCTCCGGCGCCTCGAACATCCTCTTCCGCCGCAACTCGGTCACCGGAGCCGTCGAGGCCCGCCCGAACAACGCGGTGTGGGACGGGCTCAACGACGTCCTGCACAGCAACGACTAGGCGGTAGCGGCGAGGAGTTCCTCGTACAGCCCACGCAGCCCGGCGGCCGTCTCGCGGCCGGCGGGCTGCAGCGGTTCACGGACCGTCCCCGCGCCCAGCAGCGCCTTCGCGGTGAC
>Ga0164307_10001592_pt1 | contig 10323 bp, 4 predicted proteins | sample Whisoiple_243_MG_FD_110214 | JGI IMG/M metagenome (GOLD analysis project Ga0164307, IMG submission 110214) | Soil microbial communities amended with fresh organic matter from upstate New York, USA - Whitman soil sample_243_MG | ecosystem: Environmental > Terrestrial > Soil > Unclassified >...
AAGCGGCGTTGCAGTACCCAGTCCTGCAGCGTTTTCAGGTCGAGCACGCTGTAGTTCGGTGGGCCTTTGAGCCGATAGCGGTAGATCTCGCCGATTGCACTGGTCGGCGAAATTCCGGGCTGCACATTGCCGGGCAGCGGCACCAGTTGCGACAGGCGGTTCAACACCTGCTGCAGCGCCTCGTCATAGGTATAGTCGAACGAGAACTGCAGCTTGACGTCGGACAATCCATACAGCGACACCGTGCGGATCGTATTCAGGTTCTTAATGCCGGCGAGCTGGGTCTCGATCGGAATGGTGATGTAGCGCTCGATCTCTTCGGCCGACAATCCCGGACTTTGCGTCACGACGTCGACCATCGGCGGTGTCGGATCGGGATAGGCCTCGATGTTGAGTTGCTTGAACGCGATCAGGCCGCCGATCAACACCACGACGAGCAACCCCACCATCAAATAGCGGCGGCTGACTGCAATGGCGACAAGGCGATCCATTCAGATCGAGGCCTTCAGTGGAGTTGGGAAACGACGGCGTGGAAGAGGACTCGCATCTAGCTGCCCGACGCCGCGCGGTCGATGAACAGGCTGCCCTTTGTAACGATCCGCTCGCCGGGTTTCAAATTGCCATCGACCTCGACCAGATCGCCATTGGTAAGGCCGGTCTTGATCTGGCGCAGCTCGATCGATTTGTCGTCATGCGCCACCCAGATCCGAACCTGGTCGCCTTCGTAGATCAACGCCTGCTTCGGCACGCCCACCGCGGGATGATCGCCGGCGGAATAGATCGTGACATTGGCGAACATTTCCGGCTTCAACAGGCCGTCCTTGTTGTCGATGGTGGCGCGGGCCAGCAACCGGCGGGTGTTGGGATCGATCGCGGCGGCGACATAATCGATGCGGGCTTTCAGCGGATGGCCCGGCAACGCCAGCACGTTAAAGGATACTTCCTGTCCCACCTGCACCGCCGCCACATCGGTTTCGCGGACAAAGGCCGTTAGCCAAACCGTGGAAAGATCGCCAATCACATAGACGGGATCGCTGGCGCCGGAACTGATGAATTGCCCGGGCCCCACCTTGCGCTGCACGACGGTACCCGCGATCGGCGAGAAGATCGTCGTGTCGGGATCAAGCCGGCCTTTCTCCTGCAAGCTCGCGATGGCGGGATCATCGAAGCCGAGGATATGCAGCTTGTTGCGCGCGGCTTCGAGCGCCGTCTGTGACGAGCGCATGTCATTTTGGGCTTGGATCAGGGTGGCCTGCGACTGCTGATAGTCCTTGAGCGGCACCGCCCTGCCCTCGAACAGATCCTTCGCGCGGGTATCCTGCAACTGTGCCAGGTTGAGCGCGGACTTCGCCTTATTGAGGCTGGTCATCGCCGAGATGAAATCGTTTTGCGCCTGCACCGTGTCGGCGGCTTCGATCACGAACAGCGGCTGGCCCTTTGCCACCTGATCGCCCGGCTTCGCCATCAACTGGATAACCCGGCCGGTGTAGGGCGAAAACACCGGCGTGGAGCGATCCTCATCGACGGCGATCTTGCCCTCGGTGATATGCTCGGCCCGGAAATCATGCGCGGTCACCGGCTCGATGGTCAGGCTCGCCCATTCGGCCGGTGTCGGGATGTAGCGGTCCGAAGCCTTGCGGGATTGACTGGACATGTCGGAAGAGCGTGGCGGCGGCATCCCGCCGAGATGCGCAAGCCCAAACCATGCCGCGCCGGCGAGTCCCAGCACGACCGCGCCGACGCCCAGATATTTTCCGCTAAATATCTGCGATCGCTGGTTAAATTCTGGGAGCATCGGATCCGGTCAAGTCGGCACTCATTCTGGCAGAAGTTGCCTCATCGCTACGCTAATAGTGCCCATTTGATGTTTCAAACAGACTAAAAACGCAGATTCGCGCAAGTCGCCACGTTAAAAATCTGCAACGCGGGCAGGCGTTATTGGCGCGCCGGCCATTGCGGCTCGTGGCTGCCGAGCGGCATCGCGGGCCGGTCCCACAGCGCTGGTGTCTTCGACAGCACCGCGGCATGACGGACCGAGCGCAGCGGACCGAAGCCCGAGGGCAAATCCTCCATAAAACCCTGAACCTCGTCGTTGTGGTAATCCGCAGCCTTGAGACCGTCAGCCAGTCGGCCGAGATTCCAAAGCCAATAGCCGGTACGCGCCAGCGACACCCGGACATGCCAGCTACCGCCTTCGCGCGCTTGGCGCGCTCGCGCCATCATCGCGCCGAACGCCATTAGATAGCCGGAGGCATGATCGAGCATTTGCGCCGGCAATTCCTTCGGGCCGTCGACGCCGGCAGCCTTTCCTTCAGCGTGATTGAAGCCGGTCGAGGTCTGCACCAGCGAGTCGAAACCGCGACGCTCCGCCCAAGGTCCTTTGTGACCATAGGCCGATAGCCACACATAGACGATACCAGGGCTGATCCGCGCCGCCTCTTCGGTTGAAAAGCCGAGCGCCGCGATCGAACGGGGCCGGTAGCCTTGCGAAAAAATATCGGCCTGCGCGACGAGGTCACGCATGGTCGCGCGCCCCTCCTTGCTCCTGAGATTGACAAAGCTGGTCAGCTTGCCGCGACCGGTGTCGATGGTGAGCCACGGGATCGCCGGCAGATCGGGGCCGGAGATCAGCATCACATCGGCGCCATGCGCGGCCAGCGTGCGACCCGCGACCGGCCCCGCGATCACCCGCGACAGGTCCAGCACGCGCAATCCGGCGAGCGGCCGATCGCCGGCCGGCCACGGCCGCGGCGCAGCCTCGCCGATCTTCTCGATCGACACCACCGGCTGTTCGGCCAGCGCCTTGCCGTGCGGCGTCGCCAGCCATTCCTCGCGCGAGCGCATCATCGAGACCACGCCGCCGGCGGCATAGGCCGCGGTCTCGAACGCTTCGGCGTCCCATTGCATCAGCGCAGCCTGAACCGGGTCGCGCTCGGGCTGACAGTTCAACACCTTGCAAACGGCTTCGCGGTGGTGGCGGAAATTGGTATGCAGCCGCACGAAGCGCCCGTCGCGGGTCTTGTAGATTCCGGCGATCGCATCCCAGGTCGGTCCCGGCGGCTTGCCGTCGACGCGCAGATAATGCTCGCTGCGGCATTCGACGACGGCGTGACGCATGTCGACTGCAACGTTCTGCGATTGCTCGCTGCGCAATTTCCAGATCTGCGCCGCGGCCAGTCCCGCCGCGGCGATGCTCGCCTGCGCGGAAGCGCCGACGCGAAACGACGAAGGCAATTGCGGCTCTTCTCCCGTCAACGTGACCTCGTCGAGCGCGGCAAGATCACCGCCCGCCCCGGTCCAGAGATCGGCGAGAATTTCGCGCGGCGTTTGCATGACGAAACTCCGTGAGAAGCAACGCCGTATCACCGGCGGTTGGCAGACGCTACAACATAGCGTGTAGCACCCTGCTGTCGTCGTCCCTGCACGCAGGGGCCTATAACCTCTCCGCATTGGAATGCATTGAGCAGAGCCGACCTTATGCCAATGTTGACAGAGTTACAGCTTCAATGAAAATCCCGCGAGCGCGGCAGGATGCGGACGTTGCGGGGATGGCGGATTTTCTGGGCGGGATGATCGGCATGCTCCCGCCGGTCGTCATTGAGCGGTTCGGCCGGCATCGGACCGGCCGGCACCGCTTGCCGGCGGGCGAGCGCGTCGTTGTCGAGGCTGATCAAATCGTGCGAGCGATCGAACAGGCGCTGGGCGACGAGATGCGTCACCTGTTCGGGGCTGCTCTGGATATAGCCTTCAATCAAAATAAGCCGCGCGCCCATCACCTCCTTGCGAAATTGCTCCATCACCTTCGGCCACACCACGATGTTGGCGATGCCGGTTTCGTCTTCCAGCGTCATGAACACCACGCCCTTGGCGCTGCCCGGGCGCTGCCGCACCAGCACCACGCCGGCACAGCGCACGCGCCGGTTCTGGTTGCGGTGGGCGACCGCCTCACAGGCGACCACGTCTTCGGCCAAAAACATCGGCCGCAGAAACTGCATCGGATGGCCCTTCAGCGACAGCCGGATGGTCTGGTAGTCGGCGACTACCTGTTCCGGCAGTGGCATCAGCGGCAGCGCCTTTGCGTTTTCGTCCGGCTGCTCGCGCGCGGCGGTGACCTCGAACAGCGGCAGCGGCACGTCGTCCGGCAGCCGCCGCACCGCCCACAGCGCGGCGCGGCGATCGAGCCCGATCGAGCGGAACGCATCGGCATCCGCAAGCTGGATCAGCGCGCGTTTCGGCAAGGCGGTCTCGCGGGCAAAGTCTTCCAGCGAGGTGAAGGGTTTTCGCGTGCGCGCGGCGACGATGCGCGCGGCCCAGTCGTCGGCATCGTCAACGCTGTCATTCCGGGGCGCGCGTAGCGCGAGCTTTGATGGGCTCGCGCTACGCGCGCCCCGGAATGACGATTGAATTCTTTTCAACCTCTCTTCATCCGGATCGCTCCACCTGAAGCCATCAATCTGCCGGAAGCCGAGCCGCACCGCGCAATATTTGTCGTCTCCCTGCTGCAGCGTGTTTTCTGCAAAACTGTGGGACACGTCGATCTCCCGCACCTCGACGCCGTTGTTGCGGGCATCGCCGACGATCTGCGCCGGCGCGTAAAAACCCATCGGTTGCGAATTCAACAGTCCGCAGCAGAACGCGTCGGGATGGTAGTGCTTCAGCCATGACGAGACATAAACGAGCTGCGCGAAACTCGCGGCGTGGCTTTCCGGAAAGCCGTAACTGCCGAACCCCTTGATCTGGTTGAAACAGTCTTTCGCGAATTGAGGTTCGTAGCCGCGCGCGATCATGTTGCCGATCATCTTGTCTTCGAACTTGCCGATGGTGCCGACATGGCGGAACGTCGCCATTGCCCGGCGCAGGCCGTTGGCCTCTTCGGAAGTGAACTTCGCGGCCTCGATCGCGATCCGCATCGCCTGCTCCTGGAACAGTGGCACGCCAAGCGTCTTATGCAGGACATTGCGTAATTCATTTTTGTCGCCGCCCTTGGGATAAGGATATTCGATATCGTCCGGATTCATCTTCCGGCGCTTCAGATAGGGATGCACCATGTCACCCTGGATCGGACCGGGCCGGACGATCGCGACCTCGATGACGAGATCATAGAAGGTCCGCGGCCTCAGGCGCGGCAGCATGTTCATCTGCGCGCGGCTCTCGACCTGGAACACGCCGAGCGATTCGCCGCGGCACAGCATGTCGTAGACCGGAGTCTCATCCTGCGGGATCGTCGCGAGTTCCCAACGCTCGCCCTTGTGATCGGCGATGAGATCAAAACATTTGCGGATGCAGGTCAGCATGCCCAGCGCCAGCACGTCGACCTTCATCATGTTCAGCGCATCGACGTCGTCCTTGTCCCATTCGATGAAGGTGCGGTCGTCCATCGCGGCGTTGCCGATCGGCACATAGGTGTCGAGCCGGTCCTGGGTCAGCACATAGCCGCCGACATGTTGCGACAGATGGCGCGGGAATTCGATCAATTCGGTGGCAAGCTCCACCGCGAGGTGGATCATCGGGTTGTGCGGATCGAGCCCGGCCTGCCGAACCTGCATCTCGTTGAGGCCGGAGCCCCAGCTTCCCCACACCGTGTCGGCGAGCGCCGCGGTAACGTCCTCGGTCAGCCCCAGCGCCTTGCCGACATCGCGGATCGCGCTGCGCGGCCGATAATGAATGACGGTGGCGATGATGGCGGCGCGGTGCCGGCCATAGCGGCGATAGACATATTGCATCACCTCCTCGCGCCGCGAATGTTCGAAATCGACGTCGATATCGGGCGGCTCCAGCCGCTCCTTGGAGATAAATCGCTCGAACAACAAATCGACCTTGGTCGGATCGACCGAGGTGATGCCGAGAAAGTAGCACACCGCCGAATTGGCCGCCGATCCCCTGCCCTGGCACAGGATGTTTTCGCCGCGTGCAAAATGCACAATGTCGTGCACGGTGAGGAAATAATGCGCGTATTTGAGCTCCGCGATCAAATCGAGTTCCTTGCGTAGCGTAGCACGAACCTGCGGCTCGATTTCGCCGGCGAAATATTTATTGGCGCCGGCCCAGGTCAGATCTTCCAGATGCTGCTGCGCGGTCTTGCCCGGCGGCACCGGCTCGTCCGGATATTGATAGCGCAACTGGTCGAGCGAGAAATCGATCAGGCCGGCAAACCGCATGGTCTCCGCGATCGCATCGGGGATGTCGCGGAACAGCCGCGCCATTTCCTGCGCCGGCTTGAGATAACGTTCCGCGTTGGCCTCGAGCCGCCTGCCGACGGCATCGATGGTGGTCTTCTCGCGGATGCAGGTCAGCACATCCTGCAACGGGCGGCGCGCGGGATCATGGTACAGCACCTCGTTGGTCGCGAGCAATTTGACATGGGCAGCGCTTGCCACGTGATGCAGCCGCATCAGGCGGCGGCGGTCGTCGCCGCGATAGAGTAAACTCGCGGCGAGCCACACGCCGTCCGCGCAGCTCACCTTCAACCGGTCGAGGATTTTCAAGGCGGCCGCACTGTCGAAGCGGTACGGCAGCGTCAGGACCAGCAGCTGGTCTTCGGCAAAGCTCAGGAGATCGTCGAGGCTCAATCGGCAATCGCCCTTATCGGTCTTGTCGAGGTCGCTGCCACGCTTGCCGTGGGTCAAGAGCTGGCATAGCCGGCCATAGGCTTCACGGTTGCGCGGATAGACCAGGATATCCGGCGTGCCGTCGATGAAGACGATCCGCGAGCCGATCAACAGTTTCGGGACGTACGCCAGTTCGGGATTGCCGAGTTCCTTGTAGGCGCGCACCACGCCGGCCAGCGAATTATGGTCGGCGATCCCGATCGCGGGAAGGCGCAAGTGGCTTGCCTGATGCACATAGGCGCGCGGATCCGATCCGCCGCGCAGGAACGAGAAATTCGTGGTGATGCCGATCTCGGCATAGGGAATATTCATGCGAACAGCCCGTGCACGAACCAGTTCGCAGGGACCGGCTCGCCCTTTTCATCGGCGAGTTCTTGGCCGTAAAGGCCGTCGCGGTAAATCCAGAACCGCAGGCCCGCTTCGTCCTCGACGCGGAAATAATCGCGGGTCAGCGTGGCGCCATCCTGCTTCCACCATTCCATCGCGACGCGCTCAGGGCCTTCAACCCGCACCACCACATGGGTCGCCCGCCGCCAGGTGAAATGATGCGGCGGCCCGTCGGGAATGGTTGCGAACGGCACCTTGATCGGTTCGGGTTTTTCGAACAGCCGCAGCGGCCGCAACGGCGGCTCGCTTGCCACGCGTTCCAGCCACGCCGCCTGCGTTGCCGCCTTGAGGTGATGCTGCGCGGGCGCGGCGATCTCGGCGCGTTCGGGGATATGGGTATCCTGCGGCAAGTGCACAGCGACGCGCTTGCCGCCGATCCGCGCGGCGATGCGGTCGATTAATGCAGCGAGTTCGTCATTGTCATGGACATGGGCGTCGAGATCGCGCTGCTGCTGCACCACGATTTCGGTACGGCTCGCCGACAGACGGATCAGATCGAAGCCGAAACCGGGATCGAGCGGATCGCGCAGCGCATCGAGCCGCTCGCGAAATAGCCGGTCGATGATGACGCTTCGCGTCACCGGCAGACCGGTATCGATCGCGATCGCACGGACCGCGCCGTCGGTGCGGAAGAAACTCGCTTCCAGCCTTCGCGCGCCCTTGCCCTGCTTGTCCATCGTCGCGACCAGCGTCTGCGCCAGACCCGACAGGCTCGCCGAGATCACTTCCTCTGTCGAAACCGGCTCGGGAAAGCGTTTTTCCACGATGTAATCCGGCAGCGGCTTGCGCGGGCTGATCGGCGCATCGCCCTGCCCCAGCGCCTGTTCCAGCAGGGTGGTAAAACGGGCGCCAAACCGGGCGGTGATTTCATGCCGCTCACGCGCGGCGACGTCGCCGATGGTTTTCAGCCCGGCGCGGCGCAGGCCGCGGATAACAGTTTCCTCGGCGCCGAGCGCAAACAGCGGCAGTGACCGCACCGCGTTAGCTTCCTCGCCCGATGCGACAATGCGGCCATGGACATGGTTCCGGATCGTGCGTGCGCAGATCGAAGTGCCGGCGATGGCGGCGCTGACGGCAAAACCCAGCCGCGTCAGCGCATCGCATATCGTCTGCATCAGCGCCGCCTCGCCACCGAACAGATGCGCGCAGCCGGTGATGTCGAGAAACAGACCATGCGGCATATCGAGCGCCACCAGCGGTGTGAAACGATCGCACCAGTCGGCAATGTCGTTCAATATTCTGAGGTCGGCGGCGGGATCGGCGTCGAACACTGTTATCTGCGGACAGATCGCCCGCGCATTGGCGAGCGGCAGGCCGATCTCGAGGCCGAGGCATGCGGCGGCATCGTCCAGCGCATAAATCTGCAGCGCGCTGTTCTGCTTGGCGACGACGATATTGAGATCGTCGTTCGCATTGGCGTCAGCCGGCGCGGCTTCGTTTGAAAGCGTCGCGCATTGGAGCTTTCGCTTGATGCGATCGATCGGCAGGCGCGGCAGCCACAGGCTGAGGATACGGCGCGGGTTCGCTGAAAAGACGCTCATCACATTTCCATTCCATGATCCATTGCCCGACCGGGCCATGACGGTTGCGAACAAGCTGCGCGTCGAATATCGGCGTCCCCCATGCGCACCAAAGCGCCGCAGGCCTTGACGCCGACGCCGGAGGCGAACGCGCCGCCTGCACGATCCACCGGGTTTCCGCGGTGGAAGGTTGCGGTTGCGCCGCGATCCGCAGCACAAGACAGGAGACACCCGAAGCTTGCGCGGCCAGCGTCAGCTTGCGGCTCGCGACCAGATCGAACTGGCGCGCCTCGCCCCAGACTTCCAGCACCACCGTGCCGACCGCGTCGCAGGCCAGTGCATCCGCTGTGCTGCGCAACGCCGTGTCGACGTCAGATGCGCGCACGCTGACCACAAGGCGCGGATCGAGGCCGAGTTCGGAGAGCCCGCTCATCGACAGCGCACCCGATTCAATCTCGCAAAAATCCTGGCGCACCCAGACCAGCGGACGGCGCGGGCTCAACCGTCCCGCAAAGCCCGCGACCAATCCTGTGGCCGTCCCGCTCTGCCGTCCCTCGGAAAACACCTCGTGCATCGCGCCGGTGGCCAGGCCGCCGCGCAGCGCCGCATCGGCGCCCGCATGGCCGAGCGCGACGCGATTGAGCGCATGCGTCTCGCCTGGTGTCTCCAGCCGTTCGATGCGGCCGCGCAAGGCCGCAAGCATGTTCGGGCGTGCGCGCATGCGCCGCTTCCTTTGGAGATGATGGCCGTTCCGGTTTCTGAGAGGAGAACCAGAAGCTGGCTCATTTGTTCATGATATGTTCTATATAAAGCTAACAGCGCCCATGGAGTCAACCGAATTGGCGATGCGAGCGATTTCCTAATGGAATCAGAGGGATTCAGTCATGGACGTGCAACGCAAGCTGGAAATCCTGGCGGATGCCGCCAAGTATGACGCTTCCTGCGCCTCCAGCGGCAGCGAACAGCGGGATTCCCGCGACCGCAAGGGCATGGGTTCGACCGCGCCGGGCATGGGCATCTGCCATTCCTACGCACCGGACGGACGCTGCATCTCGCTGTTGAAGGTGCTGCTCACCAACGCCTGCAATTACGATTGCTTATATTGCGTCAACCGCACGTCTTCGAACGTGCCACGCGCGCGCTTCACGGTCGACGAGGTGGTGAAGCTGACGATCGACTTCTATCGCCGCAACTACATCGAGGGATTGTTTCTCTCCTCCGGCATCATCCGCAGCGCCGACTACACCATGGAGCAGGTGGTAAGCGTCGCGCGAAAATTGCGCGAGGAGCATCACTTCCGCGGCTACATCCATCTCAAGACGATCCCTGAGGCCGACGACGCGCTGATTGCAGAAGCCGGCAAATATGCCGACCGGCTTTCCATCAACATCGAAATGCCGGAGGAAAACAGCCTTGCCAAATTCGCGCCGGAAAAGGACGTGCGCGCGATCCGCCGCACCATGGGCCGGCTGCGCCTGAAGCTCGACGAGGCAAAAGAGAACGTCAGGACCGCGACGAAGACAAAGCCGCCGCGCTTCGCACCGGCCGGCCAGAGCACGCAGATGATCATCGGCGCGGATGCGGCAAGCGACAAGACCATTCTCGACACCAGCGCCAATCTCTACGGCTCCTACCGGCTGCGGCGCGTCTATTACTCCGCGTTCAGCCCGATCCCCGATGCCAGCCGCGCGCTGCCTTTGCTGGCGCCGCCGCTGGTACGCGAGCATCGGCTTTATCAGGCCGACTGGTTGATGCGGTTTTACGGTTTTGATGCCGATGAAATCGTCGATCAGGCCGAAGGCATGCTG
>Ga0164307_10001593_pt1 | contig 10321 bp, 7 predicted proteins | sample Whisoiple_243_MG_FD_110214 | JGI IMG/M metagenome (GOLD analysis project Ga0164307, IMG submission 110214) | Soil microbial communities amended with fresh organic matter from upstate New York, USA - Whitman soil sample_243_MG | ecosystem: Environmental > Terrestrial > Soil > Unclassified >...
AGCAGTGAGGTGACGAAGGTGTTGACCTCCGCCGCCTGCCGTACGCGCTGCGTCTCGGAGCTGCGTACCGGCTCCTGGTAGCGGCCGTGCAGGGACTGGTCGCCGCCCTTGGACGCGAAGTGGTTGGCGATGACGAAGACCGACTCGCCACGGAAGCGGAACTCGCCCACCAGCGGCTTGCGGCTGCTGTCCCAGGCCGTGCTCGTGGGGTTGATCCGGCCGGGCGACACGGAGAGCGTGGCGCCCTTCTTCGTCTTCACCGCCTGCACGGCGGTCGTCGCGTCACCGCCCGGGCGGTCCACGAAGTCCACCCGGTCGGGGTTGAAGAGGAAGACGTTACGGATGTTGCCACCGGGCTCGCCGCCGTCCCGGCCGTCCTCGGGGGCCACGTAGCGCCAGGCGTAGCGGGGGCCGCCCGCCGCGACGATCGCGTCGGTGAAGCGCTTCAGGGTCGCCTCGGAACCCACGGTGCCGTCGTTCACCGCACCGTTGTCGTCCTGGATCTCCTCCAGGGACACGACGTCCGGGGACGACAGGCTGACGGCCACGCCGTGGGCGAGCGTGTCGAACTTGGCCTGCTCGTCCTTCGCGTCGAGGTTCTCGACGTTGTAGGTGGCGACGGCCAGTTCCTTGCGCTTCTGCTTCCGCGTGACCTCGCGCTTCAGGCCGTTGTCCTTCAGCGTGCCGAGCTCGGTGGCCTGCACGTTGTAGCCGCCGTACGAGGCGTAGTCGACGACGCCGGTGGTGGGGCCGGACAGCACGTCGCCGACGTTCGCGTCCGGGACCGGCTGCGAGGCGTCCAGCGACATCACCTTGAGGCGGCCGGTGTTCTGGTCCTCGTAGGAGGCGTACAGGGTGCCGCCGCGCCGGGTCGGGTTCTCCCGCGGTTTCACCGTCACCCAGACCTCGTCGTACGCGGTCGTGGCGCCCGTCACCCGGGTGTCGGCCATCGTGACGCGGGTGCCCTCGAGGGACTCGTACAGATCGAGGGCGTACGCCGACGGGTCGAGGGCCAGGGCCTCGATCGAACCGCCGCCCGCCGTCGGGACATAGGCGTCGGGCACCGAGGAGGCGTCGAGGACGACGGCCGGCGGCAGGGCGTTGCCCGAGGACAGGACCGTGGTCAGCGGGGCGGTGATCTGGGTGAGCGACTGGGCACCGGTGGCCGGGTAGTACTCGGCGACCTTGCCGCTGACCAGCACCGAGTCGCCGACGGCGACCGTGGGTGCGGCGGAACCGGTGTAGACGAACACGCCCTCGCTGGTGCGGGGGTCGGAGTCCGGCGCGGTGTCCTGGATCCAGAAGCCGCGCGAACCGGAGGTGCGCACGCCGGTGACGACGCCCGGGACCCCGGTGACCTGCTGTCCGGCGAGCGGGGAGAGACGGGTCGTGCCCTGGATGTCGTGCACGCGCACCGTGCCGGGCTCCGTCGGCCCGCCGGGCTCGCCCGGTCCGGACCCGCCGGAGGTCTGACCGGCGGAGTTGACGGGGGTCGGGGCGCCCGAGGCCAGGTCGGCGGCGTTGTCGTCGGTGTCCGCGAGCGTCGCCCCGCGCGCCACGGAGTCGGTGGCGGAGGCGCCCGTGACGGGACCGCTGCCCTCGCGCACGACCGCGGAGCCGTAGCCGACGAGGTCCACGATCCGGCTGTCGGCGGCGCAGTCCGCGGCGGTCCTGCAGCTCAGCGGCGTGGTGCCGGAGACGAGCGCGACGGTGCCGCTCGACGCGGACATCGCGACCGTGCCGGTCGCGTCGGCGACCGGAAGCGCCACCGTGCCGCCGCTGCCCGCGGCCTGGGCGACGAGGTAGCGGCCGCCCGGCGCGACGGAGCCGGACAGCTCGGAGACCTGCCACAGCGATCCGGCGGAAGGCGTGCCCGGCAGGTACTGGACGCTGAAACCGGACAGGCCGAAGGCGCTCCCGCCGGCGTTGGCCAGCTCGATGTAGTCACGGGTGAGCGTCGCACCGGAGTTGCCGCCGCCGCCGTACACCTCGGAGATGACGGCCGACGAGGACGGTGCCGCGAAGGCGGCGGGCAGCGCGGTCACCGAGAGGGTCACGGCGACGGCGGTGGCCAGCAGGGCGGAGCCGGGTCTGGCTATGTGCACGGGAACTGCCCCCAAATGTGTAGTGAGAGGCCAAAAACTATGCGCGTAGACCAGTCGTGGCAAGAGACCGGAGGTTAATTCCGGGCGTCATTACCCCGCTTTCGCGCCGTAGTTCGGCCCCGGCGCCGGCCCGCCGCACTCCACCGCGGACCGGGGCCTTCCTCGCCGGCCGGCCGGTTCGGCGAGGCCCCAGGAACCACGGAGCGTCTCCCGCTCGCACGCGTACTCGCGGCAGGCGGCGCCCTCCTCGTTCCACGGCACGCCGTTGCCGACCACCGGAGGGGCCCCGCACGCCGGTCCGTAGGCCGGGGGGCCGTGCTACGGGGCCGACGACGGCGGAGCCGGATACACCGCCAGCGAGAACGTGTGCCCGGCCGGGTCGTTGTACACCCGGACGTCGCGCACACCGCCGTTGCTGTCCCCCGTGTCCACGGGCCGGGCGCCGAGGCCTATCGCCTCGCGCTCGGCCTCGTCCATGTCCTCGGGGCCCACCAGTATGCGCAGATGCGCCTGGAGGGAGTCCTCCGGGCGCGGCCAGCTCGGTGGTGCGTAGCCGTGGTCGCGGCGGACGGCCAGGTGCACACCGGTGTTCCCGACGATCTCGACGAAGTCCGGATCGCTGCCGATCCGGGTCTCCGCGTCGAGGAGGTTCGCATAGAAGTCCGCGAGCTCGAGAGGCTCGGCACAGTCCAGGACCAGAACGCTCGTTTTCCCGACAGTCATGTCCCACCGTTACCCCCGATGGGACACGGCACGCCGGAACGACGCCGTCCGCCTCCGACGGGGGCGCGCCGCCCGGCGCACGGCGCGCCCGGGAGGAGGACCGGACGGACGCGAACTAGGGTGCGGAGCATGGCAGAGAGCACGGAGCACCAGGCCACGGGCGCGCCCGGCACCGGCCCCTCCGACCCCCGTCGCTGGCGTGCACTCGGCGTCTGCCTGGTGGCGGGCTTCATGACGCTGCTGGACGTCTCCATCGTCAATGTGGCGCTGCCGTCCATCAAGGAGGGCCTCGACACCCCGGAGTCGGACCTCCAGTGGGTGCTGTCCGGCTACGCGCTCGCCTTCGGTCTCTTCCTGATCCCCGGCGGGCGCCTGGGTGACGCACGGGGCCGGCGCGCGGTGTTCATGGCGGGCCTGGTCCTCTTCACGCTGGCCTCCGCGGCCTGCGGTGCCGCCCAGTCGAGCCTCTGGCTGGTCGTCGCCCGGCTCCTCCAGGGGGCGGCGGGCGGACTGCTCTCGCCCCAGATCTCCGCGCTGATCCAGCAGATGTTCTCCGGACGGGAGCGCGGCCGGGCCTTCGGCATGTTCGGCACCGTGGTCGGCATCTCCACCGCCGTCGGCCCGCTCCTGGGCGGAGTCCTGATCCAGGTGGCCGGGGCGGAGGAAGGCTGGCGCTGGGTGTTCTACGTCAACCTGCCGATCGGCGTCGTCTGCCTCCTGCTCGCCCGGCGGCTGCTCCCCGACACACCGTCGGCGACCCGGGTGCGCCCCCGCGACCTGGACCCCGTGGGCGTCCTGCTGCTCGGGGCGGGGGTCCTCGCGCTGCTGCTGCCGTTCGTCCAGGCCCAGCAGTGGCCGGGCGACGGGAAGTGGCTGCTCCTGGTGGTGGCCGCGGTCCTGCTCGCCGCGTTCGTCGCCTGGGAGTCCCGCTGCGCGCGGAGGAACGTCCAGCCGGTGCTGAACCTGTCACTCTTCCGGCTCAGGTCCTTCTGGCTGGGCTGTCTGATGATCCTGCTGTACTTCGCCGGCTTCACCTCGATCTTCTTCATCAGCACGCTCTACCTCCAAGCCGGTCTGCACTACAGCGCCCTGGAGGCCGGTCTCGCGATCACCCCGTTCGCCCTGGGCGCGGGCGCGTCGGCGACCATCGGCGGCCGGCTCGTCGGCCGCTTCGGGCGGCCCCTCATCGTCGTGGGGCTCACCATGGTGGCCGTCGGACTCGGACTCACCGCACTGGCCGCGCACCTGGTGCCGGGCAGGGGCGCGGGGCTCGCGATGGCGGCTCCCCTGCTGCTCGCCGGCCTGGGCAGCGGGCTCGTCATCGCTCCGAACCAGACCCTCACCCTCTCCGAGGTACCGGTCGACAACGCGGGCAGCGCGGGGGGCACCCTCCAGACCAGCCAGCGTGTCGGCTCGTCCATCGGGATCGCCGCCGTCGGCTCCGTCTTCTTCGCCCGGCTGGGGCCCGGTGACTGGGCGGCGGCCTACGACCACGGGCTCCTCGTCTCCGTCGCGTTCGTCCTCGCGGGGCTGATCGTGGCTCTCGCGGACGTCGCGGCGGGCAGACGGGGAAGGAGACGTCCTGAGACGTCCGAAGCCACCGAAGCCCTCAGGAGGACACCATGAGCGACACCGGGGACCAGGACGGGAACCGCTCGTACGGCCGCAAGCCCTTCAAGCGCTCCCGCAGCCACTTCGCCGACCGCATCACCGCCGACGGCCGCGACGGCTGGCCCGTCGAGGCCGGGCGCTACCGCCTGGTCGTCAGCCGGGCCTGCCCCTGGGCGAGCAGGGCCCTGGTCTCCCGACGGCTGCTCGGACTGGAGCCGTCCCTCTCCCTGGCCGTCGCGGATCCCCTCCAGGACGACCGCAGCTGGCGCTTCACCCTCGACGAGGACGGCAAGGACCCGGTGCTCGGGATCGGCTACCTGAGCGAGGCCTACGAGGCACGGGAACACGGCTACCCCGGCGGGGTCAGTGTGCCCGCGATCGTCGACGTACCGACCCGGTCCCTGGTCACCAACGACTACCAGCAGATCACGCTGGACCTGGCCACCGAATGGACCGGGCTGCACCGCCCCGGTGCCCCCGACCTGTATCCGGAGCGGCTGCGCGACGAGATCGACAGCGTGATGGAAGGCGTCTACAAGGACGTCAACAACGGGGTCTACCGGGCGGGTTTCGCCGCCGGGCAGGGCGAGTACGAGGCCGCCTACGTCGATGTCTTCCGCCGCCTCGACCTGCTCTCCGAGCGTCTGGCCGGGCAGCGCTACCTGGTCGGGGACACGATCACCGAGGCCGACATCCGGCTGTTCACCACGCTGGTCCGCTTCGACGCCGTCTACCACGGCCACTTCAAGTGCAACCGTTCGAAACTCGCCGAGGACCGCGTCCTGTGGGCGTACGTCCGGGACCTGTACCAGACCCCCGGCTTCGGCGACACCGTCGACTTCGACCACATCAAGCGGCACTACTACCAGGTGCACACCGGTATCAACCCGACCGGCATCGTGCCGCTCGGCCCGGACCTGGCGGGGTGGCTCACCCCGCACCACCGGGAGCAGCTGGGCGGCCGGCCGTTCGGCGACGGCACGCCGCCCGGCCCGGTGCCGCCGGGCGAGGAGGTCCCGGCGCGCGGGCGCCCCTGAGAGGTCACCTCACCCGTGACGGCGCAGGCTGGGCCGTCGCCAGCGGTGTCCGGGCGAGGACGACGCAGCCGACGGTGACCAGAGCCACGCCGATCAGCTGGGGCAGCAGCCACCACCCGGTCCGCAGCTCCTCGCCGAACAGCGTCACCCCGTAGGTGATGCTGATCAGCGCGTCCCCGAGCGTCAGCATCGGCTGCACCGCCACCAGCGAACCGGCCTGCAACGCGTTCTGGAGCAGGAACAGCGCCCCGACGCCGGCCGCCGCGGTGGCGTAGAGCTGCCACGCCGTCATCAGACCGACCACGCCGTCGGCGTCCAGCCGGGACATGGCGTCCTTCATCAGTGCCGCGGTCAGCGCGTACCCGCACGCCGCGGCCAGCCCCAGCAGGGCGGCCCGGGCGTTGCCCCTGGTGCCGAGCGCCGCGGCGATCAGCGCGGCCTCGAAGGCGCCCGTCGCCACCAGCGCGGGGATCCAGACCGTCCCCTCGACGTCCTCGCTGCCGCCGACCGGCGCGGCCGCGGCCATGCCGAGGGCCAGACCCGCCGTCACGGCGGCCACCCCGTACCAGACCTGGCGCGTCACCCCGACCCGCATGACGAACCCGGCGACGACCAGAGCGGCGGGCAGCTCGATCACGAAGATCGGCTGGACCACGGCGATGGGCCCCGTCGCCAGCGCGACGGCCTGGCAGACCGCCGCGACGATCACGAGACCGATGCCGGCGAGCCACACCTTCTGCCGCAGCAGATGCCCGATCAGCGACAGACGCATCGCCGCGCCGTCGGGCACGTCCAGGGCGGCACGGCGCTGCAGCACCGAGGCGGTGCCGTTGCTGAGAGCGGTCAGGACGGCGAACAGGACACTGATCACCACCCCATCATGGGGGCCGGACCCCTCCCGTCCGCGGTGCCGCGGACCGTGGGGGTGTCGCCGGTACCGCCACCGTGCCGCGGGAGCCCGCGTACGCTGCGGACCATGGCCGCCACGAACACTCCCGTGCTCTCCACCCGTGCGCTCAACAGGGCCACACTGGAGCGGCAGTTGCTGCTGCGCCGGGCCGCCGTCCCGGTGCGGGAAGCCGTCGGCCGGCTGGTCGGCCTGCAGGCCCAGAACACCAGGCCTCCGTACTTCCAGCTCTTCTCCCGGCTGGACGGCTTCGACCCGGCCGCGCTCTCGGCGCTGATGGAATCGCGCGAGGTGGTCAGGATCGTCACCCTCCGGTCCACCATCCACACCCACACCGCCGAGGACGCCCTCACCCTGCGCCCCCTGGTGCAGCCCGCGCGGGACAGGGAACTGCACATGTTCCGGAGCGGGCTCACGGGTGTGGACCTGGACCGGCTCGCCTCGCTCGCCCGGGAGCTCGTCGAGGAACGGCCTCGCACCATGAAGGAGTTGCGGGAGGAACTGCTCGTCCACTGGCCCGACGCGGACCCCCGCGCACTCGCCGTCGCCGCCCGGTGCCGGCTGCCGCTGGTCCAGGTCACCCCGCGCGGGCTCTGGGGCCGCAGCGGGCAGGTGGCGCTGACGACCGCCGAGCACTGGCTGGACCGCCCTCCGCAGCCGGCGGCCACCCCCGACGCGACCGTGCTGCGCTATCTCCGGGCGTTCGGACCTGCCTCGGTGAAGGACATGCAGACGTGGGCCGGGCTCACCCGGATGCGCGAGGTGTTCGACCGCCTGCGGCCCGGTCTCGTCACCTTCCGCGACGAGCACGGAGTCGAACTCTTCGACCTGCCCGACGCCCCGCGCCCGGACCCCGGGACACCGGCACCGGCGCGCTTCCTGCCCGAGTTCGACAACCTGCTGCTCGGGCACGCCGACCGGACCCGGGTGATCCCACCCGCCTTCAAGGGGCGCAACGGTGTGGGCAACCAGTCCTACGGAACCGTCCTCGCCGACGGCTTCCTGGCCGCGCTCTGGCGGCTCGACGCGACCGGGGACACCGCGGTCGTCACCGTCCAGGCCCTGGGCCGGCTCGACCGGGCCACCCGTGAGGAGATCACCCGGGAGGCCGTGGAGCTGCTGACGGTGATGTCACCGGCGCCCGCGTACGACGTCCGGTTCGCCACGTTCGTCGACTTCGAGGACTGAGCCGCACCGCCCAGCACCGCCCCCGGCGGGCCGGTGCGTGCGTGCCTACGGCAGCAGCCCCGCGCGGCGTGCCGCCACCACCGCCTCCAGCCGGGTGTGCGCCCCCAGCTTCCGCATCGCCGAGCGCAGATAGCTCTTCACCGTCTCCGGCCGCAGCCCCAGACGTTCGGCCGCCGCGGCGTTCGTCGCACCCGACGCGACGCAGGCGACCACGTCCACCTCGCGGGGCGCCAGCCGTGACCGCCCGGCCGCCGGGCCCCGCTCCGGCCCCGAGGCCGAGGCGAGCCGCCCGCACACCGCCAGCAGTTCGTCGCGCAGCACCGGATCCACGATCCGCGGGGCCAGGGCGCGCAGCTCGCGGTGCGCCTCGCGGACGTCCTCCCAGGTGCCGGGACCCGCGCCCGGGTCACTGACCTGCTCCCGGGTGGCCGCCAGGAGCCGCTGCACCTCGTCCCGGACGGCCAGGGCCTGTTCCACGTCCCGGGCGGCGGAGGCCGCCACGTCGAACGTACGGTCGCCGAGGGTGAGGGGCTCGCGCAGGGCCCCGTACAGCACACCGCGCACGGTCCGGCGCACGACGACCGGCACCGCGACGACCGAACGCAGGCCCTCCGCCGCCACCGCCGTGTCGTACTCGTGGCTGATGTGGCGCGACGAGGGGTAGTCCGAGACCGCGCACGGCCGCGCCAGGGCGATCGCCTTGCCGCCCAGACCGCTCCCCGACGAGATGACGAGCCCGCGCAGGGCCGAGGTCCGCGCCCCGCTCAGCTCGGCGATCGGGGCGTGCCGGGCGTCGGACGACAGCCCGCCGAAGACGACCGGCAGCCCGCTCGTGCGGCGCAGCCTGAGCAGGGCCGTCCGCAGCTCGGTGGCCTCGCCCGGTTCCGGCACGCCGATGACTCCCCGCTCCTGTCGGCCCACCCCCGTTCGGGGGTGGTGAGATCTGGGTCACTGTTCACATGATGTTAAAGGACGGGTTCGCGACGAGGAGGGCACATGCCGGCAACGAGTGCGACGGAGACGTTCCGGGCGGCCCGGGACTTCCTGATCGAGCACCGTGAGGACTACGCCACGGCGTACGCGGGCTTCAGCTGGCCCCGGCCCGACTACTTCAACTGGGCGCTCGACTGGTTCGACGTCATCGCCGCGGACAACGACCGCACCGCCCTGCACATCGTGGAGGAGGACGGCGGCCGCACCGAGGTCTCGTTCGCCCGGATGGCGGCCCGCTCCGACCGGGCCGCGAACTGGCTGCGGGACCAGGGCGTGGCCGCGGGCGACCGGATCCTCGTCATGCTCGGCAACCAGGTCGAGCTGTGGGAGACGGCGCTGGCCGCGATGAAGCTGCGCGCCGTCGTCATCCCCGCCACTCCGCTGCTGGGGCCCGCCGACCTGCGCGACCGGGTCGGGCGCGGCAAGGTCCGGCACGTCCTCGTGCGGTCGGCGGACACCGCCAAGTTCGACGAGGTGCCCGGCGACTACACCCGGATCGCCGTCGGCGACGACGTCGACGGGTGGCTCTCCTACAGCGGGGCCGACGAGGCGCCGGAGACCTTCACCCCGGACCGGGAGACGGATGCCGGGGAGCCCCTGATGCTCTACTTCACCTCGGGCACCACCGCCAGCCCCAAGCTCGTCGAGCACACCCATGTCTCCTATCCCGTGGGCCACTTGTCGACGATGTACTGGATCGGCCTCAAGCCCGGGGACGTCCATCTGAACATCTCCTCACCCGGCTGGGCGAAGCACGCCTGGTCGAACCTCTTCGCTCCGTGGAGCGCCGAGGCCACCGTCTTCATCTTCAACTACACCCGGTTCGACGCCGCCCGGCTGATGGCGGAGATGGACCGTTCGGCGGTCACCAGCTTCTGCGCCCCGCCGACGGTGTGGCGAATGCTCATCCAGGCCGATCTGACGCAGTTGAGGACGCCGCCGCGCGAGGTCGTCGCGGCCGGCGAGCCGCTCAACCCCGAGGTGATCGAGAGCGTGCGGCGGGCCTGGGGCGTCACGATCCGGGACGGCTTCGGGCAGACGGAGACCGCCGTGCAGGTGGCCAACACACCGGGACAGCTCCTCAAGGCGGGCTCCATGGGGCGGCCCAGCCCCGGCTTCGCGGTCGAGCTCCTGGACCCGGTCACCGGTGAACCGGGCGCGGCGGAGGGCGAGATCTCCCTCGACCTGGCAGCCGCCCCCGTCGGGCTGATGACGGGATACCACGGGGACCCCGACCGCACGGCCGAGGCCATGGCGGGCGGCTACTACCGCACGGGTGACATCGGCGCGCGGGACGAGGACGGCTACATCACCTACGTCGGCCGGGCCGACGACGTCTTCAAGGCGTCCGACTACAAGATCTCCCCGTTCGAGCTGGAGAGCGCCCTGCTGGAGCACGAGGCGGTCGCCGAGGCCGCGGTCGTGCCCGCGCCCGACCCGGTGCGGCTGTCCGTCCCGAAGGCGTACGTGGTGCTGGCCGAGGGCTGGGAGCCGGGGCCCGACACCGCCAAGGTGCTGTTCGAGCACTCCAGGTCGGTCCTCGCCCCGTACAAGCGCATCCGCCGTCTGGAGTTCGGCACACTCCCCAAGACCATCTCCGGCAAGATCCGCCGGATCGAGCTGCGCGAGGCCACGGCCGCCGGCTCGGACGCCGAGTACCGCGAGGAGGACTTCCGATGAACTCGCCGTCGAACTCGTACAGCCATGGGACCGGCGGGACTTCGCTCCTCGGCGACACCATCGGCGCCAACCTGGAC
>Ga0164307_10001596_pt1 | contig 10309 bp, 9 predicted proteins | sample Whisoiple_243_MG_FD_110214 | JGI IMG/M metagenome (GOLD analysis project Ga0164307, IMG submission 110214) | Soil microbial communities amended with fresh organic matter from upstate New York, USA - Whitman soil sample_243_MG | ecosystem: Environmental > Terrestrial > Soil > Unclassified >...
AGCGGCCGGTCTGGCGCGGGCCAACGGTGTCGAACCGTCGCACGATGGAAACCTGCAGTCCGCACTCACGCCAGTAGGCGTGGGCGAAGGATTCGTCCAGGCTCTTGGCGGCGGCGTAGGACCACCGGCTCACCAGCGGGTCACCCAGGATCCGGTCGGAGCCTTCGTGCAACGCGTCGGCGGTGTTCTTGCCGTAGGTCTCGCTGGTGGACGCCAGCACCATCACCGCGTTGGCCTGCAGGGCCGCCTCCATGACGTTCTCGCTACCGTGCAGGTTGATCCGCAGCGAGTCCAGCGGCTGCGCGATGATGCGCCGGACACCGACGGCAGCGGCCAGGTGAAACACCCGGTCGGCTCCCGCGACGACCTGGTTGACCAAGGGGCGGTCCAGTATCGAGCCCTGGAACACCTGCAGGTTCGGCTCACCCCCGAGGTGGTGTTCGAGGTTGGCCCGGGAGCCGGTGGAGAAGTCGTCGATCACGCTGACGGTGTCTCCGGCGGCGAGCAGGTGGTCTGTGAGGTGGCTGCCGATGAATCCGGCACCCCCGGTAATCACGGTGTACATGCGGCGGCGTTCCTTGGTGCGATGGGGGTGGGGATGGGGCTGAAAAATTTTCGGCGGGTAGGGCTGACCCAGCGTCCGGTGGAGCTGGCTCGGCCAGCTGCCGCGGGGATGGATCGCAGACAGACGTAGGCGTCGACGAGCCGCATGAACGGGAACAGAGGAGCGAGCAGGAGCATGCCGGGGCGGCGCAGCGTGACAGCGGCGAACACAGTCAGCAGCAGATCGGGTAGGAGTACCCCGACGAGAACGTACCGCAGGTCCATCGTGCCGGTGATCACCGTGCCCAGAACGACCGGATCCCCGTACACGTTGGCCAGCGTCTCGCTGTAGGCGGTGAAGACCACCAGCGGGATCATGCACAGCAGCACGACCGAGGAGCTGAGCAGCTCTGCGATCTGCAGCGCCAGCGCGGTCCAGAAACGGCCGATGTGCATGCCGTGCAGCCGTACCGTCTGCCAGTAGCCGAGCGTCCAGCGCCGGATCTGGTTGAGGTAGTCGTGCCAGGTGTCGGGGTCTTGGGTATAGGCCACCGCGCAATCCGGCTGAAAAGCGATGCGGCCCAGTTTCTTTGCGTGCACCTCGAAGGTCATGTTGAAGTCCTCGATGACCAGGCCGGGAGCGGTGATGTCGATCCGATGCAGGATGTCGGTGCGGTACATCGACGCGAAGCCAGGCACGATCGTCACCACATCCGCCCACCGCGCGGCCTGGCCGTACTTCACCAGCAGTTGAGTCATCGCATAGACCCGGGACCGGTAGGAGACCAGGAACCGGCCCATCGGGGTACGCGGGGCCGGATCCCGCATGCAGCGCACTCGCCCGGTCACGGCCACCACGTCCGGCTGTTTGAACAATGGCAGACCGGTGATCAGGTAATCGGGGGAGAGCCGGGTGTCGGCGTCGAGCAGCAGCACCACACCAAACAGCCGTTCCAAGTCGAAGTACTCGATGGCTGCCGCCAGCGCTCCGGCCTTGCCCCGGTTGGGCTGCAGGTCCATCACCCGAACCCCGAACTCCTCGGCGATCTCCACGGTCCGGTCCGACGAGCCGTCGCTGACCACATGGATCTGTGACAGCGGCAGCAGCACCGAGGCCGCCATCAGCGAGTCGTACAGCACCGCCTCCTCGTTGTGCGCCGGGATGAGCACCGCCACGTTCTCTGCTCCAAACCGCTGCACCAGAGCGGGCCGGCGGCGGCGGTGCTTGTGCGGGGGCGGCTGGAATACGCCTTGGATCAGACGGCCGATACCGATGCTGGTCCAAAACAACGTGCTCACGCCCGAGACAAGGATCGCGACCGTGACGACAGTCAGGGCGTGGTTCATGACCGATAGGTGGCGTCGAGCACCAATCGTCCGGCCAGCCAGCCGAGGTCTACGTTCGCGTGGCGTGTATGCACTAGCACCAAATCCCAGATGACCTGTTCGGGTGCCTCCTGACTCATAAGCGTGCCGTGCGGAGTTTCCAGGTGATCGACCCAGGAGTCGGTGTACTCGACGGCAGCGCCTGCGGCGATCAACTCGTCGACGATTTCGACAGCTGGGGACTCCCGGACATCGGCCACGTCGGGCTTGTAGGTCACCCCGACTACCAGGATGTGCGCGCCCTGGGTCGCGATGCCTGACTCGGCCAGCATCTGGCGGCCCTTGGCCACGATGTTGCGCGGGCGCAGAGCGATCGCCGTCATCGCGGTGCGGGTGACCGGCGAGTCGTGCCGCTTGGCCCGCAACTGCCACAGCAGGTAGTGCGGATCGCATGGGATGCAGTGGCCACCGACGCCGGGCCCGGGATAGAACGGCATGAAGCCGTAGGGCTTGGTCGCGGCAGCGCTGATCACCTCGACGACGTCCACGTTCAGTTCACCGGCCATGTCGGAGAACTCGTTGGCCAGCGCGATGTTGACCGCGCGAAAGGTATTTTCTACCAGCTTGGTCATTTCGGCAGCCTCAGGAGAGGACACCGCATGGAGACTGCTGGCGGTATGCCGCAGCACGGCGGCGGCCTGGGCGGTGCAACGCCGCGTAACACCGCCCAGGACGCGGGGCGTGTGATCGGGCGCGTGGGATTCCACTCCAGGATCGATACGCTCTGGCGCGAATGCCACGAAGACATCCTTGCCGATCTCAAACCCCCTGCCTTCCAACGGCTTTACCAGTAATTCTCGAGTACAGCCGACATAGGTGGTCGAGGTCAGCACAATGGTTTGTCCGCTCACGGCATTGGCGACGACGGCTGCGCACGCACCGCGCAGGGCCCTCAAGTCTGGAGACTGGTGAGCGTCCACCGGAGTAGGAACGCAGATCACGACGGCCTCGGCGTCGGCCAGGAGGTTGGCCTCCGTGGTGAGTACCAGCGAGTCGGTCTGCAGATGTTGGGCCAGCCGGGCGTGATCTCGCGCCAGCAGGTCAACCCGAGCGCTCTTGATATCGGCCAGCCGGGTTTCGCTGACGTCGTAGCAGATGATGGTGGCTTCGTGGTCAGCGAGGCTCAGCGCGGTCGGTAGGCCCACGTAACCCAGTCCGACGACAGCGACGGTGTGGCCCAGCAAGGCCGGTGCAGGGGCGGTGATCGCTATGGTCATCTCAACTTCCGCTCCAGCTCGACGCGATGTCGGTCTGGGCGCCGACCGTCCAAGCCGGAGGCGTGCCGTCGACGGCGTAAACCTGCCACCACACGGAGCCGTTGGAGGAGATGAGCTGCGCTTCCACAGCTTCGGCGACGGCAATGCGGTTGGCGACGACGGTGGCGGCCAACCCGGCGTTCTGTAAAGCCCTTTGGGCGTACCCGATGAGCGGAATCCCGGCGATGGTCTTGGCTACTAATTCGGGTGTGATCAGGTTGTGGTCGGTTAGGGCTTCTGTCGGTGGCATTTGTCTATACCTACGATCGACTTGAGCGAAGATCTCGTTCTTCGACGGGATGGATTCAATTGTGAGAGTCAGCGACTCGGTCCCCGATCAAGAGATCCGGGCCACTCGGCCTGGCTGGGTTTCATCAAACGGTTCGTCGTTAGGTTGAAAACCGCCGGTGCGTTTGGCTTGTCGGGCCCGCGGTCGGGAGGATCACTATCGCTACTACTTTGCGGACCGTCATGTTTGCGTTCCTAAGCATGTGAAGTGGAAGAAGGTCCTTTCCAGTACGGTCTCTCGCCCCGGTTGGCGGATTTCTGCCGGACGCAACGCCTGGCTCGTCTCGCGTGTTCACTGATCACATGAACGGCGGCGCTTCCGACCGCCGTGTTTCCAGCTGGGCTGCGACGAAGCTGCCTTTTCGGATAGGTCAGCGAATACCTCATCCGTTGCCGGGTGTACCCGACAGTGGAACCGATTTAGGAGTGTCTCCCGCAAAGTCATCACAGTGCATGCAACTGTATGCAGAATCAGCAACTATGTCAATATTTGCGAGCCTGCCACCGGCAGCGCCGATGCGTATAGGCATCAAGTCCCAAATGAATACATACGGAGCCGTCAACTGCAGGTTTAGGGTTATCTGACGTAACTGCACAAGTCCGACCAAAATAGTGCGGCAAATTAGCTACGTCGCCGATGGCGATTTACGGCGGTACATGTTGCATAGGCGGACAGTTAGCGCGTCGAGCGAATCTACTTCGACAGGGACTCGGCGCAAAGATTTGCCTATGCCGACAACGGCATCGCGCCGGTGGAACCGGTCGAGGTGGAGCAGTGGGACGCGGCGCCCCGGCCCGAGGGCTAACCGTTTGACGACTTTGCGGTTCGGCAGAAGTGGTGAATCGGCGACGCCCTGCCGGATGCCAAGGCCGTGCGTTGAGACCGAAGCCAACGCGTCGTCGCAGACTTCCACCGCGGAGCGGTTGCTCGAACTCGATCGCCGCAGTTTGCATCCCGGGTTCGAAATGTTAACGACTGGCGCGCCGAATGGTGGGCGCACGTCCCGCCTTCATCCGCAGGCAACTGGCCTGAGGAGGTCTAGCGCGCGGCCACGGTATCCCTAGCTCGTCATCGCCGAGCGGATCACATCGAAGTCGTGGTCGTCGATCCGGAAGACGCCGAAGCGGAACTTGTACCCCCAGCGCTTCTTGTCTTCGATGAACCCGAGATGCTCAATTAGGGGTTTGATCGGCGCATCCGCACAGGACAGGAAGTCGACGTTGCGCCGCCAGGGGCTGACACCATCAGCCACCTCTACCTGATAGGGCTCGTCGTCGACCACCTGCCCGATGGCGGTGAACGCCTGCAACGGCTCCCCGTCCGGGTAGACGGTTCGCGGTGAATAGAAGGCGAGCCAGTCGCCTCGGGCCATCTTGCGCAACATGTGCGGCTTGCCGTGGTTCGCCTGCGTGAATCGGCCGCGGACACCACGTTCGACGTGGTCGCGGCTGACGGTGTTGATCCAGTTCGTCATACCCGAACGCTAGGTCGCCGGGCCGACAACAAGGGCTATCCGTTTGCAAGCCTGTGGATAACCTCGCGATGACAGACTGTCGCGATGGCTTCCGATGACAGTGACATCTACGACCGGCTGCGCGCGCTCGATCAGCTCGTGAAACACCTTTACCAGCAGACCGGGGTGCCGATGCCCGATCTGGCGGCGCTTGCCACCACGGACGTGTCCGATCATGTGCGGCAACTGGTCGCGTCAGGCAACAAAATGGCCGCCATGAAGGCCTACCGCGAGGAGACAGGCGTCGACCTGCGCACGGCGAACCAGGTCATCGAGTCGCTCTACGGCGGCTAGAACGGGCTGCTGTTGCGCTGCCACTTCGCCTCTTCGGGGCGCGGCCCGTACTTGGCGATGTAGGCGTCGTGCATGTGGGCGTTCTTCTTCCGGTTGATCTCGTCGACAAGGTTGGGGTCAAGCCCGTGCTGGGCCAGCCGGTGCCTGCGCCACACCTTGTTGAGAGCGAGCGCCATCAACAGAGACCAGATGTAGATAGGCGCTGTCATTTCCGTGTGCACGTACAGCGACGCAGGCAGCAGCCAGAACGGTGCGAGCACCAGCAAAGGTGGAATCGCATACCGGAGCATGTGTCTGCGGACGGCACCGTGATCGGCGAGATCATGGGCCACCCACTCACGGTATTCGTTGGGCAGCCTGCGGCCGAACACATATCCCAGGTAGGGGAGGGGTTTCGGTCTGTTCATGGTCGTTCTCCTTCGAGGGCGCCTGCCGCCAGCGCGGCGCCGTTGATCCGGGTGAGCACCTCATGCAGGTGCTCGAGCTCGTCGAGGCCCACCCCGAGCCGTTCTATCACCGCGGGCGGAATCTTGAGGGCCTTCCGCCGTAGCTGCACACCGCCCTTGGTGAGTTCGACGTCGGTGGCCCGCTCGTCAGAGGCCGATCGGGTGCGTGTGATCAGCCCCAACGCCTCAAGCCGTTTGAGCATTGGCGACAGGGTGGCCGAGTCGAGCTGCAGCGACGCAGCGATCTGCTTGACCGACAACGGTTTATCGCCGTTGCCGGCACGGTGGTGGTCCCACAGCGCCAGCATCACGAGATATTGCGGATGGGTCAGTCCCAGCGGTTCGAGCAGTGGCCGGTACACCGCGAGCACGGCCCGGTTGGTGGCAGCGAGCGCGAAGCACACCTGGCGTTCGAGCGCCAGCGGGTCAATCTCTTCGGCGAGGACGGTCATAACTGTACTGTACCCTAATAGTTAGTGTCCTAACTAAAGGGTGATCGGACTCACCACCTCGTTGTTAGGCTCAGCGCCATGAGAGACGAGGCGACGATCGTCAAGCTGGACCGCGAGCAATGAGCCCGATCCGTGACGACCACGCCGAACTGTTGCGCCGCCGTGCGCTGACCGAGGACGCCGCCCGCCCCGACGCCGTCGAACGCAGGCGTGCGACGAACGGGCGCACCGCGCGCGAGAACATCGACGACCTCGTCGACCCCGGCTCGTTCGTCGAGTACGGCCGGTTCGCCATCGCCGCTCAGAGGTTCCGACGGGACCTCGACGATTTGATTGCGCGCACACCGGCCGACGGGCTGGTGGCGGGCACCGCTCGCATCAACGGCGATCTGTTCGGCGCCGAGCGCAGCGCCAGCGCCGTGCTGTCCTACGACTACACCGTGCTGGCCGGGACGCAGGGCTACCTCGGGCACCGCAAGAAAGACCGGCTGTTCGAGCTCATCGATCGGATGCGGCTGCCGACCGTCTTCTTCGCCGAAGGTGGCGGCGGCCGACCGGGAGACACCGACTTTCCGACGGTGTCGTCGCTCGAGACGCGCGCGTTCAAGCTGTGGGCGCAGCTGTCGGGCGTGGTGCCGCGCATCGCGATCGTCAAGGGTCGCTGTTTTGCGGGCAACGCGGTGATCGCGGGGACTTCAGACCTGATCGTGGCGACCAGGGACGCGTCGATCGGGATGGGCGGTCCAGCCATGATCGCCGGTGGCGGCCTCGGCGACGTTCACCCCGACGAGGTCGGCCCGATCTCGGTGCAGGAGCCCAACGGGGTCGTCGACGTCGTCGCGGCCGACGAGGCGGAAGCGGTCGCCGTCACCAAACGGCTGCTGAGCTACTTCCAGGGACCGACGGCATGTGGCGACGTCGGCGACCAAACCGCCTTGCGCACAATGATTCCCGAGCGTGATCGGCGCGCTTACGACGTCGGCCCGGTCATCACCACGTTGGCGGACGAGGATTCGGTGACATTCCTTCGGCCGCGTTTCGCCCGCGAGATGGTCACCGCGTTCGCACGGATCGAAGGCCGTGCGGTCGGGGTGATCGCCAACGACACGCGGTATATGGCTGGCGCGATCACTGCTGCTGCGGCCGACAAGGCGGCCCGGTTCCTGCAGCTGTGCGACTGCTTCGGTATTCCCGTCGTGTCGCTCATCGACTGCCCGGGCTACATGGTCGGGCCCGCCGCTGAGGGTGAAGCCCTTGTGCGCCGAGCCTCCCGGATGCTCGTTGCCGGCGCCGCCCTTCGGGTGCCGCTCGTCGCCGTCGTGCTGCGCCGCGGCTACGGCCTTGGTGCACAGGCGATGACGGGCGGCAGCCTGCACGAGCCGGTGCTGACCGTGGCGTGGCCGGGTGCGCACCTCGGCCCGATGGGACTCGAAGGCGCCGTGCGGCTCGGTCTGCGAAAGGAGCTCGAGGCCATCGCCGATGACGACGAGCGCGAGGAACGCGTCCGGCAGGCCACCGCTGCTGCGCAGGAGAATGCCAAGGCGCTCAACGCCGCTCAGATGTTCGAGATCGACGATGTGATCGATCCTGCCGACACGCGAAGGATCATCGCCGAGACGCTGACGGCCGCGACCGCACACGCGGAGCCGGCGCCGCCGCGGCGGTTCGTCGATACCTGGTAAGTGGGGACGGTGCCGGCATTGCGCCTCACGGCAAGTGGTCGCTCGAAGCGACGGTTCTTCAGGTGGTACCCGGGGCATGCCCGGCACCGTCGAAAGGTTTAACGGGCGACGGGCCCGCTCTATTCCACTGCGGCCAGGGCTAGTTGATCGCGAGCGCCGCCGCAATGGCGCGGCGCATGTCGTCGTCGTTGACCACGAGATCGGTGTCAGCGGCCTGGGCCAGAAGTTGGGGTGGCGTGGTGCTGAGCCGGCGGGCGCGTTCGTGCTTGCAGTGCACGATGACCTTGCGCGCGAACCGCCCGTTACCGGCGGTGTCCAGCGCCGTGCCCTGCTCTATGGGGGTGTCGCGCAAACGGGCGGCCTCATCGCGGAGCAGCGGCCACGCGGTGTCGGCGATGGCGATCTTCTCCTTGCCCGCGATCAGCTGACCGATCTGAACGATCTCATCGGGCGTGTAGCTGGTGAACGTCAGGGTCAGGTGGAACCGCGAGGCCAGGCCCGGGTTGGCCTGCATGAACCGCCGCATCTCCTTCGGGTAGCCGGCCACGATCACCACCAACCGGTCGCGGAAGTCCTCCATATACTTCAGCAGCGTGTTGATCGCGTCCTTGCCGAACGAGTGCCCCTCCTGCTCGGGCGCCAGCCGATACGCCTCATCGATGAAAAGCACACCGCCAAGGGCGGATTCGCACACTTCCTTCATTCGGGCCGCGGTCTGGGAGATGTAGCCGACGACGAGGTCCTCCTCGGTTACCTCGACGACCGTCGGGTGCTCAATCTTGCCGAGGCCGAACAGTATCTCCGCCGCGATGCGGGCGAACGATGTCTTCGCCGTGCCGGGAGGGCCTTCGAGCACCATGTGGTTCTCGTTGCTCACCGATGTCTCTTCACCCCGCGAAGCGAGGATCTGATCGATCTGGATCTCGGTGCGCCACACCGTGATCTGCTCTTTCGGGCCGCTCAGCCCGATCAATTCGTCCAGCTTGCGCTGCGCCGTCGCGAGCACCGTGTCCTTCTGCTCCTCCAGCGCCTCGGCCGCGCGCTGCGCCCGCGACGTCTCGGTGCTGGGATCCCACGGGTCGGTGCGGGTGGCGATGGTCTCCGAGTCGGTGACGATCAATCGGTAGCCAGGGTTGGACAGTGCCTCCGAAGCGGCGTCGAGCAGCACACCGTTGTTGGTCGCCTGCTCGAACGATGCCCGCGCGGCCTCCTCCTGACCAAGCTCGCGAAGACACCATCCCCTGGTCAGCGCCGCGTCCGCGGCGATGTACTGATTTTTCGTGGTGACGGTATTGGCACGATCGAGCGCGGTTTGAAACTGCCCGATGCTCGCGGCCGCGGCCGCGGCAAGCGTGTCGACCGCAGCGGTCAGGTCGTCGACGACGTGGGTGGCGTGTGCGGGCGGCGACTTGGCGGTGATCCTCAGCACGTCCGGCCACCGGTGCGCCAGATGGTTGGCGGCGGCGCCGACGAACTGAGCCCACTGCGCGGCCATCGCGTCGCCGGTGACGACAGGATCTTCGAGCACGTCGACCGCGTCGGCGAAGCGCCGGTCGGTGAGCAGCGCGGTCGCGTACGCCAGCGCGATCGTCGAACGCGACCACACGGGCATGGTGACGTACAGCGGCGCGTCGAGACGGGCGTGCAGATCGCCGTCGACGAAGCCGATCCGCCGGGTCTCCCGGTACAGCGACCGCGAATTGCGGTGCGCCGCCTCGAGCACGTCGATGGTGTGATCCCCGCAGGCGATCCTGCCGAGCCAGGCGTCCGACATCGTCGGCTGCGCGGCGGTGACCGCGACGAAACCGGCTAATGCGCCACGAGTGTCGCCAGCCTTGAAGCGCTCGATCGCAGTGTCGAACGAGCGACGCTGATCGGTCGCTGCCGTCAACTGATGCTCCTCACGTCCGCGCATGTCATTGAAACGCGCGCTCTCCTATGCGGTCTGACCCGCGGCGCCCAGGAACGGCTGCTCCGCTTTGAACGTGGCGATCTGGACGTCGGTGGTGAAGGCCGACGTGGCGATCCGAACAGTCGAGGCCGATATCTGTGTAAACGACAGATCGGGTGTCGGGGTGCTGCGATCGGTGTCACCGATCGTGATCACCGACGACGCCAGACCGGCCGGCGGTGGACCACCTGCCCGATCGCTGACGATGATCGACGGAACGAACTCGGGCGGATGCCTGCGATCGACAACCGCGATCAACGGCTGCTCGAGCTGGCGCCACTTGGCGGGCTTGTCGGTGTAGATCGCGATGCGCTCGCCGACCGCCGCCGCGCGTACAAGTAGCTGGCAGGCGTACGGCATACCGGTGTGCAATGCGATGCGGGTCGCCTGATCCGGATCGGTCAGCGACAGCAGCAACAGATCGCCGCGCTGGGTGGTGCCGACCAGCACACCCGATGAACCGACCGGCAGCTCGAGCGCCGTGGTGTCCAACGGCC